>Ga0172363_10005781_pt1 | contig 9998 bp, 9 predicted proteins | sample LakKivs2_kivu2a2_FD_114541 | JGI IMG/M metagenome (GOLD analysis project Ga0172363, IMG submission 114541) | Sediment microbial communities from Lake Kivu, Rwanda - Sediment s2_kivu2a2 | ecosystem: Environmental > Aquatic > Freshwater > Lake > Sediment | place: Rwanda: Western Province, Lake Kivu... | reverse complement strand
TAATTAATGGCATCTAAAAATAGGGACAGTTACCATTTTTTAACAACAGAAAAACAACCAAAAATGGTAACTGTCCCTATTTTTAGTATTATATCGCCTTAATTAGCCAGTCGAGATGGGCATTGCCGGGAGCATTGGTTCTGACTTCAAGTTTTTTGTTGGCTGTTTTTGCATGACCGTAAAGCAGGGCTACCAGGTCTTCATCCAGCTGTTTGAACTGCCCGTCAAGCGGATTCACGAGCAGGCACGGCTTGTTCAGACCGCCTAGCAAATCAGGCAGGTCGTATTCTGTCAGGACTTTCGGAAGAAAGGCGTCAGGATTCCACCTGTATTCTTCGGTTTCAAGCAATGTTTGAAAACTACAGAGCATTTCCAGGCCGAAAAATGCTTTTGCCTTTTCTTCGAGCACTGCCAGGTGAAGCGCAACAACTGCGCCCAGCTTTTTCCCGCCGACGATTATCCTGTCGGGGTCCACTTCCCCTCTTTCTGCCAGGTATTTGAAGCATACAAGCGCATACCGGATTTTCATTGAAAGTAAACTGTCGCCCGAGGCATTTGCCAGATAAGCAATCTGGCGGCGGTTTCCCGCATATGAAGATATGTCGTACGGCACCGGATGAGAAGCAGTGTCGCCCCAACCCGGCAGATCAACACTGAAAAGACAGCAGTGGTCTTTGTCTTTCACGGGTTCCACTGCCTGCACCATCGGACCATGATTCCGCATGTCGGTCCAGCGCCCGTCTTCGTCAAAGTAAAGGATCGCCGGATGTTTTTTGCCGGACTCAGCAGGATAGAGAAATGTCGCCGGAATTTCAATCCCTTTTTCAGGCATCAGTAAAATTTCTTCAATGTGGTTGCGCCAGACCTGGTGCGGGTCTGTTGAAAGAGAACTGGCAGTTGTGTGCGCAGCGGCAGATTTTGTTATATGTTTGACTTTTTCCTGCAAAACCGGCAGTTTTGAAGCTGCCGGCCTTTTTTCCCTGAGATGACGCCCTATTCTGCGCTGGATTGTGAAAATATTGCCGCCTGGCTCCGCTTTGCACGAAACCTGCTCCTGCGTTAAAAGGGTTATACTGCCGTCTTCAATCTCCGGCAGCTGAATGTCGGGCTTTTTCCTCATCCAGGTGTTCATCCACTGAACAAACCGCATTGCCATCGGCAGAGTATATGCGCGCCCGGAATCGTCGACAAAAAAGTTGAATTTTTCCGACATACCGGCTGAATTGTAAAGCCGCAGGACTTCATCGCTCAATTCCCTGGCCCATTCAATCCTGAGGACTTCATCCCTGCGTCCTGCCATAACAAGAAGCGGCTTCGGCATAAGGCCGGCAGCCAGATCGATGTCGTCGATACCTTCCTCTATCCTGCCGACAGGAAAAATTTCCGGGGAGCTGACGTAAAGGTCGCCTATGCGGTGTTTTGAGAGCGGAGCAAGGCAGCACACCGCCCCGACGCAGGAAATCCTGTCGTCAATAAGCGCCGACCAGACCGCTGTCTGGCCGCCGCCGGAAACGCCTGTTATTGCCGCCCCGGGAGAAGTGTTGATATCCTCCCTGGAGAACATGTAATCAACCGCCCGGATTGCATCTGCCACAAAATATTTCTGGCTTGATTCGTCTGTCAGGCAGCACCGGATTCCGTCGTGAAAAATGTCGCTGCCTTCATTCTTCTCTCCTGACATCGGCGGGTCAAAAATTATTGCGGCATAGCCGGACATGGCAAATATCTGCGCGGGTATCTGGTGGTCCGGAAGGACTTTTCCTCCCTGTCCGAGCGGCATTATCACGGCAGGCCACGGCGGAGGAGTTTCGGGCAGGAATACGCTTGCATTGACAGTCCACCCGGGTAACGACTCAAAAACCACATTCTCCACCCTGAAGCCGCGGAATTTATGTTCGGAAACCTTTTTCGGTTTCAGCTCTTTGCCGGATACTAAATCGCCGAGGTATTTTTTTATTTTTCCCCGGATTTCTCCGCAGTATTTGTCCCAATGCCCTGATAAAACCTGTTCGTCCCTGAAGAAACGTCCTGCGTCGATGAAATTAAGGGCCCTTTCCAGGATATTATCCACAAGCATCCAGCGTAAATCAATTTTCAGATGCGGAGAAAATTCGCTCATTGTAGACACCCACGGGCATAGCCCGTGGCCCTAAATACCTCGCCCGCAAGCGGGCGACCAAGAGAGTAACCTCTCTTGGAACTCTCTTTTGCAAAGTTTAACATTTTATTGGCGTTCATTCCTCCACGCCTAAAAGGCGTGGTCTCCTGAACGCGACAAAATGAATCTCCTGCAAAAAAGGGTCAGGAACCGGAAATGGCTCCTGACCCCTTGTTTGTCGTGTTTTTATCCCTGCTTTTTCTTGGTGAAACCAGTGGAACTTATTCCGACTCCGCCAGGAGTGATCCCGCCTGTGACAATGCCGTCCATGCTCATCTTCAGGTCAGTCGGTGAAGTTGCTTCGGCAAGAGCGCTTTCCATTGAAATCAGGCCTATCTTGTAAAGCTCCAGCAATGACTGGTCAAAGGTCTGCATGCCGTACTGGTTTCCGCCCGACTGAATTGCCTGTCTGAGCTGACTCGTCTTCTGCTCCCTGATCAAACTTCTGATTGTGGGAGTGGCACGAAGAACTTCAACCGCAGGCACGCGTCCTGTTCCGCTTGCCATCGGAATAAGCCGCAGGGAAATCACTGCTGTCAGGATGGAAGCCATCTGCCCCCTGATCTGCGAGTGCTGTTCCGCAGGAAAAGTATCGATAATCCGGTCGACTGTCTGGCTTGCCTCAATTGTGTGCAGACTGCTTATGACCATGTGGCCTGTTTCCGCGGCGTTCACAGCAGCCCTTATTGTCTCATAATCCCGCATTTCTCCGACCATAACCACGTCGGGATCCTGCCGCAGAACATTAGTCAGCGCATCCGCAAAAGAATCAACATCAACCCGTACTTCTCTCTGGCTCACGCAGCTTTTTGCGTCGTTATGCACATACTCTATTGGATCTTCTATCGTCACAATGTTCTTGTTCTGGTTGATATTAATATAATTAATCATAGCTGCCATCGTGGTTGATTTGCCGCTGCCTGCTGTACCCGTAACAAGAATCAGTCCGCGCGATTCCAGGGAAATGGTTTTAAGAATCTGCGGCAGATGCAGTTCCTCGAAAGTGTTTATTTTCTGGGGGATAACCCTGAGTGCAATCGCAATTGTTCCCTTCTGGTGGCAGAGGTTTCCCCTTAACCTCCATTCATTTATGTCGTACGCAGCGTCAATCTGCTTCACTTCCTTGAACTTTTTCTTCTGCTCGTCTGTCATCAGCGAATTGGCAATCGCTTCAATCTGCTCAGTGTTGAGCTTGTCATCCCCGAAATTCACCAGATTACCGTCAATACGCCATAGCGGAGGCGAGCCGACTTTCAGATGGATATCGGACGCCTGCTGGTCAAGCATCTCCTGCAGCAATAATTTAATGTTCATTGCGGGATCACTCCTTTTTACCAGGTTTCAGTTTAGCAAATTTCCCTGCGTCTGTAAAGTTTTTTCTGAAGAGTTTCATTGAACAAAATTCGCCACACATTGTGCACGGATTACCCTTGCGGGTCCGCCGGCTTTTGATAAGCTTTGCGACAGGTTCCGGGTCTATCGACACTTTCATCTGCGAAAGCCAGTCGAGGTCTTTCCGCGCCCTGGACATCCTGAAATCCCATTCAACGGCTCCCGGTATTCCCTTGGCGATATCAGCGGCATGAGCCGCAATCCTGGCTGCTATGACCCCCTGCCGCACCGATTCAACGTCTGGAAGCCCGAGATGTTCGCTGGATGTCACATAACAGAGAAAATCAGCGCCTGCGGCTCCTGCAATAGCCCCGCCTATTGCCGAGGTTATGTGGTCGTAACCCGGTGCAATGTCAGTCACCAGCGGACCCAGAATATAGAACGGAGCATGGTTGCACAGTTTCTTCTCCATTCTGACATTCATTTCAATCTGGTTCACGGGAATATGACCGGGGCCTTCAATGATCGCCTGGACGCCGTACGCGCGCGCTCTTTTTGCCAGTTTCCCAAGTGTAATCAGTTCCTGTATCTGCGGCCTGTCGGAAGCATCCGCCAGACTTCCGGGCCTGAGCCCGTCCCCGAGGCTTAAAGTCACGTCGTATTTCCCGGCAATCTCAAGCAAACGGTCGAACTGCTCGTACAGCGGATTTTCCTTTCCGTTGTGCATGATCCACCCTGCCAGAATTGCTCCTCCCCGGCTCACAATGCCGGTCAGACGTTTAGACTTCCGGAGCGTCTTCAGGACAGACATCGTGACTCCGCAGTGAACGGTTATATAATCAACACCGTCCTCGGCATGCTGTTCTATCACGCTGAACATATCATCGGCAGTCATGTCCACGACACCTCTGCCTGATTTGCACGCTTCAACGCTTGCCTGGTAAATCGGAACTGTGCCGACCGGCAAACGGCTGGACATGACAATCCTGCGCCTGATATGACGCAGATTGCCGCCTGTACTTAAATCCATGACGGTGTCGGCTCCGGCTTTTACAGCGGCTTTTAATTTTTTCAGTTCATACGACAGACTCTGCTTTACGGGTGATGTGCCGATATTGGCATTTACCTTTGTCCGGAGCCCCTGACCGATTCCCATTGCAACAGGTCTGTGTCCGGTATTCCATGGAATGACAATCCTTCCGTTAGCGATTCTGCTGCGGAGTTTTCCGGCGGAAATTTTTTCGGTTTCAGCAACATGTCTCATTTCAGGGGTAATCCTTCCCTGCCTGGCAGAGGTCAGCTGGGTCCGGAGAGATTTCATTTTTTTATCCTTTTGACAAGCCGCGACAATTCCCTGGTTGCCCCGGCAATTCCGGGCTTGCCCAGAACAGCCGAAATCACGGCAATGCCGTCGACTCCTGTTTTAAGCACTGATTTCGCATTTGATTCGTTAATCCCGCCTATCGCAATCAGGGGTCTGGCGAAGATGCGCCTTGCTTTACGCAATGCTTCTATACCGCAGGGTGCGTCGGGATAATTCTGCGTTGGAAAAACAGGACCAAAACCTGCGTAGTCAACAGGCATTACAGCTGATTTCGAAAGTTCCCTCAGATTTTTGCTGGAATGCCCGATCAGCTGGAACTGCGACAGTGTTTTTCTGGCGGACTCAACAGGAAGGTCGGCCTGCCCCAGGTGAACTCCGGCTGCTCCAGACAATCTGGCTATGTCAGGCCTGTCATTTACTATAAACGCTATCCCGCTGTTTTTTGCCATACGCTGCAGCTTCAGTGCGAGTTCCAGGAAAATTCCGCTCTCCAGGCGCTTTGCCCTGAGCTGGATCACGGTTGCTCCTCCTGAAATCACCTGTCCGGCGGCCTCCATGACTGATCTTCCCCATAGAAAATCCACGTCTATTATGACATAAAGCGACCAGTCGATTTTCTCTGTCCGGCTCTGCCTGCAGAGAAGTCCGTAAATCCGTTTTTCAAGAGTATACGCCAGGAACCTGCATCCCTTGAATTTTTCAGCGGATGATTTCTTTTTAAGAAGCTTGCTGAACTCTTCAAAAACTCTGAGCGACTGTTCCACTCTGCCCATGTTTGCCCTTAAAAGCTGGCGGTAATTGCTTCTTCCTGATTCCGACTTTATATTTTCCGTGCCAACATCAGAAACACTGTCGCGCTCTGAAATCAGGAATTCCGGTTTTATGCCGAGTCCGTCTATCAGCCTGTTGACAAGATGCCTTAAATTCTTAAACTCACCGGTTTCCTGCCCGGCATCAAGGACAAACCTGGCAATTTCCTCGGAGACACGCAGTCCTTCGTTTGCCCTGTTACGGTTGGCGTCGATGACGCGGAAAATACTGTCGTTCATATTTACGGCGGAACCGGTAAGTTCAGTCACTCCTCATACCACTCGTTTGAAAAATAGGAGTTTTTGAAAACCGGCGGAATAAACCGCTTGAAACTCAGCGCCTTTCCGAGTAAAAATCCTATGCATGCACAACCCAGGAGCAGAACGGTATTCCAGAACCCGAAGACCAGGAACAGTATCCCCAGGACAAATCCTATCACCGCTCCGATAATACCGCCGATATGTTCGGAAATAAATTCAATCATTTCAGGACGCATAACTATTCTCCTTCACTCGGAGTCGAAATATCTGGGACGCGATATTACTTCCTCGGCTTCAGGCTTGTTCTCTCGCCGGAATATTTTCACCACCAGGACGCGGACTTCAGCCACTTCGGTAATTCCCAGGGTGTCGAAAACCGACTGCTTCACTATGTCCTGGATCTTGCTGGTTGTCTCGTGGATATTTGTATCCGACCAGACCCAGACCTTGATGTAAATTTTAAGCCCTGTTGCCCTGATAAAGACCTTGGGACGCATCTCCTTGACCCCATCGACCCTGGTTCTGAGCATCTTTATGAAATCCTCTATTGCTCCGAGCGTCACCCGCACCTCGCCGTGCGGTCCTGTCAGGATTATCGTCCTCTCGCGCCTCGGGAAACTGATTGTGGTAAAAAGCACGGACAGGCAGATCAGAACAATCATCGCGGAAAAAATCAGGATCAGTATCTGCAGCGTCTGATCGTCGTGCATTTTTGTTAAAATAACCTCCGCAAAATCCTTCAACTGCTCATTTGTCTTCTGGCTTACCGTGGCAACCAGACCGGCAACACTCAAAGCCAGCAGGACTATCGACCCAAGACCAACTATAAACCTGCGCCAGAACTGCATCTTGCACCTCCGTTAAGAATTATTGTCTTCTTTTAAGCCGGCCTATCAGCCAGGCTTTTTCCTTCATTTTACGCAGCGCCGCCAGTACAGGAACGGCGTCTTTTTCCGAAACAAAAAGTATCATACCTACGCCCAGGTTGAACGTCCGCCTCATTTCCCCATCGGAAACATTTCCGATCGATTGCAGAAGCTTGAAAATCGGCGGCACAGTCCAGGAACCAAACTCTATTTCGGGATAAATTCCGTCGGGCAGAATTCTGACAATGTTATCGTTGAATCCTCCGCCGGTAATATGCGCCATGCCTTTTATATCGTATTTTTCCATCAGGCGGAAAACTGTCCGGACATAACTCCTGTGCGGCTTCAGCAGTTCATTCCCCAGAACCCGTCCTCCCAGCGCAGGAGGACGATCGTACACCCTGTATCCGGCCGTTTCAAAAAGAAGTTTCCTTGCCAGGGTATAGCCGTTTGTATGCAGACCGCTTGAAGCGAGTCCTATCATGACGTCCGACGGTTTTATGCGGCTGCCGTCGATAATCCTGTCCCTTTCAACAATTCCAACGATAAATCCGACCAGGTCGTAGTCGTCGCCATGGTAAACATCCGGCAGCTGCGCGGTTTCGCCGCCTATCAGGGCGCAATTATGCGCTCTGCACGCCAGACAGATGCCGTCGATTATTTCCCTTGCTATCTTCGGCTTTAATTTGCCAACCGCAATATAATCCAGAAAAAAGAGCGGTTTTGCTCCCTGGACCACAATATCGTTTGCGCAGTGGTTGACCAGGTCAATGCCGACAGTGTCATGTTTCGACATCAGCGTAGCTATCTTGAGTTTTGTACCGACGCCGTCAGCACTTGCAACCAGGACAGGGGAACTGTACTTTTTAAAATCAGGGGCGAAAAGTCCTCCGAAAAGCCCGAGGTCCGACAGGACCTGGCTGTTGAACGTCTTTTTCGCCAGCGCCTTGAAGCCGTATTTTGTCTTGTTTCCCAGGGAAATATCAACACCTGCATCCCTGTAATTTATCGGCTTTATCATATCGGCATTTTAACACGAACCCCCTGCAATGTCCACAATTAAGGTGACACAATACTTAATTATTGTGGAAAAGTGAAGACGCGAACTGGATATGGCGACACAAAACTTATTTTTTTAAGTAATGATCATGCATGATCGAGAATTACGTGTTGCGTCACGTTGAAATTATAAACCTGTTCATAATTTCTTTTTTTGTCTACGTGTAAATATTTTTGAGTTTCCGCCTTTATTTAAAAAGGGATTTCAAAAGGAATTAAGTATTATGTCACCTTAATTTTTTTTGGCTTTCAAACACCGGTCCAGGTCTGCATGAATGTTTTCAGGAAACGGTCCTTTATCCGTAATCTTCAGATACATAAGGTGCAGATGCGTGGGTGACTTATAGTGATATGCGTTCTTGCCTGTCCTGCCGAGCAGACCGATCATCTGTCCTGCTATTACAACTTCTCCCGCCTTGACAAAAACATCGTTTAAATGCGCGTAGTAAAAAATCCCCCTGGTGGCTGTATCATAAATCCAGACGTAATTTCCGCCCAGTCCCTTTGACTTCGGCACCCACTTTTCGTTCGTTTCAAGAACCACACCGGACGACATCGAAAGAATTTCAAACGGGAAACCGGCGGTATCATCAATCCCATCCCGGTCCTTGTCATTGACGAACAAATCAAACGCAGGATGGTTTTTCGGCTTCTTTCTCCACAGGAAATCGTATCCTGCCGGATTGAAACCCGCATTTTTCAGGTCGCCGATAAACCCGTTCGACACGGGGAACACCCACATTTCCCGCGAGTATTTAGAACCATCCATTTTTATAAAATATTTATCCAGCTTGCCGCACAAATCCAGGATTTTTGCGAAAGCGTCCTTCCTGCTTATATTACCGACATTGCTTTTTTTCTGTAGCGCGGACCATTCCTTTATTGGATCGTCCTGATCGGCAGACATAACTGTTACAGGGCTGATTAACATCAGAAACGTGAAAAATGCGATGACATTCCTCATTTAAAATCCTGTTCCTATACCCGCTCTTTTTTCGGCTCTGCTTTTCCGTGCACATGCTCCCACAGATGGCCCGGCCTTTTCTGGCCTTCCATCGTGGTTTCAAAATAAAATCCGCTGACAGGTTTCAGCACTTTTTTTAAAACATGGTGCCATCCCATTCCTGTGGCAAGGCACTCGCCCCCTGCCATCCGGTATTCGCGTCCCTCCGACACCACATCTGCGCACCCGCTGAAAAATATCCAGTATTCATCGCAGTCGTGAAAATGGTTGTCAAGGGTGTCATTCTTTGCAAAAGTAAATAATCCCGAGCCGCCGGTTTCCTTTCCCCATCTTCCGGTTACCCTGAGCAAAACTGCGTCTTCCAGGGTTTCTTTCACAATGAAATTTTCTCCGGGTTCGAGGTCAAGATTTGCCCCTTCCCTGCCTTCGGTAACCATGTCGCCATGCTGAATCGCACAGACGCCTTTTTCTATAACCAGCTTCTCCCTTTGCCCGATTCTGGCAAATGTGTGTTTTGCGCCGGCAGGCAGTTTTATAATCTCAAAAAATTCCATTTCGCACCAGGCAGTGGACAGTTCTTTTCCGCTTTTGAAAACAGGCATTTTACTGTCCCTTCATATACATCCAGTGCGCCACGACCCACCGCAAAGCGGTATTGCGGTAAATGGTTTTGTCCGGAAGTCCCCTTGCCAGATAACGGCTTATGATTTCCATCCTCATGTTTTTCAACTCTTCATTCCCGGCTTTGTATTTCACAGGCACAACACGGAAAACCAGTCCCAGTTGCAGAAGTTTATAACCTTCAGGCAGATATTTTTCCTCAGGGCTGTTGAAGTAAACCGGCCGCTGTTTAACATTGCAAGCCGCTGTTTCCTTCGGAAAATCCCGGGTCGTCCGTATCAAAACCTCTGGTTTCCTCCGCTCAACAAAATGCAGATACCAGAGCGGATAAAGAATCTGGTCGCCGTCCACAATAAGCAGGGCGCCGTCCTCAACAGAATTCAAAAGGTTGGCACAGTAATCCCTTACCAGGTAATCCCGGCTTCTGTCGGCATAAACCAGGTTGCGGTTGCCGAGTGCGACAGGATAGAACAATGAAAGGAGTAATATCCCCAGGGCAATTGTCCTGTGCCGTCTGGATGCAAATTCAACCAGAAAACCTGTGCCTGCGCCGATCCAGACCGCAAAAATCACATATGCGGCAAAATAATATGTGTCGATGTTG
>Ga0172363_10005780_pt1 | contig 9999 bp, 5 predicted proteins | sample LakKivs2_kivu2a2_FD_114541 | JGI IMG/M metagenome (GOLD analysis project Ga0172363, IMG submission 114541) | Sediment microbial communities from Lake Kivu, Rwanda - Sediment s2_kivu2a2 | ecosystem: Environmental > Aquatic > Freshwater > Lake > Sediment | place: Rwanda: Western Province, Lake Kivu... | reverse complement strand
TGGCATCCTCATCAAGGACAACCACATCGCGTTGCTGCGGGCGCGGGGAGTCGACCTGCGAGCGGCCGTTGAGCGTGCCATTCAAGGGTCTCCCCATACCCTCAAGGTGGAGGTCGAGGTTGCGTCCCTGGAGGAGGTGCGCCAGGCGCTGGAGGCTGGGGCGCATGTCATCATGCTCGACAACATGTCAATCGACGCCATGCGACAGGCAGTCGGAATCGTTGGCGGGAGGGCGCTGCTGGAAGCGTCGGGGGGCGTCACGCTGGAGAACGTGCGTGCCGTGGCCGAGACAGGCGTCGACCTCATCTCCGTTGGGGCCCTGACTCACTCCCCCAAAGCGCTGGACATCAGCCTTGATGTCGTTGTCTAGCTGACTGGAAAGGAGAGGAGATACGTTGTCTGGAGAGAGTTCGTCCGTAGAGGAGGTTGCCAGGCAGAACCGCCAGGCAGGCTATAACTGAGCGGAGTCCGCCTTCCTGACCGTGTGTCAGGTGCTCGGGCTGAAGAGCGACTCAATCCCCCGTATCGCGACGCCTTTCGGTGGGGGATTGGGGCATTCGGGGCTGGTATGTGGCGCTATTTCAGGTGCCTGCATGGCTATAGGCCTTGTTAGGGGGAGGCATAGCGCCGACGACCCGCGCGACCCCGCCTACGACGCCGCTCAGAAGCTCGTTGAACTGTTCGTCGAGGAGATGAAGTCCCCCCTCTGCCCTGAACTCACGGGCTTCGACCTGAGAACGCCGGAAAGCATCAGACAGTTTCAGCAGTCAGGTGTGCGGGACCGGGTGTGTGCGCCGGCGATAGTCCTGGCGGCGCGCCTGGCGGTGGATATGCTGAAGGGAGACTAGGCCCGCCGTGGGATGTGGCGGTCGGCGCTGTCCAGCAGTATGGTCACCGGGCCATCGTTGACCAGCTCCACCTGCATATACTCCCCGAAACGTCCCTCCGCCACTTTGAGGCCGGATTCCTGGAATAGCCTTACCGTGTGGTGGTAAAGCGACTGGGCCAGTTCCGGGGGCGCTGCCTGGGTGAAATCGGGGCGACGGCCCTTACGGGTCCTGGCGTAGAGGGTGAACTGGCTGACGAGCAGGAGCTCCGCGTCTACGTCCCTCGCGGAGCGTTCGAAGCCCCGCGGATATTCGCCGAAGATACGCAGGTTCAGCGTTTTCTCCACCAGGTAGCGAGCGTCTTCCTCGGTGTCGTCGGCGCCGAAGCCTAGGAGGATCACCATGCCGGGGCCAATCCGCCCCAGCTCCTCGTCCCCTTTTGACACCGCCGCGCCAGTGACTCGCTGGATGAGCGCCCGCAAGGGCTAATCGTCCTCCTTCTTCGGAGGAGCAGCAGGAGCAGATGGCTTCTCTTTGGACTCGCCCTTGGCCCGATCGGCCTCCTTGTCGCCGGGAAGGCCATAGCTGTTATTCTTGTAGTCGGTGGTGTAGAAACCGCTCCCCTTGTATATCACCGCCACAGAGTGGAACCTCCTCCTGGCCCGGCCCCCGCAGCGGGAGCACGCCGCTTCAGGCTCCGCGTCGAAGCTCTGTCTTAGCTGGAAGCGGTAGCCACACTCCTCACACTCGTAATCGTAGGTGGGCAATTGCTGCCTCCGCAATCCATCATTATTAGCAGTCCCACACTGGGACTGCTAACTATCTCCCATAGTTTAACGCCGGTCTCCTCAGGTGTCAATTCGGCAACCCAACCCCTTCTCACTTATCCCTGGGGAAACGGTGCAAACTGGGTTGCCGAAAGCCTTGACAGGTTGAAATTCGGTGGTATCATAAAGGATTGGCGATTATGTCGTTAACCGGCTGCAAAGCTAGTTTCCCCTTTTTTACCACGGGATATCTTTGCTCATTTTGTGCCTTCTAAACCTGGGCTGTTCCCCCGTCAAAGGAGCGTGAAACATATGGTGCCGTCTCTTCCCTCAAACGGGTCATCTGTGCCATCGCCCCATCCCACGCGTTCCTACGCACAGATCACCAGAGAGCTTGACATGCCCCAGTTGATCCGCATTCAGCTCGATTCATTCGAGTGGTTCAAGTCGGAGGGTCTTGCAGGGCTGTTCCGTGAGATATCGCCCATAAGGGACCTCACGGAGAAGAGGTACGAGCTCACCTTCCTGGAGCACGGATTCCACGAGCCGAAGTACTCGGTGGAGGAGTGCCGGATGAAGGAGGTGACGTACTCGGCCCCGTTGTTCGTCCGGGTTCAGCTGGAGATGAAGGAGACGGGGGAGATAAAGGAGCAGGACATCTTCATGGGGGACATGCCCGTGATGACGCGCAACGGCACCTTTGTGGTGAATGGCGCAGAGCGGGTGGTGGTGAGCCAGCTGGTGCGCTCGCCTGGCGTCTACTTCACCGCCGAGCATGATCTGAGCAGCGACCGGGACCTGTGCTATGCCAAGCTGATCCCTTACAGGGGTGCCTGGCTGGAGTTCGAGACCAGCAGCCGCGATGTGCTCTCCGTGAAAGTGGACCGCAAGAGGAAGGTCCCCATAAACATCTTTCTCATGGCGCTTGGCCTGGCCACCGAAGATGAGATAAAGGCCCCCTTCGCCGATGTGGACGTGGATGAATCGCATCGGTATATGCAGTTGACGATTGACAAGAACCCCCTGGACGAGAACGGCACACAGGGAAGCCTCAATGAGAATGACCTGAAGGAGGTATGGGCGGTGCTGCGCCCCGATGAGCCGTTCGGCGAGGAGAAGGCGACGAGCATCGTCCAGGCGCAGATGGAGTTCTATCGCCGGCTGAGGCCAGGGGAGCCGCCGAGCGTGGAGAACTCGTGGGGGCTGGTGAAGAGCCTCTTCTTCGACCGTCGGCGCTACGACCTGGGCTTGGTGGGGCGGTACAAGTTGAACGGGCGCCTCGGCCTGTCCGAGGATAGCGAGGAGAGCCTGCTGGGCCTGGGCGACATCGTTGCCATCATCCGCACCATGATAGAGGTCAATAACGACCGGCAGCGGCCAGACGACATCGACCACCTGGGCAATCGAAGGGTGCGGGCCGTTGGAGAGCTCCTGCAGAACCAGTTGCGTATCGGCTTCCTGCGCATGGAAAGGATGGTCAGGGAGCGCATGTCCCTGATAAACCCCGAGGTGGCCACGCCGCAGACGCTGATCAATACCAGGCCGGTGGTGGCTGCTGTCAGGGAGTTCTTCGGCGGCTCACAGCTCTCCCAGTTCATGGACCAGACGAATCCGCTGGCCGAGCTCACCCACAAGAGACGCCTTTCGGCGCTGGGGCCTGGCGGCCTCTCCCGGGAGAGGGCGGGCTTTGACGTGAGAGACGTGCACTACTCCCACTATGGCCGTATCTGTCCCATCGAGACACCCGAGGGGCCCAATATCGGCCTGTTGAACTCGCTGGCCACGTACGCCAGGATCAACGACCTGGGCTTCATTGAGGCCCCGTATCGCAGGGTCGTGAAGCAGGTAGGGAGCAGGGACCCCGACCTGATCGGCCGAACGGTCGCGGAGGATATCAAGACCGCCAAAGGGCGAGTGGTGGTGAGGAAGGGGGAGGTGATCACCGAGGAGACGGCCAAGGCGATCTCGCGGCTGCGCGAGAGGGAGATACCTGTAAAGGCCTTCGTCTCGCAGCGCGCCGAAGACGTGGTGTACCTCTCGGCCGACAAGGAGGAGAAGCACATCATCGCCCAGGCCAATGTGAGGCTGGACGAGAGGGACCAGATGGTGGGCGAGCGGGTGGAGGTGCGGAAAGGCGAAGACCTGTACCTGGAGTCCCCCGACGGGGTGGAGTATGTTGACGTCTCCCCGATGCAGATCATGAGCGTTTCGGCATCGCTGATCCCCTTCTTGGAGCACGACGACGCCAACAGGGCGCTCATGGGCTCCAACATGCAGCGCCAGGCCGTGCCTCTGCTGCGGGCGGATGCACCGCTAGTGCGTACCGGCATTGAAGGACGGGTGGCGAGGGATAGCGGCCAGGCGGTCCTGGCGGAGGAGGACGGCGTCGTGCTGGAGGCCACGAGCTCCCGTATCAGAGTGAGGGGGGCTTCGGGCAAAGAGTACGATTACCCCCTGTTGAAGTTCGCCCGCACGAACCAGGGCACCTGCCTCGACCAGCACCCGGTGGTCAGCCATGGCGACCTGGTCAGCGAGGGAGACGTCCTGGCGGACAGCTCCTCCACCGATGAAGGGGACCTCGCCCTGGGGCAGAACGTACTGGTGGCGTTCATGAGCTGGGAAGGCTACAACTTCGAGGACGCCATCATCATCAGCGAGGCGCTGGTGCAGCGGGACCTCTTCACCTCAGTGCACATAGAGAAGCACGAGGTCGAGGCTCGGGATACCAAGCTAGGCCCTGAGGAGATAACCCGGGATATCCCTAACGTGGGGGAGGATAGCCTGCGTGATTTGGACGAGGAGGGCATTATCCACGTAGGGGCCGATGTGGGGACGGGGGACATACTTGTGGGCAAGGTGACGCCCAAGGGGGAGACGGAGCTGACGGCGGAGGAGAAGCTCCTCCGGGCGATATTCGGGGAGAAGTCGCGGGATGTGAAGGACAGCTCCCTCCGCGTGCCCCACGGGGAGCGGGGGAAGGTGATCGAGGTGAAGAAGCTCTCCAAGAAGAACAGGGACGAGCTCCCCCCCAGCGTCAATGAGGCGGTCAGGGTGTGGGTGGCCCAGACGCGGAAGATCTCGGTCGGCGACAAGGTGGCGGGGCGACACGGCAACAAGGGCGTCATCGCGCGCATCCTGCCTGTGGAGGATATGCCTTTCCTCCCGGACGGGCGGCCTGTTGACATAATACTCAACCCCATCGGGGTTCCGTCCCGCATGAACCTGGGCCAGGTGCTGGAGACCCACCTGGGTTGGGTGGCCAAACTGCTGAATTTCAGCGCCGTCACCCCCGTGTTTGACGGTGCCGAGGACGTGGAGGTGGAGGACGGCCTGGCGCGAGTGTGGTTCCTGCAGCAGGCTGGCGGGCTGATGCTCATGCCCCCTGATGACACGCCTGTGGTGGACATGGAGAGGGTGACCAAGTGGCTGGCGGAGCGTGGCTATAACGCGGAGGAGCTGTTCGATGAGGGAAGGAAGGGGGAGGCCAGCGAGGCCTGCTTGAGGATATGGCTGAAGGAGGAGGCCGGCGTCGATGCCTCCGGCATGTCTCCGGGGGAGATGATGGACGAGGCGCTGCGCATCCAGATGGAGGAACGGAAGGCCCCTCCCGTCTTCGGGAAGGTGGTGCTGCGGGATGGGAGGACGGGCGAGCCTTTCGAGGAGCCGGTGATGGTGGGCTACATCTACATGATGAAGCTCATCCACCTGGTGGAGGACAAGGTCCATGCCCGCTCCACAGGGCCCTACTCCCTGATCACCCAGCAGCCTCTGGGGGGAAAGGCACAGTTCGGCGGACAGCGGTTCGGCGAGATGGAGGTCTGGGCACTGGAGGCCTACAGCGCCGCCCATAACCTCCAGGAGATGCTGACGGTCAAGTCCGACGATGTGGTGGGGCGTGTCAAGACGTATGAGGCGATCGTCAAGGGCGAGGACGCCGGTCCCCCGGGTATTCCCGAATCTTTCAACGTGCTCCTCAAAGAGCTCCAGAGCCTCGGCCTCGCCGTGGAGCTACTGAACAAAGGGGTGACCGTAGAGGGTGGGGAGGAGCGGGAAGAGCAGGAGCAGCCCGTTCTGGACGAGGTCCCTCAGAGCACCGACGGCGATGAGGGTGCTTAAGCCAAAACAACATTATTCGCGGAGGCTTTGCTGATATGCGAGCTAGGGGCGAGACTCACGTGCCCGATTTCGACACCATTAGAATATCCATCGCCTCTCCCGACCAGATACGGAGCTGGTCTCACGGCGAGGTTACCAAGCCGGAGACCATCAACTATCGTACGCTGAGGCCCGAGAAAGACGGCCTCTTCTGCGAGCGCATCTTCGGCCCTACGCGGGACTGGGAATGCTTCTGCGGGAAGTACAAGCGCAGGAGCTTCGCAGGCATCGTGTGCGAGCGGTGTGGCGTCGAGGTCACCCGCGCCAAGGTCCGCAGGGAGAGGATGGGCCATATCGAGCTGGCTGCTCCGGTGGCCCACATCTGGTTCAGCAAGGGTACACCCAGCCGGATAGGGCTCCTGCTGGACCTCTCGCCGCGCAACCTGGAGCGCGTTCTCTACTTCGCCCAGTACATCATCATCTCCGTGGACGATGATGCCCGGAGGAAGGCCATCGAGGATGCGCGTGAGAAGGTGGAGAAGGAGGTCGAGAGGAGGAGGCAGCTCACCCAGGAGAAGCTGGAGGAGCTGAGCGGTGCGTTGCGGATGCTGGAAGCCTCGGCCGGGGAGGAGGAGGTGGAGGAGCAGAAGGAGGCCATCGGCAAGGCCATCGCTGAGATAGAGGGGCGCCTTGAGGAGGAGAGGGAGGCGCTTCAGCAGGAGTACAGGGACGAGGTGGATGAGCTGGAAGACCTGCGCCCCATGAAGCTGCTATCGGAGAGCCGCTACCGGGAGCTTCGCGAAAGCCACGGGAGCGTCTTCCGTGCGGGAATGGGCGCGGAGGCCATCCAGGAGGTCCTGACGCATATCGACCTGGAGGCGCTGCGGGAGAGGCTGACCGAGGAGATGCGCTCGACATCGGGGCAGCGTCACAGGAAGGTGATAAAGCGGCTATGGGTTGTGGACGCGTTTCGCAGGAGCGGGGCGAGGCCCGAATGGATGATCCTGACGGTGCTGCCGGTGCTTCCGCCTGAGCTGAGGCCGATGGTCCAGCTGGACGGCGGCCGGTTCGCCACCAGCGACCTGAACGACCTCTACCGCCGCGTGATCAACCGGAACAACCGGCTGCGGCGCCTCCTGGAGCTGGGAGCCCCGGACATCATCGTGCGCAACGAGAAGAGGATGCTTCAGGAGGCGGTGGACGCGCTCGTCGATAACGGGCGGCGGGGCAGGCCTATCCAGGGCAGCCATAACCACAAGCTGAAGTCCCTTTCGGACCTGCTACGAGGCAAACAGGGGCGGTTCCGCCAGAACCTGCTGGGCAAGCGGGTGGACTATAGCGGACGCTCGGTGATCGTGGTGGGCCCCGAGCTCCAGCTGCACCAGTGTGGCCTGCCGAAGCGGATGGCGCTGGAGCTGTTCAAGCCCTTCGTGATGCATCGATTGGTGGTGTTGGGCATCGCTCCCAACATAAAGAGCGCAAAGCGCATGGTGGAGCGCTCCAGGCCGGAGGTATGGGATATCCTGGAGGAGGTGATCAAGCAGCGTCCCGTCCTGCTCAACCGCGCGCCGACGCTGCACCGCCTGGGGATCCAGGCCTTTCAGCCGGTGCTCATTGAGGGGAGCGCCATACAGGTGCACCCGCTGGTGTGCGCCGCGTTCAACGCCGACTTCGATGGCGACCAGATGGCAGTACACGTGCCGCTCTCCAAGGCAGCCGTCCTGGAGGCACAGAAAGTGATGCTCAGCGTGTACAACATGCTCTCCCCTGCCTCGGGAGAGCCCCTGGTGGCGCCAACCCTGGACATGGTGCTGGGCTGCTATTACCTGACCGATGTCCGCAAGGGTGCGAAAGGCGAGGGGAAGCGGTTCATCGATTTCAACGAGGCGCGGCTGGCCTACGACACGGGCCACGTGGACCTGAAGGCGGAGATCCTGGTGCGTGACCACGGCCAGTCAGACGGCTGGCTGAGGACCTCCGTGGGGCGGGTCATCCTGAACGAGGTGCTCCCTCCGGGGCTCGAATTCCGCAACTGCATCATGGACAAGGATGCCCTCAGGCGGCTGACGGCGGACTGTTACCGCGTGCTGGGCAACGAAGGCACGGCGGCGGTGCTGGATAAGGTGAAGAGCCTCGGCTTCCACTATGCTACCAGCTCGGGCATGACTATCTCTATCAGCGATATCAGGACGCCCAGGGACAAGGAGAGGATCCTCGCCGATGCCGACAAACAGGTGGCGACGCTCGAAGAGCAGTACATGGTGGGCCTCATAAGCGAGGAGGAGCGTTACAGCCGCTCGGTGGAGATATGGACCAAGGCGAGCGATGAGATGACCGCTGCGGTGGAGAAGGAGCTGCCTGAGTACGGCAGCATCGCCATCATGGCCCTGTCCGGAGCGAAGGGTAACATCGGCCAGATCAAGCAGATGGCGGGAATGCGCGGCCTGATGAGCAATCCCAAGGGCCGTATCATCGACCTGCCTATCAGGGCCAGCTTCCGCGAGGGGCTCAGTGTGCTGGAGTATTTCATCTCCACCCATGGGGCCAGGAAGGGGCTGGCGGATACGGCGCTCCGTACCGCCGACAGCGGATACCTGACACGACGTCTCGTAGACGTGGCGCAGGAGGCGCTTATCCTGGAGGAGGACTGCGGGATCCTTGAGGACGACCGTGAGCCTGTGAAGGGAGTCTGGGTGGAGGAGCGGCTGAACGAGCCGTTGCTGGCGTCGATGGAGGAGCGTGTCCTGGGGAGGCTGGCAGCGGAGCCGGTCAAGCACCCGGATACGGGTGAGGTCCTGGTAGAGCGGAACGAAGTGATCGACGAAGCTAAGGTGGAGGCGATGGTCAAGGCCGGCGTCAGAAGGGTCTGTGTCCGGTCTCCTTTGACCTGCAATTCCCGGCGGGGTGTGTGCAAGAACTGCTATGGGTGGAGCCCCGCTAGCGACCGCGAGGTGCTTCTCGGCGATGCGGTGGGCGTCATAGCAGCCCAGAGCATCGGTGAACCCGGTACCCAGCTTACCCTGCGGACCTTCCATACAGGTGGGGTCGCGGGCGTGGATATCACCAGCGGCCTGCCTCGCGTGGAGGAGCTGTTCGAGGCCCGGACACCCAAGGGAGGCTCCATCCTGTCCGACATAGAGGGCGAGGTTGAAGTGGCGGAAGAGCCGGACGGGTACAGGATCAGGGTGGTCAGCCGTGAGGAGTACCGGGAGGAGTACACCCTTCCGCCGGACTATGAGCCGACGGTGAAGGAGGGTGAGCCTGTCGACCCGGGCATGGTGCTGGCAAAGCCCCCTGCCGGGAAGGATGGCGGCAACGGTTCCCATCCAGAGGAGGCGGAGATGGTGGCGAAGATGGGCGGCCGGGTGGAGCTCTCCCCTGGTAAGCTGACCATCGTGTGGGAGGACGTGGATGAGAGGGAAAGCCATGCCCCGGCTGCGGCCCATCTGCTGGTGCGTACGGGGGATCATGTGAAAGCGGGAGACGCCCTCACAGTCGGCCCCCTGAATCCTCACGACATCCTGCGGATCAGGGGTAAGGTCGAGGTAGAGAAGTACCTCATCGACGAGGTGCAAAGGGTCTACCGCTCACAGGGCGTGACCATCGATGACCGGCATATAGAGGTGATAGTGAGGCAGATGCTGAGGCGGGTGCTGGTGGAGAGCTCTGGCGACACCAATTTCCTGCCTGGCCAGTATGTGGACCGGTTCGAATTTCACGATGAGAATGCCAGGTGCATGGCCGAAGGAGGAGAGCCTGCCACAGCGCGGCCGGTGCTGCTGGGTGTGACCAGGGCTTCGCTTCAGACGGACAGCTTCCTCGCAGCGGCTTCCTTCCAGGAGACCACACGTGTCCTGACGCAGGCAGCGGTACGGGGGGCTGAGGACAGGCTACAGGCACTGAAGGAGAACGTTATCATAGGCCGCCTCATCCCCGCCCGCTACGAGCTGTCGGAGGAAGGACGCGAGCGGCTGGGGATAAAGCAGCTGGAGGAGATGGAACGGCGGCAGCGGGAATCCACCTGGCTGGAAGAGGGCGAGGCGGAGCGGCTTCTCAGTGAGGAACAGGCTCTGCTGAGCAGGGAGTTCCCTCAGGGCGATGGCGGTGGCTCTGAAGGGGAAGGCGTTGAGCCTGCGCCGGCCGACTGGAGCGGCGACTTCGGCGAGAGCGACGAGGAGGAGTAGGAGGTAGCGATGCCCGATCTCGCCGTCGAACTGGCCCCCCGGCATTCGAAGGGACTGAGGCTGCGCAACCCGGTTATGATCGCCTCTGGCACCTTCGGTTGGGACGGTTGGGGGCGAGGCCTGACC
>Ga0172363_10005777_pt1 | contig 10002 bp, 12 predicted proteins | sample LakKivs2_kivu2a2_FD_114541 | JGI IMG/M metagenome (GOLD analysis project Ga0172363, IMG submission 114541) | Sediment microbial communities from Lake Kivu, Rwanda - Sediment s2_kivu2a2 | ecosystem: Environmental > Aquatic > Freshwater > Lake > Sediment | place: Rwanda: Western Province, Lake... | reverse complement strand
TCCTACAGGAGGAAATTATAGTGTTGCAGGAGTACCAGAAAGCTACGTTATAGGCAAAGTCATAACTACGTTCCCATATGGTTAGAAATATAGATGCTAGAGATGATGAAATCTATCTACTTTAAACATAAGGGTTCTTCTGTTCATTCACACAACGAAGATTGGATACTTTAACAGCTAAACTTTAGCAGCTAAAGTACACAGATAAACGAATCCATTCTGCCTGAGCAGAATGGGAAACATGGCATCTGGACTCTACTTATACAAATGATGTGTGAAACATTAGCTAACAGTTTATCAGTCTTACTCAAAAGACTTAAAAATAATCCAATATCTATTCATTTGGTATATCACGATTCGGTTCATAGAGGGATCCTATATTTCAGTAAGAGTGAGTGCCTACATTGACGGCGCAAATCTTTTCCATTCGGGAGAAAGCATCGGAATTAGAATAGATTATCAAAAATTAAAATCTAAAATCAAATCAGACAGAACCTTGGTTGATCTTAATTATTATAATTCAATTAAAGGGAAACCAGGTGAGATGAGTTTCTTTGACGTTATAGAGGGATTTGGGTATGTACTGAAATTAATTCAACTCCATCAATATGGCTCTTCTACTCCTCAAGAAAAGATGGTAGATACACAAATAGTAGCGGATGCACTAGTAGATGGCCTAGTGGACAATAAATATGACGTTGCTGTGTTTTGCAGTGGCGATAAAGACATACTTCCCGCAGTAAAATATTTGTTACAGAGAAAAAAGGAAGTTGAGATTTTTAGTTTTTGGGAAACGCTGGCTTGGGATCTTCGAGTGTGTGGTGCTAAAATTATCAATTTATCAAGAATTATTAATGAAATACGTTTGATATAATGGGGATTTGGTGGCAAATAGGACAATACCTACCACAGCTTTTCAGCCGTGACACTTTGGCTTGCCACCAAACTGCTCTGTTGAAAAACTATACACATAAACATCTTATAAGCTTTACGAATCTCAGCTTTATCACTTAGATTATTTACTAATTTTAGCTCGTTAGCTACTCGATGCCCTAGATGTTAGCACATAAAGATTTTGAAATCGCCAGCATAGGTTTAGCAGCTAATCCATAATAGCAGCTAGACACCACTGAACATAAGTACTCTTATATTAAATTGAAATCTATTCTACAATGGAAGGGATAAAGTTTGGTTACACCTAGAGATTTCGCAATGAAAAAACTACCTATAATTGAATCGATTATTAAAAAAGAAATACCAAACTGTCCTTTTTGTCAACAAGAACTTGTTATTACTGGTTGGATGTCTTCAACTGGTCCTGATAGTGCTAGTATTGGAGGTTACAATACTTGGTATATCGAATGTACATCGTGTAAAGCAAAATGGGAAACTGAGGTATTTACAACCCAATTTAAGAGGAATGAACCGTTTATGAGGTTAGTTCGTAATTCGACCAAAAATAGCGAAAAGGGATATTACATTAAAAATAGTTGGCTTCCGATTAACTTTTGGAATGTTGAAAGATTTGGGAAGATCGAAAAAGCGTTTCCAGTAGCTTATTTTGAAGGTAATCCAACTTTTGATCAACCAAGTAATGGTTCTATTGTCCTTTATTCGGATGCTTTATTTTTTGTTACACATAAAGGTATGAATGTTGAAATTCGATGGGAGGACCTATCAATTGCTGAACTTGTCACTCAACGAGAAGTAAAATGGAGTCGGATTATACTTTTTGGTGTTTGGGGATCTTTGTGGAAAAAGACTGAATACATTTTAAGAATAAAGTTTTTTGAGAACGAAATTGAGAGAACGTATATTTTTGTTCCTGAGAAATGGGGTGCATCTGATTATGCTGACGAGCTGCAAGACGTTAAATCTTCAATGGTTTGGGATATTAGATCGTTATGGGAAGAGCTAAATCATAAAATAAAGAGAAAGGAAAGAAAGAAAGAGCCGTCAAAGGAAGAAGTGCTTGATCCTTTGAAGATACTACAACTAAGATATGCTAAGGGAGAAATTACTAAAGAACAGTACGAAGAAATGAAGAATGTATTGCAATCCTAACTTTACTTACTTTTCTAAAGATATTCCTCTTCTGCTCACATCCGCAACATTCTGGAATTATGTGGTAGACTTAGCTGTTAAAGCTTTGTCCATAAAGCAGCTTCATTGAGTTTAGCTGTTAAACTAAACTACTAGCCTCATAATACAGAAGACAGCCTTAGCTAAGTTGTATGCTTTAGACTCAGAGCAACCTAGCTCTACTTGGATTAGGTTCACTAATGCCGGTCTAGACAATCGATCCAATAGGCCTCGATTCCTTAGTAAACAACAAAGGTAACATAATTCCTGCAACCTAAGTGACCTTACATTTTCCCAGCTGTCAAGTTTAGCTGCTAAATTATGTTCATGTTTGAACTTGTGCTTGTAACCGTTGTACTCGGATTTAGTTAGAAATGGATACCTCTGTTGTATTTCCATTCAATCACCCACGTCTAAGTATTTTTTACCCCAACAAGATTTACAGAAAATGTGTTTGTTCCTGAAGGTATCTCTATTATAGCAGACTAAATCACATACTGGTATTTCCCGATGGCATTCACAACACAATATGGAGGATCCCTTAGAACCGCCATTCTTAGCTTTGAACGACTCTGTAAGAATTGAACAATGATTGTAGTGGAAAAGCAGGAATTCAGAATCGGACTTGCTTAACTTGAAATTCTTGGCCATTTTTCTCTTCAGCCTTAAATCCAAACTATCTTCACTCATATTGTTTCCCTTCTATAATCCGACTTGTAATGTCTAGATCCATAGCTGCTAGAATCATTGTATCTGTCATTCTGTCTATCCTTAGGTTTGTTAATGAATTGTTTAGGACTGACGAACACTTGCTCTATGGATTGTAACTTCATACTCTTACCGAAAATATCCGATTTAGCAGCTAAAGTTGCAGATAGTAAATCATTAACTTCAATTATCTTGGAATATACTGTATTGCCATCATTCCATGTTACCTTAAATAAATTCATACATTTACCTCCTCACATCCATATTTGTCAAAAATCAATGTCTCTTAGGGGGTTGAAGCTTGTAATGTTGGATAATCAGATCAGCAGCTAAAGTTAAACTCTCATTTTGTCTACTAAGCTCATGCTGAGACTTTTTCTCAGTACTGTTTTGTATGGAGTAAAAGACTGCTCTATTATCGGAGCTATTAGTTGAAACATTAATCCCTTCCAACTGGCCGAGTCTGTCTTCAATCTCAATCAGCTTCTTAAGAATCTCACTAAGTACTTCGTAATCTGTCAACTATACCACCTTTGAAGCCTTTTGTCCAAGCAGTGATCTGAGTTTCAAAGATGCTATATACTCTAGTCCTTTTGGTGTAAGAACGAACCTGTAGTACGACCTTGTTCCTGTTCTCGTAATATACCCATCAGCCATTAGACATCGTAGTTTCTGGAAGATACAAGTCTTAAGTGATGCCTCACCATTGAAATCTACATCCATTTTGGTTAGCTTCATCATTTTACTGATATCGGGATAGGATAACTCATTCCTGTCGTAGATTTCGAATATTGGGAGTAGGTCTAGGAAATAGATCATTTTACCTTCTCTCCTTCCGTAAGCAGTTCAAGATGATTGCGGATGTTGCTAAGTCCAGCTTTTCGTTGATCTCTTGTTCCTTCTCTTTTGATAACTCAACCAGGCTAACCTTGTTCTTAGATAATTTTCGTAGGTTCTTTGATAACTCCTCGACTTGTATTTCAGAAGATACATCTCTCAATAATTGATCGGCTTTACGTCCTAATTCCTCATTTATCCTATGTTTAACTGTAGGTTCAGTCTTAGGAGCTCCACCATAATGATCCTGGTACTTTGGGATTTTCCTAAGGTACAAATCGATTCTTTGTATTGTCCTCTCAAGCACAGGTCGCAATGGAAACTTCTTAAACTTCTTTAGTATCTGTTTACCCCGTTCACTAAACGAGTATAGGGCTTCACAGATTTCAGAATAATACCCAGTGTCAGTTCCTAATGCTATGACAGAATCCTGCAACTCACATAAGTTAGCTAGTAGAATAGAGTCTTCTTTCTCACTTAAAACGCCTGACTTTAACTCTATCGAACCTAACATCTTTGGTAATAAACGTAAATCTTCCATCAGTTTTCGTGTTACTTCCTGAATCTCAAATTCATCCATTCCATCACCTTCCTACAAATTAGCTGCTGGATACTGTCCAGTCTTGGCATTGACAAGTACTCCTATTGCTAGTGTATCAGCTACAACAAAGGTATTTTCAGACCAAAGATGATACCAAACAGAATCTATCTCTGACCTATCCTCTTTACTGCCTTCCAGTTCTCGCTTAAAACAGTTAAACCCCAACCGTGAAGAATCAAGAATTAAGACTGCTCCTTGCGGGGCTAGTGGTGATGAAAGTACCCTTAGAGGAGGTAGTAAGCCTATTTCTCCATTCAGTATGCCGTCCTGACTTGTATATTCCTTTATAGAAATTAAGAAATCACTAACATCCGGACTATATAGCATGGTTGGGAGATCAATGTCATTTACTAGCACAACATCGGGATTTACTGAGTTTGCACAAAGGCTGCTTCTGAGTTTGAAAACATCCCAAACACTTAGAGTACCAGCATCCTTCACAGCTGAGTAAAGCCCATTATTCTTAGCCATGTTTGAATAAGTGAAAGTAACTGTGCCAGCTGAAACCGAACTAGCTAAAGCTACTTTACCATCAGGATAATCTACATTTGTAATTGTAACTCCACTAGAAGCTGTTAATATGTTAATAATAGGAGTGAAAGTACTTGATCCTAAAGTTCCACCTGTCCATGAAGATATAGTTCCAATCTTGAGATCGAGACATACAGTAAGACCATTAAGCTCTTGAACCCTTGCCCATTCATTTGAAGCCTCGGAAAATAAGTCATTCAATAACTCTCTTTTACTGGATTCTAAAGCCTCATTATTTATTTCGCACCTAATGCCTTGTTTGGAAGCTGAAACAGTCTGACCCGTAAAGGAATAACTTGATAATGTTATAGAGCTACCTTCTGTTACGTTTTGTGAGACTAAAATGCTAGCTGAAGGTCTTAAAGGCACAACTACACTTTTATGACCATCTGGAATCTGTACTTTCTTATACAACTGAGACAATACAAATTTTGGATATGCTAGTTCTAGGATTGTATTAGCTACATCTTGACCCGAGATGGCAGCTACATCAGCAGTTCCCAATCCCAATTCATGATAATCATATTCATTCATCCTTCATACCTCATACCTTATCGCTAATTACAATATAGCATACGAGTATTTAAGTGGTACTTAAATAGATGTGTAACCATAATAATGTATAGTCTCTAGCTGCTAGATACTAAAAAAATGATAAAGGAGGTTACAAAGTATAAAGTTTAATCAAGGTAATAAAGATTCTCAAATTTACAATAATACTAATACCAATCGAAATCTAGCTGCTAGAAAACTAAAATATGACGTGTTATCAATTTCATCTGAATGGTCTCGGAATCTTAAGGGTTATACATTCGAGATGTACCTTAACGAGCTCCTATACAGAAGTGGCTTCCATTGCATCGGGCATCCAGATGACTATAAACAATGGTTGGCCTTTCAAGGTAAAGACAAAGATTGTTATGTAAAAATCAAGACTAGGGATAAGACATTGACTCTTAAGGTCGAATTCAAATATCTAGGCAATGATCATATCAAGAAACACCTATCTTGGATCGTTCGTGATTGGTTAAGTCGTGATGTTGATATTATTGTTACGAATAACAAATGGTTTCTGTCTTATGATGAACGTAAGATGATTAAAGACAGTGGTAAACTTCTGTTTGACTGTATGGAATTTCTTAATTATCTATGTACTCTAACACATTGCGATGTGAAATATGAGTATTTAGAGAGGACTGTTCCTAAGAATGAAAGTGAAAAAGAAATAGAAAATGAAAATAACCTTCTACAATGGTTGAGAAAGATCCGGAAAATACCAATATCAGGGAATTTAGCTGCTAAATTTAGATTGATGCTAGAGGAAACTTTCAATAGAGACTTTATCATTATTACGAATAGTCTAGCTGCTAAGTCTATTATTTGACCTTCTTAGTTTTCTTCACCAGGAAGACTTTACCTTCCCGTTGAGCCACATCGATTTGATCTTTGAAGTTCTTTTTCACCCTACCTTTAAGGATTGAAGCCAAGCTACTTGTCTTTATGCCTTCTTTAGCAACTTCAGCTATCCTCATCGAATCATCAGCTAAGAACTTTGTTATGGTATCGTCATATTCACTTTTGAATGCTCGTTTACTTTTAGGTAATTCTCTAACTGGTTTTAATTGTATACTCATTTCTAACATCACCAAGTCTATCTACTGTATATTGATTATTAAGACTTGTGATATTATTTAGCAGCTAAGTTTAATCTTACACTTACCATCTATTATAATAGGTAATAATATGGTAAGCTTAGTCATTCCTTGTAAGTTGTGCAGGATAGGAAGACGACGAGGAGATATCCTTTCATACGTTAATGGACTCCTTAGCTCAGGGACTAGTCTTCGAAAGGCTAGTCAGCTAGCTTATGAAAGATATCAAGTCTATTTCAGCAAGAGTTCAATTGCGTTGCACAAAAGACATTATCTTCATCCTCAACTTGAAGAAGAACAGAATCATGAATTTTACTCTAAGTCAGCAAAGACGGTAAACATGTTTAGATTTAGCAGCTAGATTTTAGGCGTAAATAATTTTTATCGCTCAAAATAACTCATTCAAGTTGGATGCCCTTTATTATCTTAGTTCTTAACTCTCTTAATTCAGATAATATGGTTTCAGTCATAATCCTGATTTGAGTTCTTTCTTCATTTATTTCTTTTATGAATTTCTCATTTGCCTCTCCCTGAAGACTTTGTATAAGAGACATCATGTAATTATAGTTTGTAATCTTGTCAGCTAACTCTTCTATTTTATCATGTAAACCTTGTTTAACCTCTATGATTGCCCTTTGAGGATTATTATTAGAATAATAACTCTGCGTGTATTTTTTAAAATCATCAAGTTTATGAGTATGTGCAGGTCTAATTTGACTTTCTAGTATATTATAATAATCATTTATCTTGCCAATAATCGAATTTAGGTCACTCGGTAGTTTTTCTAATATTTTATTTACTACTATCTCACTTTTCCAGTTCTTTGCTAGTCTACTGTAACATTCAGTAATTTTTTTATTGTTACATTTTATTTCTTTTTCAACTATTGTTTTCGTGTTGATTTTTATTCTAAGCCATCTTCTTGCTAGATAAGTAATGTCAACTTTAAAAATACCTAAAGAAGAGTTATCCCTTAGCAATATTATTAATTTCTCAAGATAATTTCTATTTATTTCAACTGATTGTGAAACCGTGTTTCGTAGATTTGATAAATCCCCGATTCTAGCATATTCAAACTCTTCATTCCAATTAATAGTGTGAATGTTCATTTTTATTTTTAAAACATGATTACCTCCCTCAGGGATGGGTACTGGAAGTGTATCCTCAGAATCTGGTGCTTTTTCTAAGAAAATATAATCTGATCGGTAAATCTCTTTAAATTCATTACTTGGTATAAAAATTATTTTAATATCCGTTATAACTCTAGATCTACTTCCATTATTCGCAAATACAAGTTGTATAGGTTCAAAATCTAAATGATTCAGAACATAGTTATCAAGTAACCAACGTTGAAGATATTCTTCACCCCAATCTTTTATTATTATTTCAGGTTGTCTACAAAGCTCGATGTCTGGACCCTTCAAATGTGTAAACCACAAAGTTACTAATGATATTATGAATGCAAGAGCTGTAAAAATAATGTTTGGATCAAACAAATAATTTCTACTATCCTATAATAGTATAATTACATAAACGAGTTTAAATTTGAATTACTTATTACCTATTCCTTCCCTCAGTTTTCTTATACAGAACTTTGCATCCTCAAGAAGTTGGGTTGCTCTAGTTTTCTCTTTTGTTTCTCTATAAGATATTCCGGCTTCTGCTGAAATGGGATGCGTTAACATATTCCTTTCTTTAATAGTTTTATTCATTTTTGAAAAAGTATCAGCATCTATTATTTTTAGAAGGTAGAGAATTAATGTAAGAGTGCTAACGTGAAGTCCTTCTAATTTCTTTGATAAATCGATTCTTTCTTTAAGACAATACCATCTTAGTCTGAAATACCCATAATGTTCAAAAAACACAACACTATTTGAGAATCCAGAGAGCCAATCTCTTCTTTTAATTGCATCGTCAATAACTGCGTCTGGATTAAGAACATAAACCGATGAAGACAAGTCTTTTCCGTCACTTTGTAGATTCTCCATACATTATTCCTCTTTTTTGAGTATACGATACCGTTAATACAGAATCAATAACCAGATTTTTTTAATCACCGGTAATAATACTGATCTATGTCGGCAAGACTGACGCCAATATTGTATAATCATACTGATCTTTTTTTATGGCCTTTTTTGTTTCAGGAGTTAATTCTTCTTTTGAAAGTATTTGTTTCAATTCTTCTATTCTTTCAATAAGTAATTTCCTTAATTCTTTCTTTTCTTCAGGAGTGGTGTTTTCTTCTCCAAGTTTTTTCAGTAAATACTCTCTTCTTTCCTCCGACATACAATCCACCTTGGTTTTATTATTTTGTTCTACGTTATAATTCTTATGATTCCACGATAATAATTATTTTATTACGTAAAATATTTCAATCAAAACTAACAAAAATAGTTTAATCCATAGTTTATAATATCTGATGAAGGTTATAGGAATGGAATCCGAGAAAAAAACAGAATCTATAAAACAGGAAGAGATAGAACCATTAGAAAAGAGTGTTCCTAAAATAGTCGAAATTTGGATAAATAGAAACACATCTGAATTTGGATCAGGAGAGAATTTACTATATAGGAAATTTGTTTTACAGACAAGTAAAAAGTTTCTTTTTGCACCAACCAAGTTTCTAGAAACTATGTTGGGAACTTTTCCTGATAACATGAAATGGTATTTCAATATTTTGTATGTTTTTTCAATGTCTGGAATATTAGGCGTTTCAATTTCCTTGCTAATTTGGTCATTGAATAATTTTAACACATGGATTAATAATCCAATTCTGGACATTTTATTTTTTGAATGGTTTATTCCTCCCTTTTTTCCCATTATTATTTTATTTCTGAATTGGAAAGAGGATAAGAAAACTGGTAGTTCGATGCTTTCAAAATTGATTCAAACAAAGCTAAGGATATTTCATAATCTTAGAGAAATACAAATTGAAATGTACTATATTTCAAGAATTCTAGAAATACGAGAAAAGCATTTTCTTGAAGATCACAAGAATCTCTTCCGACAGCTACAAGCTAAGTCTGGATACAAAAAACAAACTTTAGAGAATGACATAAACAAACATTGTGACGAAGAGGGATTGAGTCGAGAGGAAGCAATAGTAAAGATCGCCTGGGAAAAGCGTCTCATTGAAGGAATAATCGTATAAGATTGATACCAACTAAGCAAACTGCAATTCCGTAGTCAAATCGTATGGATCCCATCAAACTTATTGTTTAATAAAACACTGTCTTCTCAGAAATAAGACGGGTTACCACCAGCACACCAGCCTAATGATGAAATAGTTGGCTTGTGGGTTAGGTTTTCGCATGATTAATATCTATTAATTAGAATTGTATTGAATGAGGGGATTGCTGTGAGCAAATGGACCAAAATGGATGCTGATTGGCAACCTTTGCCAAGTTTAGTTTCAAAGGATTTACCGATATGTCCCATGTGCAAACGAAGACCCGAGTGGGAAGTCCATGAAAGAAATGGCTGGAAAACTAGGGGATACAGGATACTCTGTAATTTGTGTGGAGCAGAATGGGAATACACTTCCAGTAAGCCTATAGATGTCATTTTTGGCGGAGCAACGGCATTGGCGAG
>Ga0172363_10005774_pt1 | contig 10006 bp, 9 predicted proteins | sample LakKivs2_kivu2a2_FD_114541 | JGI IMG/M metagenome (GOLD analysis project Ga0172363, IMG submission 114541) | Sediment microbial communities from Lake Kivu, Rwanda - Sediment s2_kivu2a2 | ecosystem: Environmental > Aquatic > Freshwater > Lake > Sediment | place: Rwanda: Western Province, Lake... | reverse complement strand
GCAGTTTTACCTGAACCTGTTTCAGATTGACCTATAACATCATAGCCCTGTTTGATAATAGGTATAGTTTCAGACTGAATCCTTGTCGGTTGTTCAAAACCGATATCAGTCAATGAGTCTAATATACTATCTTCAATATTCATATCTTCAAATTTCATAATATCATCTCTTATCTGTTAAAAGTCACAAAAGCAATAGAATTAGCATAACCAACTAACGCTATTTGTCACGGCTTCGTACTTTGTTTTAAACTATATGGAACAGAAACGTATTTAAAGATTTGTTTTTTTGGGGGCTTTGTTGAATAAGTAGCCTCTGTTGAAAACGTCTTAAAGTTGTGTAAAAAGTCAAGCATTTTTATTACTATTTACGCAAAGCTTTTTTGTGCAACTCCATCAACTTTGAAGTCCAAATGACACCAAGTCCAATATATTGAACGAATCTTACTATAATGAAGGTTTATAAATCATTATTTACATTACCATTTAGGATAAAATGATTGATTTTGAATTCGTGGAAAAGGTAAAGCATCTTCAGTTTGAGATGCGAGACATTTATATTAAGGCGTTAAAGGATGCTAGACGAACTTCTATGGAAAAATTATCAAAAATTGCTAAGTTTGGTGTCGGAGATTTAAGTTATGCGATAGATAAGGCCCCTGATAGATTACTGGAAAAAACTTTCGAAAAATGGGGGCAAGAGATACCAATGATAGTAATAGAAGAAGAATGGGGTGCTACTACTTTCCCAAAGGGAACTCATCCAGAAGATTGTAAAATAAGGTTAATAATAGATCGTTTGGACGGAACGAGGGAGATAATGTACGCTAAGAATAGAGCATGGATTCTGACAGGCATAGCTCCAAACAAGGGAGTTAAGACTTATTTGGATGATATAGAAATAGCGGTTCAAACGTCTGTTGGAAAGAATGTTTTCGGGGAAGATGAAGTTATATGGGCAACAAAAAAACATGAAACAGTTTTAGAATTATGGAATTTGGATAAGAAGCAATTCAAGCATAAATTATCTGTTTCTCCATCAAAAGCAGAAACAATTGAACATGGCTTTCTTCCGATAGTCTTATACTTTGAAGGTTACAAAAAAGTTCTAGGATCTATTGCAGATAAGTTAACCGAAAAAATCATAGGCCCTGTGCACAAAGGTTTAAGTAGAGTATTCGATGAACAGTATATCAGTAGCGGAGGGGAATTAGCTAACTTAGTAACGGGTAAGTATAGAGGGGTTATTGATATAAGACCATTCCTTGGTAGAATAACTGGAACTCCGTTTGGGTTGTGTGCCCATCCTTATGACCTTTGCACTAAACTGATAGTCGATAAAACAGAAGCAATAGTAGACTGCTTTGGCGTTTATACAGACAGAATAGAGAAAAATGTTCCTCTCGATGCAAAAACTGATGTTGCTTTTATCGCTTTTGCGAATAAAAGAATAAAGGACCAGGTCGAACCTGTGTTGAGAGAAATACTATCAGAATATGAAATTAATTTTTAAAATAAATAAAGAGATTTTTATGAATCTATGGAAAGATATTCCAATTGGAGATAAACCGCCTGAATTAGTTAATGTAGTAATAGAAGTCATCAGTGGCACTAGGGATAAGTATGAGTACAATTCAGAATGGGAAGCCTTCGTTTTAGATAGAACTCTTCATTCTTCAGTTGTTTTTCCTGTAGAATATGGTTTCATACCTAAGACATGGTATGATGATGAGGACCCATTGGATATTATGGTTATAATGAGTGAGCCTGCTGAAGTAGGATGTATAATTAAATCAAGGGTAATTGGAGCTTTAGTAATGGAGGATGAAAAGGGAGAAGATCCAAAGATACTATCCGTTCCTGTAAGCGATCCGAGGTTTGATGATATTAAGGATATAAAAGATGTGAATCAACACAAGCTAAAAGAAATACAAGAATTTTTTGAAACATACAAGAGATTGGAACCACATAAATTTGTTAAATTCAAAACTTGGAAAAATGCTAAAGAGACCGAAAAAATTGTTGAATATGCAGTTAACCTTTACAAAAGGAGATTATCAAAAAAATAATAAACCTTTATTAACTAAATTTTTCTTCTTTTGATTATGCGAAAGAAATTTTTAGGTCTAAACAAGAACATTTTTCTTTTAGGTATTGTTAGTTTTCTTACAGATATCAGTTCTGAAATGATTTTTTCAGTATTTTCCATATTCTTTACTGTTATTCTTGGAGCTTCCACAGTATTACTCGGAATGATTGAGGGATTGGCTGATTTTGCTGCTTCATCTCTTGATTATGTTGCAGGATTTTTTTCAGACAAGACAGGAAAAAGAAAGAGGTTTGCTTTTATAGGTTATGGATTCTCAACGCTTGCAAAATCGATGCTCCTTTTTGCTAATTCTGAAATCTTTGCAGCAGCATTTAGAGTTATTGAAAGATTAGGAAAATCTTTTAGAGGCCCACCAAGAGACGCATGGATATCATCATTCACGACTGAAACCAACAGGGGCTTTTCTTTTGGCGTTCACAAAACCCTTGATAAGGCGGGCGCAATATTAGGCCCATTTATAGCATATTTGATCTTAAATTACTTCGGTCAGAATGCTAGTTCATTTAAATTTTTATTCCAAATAGCCATAATTCCTGCGGTATTTGCTGTCATTCTTCTTGTGTTATTAAAAGACAAGCCGGCCAAACCCAGCAAAAGAGAAAATATTTTCAAGGCTTACAAAGGTACGAGTAAAAATTTCAAGCATTATTTCTACACAGCAGGAATATTTTCTTTGGCTTATTTCAGCTTTGGGTTTTTATTATTGAAGGCTTATTATGTTGGCTTTGAAATAAAGGATGTAGTTTTGTTGTATGCCCTCTTCAATGTCGCATTTGTCTTGTTTGCTGCTCCACTAGGTAAGCTTGGGGATCGTATAGGTAGAAAAAAAATAATCGGTTTAGAATACATCATCTACTTCATAATGTGTTTAGGGTTCATATTTGCTATGACAAAGACTCAAGTGGTTTCATTGTTCGTTCTCTTTGGAATTTTCTATTCGATCGATGAAAGTCAAAGTAAGGCGTACATTGTCGATTTGGAAAAAACAAGGAGAGCAACAGCAATAGGTATCTACAATTTTTTAACCGGTTTGGTCTATCTTCCAGCTTCTGTAATCGCAGGATATTTATGGAAGATAAACCCGAATTATGCGTTCATATTTGCAGGAGCAGTTTCGATCGTAGCTTTGATTTTCTTTATTTTAAGGAAAAAATAATTCGATTTAAATTTAAACTCATAAGAATAATATTAATGACATTATGCTCGTTGGAAGAATAATCGGTAGAACATCGCCAGAATGGTTCGATTTTGAAGTTACCAGTGTAATCAAGAAAATGGATTTTGTAGCGACAAGGGACCCTGAAAAACATTGGGTGCTTGGAAGGGTGGAAGGCATCATCCAAGAAAGAGATAAGGCCATAGCAAGAGTTTCTGTCATAGGATACACAGATAAGAGAGGGACTGTTAGATTACCGAAAATGCCGTTTAAGCCTGGTTCATTCATTTACAAGGCCGATGATGGATTGATAAAAAGAGTTTTAGAATTTAAGACATCTGGTTTGTACATCGGCCTTTTAGATGGCTCAGAAAATTTGAGGGTTTTTCTCGACCCAAAACTTCTGATAACGAAACACTTGGCAGTTTTAGCTAAATCTGGGTTTGGTAAATCATACTTCATCGGCGTTTTATTAGAAGAATTCATGGAGAATAATATCCCTGCGGTTATTATCGACCCACATGGTGAGTACATGTCTTTGAGAGATCCGAACAGAAAACCTGAAGAAACTAAGTACATGCCGATGTTCGGAATAAAGCCAAAAGCTTACAAGAAAGAGTTGCAGATTTATTGTCCTGAAAAAAACTTGATGGTTGGAGCTAAGAAGCTAAAGTTTAAGGATAAACTTAACTATCAAGAAGTTTTTGAAATGCTCCCATTCCGCTTAACAGCAAACCAGATGAGTGTTATCTATTCGGCTGTTCAAGATATTGGAAAGCCTGAGTATACTCTGGATGACTTGAGGAAAGAGATACAGATAGCTAAGAGTAAAGCTAAATGGAATGTTTTATCGGTTATAGATTTCTTGAAAAGGAGTGCCCTTTTCGACAGCACAAACTACCTCAAACCTTCTGATTTAGTGAAAAAAGATAAATTGAGTATAGTAAACCTTAAAGGCATAGAGCCAGATGTTCAACAACTGATAGTCTACAAATTAGTTAGGGACTTGTTCGAGGCAAGAAAACAAAATAAAATCCCTTACTTTTTGTTGATAGTTGAAGAAGCACAGAATTTTTGTCCCGAGAGAGGGTTTGGTGGAGAGGCGATAAGCTCTCAAATACTCCGTACTGTTGCATCAGAAGGTAGGAAGTTTGGCATGGGTTTGGCCATAATAAGTCAAAGACCTGCTCGAGTTGATAAGAATGTTCTATCCCAATGTAACACCCAATTGTTCTTACGAATAACAAACCCGAATGATTTAAGGTCTATAATGGATTCGGTCGAGGGGATAACTAGGGGTATAGAATCGCAAATCAAAGTTCTACCGATAGGGACGAGTGTTGTCGTGGGTTTGATAGATCAACCACTTCTAGTTGACGTTAGGATCAGAAGAAGCAACCATACAGGAGCCGCAGCTATGATGCCAGAAAAATTAAAACAAATAGAGGAAGGCGATATCCTGTATTTCTATCCAAAGTTTCTTGAAGAGGATGTGAAAAAAAACATACTGAAAAAATTTGAACAATTCAAACTCGTTTATTATCCACTTTGGAGACTGAGATGTAAATTCTCAACAGAAGAAGGGGAAAAGATAGACAGTCTATTCGTAGACGGCATATCTGGAGAATTAGTATTTTCTAGGGATAGTCTCTTAACTAGGACAGATGGGTTACCAAAGTTGTTGAACCTTGGAATGAAAGAAAGAGCTGTCCTACTCTATTTAACGACTTATGGTATGACAAACTTCGAGACGATGTCGAAACGGTTGAAGATAAAGGATAAAGACTTGTCAAGAATCTTGGATGATCTTCAAAAACAAGCTTTAATATCAAAAGAGGGGGAAAGTTTTGATGGCGAGCTCAACCTAAACTTCGAGGAAATAATAGAGAATCAGATTCCTGATAACCCAGTCAATTATAAGTATACTGGTGATTTGTTACCCTTTAAGATAAGTTTGGCTTCGACTGACAAAGTATTGGATCTTTTTAGTCCTGATGCTGTTGAAAGAAAAAAATGTTATTATCCCTATTGGTTAATTTTCTACGATGATGGCGACATAGATGTTATTGATGCGATAACGGGTGAAAAAGACAAGAATTTACCGATCGAAGACTTTTTAGAAATGTTGTCGCCGTAAAGCGTGTATTTTTTATCTTCAAAAATTGATAATAATCTTGTGTACATGAAAGGAACATCTGTAGCACCCGTAGTCGCAGTAATAATCTTTGTTTCAATTATAGCTGGAACTGTATATTTTCTCCCAAAACGAGTTGAAATGAACGCTACAACTACTTCAACCACTCTCATAACTACTACGATCGCAATACCAACCACAACATTAGGAGAAACGACCACAACCACTGAAACTACAACGACTCAGGAAACAACAATAGTTTCAGAAATAACAACGGTTTCAGAAACGACAACGTCTGTATCAACAACAAACGTATCAACTTCTACGATCCCTGTATCAGGGGAATCAGAAAACTGCTGTGATGGAATAGACAACGATGAAGACGGATTAATGGATGGTCGAGATTCAGATTGTCAAGTAAATATTGACCTGGTAGAAGGGGATAATGAAGTATGTTGGTGGAGCGAATCTCCTTACAGTGATAATATGAATTATTACTCTGGATGGTTTAAGTGTCCTGAGGGATACATTGCTGAACAAATAGGGCTTTATATGGATTTGGATGTTAACGACTGTGTAATATCTTATAATAAGAATAATGAAGAAAGGGCAAAATTTTGTGGAGGGTTTGAAGATCCCGTTGTAACTAATAATTCTAAGACAGGTTGGGTTAAAATTAGGTTTATCAGTGATTCTACTGGAGCGGCTAATGGCATCCAAGTTGTTAATGTCCTCTGTAGTTCTACTGGAACAACTACATCGACCACACCTACTACTACACAACCGGCTGAATTAGATTTGGACGGAGATAGTTACACATCATACTATGATTGCAATGATAGCGATGCAACAATAAACCCAGGGACAAAAGATGTTTGTAACGGAATTGATGATGATTGTAACCCATATACTAAAGATGGTTCAGGAGAAGTCGCCCCATACAATACAAAACAAGATGGTGTTTGTGCCGGAAGTAAAAAATCATGCGTTAAGAAATGGGTAGATGATTATAGTGGAGTTACTGGGTATGAAGATCCAGAAGTGAGTTGCGATGGCTTGGATAATGACTGTGATAGCCATAGAGACGAAGACTGTGGAGCTGTATGTTCAGAAGGTCAAACTCAACCTTGCACAAAGATATGTTCATACAAAAAATGTTCTGGATCAAGCTGTACATCAACCTCAGTAGATGTTTCAGGGACTCAGACATGCCAATCAGATCGTACATGGGGAGAATGTGTTACGACATGTCCTTCGGATGAGTGCTCAACTGATACGAATTGTACAGCATGCGGAAACGGCAATTGTGATGGGGAAGAGACCTATTCTAATTGCCCTCAGGACTGTTGTGATGCGGATTGTACTGCCAAGAACGATGCTATTTGTCATTCAGAATGTAATGGTTATAATGGTTGTTCCTTGAGTACAGGATGTAATGGTTTGTCTTCTGACTCTTATATTTGTTGCAATTCGACCGAAGGAAGATTACAATGCTGTGAAGGCTCATGTTCCGATTGTGGAACTGAATCATGGCAGTGCTGCAACAACAACTGTGGTAGACAATACGTAGATTATGGATGTTCAGCTGGGAGTTGTTGGGGCCCAACTCCAGGAAGCTGTCAGGATTGCGGATATTATACTTGTTCTGGTGGGTTTTGTACCTCGACCTGTTCCCAAACATGTGGAGCTCGATGCGATCAACCTTCAGACTGCTCAAGTAGGATATGTAAAAGTGACTGTACTTGTTCTGGTGGAACTGGTGGAGGTGGTGGAGATGCGATACCGCTGACGTTGTTGAATAATTTAATAGAATACATATTGAGTTTAATTGGTTTGAGAAGATAATCAGTATCTATAAAACTTTTTATCTATTGTTTTTACATATCAATTATGCCCCTGTAGTCTAGACCGGTCAAGGATACAAGCCTCTCGAGTTTGTGACCCGGGTTCAAATCCCGGCGGGGGCATTCAGGGATAATCTTTATAATACACTAAATTCTAATAATAATTATGGATAAAGGAATTGCCATAACTACGATAGTACTTTTTTTAGTAGGAATTGTGGTTGCAGGGGTGTTGATTTATTTAGTTTATAGTAGTACAACCAGTCCAGTGTTGAGTTCTTCAGAATGTCAAGCTAGACTTATCGGTTGGTGTACTAACTGTAAAAATAAGGCTGCAGGAGGCACATGGCCAACTACAAGCATCGGAGCTTTAGATACTGACTGTAGAACACCTTTATCTAAGATAGGTATAGCTATCCTTGACACTTCTACCTGTGCCAACGAGCAACAAGATGCTTGTTCACTAGTTGGTGTAAGATAATTTATTCTTTAAATCCATTAAGATACTATGCGTATACGATTCATCTGTGACCTTTTTACTCCTGAAGAAGCCTCTATTTTAGTCTTTGGAGTTCCTATCGGTAAGGATTCAAAAAAAGCTTTGGCGTCATTGAGAAGAGTGAGTGATTTTGTTGAGCCTTTTGATATAGACAAAAAAATAAACTTATTAGAAAATGTTAAGATAGCTGATGTAGGAGATTTGCGACTTAAAAATCTGGATGAAATAACTGAAAAAACTAGGAGGGTAATCGCAAAAAAGAAGATTCCTTTAATCCTTGGTGGAGGTCATTTATTGACTTTTTTTGCGTTAAAGTCATTCGAAGATGTAAAATTGATAGTTTTTGATGCACATTGTGACTTGAAAGACAAGTACGAGGATGAGGTGATAAAAGATTTAGATTTCGTGAAAGGAATCAAATTCGACCCAAAAATAAACGATGCCACTTGGCTGAGGAGGACTTCTGAACTCTTTAATCCAAAAAATATACTGTTGATGGGAGTAAGGTCTTGCGATGAAGATGAGTTCGAATACATGAACAAGAACGGAATTTCTTACTTTACTTCAAATCAGATCAAGGATGATTTACGTGAAGTAGGAGAAAGATTGAAAGAATTCACAAAAAATTCCAAAGTCTATGTTAGCCTTGACATCGATGTTTTTGACCCTTCTTTCGCCCCAGCAGTGCATCATCCAGAACCAAACGGGATTTCATTCAAGGAATTCTCTCGTTTAATCGAAAAAATAGACGGGAAGATAGTGGGAGTAGATTTAACTTGTTTGAAACCCATAATAAATAATCAAGTAACAGAATTTTTAGCAGTTAGATCGGTGTTTGAGATTGGGGCTAAAACCTAAAAAACGATTATCGTCCAATATCCCAAAAACAGACTTGGAGAAAATAGAACTTCCAAAGTTTGAAATCAGTAGAGATGAATGGATTGCGATAGGAAGCATTTCAGCTTTTGCATTCATATGGATGCTTTTTATTGCACCATGGTTAATGATGTCCGAATGGTTCTTGAGTTTGATACCACCTGTCCAATACTTTTTGTACAATTTTGGTGTGATGATATTCACGTTCGTAGTACTCGGCACGCCGTTGAGTTATACGTTGAAGCATAATTTGGATTTAAGGGGTGTTATCAGGGGTGGGCTTACTTCATGGTTGTTCGTTAGTTTTGTCATAGACACGTTCGAACCCCCGTACATTATCGCTCCTGATGGGGCAATGCTCATAACCAACATGGAATCTTTGGCAGGAACGAGTCCTGACTACACACTTTATTGGTTTTACACTAATTTACTCCAAGGTATAAACAATGTTTCCGTAAGACTGCCGTTTTCTGGCAGCTGTTCTTTGTTATTTCTGTTGATTTATTTATTCTCGCCAATTTTTGCCGTGCTCATAATGGCTGTAATTCTTAAGCCTGGTATGCTCAGAAAATTGGTGTTAAGATAATTCTAATACTGAACCTATTTTTATCCCATGTTCTTCTGTAAAGTTTGCGTTGACTTCTAGGACATACATAGCCTTTTCCTTTGGTTTGTAGATAGAACAATTCAACTTACAGGGTTTGGCATCTTTTGTTATATCAACCACTTTCCTTTCCTTATTGACCCAAATTATATCGATCGGGAAGCTCATGCTCATCATCCAGAAGCTGTAGTAGTCCTCATTGTCGAAAATAAACAGCATGCCATCGTTCTCTGGTAGAGTTTTTCTGAACATTAATCCCTTTGTTCGCTTCAGCAAAGTATCTGCAATCTCTGCTCTTATTTTCGTATCCTCAATTTTTACGGTCGTGTACTTTGTAGGAGGTTTTTTAAGGTAAAGAATTATGAGTAGAACTATGAGAAAGCCTGACAGAAAGATGATTTCGAACTTCATTTATACCTTTAATATAAATGAGGAATTAAATATTTCATTGGATAATTTTTTAAAAAAATATGTGTGATTTTGGGAAAGGGAAAGGGATTTAGCATTTATTTCAAAAGACAATTCTTTCCACAACCTGGACCACTTGGATATTGACACGTTCCACTAATGCAGTATGCTCCAGCACAGCATGTATAATCACTATTACAACTCGCTCCTTTCGCATTACAATAGATAGTTAAGTCATTACTATCAATCTCTGTCTCATCGTATATTTTATTTCCATCCAAATCTATTCTTGCATAGTAAGTCTCGACTAATTCTGTTGTTGTTAATTTAGGTGCAGCGAAAGTACAAGAACAACCACCTATTGTCGCCACACAAG
>Ga0172363_10005771_pt1 | contig 10010 bp, 8 predicted proteins | sample LakKivs2_kivu2a2_FD_114541 | JGI IMG/M metagenome (GOLD analysis project Ga0172363, IMG submission 114541) | Sediment microbial communities from Lake Kivu, Rwanda - Sediment s2_kivu2a2 | ecosystem: Environmental > Aquatic > Freshwater > Lake > Sediment | place: Rwanda: Western Province, Lake... | reverse complement strand
TTTGGATACACTGTGTCGGCATCGGGCCGTCTCCTCCCTGAGCACAGGTTTGTTCTTGACAAACAACTTATGCCAAGGAGGGCGGCCTTTTTCAATCCACATGGTGAGAAATGCGGGCTAGAGGTGGTGGACACGTGGGCGGTGTGCGCTGTGCGCAGCGCTGCGCGGGGAGTGGCAACGACTTGCGCGACGAGCCAGCCACACTTGCGGTCAAGCGGCCAAAAGGATGCGAATTTTTCTCATGCCGCCGCGCGACTATCGCGGCTTTGCAGACGCGAGTCGGGCACGTGAGGCGACACGGCGAAGGCCGGCTTCCAGACGCTCGTACTCGCCCAGGTGGGCGCGCATCAGGCTCTTCCAGAGCTTGCCGTGATTCGGAGCGTGCGCGTGCAGCAGCTCATGCACGATCACATAATCTTGCAGCTCTTTGCGCAACGTGAGCAGCGAAGCGTCGAACGTCAGCCGGCCGGTTGTCGAGTACGACGCCCACTTATTGCTCATCGGTCGCACAGAAACCGAAGTGACGTCCGCGCCGAGCTTCTCGGCCCAATCGCCGACACGCTGCTTAAACTTCATCTTGGGACATGTTGTCGCGCTCATCCTGGCACCACGCTACTGCATTTTGGAGAAGAGTCGATCAACGATCCGCGTTACGGTGTCCACGTCGTCGACTCTTGCGAAGATCGCAAAGGTGGCTGCTTTTCGCAATTCCCGGAGTTCGGCTTCGCTCTGCAGCCAATTGGGGTGCTCGACGAAGGCCTTCGCGATCCTGCCACTCACCTCGTCAGCTTCCGGGACTTCCGCTTCCTCCAGGGCCTTCAGCACGAAGAACCTGAGCGAATCGTATCCCTTCTCCGCCTGCTCGCGCTTGCGGGCTTCGTTGCGCTTGATCTCGGCGAACAGTTCATCGAGCGCTTCCTGGGTCGACGCCTGGCGATCCTCGTAACTCTCCTGTACCTGCCGGGCCCGATCGGCCATCGCGACCAGGAACGGGTCGCCGGACTCCTCCTCGGCCTGTTTCTCGATGCTCTTGATCAGGTTGATGACCTTCGTGTCGTCGCCACCGTGCTTCTTCTGGATCAGCTCAATCGTCTTTTCGTCGATCGCGACGAAGTCCGTCACCGCCGCGATCGGGCTGGAAGTCACATGCTTCTGGACGAGATCATTGGTCTTCCGCTGGAACGCCTTGTCGACGTAGACACGCCGGGTGTAGGCCTTGGCCACCACGGCATACATCGCGGCCAGCGACGTGTAGTCGTCGATAAACGGCCGCAGGAAAGCGTCGGGGGAGATGATTTCGTACAGCATCTCCAGTTCCTTGAACTCCTTGAAGAACTCCTTGCGACGCTCCTTGTCGCGAAAGTGCTCGATCAGATCGTCCACGTCCTTGTCGTTGAACCCGCGCGTGACCAGCTTGAGGAACAGTGGGGCCTTCTGCTCCATCTTGTTCTTGAATAGAACCTTCAGCAGACCCAGGTCCTTGACGATCGCGTTGATCTCATCGCTATCGAAGGCCAGGGCCTTTTCGAGCTTGTCAAAGATGCCGACGAAGTCGAGCACGAAGCCGTGCGGCTTGCGGGTTTCGCGGCCGCTTTCTTCCTCGACTTCGTAGGGTCGATTGACGCGGGCAATAGCCTGCAGCAGCGTGTGGTCGCGCATCGGCTTGTCGAGATACATCGCGTACAGAACGGGCGCGTCGTAGCCGGTGAGCAGCTTTTCGGTGACGATCAGAATCTTGGGGAGCTTAGCGGCCTTGGCGAAATCCTTGCGGACCTGTTTTTCCGCCTTCTCATCGATGTGGAACTTCTTGAGCTCGGCGGTGTCGTTGTTGTTGCCGGTGTAGACGACTTCGGAGTACTCCGCCGGAAGGTACTTATCGAGCGCCTGCTTGTACTTCGCGCAAGCGTGGCGGTCGACCCCGACCAGGAACGCTTTGTAGCCGAGCGGCTCGACGTTCTTCACGTAGTGCTCGGCGACGTACCGGGCGATCTTGTCGACCCGCTCGTCCCCTTTAAGAAAGTTCTTGAGGTTCACCGCCCGATCGAGAATCTTGTTCAGCTCCTCGATGTCGGTGATCCCCTCAGTTTCAGCGACGGACCAGAATTCCTTTTCCATCAACTCGGGACTGGCCAGCAGTTCGTTCGGCGCGAGGTTGTAGTAGAGCGGGAGCGTGGTGCCGTCTTCGATGCTTTCGCGAATCGAATATTTGTGCGTGTAGCCCCCCGCATCGGCCGTACCGAAGGTCTTGAAGGTTCCCTTGCCGTAGGCCGTCTTATCGACGGGCGTGCCAGTGAACCCAATGAACACGGCGTTGGGGATGCCGGCCATCAGGTAATTGCCCAAGTCGCCGCCGGTGGTCCGGTGCGCTTCGTCGATCAGCACGAAGATGTTCGCCCGCGTGTTCAAGTCGGCAGGCAGGCCCTGGAATTTGTGGATCGTGGAGACGATGATCCCGCGATAGTCGTCCTTGAGCAGGCGATTGAGCGTGGCGATCCGGTCGGCGTGCTGGATGTTGCCGATTCCCAATGCCGCGAGGTTTCGCAGCATCTGGTCTTCGAGCTCGTTGCGATCGATGAGCACCAGCACGGTCGGCTTGTCGGCCTCGGCCGCTTTGAACAGCCGTTCGGCCGCCTTGATCATCGTGAAGGTCTTGCCGCTTCCCTGGGTGTGCCAGATCAGGCCGCGTCGGGCTTCGCTCTTGCGGGGCGCGGTCAGGCAGCGCTCGACGACGCGCTCCACCGCGTTTTTCTGGTGCTGGCGGAGGATGAACTTTTGCAGCTCCTCGTCCTTCTCGGCAAACAGGATATAGTCCTTGAGCAGCGACAGCACGTGATCACGGTCGCAGAAGGATCTGACCTTGGCTTCGAGGTTTCCCTTCTGCTCGTGCTTCCAGTTGAAGATGTTGCGGCGCAGCAGGTTCCAGGTCACGCCGTACGAGAAGCCGATTGCCTCGGTCGCGGTGAACACCATCTGCGGCACGAACAGCTCGGGCGTTTCGGCGTGGTAGCGGCGAATCTGGTCGACACCCAGCGCGATCGCTTCATCTTTGGTGGCGTTCTTGCACTCGATCACCAGGACGGGGATGCCATTGATCAGAAAGACGACGTCCTCGCGCGTGCCGTACCGGCCGTTGTGGCAGACGAATTCCTCCGTCACCTCGAAAACGTTGTTCTCGGGATGCTCATAGTCGATCAGAACCAGGTTCAGCTCCCGCCCCTGCTCGTGGTCGTAAAACGTCCTGGCGTTGCGCAGATACTGAAGCAGCTCGCGATTGCCGGCGATGTCGGCGTGCAACCGGCGCAGATCACCAAGGAGCGCGCCCGGCCCTTCGGCATAGTCCGGATTGAGCCGGCGGACTTGCGAGTCGAGCAGATCGTCGAAATAGGGGGAAGCTTCCGCAGCTCGCTCGGCCGCGGAGTCCTGGCTGGCATCGAACCCGCGGCGTTGTTCGGCCTCGGCGCGGGGCACGAACGCCCAGCCGATTTCCTCGGCGTAGGCGAGAATCCGGGCTTGAACGGTCTTTTGTTCGCCGGGCTTGGGCATCAATGGTCCTGGGATATCTGGAAGGTGGCCGCGAACTCAGCGATGGTGACGATGCGCGTGGTGACGACGCCCTGGGCCTGGAGCAGATCCTGATCGCCGGTCACCAGATAATCGGCGTGCGTGGCCAGGGCCGCCGCCAGAAATGGCGCGTCCTTGGGATCGCGGGGGAATTCGACCACTTCCGGCGGACTCCCCACGTTGACGGTTCGCATGTCGAGCAGGTCGGCCCATTGCTCGAGCAGGTCCGCGGACAAGCGAAATTTGGGCCGCCTAAGCACGTCGACGTACTCGGCGAGAATCTCCGGCGTGACCAGCCAGCGCCAGTCATCACGGCCGGCCACGGTCAACACGACGCGCTCGGGCAGACGGTCGCGGAGCGCGGCCGAGAGCAGAACGTTGGTATCGATCAGTACGTTCATGCACCGGCCCGATAGTCGTCGATCTCCTTTTGCAGTTCCTCGTCGCTCACGTCCTGGGGTGCGGAGCGACTGCGCAATTGGGCGGAGACGCGTTGCCAGGCGGCGGCGAACTCGGCGGGTGAGCGACGCACGGGGCTGATCGTGACTTCGACCTGGGTGCCGGGGGCGAAGGGGACGCCGGACACGCGGAGCAGCCCCCCGGCATCGACGGTGGCGGAAGTTTCGTAGGCTTTCATCGAGAGACCTCCTTCAGGGGCCTGACTTTCCATTGTCCTCGGCGGGGGGGCATCCGGCAAGAAAGAATCGGATATCGGCCGATTTAGTCGGCCCTCACGCGGCGCCCACCGGTTGCGCGGTCTCCTCCAGCTCGTCGACCGCGGAGAGATCGAGGTCGTGAACGCGGATCTGGGCGGTCATGAGTTGGTGGAGCAAATTGGCGAAAAGCGTTCGCAAGCATTTAATTGACCGTTGAGCAACGTCATGGCGCGCATCGACAGCCTGAAGCGTCTTTACAATATCGTCCTGTTCATCCGGACTTGGCAGCAGCACGGGAAGTGCCTTCAACTTACTTGTATTTATGCAAGCAAGATTAGTGGTCTTGTGAGCCACTGATAGAAAGTACTTCTTTCCATAGGGGCTTTGTATTTGGTACGCGAGAAACTCGCTTGACAACGTAGATCGGTCAGGGCGAACAGCAAACACATGATTCTGATGCACACAAAGCGAGATCTCCTCGCGCCAGATGAAGCCACGCCCAAGCTTGTCGAGGTCACCACCCTCGGTCAGGACCACGTCGCCGGCACGTAAGAGATATCGTGAGATTTCCCTTTCTCGGATGGTAATCGTTTTCATTTCTCGGAGATCAAGCCGACCGTCCTGCACATTGGCGACTCGCAGGTACGGTAGTTCGATTGCCTCTCCTGATTCGATCTTACGACCTTTGGCAACGCCAGTTTGGACAAACGCACAATCACCCAGAGCTCGAATTTGCCATGACGCTGGCGCTACGCCGAATCGAGTTGGCTGAGTTTTTGTTTCGCCGCGGGTGCCTTCGGTGAAGAACTTGTGCATGAGGGCTTTCTTGAGCTCGGCGGTCAGGGCGATCAGCCGCTCCTGCCGCTCAATCGCCCGCTGCACTGCCGACAACACCGCCGCAATTTTCCGCTGCTCGTCCAGCGGGGGCAGCACTAACTCAGCATCTGCCAACTGCTGACGATTTAGGTGCGGCTGTGCGGAGCGATCACGCTGGCCACGAAAGTAACCATGCGCGGACTCCCCCAAGAGCCACAATGCGAGAAAACGTGAATCAATATCCGCAGCAGGCGTGACAACCAGATCATAGCCGACTACCGCTCCAGCCCATTCCGAGGTCACTAACGCTGAGTCACCAGTGTAGGCCCCACTTCGAACCACGATAATCTCACCAGACGTGAGCGTCGCGTTGCGGCCACTTGGTATGGTATCGGGGCAAAGCTTGAGAAGGCCGGTTGATACGATGCGACCTCGTTTGATATTGGTGGCGCGTATCATCGGAATCCCGTTCTCGCACAGTGCAGGCGGCACGCCGAGTCCATACCGGATAGCGCTAATCGCCCCGAGTTTTGATTGTCGCCAAGTGGTCGGAAGGGTCTCAGCCATCGGCGGCTCCAACAGCGCTTAGTAGCTCGCGCAGCACCGCATTCGCCGCTGCCGCTTCGGCATCGAGCACTTGTAGCTCTTCCAGAATCTCCGCAATCGGGCGGTGCGTCTCGGCGTCAGCGACGTGAATGTACCGCGACGGCGAAATGTTGTAGTCTTCCTTGGCCACTTCCTCGCGGGTCACGATGCGGGCGAACTTGTCTTTTTCTTTCCAGGCAATGAACGCCTTCGCGATGCGCTCAATGCCCTTGGCCGGAATGAAGTTCTTCGGGTCCCCCTTCTCGACCTCCTGGCTGGCGTTCACGAGGAACAGCTTGCCCTGCCGCTTCTTGGGCTTGGCCTTGTTCAGGAACAGCAGAATGCCCGGGGCACTGGTGTTGTAGAACAGATTCTCGGGAAGGTAGATCACGCCTTCGATCAGATCCTGCTCGACGAAGCACTTGCGGACTTCCCGCTCCTTGTTCTTGTTGGCGTTGCCGCTGCCGCGCGAGGCGGCGCCCGTGTCGAGGACGATGGCGGCCCGGCCGGTGTCGTTGAGCGAGGCGAGGATGTGCTGCACCCAACCCCAGTCGGCCGACTGGCGGCCGGGGAAGCCGGCCCCCTGGGGAAAGCGGCCCAGTTCGTCGGCATCGTAATCTTCCTCGGTGAACCAATCCTGGTTCCACATGGGATTGGAGACGACGCGGTCGAATGTTTGCAGCCGGTTGCCTTTGCGGAACTTGGGGCTTTTGAAGGTATCGCCGATCTCGATCATCCCTTGCATGTCGTGGATGATGAGGTTCATGTTGGCCATCGCCCAGGTGGTGGCGATGTTTTCCTGGCCGAACATCTGGAGCGGGGCGTATTTCTTTTTGCTGGCCAGCTCCATCTTGTCGTCGAGCGCGTGCTCGCAACCGATCAGCAGGCCCGCGGAACCGCAGCAGGGGTCGTAGACGCTCATGCCGGGGTCGGGATCCATGATCAGGGCCATGACCCGGGCGACTTCTGGGGGCGTGAAGTATTCGCCGGCGGACTGGCCGCCCCCTTCGGCGAACTTGCGGATGAGGTACTCGTAGCTGCGGCCGATGACGTCGGCCTCGACGTCGTGGAGGCCGAGGCGCTTTTCGCTGATTCGCTCGATGAGGTTCGACAGGCGGTCGTCGTCGATATCGCGCTGGCCGTGCGTCGTGGCGTTAAAGTCCATGCGGTCGATGATGCCATCCAGCCCGCGGCGGTTCTTGGCGCTGGGGTTCGCCTTGGCGATCTCGTGGAGGTAGCCGGTGAGCGTCTGGCCGATTTTTGTGGTCAGCTTGCGGATGACGGACCAGACGGGTTCGTCGGGATTCTCAGGCTTGAGCGGGAGGTAGAAGCGGACGAGCTTGTGGTCGCGCTCGACAAGTTCGAACGCCTTGGCCCGGGAGCCGACTTCCTTGGCGATGCGGTCGAGTTCGTCGTCGAAGACATCGCACAGCCGCTTGGTGAAGATCAGGGGGAGGATGAAGTCCTTGAACTTGGGAGCTTCTTGCGCGCCGCGGATGCTGCACGCGGCATCCCAAATCCAGGATTCGAGAGACTTTCCGTTGCTCACTAGTTCGATCCGGGGCAGATTGGCTGGTAGTCGATGCGGAGACAGTGTAACAGGCAGCCACGTCCGTCGTCATCCTGAGCCGTCGAGTTCACCCGCCCGGCAAAGCCGGCGGCGCCCGGTGAGTTTCCTAGCTCACGCGTCGGGCTATCAACGAGAAAAGAAGCGGCATAGGTGAGCTGAGACTAGCCGCCGATGGCACGCGTGCGGCCGCGCAAGGCGAGTCGCTCGCGGAGATAAACCTAGCCCCCTCCCCAACCCTCCCCACTCGTGCCGAGCCGTGTCCGGAAAGCAATGTCGTTGTGGTGGAGCGCGCTGGTGGACACGGATCGGCACGGGGGGAGGGAGCAGAACGGGAGGAGGCGCGGCGAGCCGAAGACTTGCAGCGGAATCTGGTGGGCTGGAGTCTGCGAATCCGGTATATTTGATAGCCTATTTCAGATTGACAGAGGCGGCGGCCAACCAGCAGATCGATGGGCCGCGGGGCGGAACAAGCCAGCCGATCCAAGACAGTCGGGCACCGTAGTTGCAGTGCCAGAGGGGAATGAAACCGTCCATGAACAAACTCGTCTGGAGATACGTCGGCTGCGGAGTCGAGGGGCAGCGATTCCTGATCGAAGGCGTGGACGTCTCGAATCACGAATGGCGTCCGACCGATGAACCGAGCGTCGAGGTCGATGACCCCCACTACAAGCGAACGCATAACTTCCCGGTCTGGGAAGTCGAGTCGGACGGGCGACGGATCCGCTTTGCCGCGGGTGAGTTCTCCAACTGCATCTGGGGCTATTACCGACGCGTCTGATGGCTGATTAGCAGACGGCGTGGTGGCAGACCTCTGGCGAGCAGCCGACCGAAAAACTCTGGAGGCATCTCAGAGTGTCCGTGCGCGCAAGCAAAGAAAAAAACCGGACTCTCGGCCTTCTTCCGTAATGCGAAGAAGAAGGCTCTGAGTCCGGTTAAGCCAGTTTGCAGGGGCGCGGCACTTTGTGGACCGCGCCATTCGTTCTTGCGAACCGCGCGATTCGTCCGCGGCGGTATTTCAGGTAGCGCCGTTCATTCAATTGGCCGCGTTACTTGGCAACGCTGTTACTTGGCAACGCTGGCCATCTCCGGGAGCGGGACCGTGGCGATGGTGGCCAGGATCCGACTGGCGATTTTGTACGGGTCGCCCTGCGAATTGGGCCGGCGATCTTCCAGATAGCCCTTCCAGCCCTTGAGCGGCATGCTATTGGGAACGCGAATGGACGCTCCGCGATCGGCCACACCATAGGAGAATTTGTCGATCGATTGGGTCTCGTGCAGGCCGGTGAGGCGCAGGTGATTGTCCGGCCCGTAGACGAGAATGTGCTCGGCCGTGTTCTTTTCGAAGGCGGCCATGAGTTGTTCGAAGTACTCCTTGCCGCCGACCTCTCGCAAGTACTCGGTGGAGAAATTGGTGTGCATGCCGGAGCCGTTCCAGTCGGTGTTGCCCAGCGGCTTGCAATGGAAGTTCACGTCCACGCCGTACGATTCGCAGAGGCGGCTGAGGAGGTAGCGGGCTACCCACATTTCGTCGGCTGCTTTTTTGGAGCCTTTGCCGAAGATTTGGAATTCCCATTGGCCTTTGGCCACTTCGGCGTTGATGCCCTCGTGGTTGATGCCGGCATCCAGGCACAGGTCCAGGTGTTTTTCGACGATTTCTCGAGCGATATCTCCCATCGAGCCGTAGCCGACACCGCAGTAGTACCGTCCTTGACCCTCTTTAGGAAAGCCTTCCTTGGGGAAACCAAGCGGTTGGCCGTCTTTGTAAAGGAAGTACTCCTGTTCGAAACCGAACCAGGTTCCAGGATCATCGAGAATCGTAGCTCGGTCGTTCGTGGAGTGCGGCGTCAAGTCGGGATGCAGGACCTCGCACAGGACGATCATGCCATTCTTGCGTGACGCATCGGGGTAACAGGCGACGGGCTTCAGCACGCAATCCGAGGAATGCCCCTCGGCCTGTCGAGTCGAACTGCCGTCAAAGCCCCAGTTCGGCAGCTCCTCCAACGTCGGCTCACTGGCAAATTCCTTGACCAGCGTTTTGCCACGGATGTTGGGCACGGGCTGATAACCGTCGAGCCAAATGTACTCCAGTTTGAACTTCGGCATAGCTTTCAACTCTTCTTTCTTTGCTTCGAAGACTGCGCGATGCTGGGCCGGACGCCCGACAGTCGGGCGCGAATCCAACAAGGAATTGGCGGTCGAAATGCAAGGCCTATGCCAGCAATCACAATATTTATGAGGATTCGCCCAGTCTCTCGTGAAAACCGGCGTAGATCTGCATAAATGTCGCCGCTCGGTCGCGTCGGGGTCCGCGAGACGAGGCCCGCGCAGCCCAATTCGCGGGCGTGCCGTGCTGAATTCTTTGACAGTGCTGAATTCTTGGCGGGGCTGAATTTTTGGCAGTGCTGAATTTTTGGCAGGGCGGGACACGGGGACAGGGCGGGACTGGGGAGCCAACCCCGAGCAACCGAGCACGGCTGCCTTGGGTCGGCAGCCGTGCGCAGTTGTCCCAATCTTCTAGAAACTCAGGCGACTTGTTGACGGTCGCTTTCTGAGAGCTTTGCAAACAGTTCGGGCGTAATCCTTTTCCAAGCGTGCCAGGCTGGCCAGCCGCACGTCGATCGTCTGGTGCTTGCCGCAAGGGAGCTTGACGAAGATGAACGGCAGGCAGATCGCCTCGACCTTGAGCGGCGCGCGCTCGTCCGTCGGCAGCCGGCGCAGGCGGACTAGCCCGCATTTCTCACCATGTGGATTGAAAAAGGCCGCCCTCCTTGGCATAAGTTGTTTGTCAAGAACAAACCTGTGCTCAGGGAGGAGACGGCCCG
>Ga0172363_10005763_pt1 | contig 10017 bp, 9 predicted proteins | sample LakKivs2_kivu2a2_FD_114541 | JGI IMG/M metagenome (GOLD analysis project Ga0172363, IMG submission 114541) | Sediment microbial communities from Lake Kivu, Rwanda - Sediment s2_kivu2a2 | ecosystem: Environmental > Aquatic > Freshwater > Lake > Sediment | place: Rwanda: Western Province, Lake... | reverse complement strand
TTATCAACAATGGTGTTAATGGACAACAATGCAGAAGTAGCTCACTACGGAACCCAACATTCAGCACTCTTAGGAACACTTGTTGATGGTGAGCACGTCTATCACATACAATGTGAGGATGTGGCAGGAAATTGGTTGGACAGCTCAAAGACAATTGTGTTCTTTATACATACAGAAGGGCAATACTGTGTACATGAGGACTTGAATGCAGGATGGAATACATTCTTCCTGCCAAAGCTGATACTTGAAGACATAAACTTCCAGTGCGGAGATGAGCCGTATGAGCCAGAGGAAGTGTTAGCATCATTGTACAGCGAGCCAAATTATGACATAGTCTGGTATTACAATGGAACAAATTGGTTGCATTACGAACCAGATGTGCCTTCATGGGTAAATACTCTGACTGAGTTCAATGACAAAATCAGCAACCCGTATTACATCAAGATGAATCAGCCAGACAGGCTTGAGCTTGCATGCAGGACAGACTGTCCGGAATGGCCACATGAAAGCTGTTATGGAACGCCAGCACCAGGTGCATGCGGTGCTTACAGTGAAGAGCAATGCAATGCAATACCTGAATGCAGCTGGAATGCCTGCCACGAAAATGGGTTCTGCTACGGAACACCAGTTTCATGTGAAGCAGTAGCTGCTAATTGGCCAACTGATCCTCAAGGGAAATGTGCAGAAACAAGCGGATGTTACTGGGGAATGCCACCAGTATAATTTTTTTATTTTTTTAATTAATTTTTTATATGTCAATCAAAAAACAAATCAAAAATATTATGATCATTTTGTCAAAAAACACAAGATTTAAATAGTACAAACAATTTAGTCATTAATTAGTAGTAAATTTATGATTGGAGGTTGAATTATGAAAAAGAGTACAATTATATTTGCTATGGTTCTATTACTTGTCATAAGCATAGTTTATGCAGAGGAGGCTCCTCCTGAAAAAATGCCATGCTCATTCTATGGGGCTGTGAGCGTTAACGGAGAAGCTGCTGAAAGCACTGATGTAACTGCTTATGTTGAAGGAACTACAGACTTGACCGGAACAGGACGAAGTGGTCCTCCGTCTGGAAAGTATGCTATTGATGCTGATGCAGATGGAAAAAACATTTTCTTTAAGGTTAAAAGATTAATTGTTAATGAAGCAGCTGTCGCCTGTAATGGCGGCTCAAGCATAGAACTTAATTTAACAGCAACTGATGCGGATAATGATGGTTATAATGTTGATGATTGCGATGAAACTAATGCAAGCATTAATCCTGGAGCAACTGAAATCTGCAATGGGATAGATGATAATTGTAATAACGAAACTGATGAGAATTTGGGTTCTACAACATGCGGTATTGGAGCTTGCCAGGTGACAGTGCAGAACTGTGTTAATGGTATTCTTCAATCATGTGTGCCAGGCACTCCCGGTGTTGAAGCATGTAATGGCATAGATGACAATTGTGACGGCACTGTTGATGAAGGATGTGGCGGCGGAGGCGGTGGTGGCGGCGGTGGTGGCGGAGGAAGCTACATTCCACCTGCAAAAACCACAAACTCAACAAACACTGCAGGAAGCAATGCGACAGCGCAGTCTAATTCCACAGGTCAGACAGAAGAAAACCTTACATCAGAAAACCTGGCGGGCATTGAGGAAAATGCGACAGTCCCCTCAAATTCAACAGGCGGGAGAAACCCGATAACAGGCTTAGCTATTGCAAATCTGAACCTGCCTGCCTCAGGCAGCTCTTTGATTGTGCTGATTGCATTGCTTATACTGACTTCAGGATATTTTGTTTACAGGAGATTTTACTACAGGAGAAAACTTAACTTCAGCAAGTGAGCCAGAAGAAACTGATTTATTTATTATTTTTATTTTTGTGATTTAACTGAATTGATTTAATTTTTTTTTTCATTTACTTTCATTTATTTTCTGTTCTTTCATTTTTTTCTTTTCCTCCCTCTTTTATTTTTTTATTTAAGTATTTTTTATTTTCTATTTCATGAGCACTCGTAACTAACATCTCTAATTCTCTAAATTATAATGTTAAACTGAATTAATATTTTAATCCATTATTTCCGAAAGATTTCCGAAAAATCTTTGGTATTTTTCGGAAATCATGCCTGTCAAGAGAATTATATGCCTTTTTTCTAATCTAACATACCTTTTTCTATACCGACATATTTAAATATTACATAGTATTTAGTGCAAGGGGAGAGAAAAATTCCCTCTTAGACCTAAAACGGAGGTAAGAAAAATGCCAAAGCCAAAGAAAGCCAGTAAATACAAGTGCCCGAAGTGCGGCGCAGTGCTCAAGTTTGAGGAACTGGAAGAAGTGGAGGATACGAGGAGTAGCATAAAAACTGTTTAATTTATTACTATTTAATAATAACTAATAAAAAAGTTTAAATAGTTGTTTTATTTTCTTATTTTTATGACTTCAAATTTAGATGACATAATAAGCGCGAATTCTTCAGGTATACTTAAAAGATTAAAAGAGAAGTTTGGAAAACCCACTATAATAAGTTCTGAATCTTTTGATAAAAAAGCGTATCTTACATCGGTATTATCTATAATTGCAGAAGGAATTGGAGCAAAAATTGCAGATGTAAATGAAATAAGACTTGTTCCCCGTTTTGGAGAAGAATTAAAAACTATTGATGACGGTATTTTTTTCAGTTACGATAAACTTATGAAGATGATGCGTGAAATTGATCCTACATTAAAAGACGAAAAAAGACTTAATGAACATCCTGTTTTTTATGAACAGGGCTATTGTTGTTATACAAGTCCTCTTTCCGTTTCTTATGGAATTGATGAAGAAGATTTTTTTGAAGCTAAAACATTCAAATATGCCAGAGGGCCTCCATTTAAACTTTATCGTGAGAAAAAGCCGATTACTTTTTGTAAAAATTCTGAATACATGAATAAGTTAATAGAAGAAGATATCAAAGAAGGAAAATTAAAAAGTTTGGAAGGTTTCATTGACTTAAAAGCAGAATCATATAAAACAGGAAAAGCACTGACAATAAGCATTGAAGAGATTAAAAATAGTAAAGAATTTTGGGTAGATTATTGCAATATTGTGGTTCCTTTAATAGGAATAGATTCTACTGATAATGAGGAGATTATACTTGGTTCTTTGGTATTTGCAGAATTTGATAATTGGGATATGGAACTGCCATCTGATAAAACTTTCAGTATGATTCAAGAATTTGCTGATGCTGTAGGAAATGTTCTTTCTACTGCATACCTCGCTCATCAGTGGAAAATACAAAACAATACGCTTAAGACCACCAACAACAAGCTGGAAACCGCACTGGCTGAACTGAAGGATGCGCAGGCCACGATTGTTGAGCAGGAGAAGATGATCACTGAGCAGAGCATGGCCGGTGGGTTTGCGCATGAAATAAGGAATGCCCTTTCCCCGATAAGCACCTACATCGCAATACTCATCGGAACTTCCTCAAAACCCGGACGTGTGGATTCGCTGGAAATCTCTGAAGAAGACAAAAAACAACTCAGGGAAAGAATTCTCAAAATGAAAAACCAGAGTGAATACGCCCTTGACATAACTAGAATGATAATGGATTATGGCAAGATTGAAAGTCAAAAGATATACGAAGAAACCAGGATAAGGTCCCTACTGGAAGAGATAGTGGCAAGCCATGAGGAAGAATTCAGGGAAAAATCCATAAAATTCTCAAAATCCCTGGACTATGACGGACTGCTTTACTCAAATCCCATTCAAATCAGACAAGTTATAGACAACCTCATAATCAATGCTGAGCACGCAGTTGAAAAAACCGAAAAAAAGGAAATCTCGCTGATGCTGGACTACCTAAATGAGCCAGACAGCCATTACAGCAGAGGAAACGCAGTGAAGATTAGCATCTACGACACCGGCTGCGGAATAGATAATTCAATAAAGGACAAGATATTCAGGCCGTTCTTCACAACGCGTCCTGACAAAAAAGGGGCAGGGCTCGGGCTCGCAACCTCAAGAAGAATTGCCCGCCTGTATGATGGCGAAATAATTTTTGAAAGCCAGCCAGGAGACACTACATTTGTCTTTTACCTACCAATAGGCAGCAAGCAAGAAACAGAGGCGAAAAAAGATGAAAGATAAAGTTCTTATAATAGACGACAGCCCTGCAAATCTTGAAAGTCTGGCAGACCTTTTCAGTTCAGAATACTCACTTGATACTGCAAACACTCCAAAAGAGGCGTTTAAAAAAGTGCAGGGCAACAGCTACAAGGTAATAATCATGGATGTCAAAATGCCTGAAATTGACGGCATAGCGCTTTACAAACAGCTCAGAGAATATGACGACAAGTTCAAAGTAGTGTTTTACAGCGCTTATCCAGGAGAATATGAAAAAGCAAAAGAGTGCCAGCAGTTGGGACTCTATGTGAGAAAGGGAAAGGTGGAGGACCTGGAAGCCCTTATCTCAGCAGTGGAAAATCTTGCGAGGAGTGAAAAATGATGTCATTGGACACAATACTGATAGTAGATGACGAAGCGGCGCAGAGGGACGCGCTCTCTGACTTCTTCACAAATGTAACAAATTATGAGGTCCTGACTGCTGCATCTGCAGACGACGCAATCTCGCTTTTGAAAAAGAGGAAGGAAGCTGAGGAGAAGACAAAAGCGATAGTCATGGACATAAAGATGCCGGGCAAGAACGGACTTGAAGCGAGCCTTGAGATAAAAAACACCGTTGACAGGAATATCCCAATAATATTCAACACAGCATTTCCTGACGAGTTCAACGAGTCAATCTTGAAGGACAACTTCCTATTCTTTGCATATCAGACAAAGGGGGACGATTTTGACGAGCTCTCAATGAAGGTTGAGAGGGCTGTTAGGCATTACAATATCATGAACGAGAGCATTGAGTTCAGTTCTGATGACCTAAAGTCGTTCACAGTGAAAACTTGCGTGATGAATTCCTCAAACAAGCAGTATGATGAGTTGGTAAGGGAGATGCTGGAAAGCCATAGGGGGCGCCCTGATATCTATCTCTCAAATATTGCAGACAACATTCCCTACACAGAAAAAGTAAAGATTATAGATGGCTCTCTGAGTTTGCCTTCGGAGTTTGAGGCGGCAGACGAGGCAAGCCCCTCAAAGATTGTGTGCTACGGCTCACTGAACAAATATAAGCAGGTGATTTTTGATTCTCTCATTCCAGGAGGGCAAGCAATTTTTGTGTTAGGACTGCCTAACATGAGTCCTGCTGACAAGATGGCTCTCAAACAGCGCCTGAACGAACAGGGATTCATAGTTGAGGAGATGACTGAAACTTCTGACAAAAAGCTTGTGGTTGATGCGAGAAAGCCAATAATAATTGAGGATGTCCGCGCAGGGCTGATAGTGAAGGAAGCGCAGAATGACAAGGAGATGCGCGACTATTATGCTATAACAAGGGCTTATTTTGACATGCTGACAAGGGAAATTGACATGACCTTTGACCAACTCTCAGCACATTTCATTGTCTATAAGAAGGGGGGCATGGTTCCAATCTCAACTGTGAGAGTGGTGCCTAAAGAGAAGATACGCCTCCCGCTTGAGTTCGGACAACTGCCTGACGGCTCATTCTATTCGCTGAAAGAAAAAAACAGCGCAGAGATAAGCCACCTCGCCAACCTCACGAATGAAAAGGCGAAAAGCATGGGAATCTCATTCACAACATTTGCCGATTCGCTGAAGATGGTTTTCTCAGCTGCACTCAGATACTCTGTTTCAAACAGGATTGACTCAATGGCTTTGACTTATAATGAGAATGATGCCCGCCTTGATAAGCTCTACAGCCGCCTAGGTTTTGAGAAGGTGGGCGAGAGCATAAGCTATCCGGGATATCCAGAAAAATACGCTGTCATGGCCCTAAACATCCGCGATTCCCTGAACAATTCACTCAGGACAAACAACAAGCTTGCGCTGGCTGTGATTAACGGCGTAATCCAGGACCCCGTCAAGGCATTCATATTCGTGCATGATGCGGTTTTCGCCTCAGTGCCCGCTTACAGGAAGATGTATGACGATATTGTTTCTGAGATAGAGCAGAGGGATGACGGCTTGGAGAGAAAGCTGGTTGTGGATTTGCCCGTAACCACAGGGAATCTTTCCAGGATGCTTGCAGACAGGTACGACATAATTGGCATAGACATCTCAATGGATGGGCTTGAGCTCGCAGAAAAGAAGGCGAAATTGGCAAACCCAAATGTGAAATATCAAAAAGTTCAGGCGAATGCAGAGCAGGGGCTTCCGACAGCAAGCAATTCTGCGGATTATGTAACATGCACGAACCTTTTGTACACAGTTAATGAGCCAGAGAAGGTTCTGTCTGAGATTTACAGGGTGCTGAAGCATGGCGGCTATGCAGTGGTAACCAATTTCAACAAGAATGTTCTGCTCCCCGAAGGCGATTTCATAAAAAAGATAAATGAGAGATTCAGCCTTGAAGAAGCCAATGATGTAAAGTTCTGGAAGGACTCAAACGACCTTGTGAATCTCTCATCAGGGGTTCTGGAAAAAAATTATTTCTCAAAAGAAGAATTGGAACAAAAAATGAGGAGCGCGGGATTTGAGGTTGAGAAGGTAGAGGAAACCTTCCTGGGAAACAGTTATATTGCTGTTGGAAGGAAGAGATAATTATTTTTGAGGTGTTGTTTCAAAGTAGCATGAGCTTGACCTGCCCTGCATTAAGCACTGCTTTTCTATTGTGAGGAGCTTTCTGTTGTGAAAGAATTCCAGAACTCCGTTCACAATTCCAGGCATAAAAGGGTCAATCGGCTCCTTTTGCATCCCAAATATCTTGACATAGTGTTTTGCGAATATGTGCTCAGAAAGCTTTGTATGACAGGTTTCATCCTGCTCGTTGCACCTAACTACTTGAAGCATTCCGAAGCCGAATGTCTGCCACTCAGAAAGAATGCTGTTAAGCTGGCTGACCGTGGTTATTTTCTCCTTTGCAGTTGCCTCAATTATTGTCTTTGAGTAAAGATTTCCCGCTTCATAGAGTATTTTATCGGCATTCCTGCCGAAAAGTTGCTTAAAGCTGTTAATGAACATTATGCAGGTGTCCATCGGCATGCTCATCCCACCCACATTCAGAAGGCAAAATTTCCCGTCATCCCCGAATCTGACCTTTTTTGTCTTGAAAAAGTTTGAAGCGATGTCTCCATAACTGATTTTTGACTTGACAAGCGTATTTAACTGAAGCTTTTTCAGCATCGCCTTGTAATCAACCGCTTCAGATGGCATCTGCTCCTTAACAAGCGGGTCCTTGATATCCCACTTAGTTTTTTCCTTAATCTCAAAAACGCATTTGCCGTCGCCCTTGGATATGCATTTTGTCTCTATCGCTAAGAGGTCTCCGCCAAAAGCCGCCTCTGAGGCGCCTGCAACAAGCCCTCTCAGGTAGTTGTCTGAGAAGCCGCTCTCTTTCCTGTATTTTTTCAGGTATTCGTTTGCGTAAGGATTGTTGTCAAGTTCAATGATGAAATGCATGTTCTTAACATCCACTAAATTAAGTTTCATTACTCCAACTCCCACCATCGCCGCCTGTTCGCTGAAAAGGTCATACATGTTTTCGGGATTTTTTATTCCGAACTGCCTTATTATCAGCATAGTGCCGTTGTATGCTTGGAGCTTTCCAACATAGTAGAGTATTTCACTCGCCTTTTTTCCGAATTTCTTCTCAAAGGAATGCTGGATGAATGCAGTCACTGAATATGGGAAGAACATCATGCCTACATTCCAAATCTTATATTCTCCCTCAGAAAATGTGATGGCATTTAGTCCAATCAATCGGTTTATCAGCTTCAGGTTGAGTGTCATTTTCCCTTTTTTTCAAACTTTTTTATTTTTCTTCCAGGCTGTGCACTATGATGCCCTTCTTTGAAATCTCCAATGGGTGGATGTCCTCATCATGCTTGGTCTCCCTCATCTTCCTCACAAGCAGGCTTCTTGAGTATGCTCCTCCCATGCTTTCAAAACTGACGTGGATTACTGCATCGCACAGGAACTCTGCCAGTGAGTTTTCTGGATTGACCCCTGTGTCAAATGACTCTGAAACCAGAAATTTTGTTGTTTTTTCAAGCGCCTTCAGGTCGTCTATGAAATTGTAGATGAATCTCTTCACAATAGTGTCCCCAATAATTGGCGGTGAAAAAAAGACATTCTCTGCCATCATGTCCTTCACTGACATGCCCTGCTGTGCAGCATATATTGGTGCATTTATTGCCAAGGTTGACAAAGAATCAATAACCAGTCTTCTTACCTTTTCCTTCTTGCACATCGCTATTATGCTGCCTGCTGTCTGCTGGGTGATTTCCCTGACAGGTATTGCGATTATTTTGGCAGTGCCCTGTTTCTCCAGCTTGTCAAAGTCCCAGCCGAACTGCTTTGCCTGCTCCTTTATCTCTTCTGCGCGCTGCTCAAAAGTGACATACAGCCCTTTTTCCTTGAATTTTGCAGCTCCGTTATAGATGAATTCCATGGCAAATATGCTCTTTCCGGTTCCAGGGCTTCCTGTGAAAAGTATTGCAGCCCCTTCCTCAAAGCCGTCTTCTATAAGCTTGTCAAATCCTTCTATTCCTGTTTTGCACCTCATTTTATCACCCTCTCTTGTTTAATATCATTTTTTCTTATTTTTTTATTATTTTCTTATTCTCAATTTTTTTTCACCGAAGTGAACATAAATTCCTTGTTACATGAATCCTTGTTTCTTATCTTTTTTTATCCTTGTTTGGCTCTTTTGCCCTTTCCTCCTCATTCATTTGCTTTTATCACAAACTCGCAACAGATATTTCCTTTCAACACGCATGCCTTTTCCTCAGCCTCAGAATCCTGGTCAAACAATGATGAGAATATGCCAGCAAGCACTCCAGCAACTATTGTGCATGGGGTGTTCTTCTTCTCAGCAGCATGCATTATTGCAATAGGGTTGTCATGCACCCTGACTATTGCCCTCTTTTTTATCATGTCCAGGTCAGCGACTTCCAGATTCCCAAATCCTGTTGCCTCAAAAATGTCTTTCAATGCAACAATCATCTCTGCCTTGCTGTTGCCAATCTTTTTTGTAAATCTGTCTATTTCTTCCTTCAAGACATCTTTTGCAATAGAATATGTCTTTTTAGGATTCTCATCCTGCAGCCTGCCCAATAGGGCTACAGGAAACATAGTTTCTCTCTCGCCAAGAACCTCTATTCTACCATCCGCAATCATGAACTCCCTTGCAAAAAGGAGTTTCTTTATGAATCCTGAAAGCATATGGTTCTGATGATGATTTCTTTTTAAATAACTTTCGGATTGGCAAACATCATTTTGTCTCGCATACTGTTATTATTGTTCAATAACAACATTACCGAAAGATTTAAATAGTGAATTGTGTTACAAAACAATCCGGTTAGCAAAAAGAGGTTCTAGAATTTTTTGGCAATGCCAAGAGGGATTAGACAGGGGTGATTAGATAGAGATAGCTCTGGCTATGGAGTCGCTATTTAAGACAGGAATGATAAAAATGCGCGAAGAAAACCTGACAAAAAATAATTCAACGGATTCCTTGGAAGAGCGGCTTGAGAGAGTGCATATTCCTACACCAAAGGAATTGATAGACAGTTTTCTTAATAGGAAAAAGAATTATGGTTTGCTCTTTGCAGATGGCAATGTGATAAAGTATGCTCCATTTGTCAGTGGAAAGAATAGAGAGGGTAATTTTGAGATTGAAGAGCCATTAAAGATAAAAAAAGCAGATGACTCTGTAGGGGCTTTGCTTTCCACGCAAAAAGACATATATTATAATGAATACAGCATAGTTTGTTCTTTATTTGGGAACTTCAAATCAAAAAAAAGATATCGTAATGCTCAATCGATTATTGATTTTGGCGGAAAGATTATAGATGCTGGAGTTTATGGGCTTTTTGAAACATTAACAGATAAAGCACTAATAACAAAAGACGAATTAAACAAGATGTGTGAATGCATTAATTCCTTGATTTCTTACAAGAAACAGCTT
>Ga0172363_10005757_pt1 | contig 10025 bp, 12 predicted proteins | sample LakKivs2_kivu2a2_FD_114541 | JGI IMG/M metagenome (GOLD analysis project Ga0172363, IMG submission 114541) | Sediment microbial communities from Lake Kivu, Rwanda - Sediment s2_kivu2a2 | ecosystem: Environmental > Aquatic > Freshwater > Lake > Sediment | place: Rwanda: Western Province, Lake... | reverse complement strand
TGCTGTTCTTTCTGACAATCTCCTTCTGTTTCTTGCTTTCTGGGGTATCCTGGGTATAACACTCTACAAACTCATCCCGGGACGTGATGAAGATAGTTCTGCAACAGCCAAAAAAACCCTCATACTTATCGGGGCTTCAGATTCGATAATGATAATAGGGATCGCCCTGATATGGAGGCTTACAGGTTCCCTGAGCATTAATACCGTTAATCTGCCTACAGACAATATATTATCGGTAACAGCATTTCTGGCTCTGCTGGTCGGAAGTTTCACCAAAGCAGGCGCATTCCCTTTCCATTCATGGGTTCCGGATTATGCAAAAGATGCACCGGCCAGTTCGTCGGCTCTTCTTCCGGCTTCACTCGATAAGCTTCTGGGCATCTATTTTCTTGCAAGAATGACGATGGATATCTTCATTCCCGGCGACGGGATGAGGCTTGTGTTGCTTTCCGTCGGAGTAATCACAATCATAACAGCAGTTATGATGGCTCTGATCCAGCATAACTATAAAAAGCTCCTCGGTTTTCATGCTGTCTCACAGGTCGGTTATATGATCGTCGGGTTTGGTTTGGGGTCAATGATCGGAATTGCTGCAGGACTATTCCACATGATCAACAATGCATTATATAAAAGCGGCCTGTTGCTTTCAGCCGGATGTGTCGATTACAGGACTGGCAAGGAAAATATTGATGACCTGGGTGGCCTTTCCAAGGCGATGCCTGTGACATTCGTTGCTGCCCTTGTTTTTGCAATGTCTATCTCCGGTGTTCCTCCATTGAACGGATTTGCTTCGAAATGGATGATATACCAGGGGATCATTGATTTTGGTTCGGGAGAAGGAATTGCGAACAAGCTGTGGGTGATCTGGCTTGGCCTGGCTGTTTTTGGATCTGCCCTGACACTTGCAAGCTTTATTAAACTTATCGGAGGGATTTTCCTGAGCCGCCGCAGGCCTGAGTTTGATAAAGTAAAGGAGGTTCCAGCACTGATGTGGATCCCTCTCGCTGTACTTGCACTCCTGTGTATCGGTTTTGGTGTTTTCGCAACCAGCCATATAGTTCCACGGCTATTTATGCCTGTAACAGGTGAATTCACATTCATGGGATTCTGGAATTCATCATTCGTTTCACTTCTTGTAATTACCTCCCTGGTTCTGGGGCTGTTGGTATATCTGGCTCTCAACCTTAAGAAATTCAGGCGTGAAGACAGTTTCATAGGGGGTGAAAAAATACAGGAACAGACAAGCTATGCCACACCAGAATTTTACAAAACCATTACCGAATTCAGGTTCTTCTCATGGATATACAGAAAGGCTGAAGAAAAGTGGTTCGACATTTACGACCTGTCAAAGAAATTCGTGCTGTGGCTCAGCCATCTCCTGAGCGAAGCGCACGGGGGAGTACTTCCCGGATATATTATCTGGGTATTTGCCGGATTGATTATTATGTTACTGATAATGATATAAATATCTGACATAAATGGAAATTGCCATATCCATAATAACCGGTTTGATGATCCTTGGGGCACTCTATGCTATTCATGCAAAAGACCTTCTTTCGGCAGTCATAACATGCGGTATAGTGGGTTACGGCCTGGTAATTTGCTTCCTACTCCTTAAGGCTCCCGACCTGGCTATTGTCCAGATTGTTGTCGAAACAATATCTCTTATCATCATGGTGGCAGTGGTTCTTGATAGTTCAAAGGAGGAACCTTTCACTAAACCGGATGCACAGGGTTATGTGTCGGCTGTCACTTCAGTATTACTTATAGTTGTCCTCTTTTACTTCCTGAAGATTGCAACAGATTCACTGGATATTTTCGGAAACAGCACGCTCAGGATGGCAGAGCACTATATTGAAGGAGCAACCGCAAAAACAGGAAGCGCTAACCTGGTAACAGGGGTTGTGTTTGACTTCAGGGGCTATGATACCCTCGGTGAAGCAACAGTACTTGTAACTGCTGTACTGGGGGTACTGACTATATTAAGAATAAAAGGAAAAAAATAAAACCATAGACAATCAGACAATCAGACAATCAGACAATCAGACAACCAGACAACCAGACAATCAGACAATCAGACAACCAGACAACCAGACAATCAGACAATCAGACAACCAGACATTTATGAAAGGAATGACCCTCATAGTAAAGAAAACAGTCCAGCTTATTTCGGGACTGATATTCCTTTACGGCGCTTACGTGATCATACACGGGCACCTTACCCCGGGAGGAGGATTTGCCGGCGGAGTGATAATTGCGGGGGCATTCATCCTTCAGATCCTTGCTTCAGGGAGCGACTTCATGAAACTCACAAAGGAAGAGATCGGATCAACGATGTATGAGAACCTGGCCATACTTGTCGTAGCCTTCCTGGCTCTGTCAGGACTTCTGTTCGGAGCTAATGTCTTTTTTCTTAACTGGCTTCCAAAGGGGAATGTAGGCGAACTTGTGAGCGCAGGCATGCTCCCGCTGTACAATATTTTTGTCGGGATAGAGGTTGCCGCATCAATCCTCACTATTTTCCTGGCTCTTGTAATATTTAAAGAAGAAATATCGGAATGATACCTTATTATCTGTGCTTCATATTATTTCTTACCGGCCTGTATGGTCTGATCACAAGGAGGAACATGGTAAAGATTGCCATTTCGCTGTCAATAATGGAATTCAGCACCTTCCTGTTCTTTGCGCTTATAGGCTTCAGGGAAGGTGGGGTTGCTCCCATCGTTGACCCTGCTGATCCGGTGAAGTTATATGTTGATCCTCTGCCACAGGCCCTTGTGCTGACTGCAATTGTAATTGGCCTCGCAACTACAGCAATGCTGATGGCCGTGATTATAAGGATTTACAGGAAATACGGAACATTTGATATCAGAGAGATAAAAAACTTAAGAGGGTAAATCATGAATCCGATGATACCATTATTTGTTGTAATCCCGCTCACAGGAGCATTCCTGATAATGATCCTTGGAAGGTTCATCAGGAACTTCAACAAATACTTTGCATCCCTGGTTCTGCTGACCCTTGTGATCATGAGTTTCTGGTCGCTTTTTACAACCGGGAACAATGTAACTGTTTACAAGGTAGGAGGATGGGAAGCTGTTAACAGTGTACCAATAGGCATATATATGGTACTCGACGGGTTTACGGTCATCGTTTTGTGCATTATTAATCTCATTGGATTTCTTTCTGTCTTCTACTCAATATCGTATATAGCCAGGTATACATCTGAAAATTATTTCTATGCCCTGTTCTGCCTTATGATCGCAGGGATGAACGGAGTCGTGGCCAGCGGAGACATATTCAACATTTTTGTGTTCCTTGAAATTTCCGCCATATCATCATATGCCCTTGTTGCTTTCGGTGTTGAGAAGAACGAGCTGGAAGCTACTTTCAAATACCAGGTTCTGGGAGGTGTGGCGTCATTTCTTATCCTTATGGGAATAGCTTTTATTTATTGGAAAGCAAAAACCCTGAATATAGCCGATATCAGGAATGTCTTCAGCACAGGCTACGAAAGGAATTATTACCTGCTGATACAGCTGCTGCTGCTGAGCGGTTTCGGGCTGAAGGCTGCGATCATACCTTTCCATGCATGGCTGCCTGATGCACATTCATCGGCCCCCTCTCCCATTTCAGCCATGCTCTCAGGCGTGCTGATCAAGGCTGTGGGAATATATGTTATTATCAGGCTCTTTTTCAACATGTTCGCTATCAGCCAGGGGATGGCAGTAATGATCACCTCTCTCGGAGCCTTATCAATGGTTGTTGGTGTGTTCCTGGCTATAGGCCAATGGGATATCAAAAGGCTTCTTGCATACCACAGTATAAGCCAGATGGGTTATGTGATCCTTTCAGTCGGAATTGGGATGATACTTATTTCACGAGGTGTCAGGAGTGAGATAGCCGCACTGGCTATTACCGGTGGGATCTTCCATCTCATCAACCATGCTGCCTTCAAAGGGTTGCTCTTTCTTAATGCAGGTGCTATAGAGTATTCAACAGGTACACGTAATCTTAAGGAAATGGGCGGTCTTGCAAAATCGATGCCGGTAACATCAGCCACATCACTCGTCGCCTCTCTGTCAATTTCAGGGATACCTCCGTTCAACGGGTTCTTCAGCAAGCTTATAATTATTGTTGCAGCTGTGATGGCCAGGTTTTATTTCCTGGCGCTGCTGGCAGTAATAGTAAGCATCATAACGCTGGCTTCATTCATGAAGTTCCAGCGTTATGCATTTTTTAATAAGAAGGATGATGACAATAAACTAAAAATCAAAGAAGTACCTCTCCCGATGCTCTTCAGTATGATAATCCTGGGGATCATCTGCCTGCTTCTGAGCATCCTGGTTTTCCCCGGTATCAGGGATATGATACTGACACCGGCTGCAGATATTCTTATGGATCCTTCGAAATATGCTTCACAAATAACAGGATTATAAAATGAGGTATATAGCAATTTTCATATTATCCCTGATCTTCTGGCTGCTTCTGACCTTCAAACTTACTGTTCCCAATCTTATTGTCGGTTCGGTTGCAGCTGTGATCTGCTCGGCTATATTCGGAAGATATTATTTCCGGAACGTTTACAAATTCCTGCAGCCGCAGCGTTATTTCTGGTTCCTGGTATATCTTGCCATTTTTATATGGGAATGTATTAAGGCAAACTTTGATGTTGCCTACAGGGTTCTTCATCCGGCAATGCCTATAAAGCCAGGGATTGTTAAGGTAAAAACCACTCTGAAGACTGATTTTGCCAGGATGATGCTTGCCAATTCAATCACAATGACACCGGGTACTATAACAGTGGATGTTATCAATGATGATTTCTATATCCATTGGATATACGTATCGTCAGCCGATCCTGAAGTTTATTCAGGAAAGATCACTGGTAAATTTGAGAAATTCATTAAACGATTTGCAGAATGAGTGATTTTCTTACAATACTGCTTTACATACAGATGGGTCTCAGCTCAGTTTGTCTCTACCGGATAATACGCGGACCTACAATACCCGACAGGATGGTGGGAATTGATATCTTCGGTATCCTGGTGGTGGGCATCTGCGCGATAATCTCCATTCAGACTGAGAAATCATTTATTCTCGATATTGGTATAGCATGGGTGATCCTCAGCTTCATCGGGACACTTACACTGGCAAAATATCTTAGCGGCAAGAAATTAAACGAGTAGCATGGTAACAATTATATTAATATGCATTGGAGTAATGTTTAACATCTTCGGGTGTATCGGACTGATACGTCTTCCGGATGTTTATAACAGACTTCAGTCAGCGACCAAATGTGTGACACTGGGCTGCTGCAGTATTCTTCTTGGCGTCTTGTTTCATTTCGGCCTTAGCGATGCCGGAACAAAAGCCATTGTTGCAATACCTGTACTGTTCTTCAGCTCTACAGTAGCAGCGCATGCATTGATAAGGGGAGCTTACCATTTCGGTACGAAGCTTTCCGACAGAACTGTGAAAGATGATTATAAGGAGGCTGTTAAATGAAATACCCGAAGCTCAGAGAACTGAAAGAGGCTGTCGTCTCTCTGGTAACGCCGGCCTATACATCAAAATTCCCTGCAGAACCCCATGTGCCTTTTGAAAGGTTCAGGGGCAAACCTGTTGTTGATAATGAAAACTGCGTTGGTTGTGAAACGTGCGCAAATGTATGCCCCCCGCATGCAATTACATTCACGGATGACAGGGAAAAAGGTGTCAGGATAATAAGGCGCGACTACGGCAAGTGTATTTTCTGTGCAATGTGCCAGGACCATTGCATCACGGGCAAGGGAGTCAGGCTGTCGGACAAGATTTATGATATCGCTGCCTTTGACAGGGAGAATAATGTGGAGTACCAGGAAAAAGAGCTTCTGATATGCGAAAGTTGCGGCGCAGTTATCACCACCAAAGAGCATCTTTACTATATGCACAGGCGGCTCGGCCCCAAAGCATTCTCATCAATTATGAACCTCAATATGCTGAATGAAAAGCTCAGGTTCGCAGGGGGTCAGGATGTGGATGTTGAGATCAGGGACGGACTGAAGAGAAAGGATATGTTCAATATAATATGTCCTAACTGCCTGCGCCAGGTATTGGTCAAATACCTCTTTAAGAGTGTTTAATTCCCTTGAGGAACTTCTGTCGCTGAAGGATCGCAGCATCCTGTTTGTCGGTATAGGTAATGTCCTGAAATCAGACGATGGCACCGGTGTCTACATAAGCAGTAACATCAGAAACAGGGATAATATTTCAGCGCTTACAGTGGAAGTAAGCATTGAAAACTACATCGGCAAGATCAACAGCATTGATCCGGGCATACTTGTCCTGGTTGACTGTGTGGATCTTCAGTCACCTCCCGGAACATATAAACTACTGGATATAAATGAGATACAGGACATAACCCATAATACTCACAATATTTCACTGCGCAGGGTAGCTGATTTCTTCAAAATGCCTGTATACATACTGGCGATTCAGCCGGAAAAAGTTGATTTTGGAGAAAATATTTCCTACCTTGTAAAGGATATTGCCGACCGTATTATTAATCAAATTAATACATAGATTATGGCTGTAGAATATAAATGTAAGGTATGCAAGGGTCATCTAAACGTAAAAACCTCGATCATCCTTGCTGCAACAAACCTCAGCGACCGCAATGAAAGAGGTCTGGTCTATCTCAATCCTGAGTTAGGAAATTACACTCACACCACACATCCTTCCTTTCATATGAAGGAAGGAGTTGAGTACATCTTTACCTGCCCGATCTGTGGTGCCCAGCTCAACAGCATGAAGTACCTTCATATGGTACGGATACTTATGGTAGATGATGCCGGGAAGGAATTCAACATTTATTTCTCGGGTATCGGCGGTGAAAAATGCACATTCAAGATCAGGAACAACAAGGTGGAAGCCAAAACGGGGCCTGACGTCAAGGCTTATGATAAGTATTTTGAGGTTCCTGAAGAGGACAGGAAATACCTCTAGAAATTCACAAACTTTGGTTGATTGCGGGGACGCTGCATGCAGCGTCCCCGCTTTGTTGTATCAACAAATAATCCTATTTTTACCAGCATAATGAAAAGCAAAAATCCAGTTATGGGAAAAGATGTAAACAAGCTTGCGGCTGACAATATCAGAATGCTTTCGATGTCGATGGTAGAGAAGGCAAAATCAGGTCACCCCGGGGGTGCAATGGGGGGAGCTGATTTTATACATATACTGTTTTCGGAATTCCTTAATTTCGACCCTTCTGACCCCAAGTGGATAAACCGTGACAGGTTCTTCCTTGATCCGGGGCACATGTCGCCGATGCTCTATTCCATCCTGACACTTACAGGCCATTTCAAAGTTGATGACCTTATGCAGTTCAGGCAGTGGGGAAGCCCTGTACCGGGCCATCCTGAACTTGATGTCATGAGAGGCATTGAGAATACATCAGGCCCGCTCGGGCAGGGTCATACCATGGCTGTGGGTGCAGCTATCGCCGAGAGGTTCCTTGTATCTCGCTTCGGTGAATTATTTGCCCATAAGACCTACGCATTCATTTCCGACGGCGGCATCCAGGAGGAAATTTCACAGGGGGCAGGCAGGCTTGCAGGATTCCTCGGGCTGAACAACCTGATAATGTTCTATGATTCCAACGATATACAGCTCTCAACTGAGACCAGGGCAGTCACATCTGAAGATACAGCCATGAAATACAATTCATGGGGATGGGAAGTAATTACGATTGATGGCAACTCTCACGACCAGATCAGGAAAGCGCTTGGCTCAGCCACGGAATCAAAGGATAAACCCGTATTGATTATCGGAAAAACGATTATGGGAAAGGGCCTCCTGGATAATGAAGGGAAGAGTTTTGAAAGAAAAAAATCAACGCACGGAATGCCGGTAGGAGAAGCAGGCGGATCATATGAAAAATCGCTCGAAAACCTTGGTGGAGATATTTCTGATCCTTTCAGGATATTTGACGAAGTAAAGACCTACTATAAAAAAGTGCTCACCAATAAGCGCCGGTATGCTGCAGAGTGGAAGAACAGAAAAGCCGAATGGGCAGAAAAAAACGGCAGCCTGGACCAGAAACTCCATATGTTCTATTCGGGCAGCATCCCTGAGATTGATTTCAAATCAATTCAGCATAAGGAGGGTTCGTCAACCAGGGCAGCCTCAGCAGATGTTCTCAGCGTGCTGGCAAGGAAGGTTGAGAATATGGTAGTTGCATCAGCAGACCTTTCAAATTCAGATAAGACTGACGGCTTCCTGAAAAATACAAAACCATTTATCAGGGGTGATTTTTCAGGTGCATTCCTTCAGGCAGGTGTTGCAGAGCTGACAATGGCAGCAGTGATGAACGGTATAGCGCTTCATGGAGGTGTAATTCCGGCATGCGGCACCTTCTTTGTGTTTTCCGATTATATGAAGCCCGCTGTCAGACTGGCCTGTCTCATGGGGCTCCCGGTAAAATATATCTGGACCCATGATGCGTTCAGGGTTGGAGAGGATGGTCCCACACACCAGCCTGTTGAGCAGGAAGCCCAGATAAGGCTCATGGAACACCTGAAAAACCATCATGGCGAGAACAGCATGCTGGTACTTCGTCCGGCTGACTCAGCCGAGACAACTGTCGCCTGGCAGCTCGCACTGGAAAATAAGAAAACACCCACGGCGCTTATCCTTTCGCGTCAGAATATAAAAGACCTGCCTTCCCCTGGCAATTCAAGATACGAGGATTCACTTCAGGCACGAAACGGCGCATATATCGTGCAGGATTGCCAGGGAAAACCTGATGTTATTCTTCTTGCAAACGGTTCAGAAGTATCAACGCTCGTTGAAGGAGCCGCCCTGCTCAGAAAAAATGACCTTAAAGTAAGAATCGTCTCCGCTCCATCGGAAGGATTGCTTAGATGCCAGCCTGAAGGCTACCGGCGCTCAATAATGCCTGAGGATATTCCCGTATTTGGGCTGACTGCAGGGCTGCCGGTTACACTACAGGGGCTTGCAGGACCTCGCGCGCGTATCTGGGGAGTGACAACTTTCGGTTACTCAGCACCTTACAAGGTACTTGATCAGAAACTGGGATTTACACCTGAGAATGTCTACCGGCAGGTAATTGATTATCTTACACAATACAGAAGGTGAATTGAAAAAATACCTGCTCATACTCCCTGCCCTTTTCTTTGGCTCCCTGTTCAACCTGTTAAGCCAGGAAGATACCCTGGATATATTTTACAACCACGAAGAGACAACCGGACATGACCTGGCACTTTTCACCAGTGATGATGTTCTGGAAATGACATTAAGGTTTGATATCACCGCTTTCAGGCGCCTCAGATCAGATACAACCGAACTGGATGCCCTGCTGACAATTAAATTAAGCGAAACAGATTCAATCGATAAAAAGATCAAGGTGAGAGCGCGCGGCTATATGAGAAGGACATACTGTGACATGCCGCCTATCAGGCTTAATTTTAAAAAACCGAAAGAGCCCGGTGATGAGTTCCGCAATGTTGATAAAATAAAGCTTGTAACTCATTGCAAGGCTGGTAATGAAGAATACCTGCTTAAGGAATATCTTGCATACAAGCTCTATAACGTTCTTACCGATTACAGCTACAGTGTCAGACTGGTCAGGATAACTTATATAAATACAGCCAGAACGACCAAACCGATCAGGGAATTTGCCTTCCTGATTGAGCCTGATGATGCATTATGCAAACGGATGAACCTGATCGAGGTTAAGGATACAAAAATAACACAGCGACTTGTAAAACCTGATGTAATGGACAGAATGGCTCTTTTCTGCTATATGATCGGGAATCCCTGACTGGTCGCTTCCGATCAGGCATAACGTTAATTTCTTTGTACCAAACGAAATCAATCCGGATTCACAGGGTATAGCAATCCCTTACGACTTCGATTATGCAGGAATGGTTAATGCAAATTATGCTGTTCCGTTTGAGAACCTGGGTATAAAAACCGTACTTGAAAGGATTTATCTCGGAATGTGCAGGAAACACGAAGAT
>Ga0172363_10005755_pt1 | contig 10028 bp, 13 predicted proteins | sample LakKivs2_kivu2a2_FD_114541 | JGI IMG/M metagenome (GOLD analysis project Ga0172363, IMG submission 114541) | Sediment microbial communities from Lake Kivu, Rwanda - Sediment s2_kivu2a2 | ecosystem: Environmental > Aquatic > Freshwater > Lake > Sediment | place: Rwanda: Western Province, Lake... | reverse complement strand
GGATAATAGTTGATTTACAAGCGAGGTTGTGTGATGTAGGTATGGTTCCAAAAAGAATGTTTTTCACCAAGGGCATACCTTCGAAATACAAGATGAGCGTGCAAATCGTTCGAACCCAGAGTGTCGCACAAACCACTGAGGGTAACAACAACAATTTCTGGGCAACGGTAATCACCGCAGCTATTTTTTGTGAGAACTAAAAAGTGAGATATTATGTTTACGACTGAAGTCATGAAACGATTTAAAAACCCAAAAAACGCAGGTGATCTGAAAACCTTCAATGGATGGGGAACGGCAGGAGAACTCGGGTGTTCAGATGTTGTTGAAATAAAAATACAGTTTGTCAATAGCAGGGTAAAAAACGCGAAATTTAAGGTATTCGGCTGCCCTGGTGCCGTATCGACAACAGATGTTTTCATCGATATGATAAAAGGGAAAACCATCGAGGAAGCTTCAAATATCAACGAAGAAGCAATTGCAACTGCGTTAGGTGGATTGCCTGTTGCCTCGATGCATTGTGCTCATCTTCCCCTTGAAGCATTTCGGAAAGCAAGAGAATTCTACGAAAAACCCCTAAAAAATAAATAAGCCTGTACAACGCGGAGTAGTTGTTTACACGAATCGCCCATCGTCTTTTCCAGTTTGAAGCGTGTTGATCTTTTTTTCTAACCAACCGATCCGTATCCCTTCTGCGTTATCAAACTCTGGCACGTAAGGTTTGATATCTAACAATGGTGTTCCGTCAACAATATCCACATTCTGAACATGGAGGATATTCTCCTTGACGCTCAGGAGACGGACGATGGACATCCCCACGGGGTTTGGCCGATTTGGGCTACGGATCGCAAAAATCCCATGAGGTGTGTCATCCAAAAATGGTGTTGATGTCAGATTTATTGTTTTTGATAGATGGAAATGATACAACAGGATTATATGGGAAAACCCCTCAATATCTTGCAGACCTTTTCTGTATTTTGGAAAAAGTTCGACAGTCCCCCTGACTCCGTTTGCACTTGCAGGTTGTATCGGTGTCCCTTTTGGTTCTTTGAATGGAGAATGAATAATTCCAATTGGTTTGTAATATATTGCTTTCATATTTCCAAAAAGATAAACACACCTATTATTATCGTTGTCACCTTCTCAATTATGTTGTTAGTTCTTCGACCTCTCTTTTCCCTTTCTCTGAAGCTTTTTCTTGTTCTTTATCACAGGTTAGGAGGAGTGTTTGAAATTCCCCAACATGTTCTTTTTCTTCTTTTGCAACGTCTAGCAATACAGTCCTAATCAGTTTGTTTTTTGCAAGTGCAGCCATCTCTTCATACAGGTTGATAGCGTCAAGTTCCGCAATAATTGCTGAACGGATGATTTCCTTATCAATCTCTTCTGGTTTTATTTTCTGTAAATCAACGGGTATTTTCGATAACACGTGCTTCTTATCTCCTTATTTTCCTAATATGAACAAACTTGGTTATAAAAAGGTTCAGGTTGAACAGATGACTCGTAGCGTCACTGGTCCTTAATAGAAAAAATAAAGGCTGGCTACTAACGGAATTCGTTGAGAGAGATTCGTTTCCCTCAACTTTTGCATGTAATATTCTATGAACATAATACCTTTTTAGCATACTAAAAGAGCATAAATAATATCCTAGAGTATGTAATTTTCTATAAAGCAATAAGGCTTTTTTCGTCTTGGCCTTTTTTTTCAGTAATATCTGTAGTTATAGAATTTTAAAGAGAATCTTAGAAGGACTACGAGTGATACGAAAGCAGCTTGAGAAAAAAATATAATTCTTAGAAGGCGTAAACCTCAGATGTTCAACGTTCCAAGGATTTCGAGAAGATGATATCCTTTTTTGAACGTATACGAGTAGATTTATGAACAAGGAGCGTAATTTCAGATTCAGGAGATGGCATGTGAATGATAAAGAGAACTCATTGTTGCATGGAGTTCCTCCCGTCAACTCTCGCAATTCTGCTCTTCCTATCACAGATTATCGTAGGCATATATTTACTGTCTGAAGTCTCACAAATTGACCTGTTGGCATATCTTGGTGTTGGGCTTTATGTTTTTTCAGGTTTGATTTTTGGTATGCTCCCTGTTTTTGAATTTCGGAAAAAAGGCGGAGTAAAAAAGGGTAAAAGTTATATCTATACAACAAAACTTGTTGATACAGGGATTTATTCTATTGTTCGCCATCCACAATATATCACATTTATCCTGTGGGGGATTGCGGGTATGCTACTTTTTCAACATTGGATTGTTGTGTGTTTAGGAATTCCAATTATTCCGCTCATATACATTGATTTACTTCATGCAGATAAAGAGGGAATGAAAAAATTTGGGGAGGAGTATCAAGAATATATGAAAAAGGTTCCAAGGGCAAATTTTTTAGTAGGAATCTTTCGATTGCTTTTGGAAAGAAAGTGAAACGAAATGTCAAATTTGAGTGTATATAGAATTGAGAAAGATCGCATTCGTGAGAATTTGAACAAATACACAAGAAAGGCATTTCACTTGCTGCCTAAATGGAAGAACCCTTACATTTTGGATATTGGTTGTGGAACGGGGGTTCCAACAATAGAACTGGCAAAAATATCTGATGGGTATGTTACTGGAATAGATATTGATGAAACATCATTGTGCTTGCTTCAGAGAAAAATACAAGAAACAGGGTTGAGTGATCGCATAGAGCTTATTAAGGATTCGATGCTAACCATGGATTTTCCTGAAGAACGTTTTGATATCATTTGGGCGGAAGGCTCAATAACTGGAATGGGATTTGAAAAGGGTATAACGATGTGGCGTCGATTCCTCAAACCATCTGGATTTTTCGTTATCCATGATGAAAATAAAGATAAACTGGAGAAACTCAAGGTAATACCCCTGTGTGGTTATAGGTTGGTGGCTCAATTTGAACTCTCTTTTGATTCCTGGTGGTCTGAGTATTTTACCCCGTTAGAACAGCTTATCAAAAAATTTCGTCATCGATATCCTGAAGACTCAGAGCTTCAGATTGAACTTGAGAAAGACCAGATTGAAATTAATACCTGCAGGTCCAATCCTCTTATCGTGGGTTCTTTCTTTGTAATAATGCAAAAAATGTAAGTGCTATATCTTAAAAATAGGTTGCAAACGATTCGCGAAATACAAGTAAATAGTTATCTCTAACTGACTAAAAAAAATGACCCTTTGACTAGAAATATTCACCTAGTTTCCAGAGATACAAAGCTGTTTCGTTAATGTTTTACCTGTTTGGCTTTATAGATGGTATATCCACTAATAATGAGTAACAATCCAATCACCAGTACTAATAACACTCCAATTACACTGGCTGTATCGGTCGGGAACCCAAGGTCAAAAATCATGCTTACAAGCCCATACAATCCTATGATAAAAAAAGGTATTCCCATAAGAAAGCAACCTACTGCTAAGTGTTCTGTGATAATCTTTCCACCTTGGACACCGGATTCCCTAAGGTATCTATCAGATTCGATCGTATCTATGTTTCTTCTCTTTTTAGTCATACCCTTCGTCGTTCATCTGAGATTTTATAACAAATCGTTCCTTAAAAGTATATCTTGAAAAAAAGATCTAATTGTATGATTTTGGAAATCATCATTAAAGTTATTTCGAATAATTAAAAAAAATGAGGTGGGTTAAGGCGGTATCTATTTGACTCCGAAGACATACCAAAACAGGACGTTTCCTGACGCGGTCTGAGTTGTCGTATCAAGAGTGAGTTCTATGTTTGTTGCTCCTAAACCAAGGACGACAAATATCACGTGTTTTGTTTTTCCTGCTTCAATTAATAAAGTCCCTGAATCCGTATTATATTTGACCCGCCCATCCAGATTGAGTTTCATTTCTGAAATGTGGACGTCTGTTGTCCCGGTATTTTTTATATACACATGGATGCCCAGTCCACCTTTTATCGTGATTTCGAGTTGCGACGCAGGCTTATTTATTGTATTTGTGTTTTTCCCGGTCTCTGAGGTAAACGAGCATCCTGCGGGGGTAATCAGTGCGAACAATAGCCCAACTACAACTATACCCAGTATTTTTTTTCTCATAATATTATCTTCAGGTGGATAGCTACAGACGACGTTAAAATACTTTTTTTGATTTACTGGTACAAAATGAAAAAAAAAGGAGACGCATGTTAACGATTCGTTCATAAAACTATTATGTTTCGAATTCCTCGGTCTCTGGGAATAAGCACACAAGAGGGACGGGGGTTGAGCTTTCGGTATTAGTGCCTATGATGTATGCAAAAAAACTGATGCCATTTTTATTTATTATCGTTTATATATTTAACCACGAGGGTCATCTGAAAAATGTACACTCGCAGGTCTCCAAAAAAATACGAAGGAGACGTCTTTATTTGAGGATCGCAAAGAACAACAGGATGGTTCCTTTCGCTGTTTTTGTCACCGGTGCCGCGTTATCTGCTTTCACGATAACTTTAACAGTAAGTTGCCCTATTCCGAGTAGATAGCTCTTTTCCTTTAAGGAATCATCAGGTGGTACTGGGAAATCAGAAGAGATCTGTCTTGTGATATTAATCTTGTGTAGGATTCCACCGGTGATGGTGATATGTGACGTTACATTCGTAGCATCGACCTCTCCAATGTTTTTTATTACAATGGAAATACCGATACCACCGGTGAGGGAAAGTTCCAGAGATGTAGTCGGAGTACTGACTTCGACGTCCTTTGAGACGCTGTCGTTCAACCCCTCGTCGTCTCTCACAGATAAACCGACCGTGTATATTCCTGGTGTATCGTATTGATGTGTTGGATGCTGTTGGTAACTGCTTGTTCCATCGCCGAACGCCCATGTCCAATTCACGATAGAACCAATAGGATCAGAGGAAAGATCAGTGAATTGAATGATGCTTTGGGTCGTTGGGTTCGCTGGTTCCCAGGTAAAATCCGCGACAGGGGGTTGATTCGTCACCACACCAAGCGTGCCATCCTCTTGTACGTTCTGTGCGTAGATATCCCCTCCATCATTGCGTAGGTCCTGCCAGACAGCGACCCATTGTCCCCTGTAATAGGTGGTCATCACGTTGTGAAGTTTTTGGCTTTGATACGTGCAGAGGTCTACAAAATGTCCCGGCCAGACAAACTCCCCCTGATCATTGAGCATCACCGCCTGGATTTTTGCGTCATTATAATTCCCGAATTCAAAAGCCTGATAGATACAAATCGCTTTATTGGCTTTGCCATTAGCAGAAAAGAGTGCGTAGTCATTGTTCGACAGCCCAATCAGCTGTTTTCCTTCATCGCTCCACAGTCGGTTGCCCTGAAGATCGAATTTTTGTGCATAGATACCACGCATATTCTGATTCAGATCCTGCTCGCTGAAAAACAGGACGATCTCCTGGGTTTGACTAAGATACGCTGGTGCAGGATACATGTGGAGGCGGGCAAGGGATGTGGAAGCAATTACCCCGTTGGGAGGCATACTTAATGTCCCATTTGCATTCATCCGTTGAACATAACAGTGAAAGTGGGTCGTGTCTATCGCTCGATACCATGAGAACACAATCCCCCCGGAGTCGTCCCTACAGAATTCAAGATTCACAACGGGGCCTGAGGGAACCGGAACATAGATTTCCACATTTGTTGTCCACAGAAAACTTCCGTCAACACCGAGTTTTTGCACATACAACCCACGATTTGGGGCATAATACGGGCCGGTCTGTGTATGCCAAATCAGGTACATATTATCGTCCTCGGCTTGGAGGAGATACGGAGCGGTAAGATCAACACCGGTTTGGGAAAGAACGATGCCACTGCCCCATAAGAGCTGTCCCGTCGGTGAAATTTTTTGTAGTCGGATTAGAGAGTTCCCACTGTCGGGTATACTCTGCCAGGCAAAAATACTGTTCCCCGATGTGGTGACGCAGACTTTTGGACTTGGATCAAAGTTGCTATCGTTTGCAAGCAGGATACCGGTCGGACCCCACATCATGTCACCGGTAGGGGATATCCGGTACCCGACCGGATTCGCTTGGCCGGTGCGAATATCCATAAACGTAATCACCGCGTACCCTGAGAAATCCACAGTCAGGTCGTAATCGGTAATCCAGGTGTCTTGCAGTTCGTCACTCACCAGCACACCGTTTCCAGCCCACAGCATGTTTCCATCGCAGTCAAGGCGCTGCAACCTCACATTGTAATTGCCTGTTTCTATCGAAAACCATGAGATATACGCATAGCCGTTGTCGTCAACCGCGATTTTTGGTAGCGCTTGTTCCCCGCTCATCAGGGTGATGGCGGTGTTTTCTGTCGGATTGCTCGACCACTGGGCATTCATAATTGGTACACAACAGACCATCATTAATACCCCAAGCATCAACACGACACATTTTCTTCTCATATTTTTTGCCTCCACTCTACACTTTTATAACACTTCCCTCCTATAAAAACGTATCCTCGATCGATTATACATTGACACAGGTTGCTTGTATTATTTAGCATCTTGGACAAACATAAGCGCTCCAACCCAAGTAGGTTCTCTTCAGAATCAGTAAGCCACAGACATCGCAGGGTTTTCCAACGGTGTTTTTAGACACTTTTTTTAATAATGTGGAAGAGAATAGTTAAATTTAAATACTATTCATTATTACCTAACAATAATTATTAAGTAAAAATATGTATTGCTTAAAGAGGGACGAACTATGGCAGCAGAAGTTGCAAGAAAATTAGTAGAAAAAGCTGGCATCGACGTAGAAAAACTACTCGAACTGTTAACAAAGAACGCAGCAGCAGAACTCACAACTTACTACTATTATACGATACTACGGGCAAATCTAATAGGATTTGACGGCGAAGGACTCAAAGCAGTCGCAGAAGACGCACGCATCGAAGATCGAAACCATTTCGAGGCACTTGTTCCACGAATCTACGAACTAGGCGGAAAACTACCCGATAATATGAAAACATTCCATGACATGTCCGCCTGCCCACCTGCGCAATTACCAAAAAATCCCAAGGATGTCAAGAAAATAGTAGAAGTACTCCTACATGCAGAGCAATGTGCCGTTCGAGGATACACCGAAATCTGCAACATGACCGCAGGAAAAGATCATCGAACATATGATCTTGCGTTAGCCATCCTAAATGAAGAGATTGAGCATGAGGCATGGTTCACCGAGTTCCTAGGCAGAGGTCCCTCAGGGCATTTCCGCAGACCCTCTGGCACAAACAGCCCCTTCGTCTCAAAATTCTTACAATAAAAACAGCGAGGAAACCACCAAGCTTAAGATGATGGAGTAAATACGATATCAGAACATAAATGGAGGATATGATATGGAAGAAGAAAAACAAGAATGCTATTCAATGCCGTTGATAGGCGATGAAGCACCACATTTCACCGCGAAAACCACCATGGGGGAAATCAAATTCCCTGATGATTACAAGGGAAAATGGGTCATCCTTTTCAGCCATCCTGCTGATTTTACCCCGGTCTGCACCACGGAATTTATGACATTTGCATCCATGCAAGGGGACTTCAAGAAACTGAATACAGAGTTAATCGGTCTGTCCATCGACAGCATCTATGCGCATATCGCATGGCTCCGGACGATAAAGGAAAAAATCGAATATAAGGGCATGAAACACGTCGAAGTGAACTTCCCGGTCATCGAAGACCTCCGAATGGATGTTGCAAAGAAATTCGGCATGGTACAACCAAACGCATCAACAACACAAGCGGTCAGAGCTGTCTTCATCATAGACCCCAAGGCAAAGGTACGAGCAATTCTGTATTACCCGTTGTCCAACGGTAGAAATATGGCGGAAATCAAACGATTGCTTCTCGCGATGCAGAAATCAGATAAAGACGGAATTGCGACCCCAGCGAATTGGCAGCCCGGAGATGATTGCATCATCCCGCCACCAGGATCCTGCGGTCTTGCAAAGGAACGAGTGGAAAAGAAAGAAGAAGGGAAATACTGCCTTGATTGGTTCATGTGTTTCAAAAAAGAACAGAAAAAGTAGAAACACATCGATAGAGTGGATTACGCAATGAATTTCAACTCGCCCTCTCTCACTCTTTTTTTCTTTCTTTTTCATAATAAATATTAAATATCATCTGATAATCACTCTTGAATACGATGGAACCTACGAAGATTAAATACACCAATCAACGAATCGAAATACTCGAATTCCTTAAAGAGAACACGACACATCCGACCGTCGAAGAAGTCTACGAAGCCGTAAAAAAGAAGCTCTCCAGAATCAGTAAAGCAACCGTCTATCAAAACCTAAAATTCCTTACGGAAAAAGGATTGATTCAAGAAGTCAATATCAAAGGGGTATCACGGTTTGAACCAAATCTGACTCCTCACCATCATATCATCTGTAGAAAATGCGGGAAAATTATTGATTTTGAATCACAGGAATTAACAGACTACTCATTGCATATCGGAAAAAAACTCAAAGAAATCGACATTGACGCTACCAACACCAATTTTTACGGTACCTGCAAGAAATGCAAATCAAAAAATAATTAAAAAAAACTACAGAGAGGTTGTTGCTCTATGGCGGATCTCGGTACTGTTGGAATTGCTTTTTTCTTGACAATACTTGCGGGTCTTTCAACAGGCATCGGAAGCGCAATTGCGTATTTCATTAAAAAACCAAAGATGGTCTACCTTTCTTTTTCACTTGGTTTTTCCGCAGGGGTTATGATGTATGTCTCATTTGTTGTTCTGCTCCCCCAATCATTGGATTATGTTGGAGAGATGTTTGCTCTTGTTGCTTTTTTCTTTGGAATATTGTTCATAGGCTTCATTGATATGATCATCCCTGAACGGGAGAATCCTCATTCATATAAAGGCCTTTCAAACGATGCTTCCGCTCCCGTTGATAACACACTGCTACGAACTGGATTATTTACTGCGCTGGCAATTGGAATTCATAATTTCCCTGAAGGACTCGCGACATTCGGCACTGCGTTAAGTGATATTAAACTCGGAGTAGTCATAGCCCTTGCGATTGCGATTCATAACATTCCAGAAGGTATTTCTGTATCGATTCCTATTTTTTATGCTACGAAGGATGCGAGGAAAGCGTTTACCTATTCGTTTCTTTCTGGAGTCGCAGAACCAATAGGGGCGGTTATTGGTTTCTTGATACTCATGCCATTCTTGTCTGGGGATATTTTGTATTCGCTGCTCGCTTTTGTTGGAGGGATCATGGTGTACATTTCGATTGATGAACTCTTACCCATCGCACATCAATATGGTTATGGTCATACTGTTATTCTTGGTGTGGTTCTCGGGATGTTTCTTATGGCGTTAAGTTTGTTGTTGCTTTGATTTTTTCTGTTATTGAATATGGAAAATTCAGTAAAAGAACTCGTTTACTAGGGGTTCAGAATCCCCCTGATGCTCCTGTCGGGGAGTAAGTTATTTTTTAATATTTGGTAATTTGTCTTTTAATCTTTTCAAATATATCTTCTGCGGTTTCTATAGCTGTTTTTGCTTCATTAGGAGAGATTGTTCCGGCTGTGTCATATATTGATAAGTGACGTTTCCGTCTCATCCGGTCAAACATGATGACGATATCTCTCTCGAGATAAAGTTCAGCAAAACGAACTACTGATACATGTTGGTTGCTACCATCTGGCCGGTATCCTTTTGAAAACATAAATGCACGAAGTGTCTGTAATATGGCATTGTATGCAATATTAAACGCCCAATCAGCATCTTGTTTAAGGATGTTCTTCGCTGTTATAATATCTCGTTGTGCTAGAGATAGAGCATCTGTTACTTTACGATAGTTTGTGGGTAGTTTTTTAATGAATCCTTCCCGCTCAAGTTGGTCAAGTGTCATAAGAGATCTCCGAGGAGAAATACTTTTGGTTCTTTGAGAACATTCATGACAAAGGGATCTTTTTTTCTCTTCCGTGTAGTGAATTCTTGTGGAGTGAAAAGAACGTAGTTTATCTCTCTGGAGAGTTGTTTTTCAAGGTTGTGAAGAGCAGGAATAAGCTTCTTTTCGTTGATAGAACCGAT
>Ga0172363_10005752_pt1 | contig 10030 bp, 9 predicted proteins | sample LakKivs2_kivu2a2_FD_114541 | JGI IMG/M metagenome (GOLD analysis project Ga0172363, IMG submission 114541) | Sediment microbial communities from Lake Kivu, Rwanda - Sediment s2_kivu2a2 | ecosystem: Environmental > Aquatic > Freshwater > Lake > Sediment | place: Rwanda: Western Province, Lake... | reverse complement strand
GTCGTAAGGTGCGTAGCGCAGCTCCCTTCCAATTTCCAGGACGTCCCTGAAACCCTTCGTCGTGATGAGTCCTGTTTTGGCTCCCTTTCTCTCGATGATGGAATTGATGACGAGGGTCGTTCCATGTATCAATTCATCCAGCTTCGCGACAAAGTCCGGCGCGGTCGTCTCCAGCACCCTTATCCCCTCTTCAACGGCATCCGAGGGGTCCTGGGGTGTGGTCAGGCATTTACCAGTCTTCATCTCCCCTGTTTGATCATTAAGCAGGACAAAGTCAGTGAATGTGCCACCTATGTCACAGCCCAGCCGGTAATACTTGTCTTTCATATATTCCTCTTTTCTAATCTTAGGGTTCAAGGATTCGAGCGATTTGAAACACTTGACCCCTCGACCCCTATGACCCTGGAATCCCGATCTCTAATTAAAATATTGATGGTTCTTTAAACTCACCAAATACTTCTTTAAAAACTTTTGTCATTTCCCCAACTGTTGTATACTCTTTAATACATGTAATAAGGTAAGGCATTACATTCCTTTTCTCCCTTGCAGCCTTCTCAAGGTCTTTTAATTTCTGCGTTACGGTTCTCGTATCCCTTACCCTCTTTATCTCCTTAAGTTTCTTAATCTGCTGGCCTGCAACTTTAGAATTATATTCATGGAGCTCAACCTTCTGTGCTTCTTTTTCTCCCATCACATATTTATTGACACCGATCTTTATCTTCTTTCCTTCCTGAAGGGCCTTCTCAAAGAGGTATGCCTGTTTTGCTACTTCCCTCTGCACGTAACCATTTTCAACAGCGTGTGCCATACCGCCAACATCCTCAACCCTCTTCATCTCTTCCCTGATCTTCTTTTCCATCTCCATTGTAAGCCATTCAACATAGTATGAACCTGCGAGAGGGTCCACTGTATCCCTTACCCCTACCTCCTCAAGTAAGAGTTGCATGGTCCGGAGTGATATTAATGCTGCCTTCGGTGTGGGGATCGTGTACGCCTCATCATAGGAACAGAGGGCCATTGTCTGTGTTCCGGATAAGGCCGATACCATTGCATAATAAGCACTTCTCACGATATTCACTTCAGGTTGTTCTTTTGTAAGCCCCCCTCCGCCTCCACCGGCGAGCATTCTGAACCATAGAGACCTCGGGTTCTTTGCCCCATATTTCTCTTTTATAAGTTTCGCCCACATCTTCCGGGCCGCTCTAAATTTCGCAATCTGTTCAAAGAAATTTCCATAGATATCGAGATTGAAAGAAAACCTGTGAACAAAATCATCTATATTTAATCCCCTCTGAAGTACATGGTCTATATATGTGCTGGCAATCTCAAAGGCATAGGCAATCTCCTGTGCCGGGGTCGCACCTGACTCCCTGATATGATAGCCGCATACACTCACAGGATTTGTACGCGGGAGGTATTTTGCAGAATACTCAATCGTATCACCTATCAGCCTGATTGAAGGCTCTACAGGAAAAATCCACATGCCCCTCCCTACCATCTCCTTCAGTATATCGTTTTGAGGGGTAGCGCTTATTATATCAGGGGAATATCCATATTTTTCTGCAACCACCTGATACATGGCGAGCATGATACTCGCCACTGCATTTATCGTAAGACCGGAGCCAATCCTATCGAGCGGTATATCCTTAAATGCCTCTTCAAAATCCCTCAAACTATCCACAGCCATTCCAACCCTTCCGACATCGCCTTCTGCAAGTGGGTCATTAGAGTCAAGACCCATCTGGGTCGGAAGGTCAAAGGCCACATTGAGGCCTGTCTGCCCCTGAGAAATAAGAAATTTAAATCTTTCGTTCGTCTCTTTTGGCGTCCCAAAACCAGAATACTGCCTCATTGTATAGGGCGTTTTTCTGTACATGAATTTATGAATACCCCTGGTAAAGGGATATTCACCCGGGTCATTGATGTCAGCTTTATACTTAAGGTCTTTTATGTCTTCCGGACCATAAACAGGTTTTATTGATATCCCTGACTCCAATATGACTTCCTTAATATCTTCCCCATCCTTTATATATGACGCTACACCCATATTTCCTCCCTACCCCTTTATGCTATCTCTCAGAAACGTTATAATCGTATCAAAGCTCGATCCATTGGGAAATACCCCTTTTATGCCTATATCGTGGAGTTTTTTGATATCCCTTTCCGGTATAACCCCTCCTACAACCACCATCTTCTCACCAATGCCTTTTTCTTTCATCTTTTTGATGAGTTTTTCACAAATTGGTATATGGGCACCCGACAAGATGCTTAAGCCTATTATATCAACATCCTCCTGAAGGGCCACATTGACAATCTGATCCACAGTCTGGTGTAATCCAGTATAAATTATCTCCATGCCTGCATCCCGTAATGCCTGTGCTACAACCTTTGCCCCCCTGTCATGGCCATCAAGTCCCGGTTTTGCAATAAGAATCCTGATTTTCTTCTCCAAGGTTTTACTCCTTTCTTGATTTCTTTCTTGACTCCTGTTTCATCTTCTTTTTGATGAGGTCCCCTCCTCTAATGATGTGTTTTCTCACAAGCTTCTCTACCTGCCGGGCATTTTTTACCTTCATCAATCCAATCATATCTTTGTGGTCCTTGATTGAGATTTCTGCCATACCTTCATATCGAAATATAATGATTCTATATCGATAGATATAATCCCTTAAATCATTGATAATGGTGTATAACTTTGAACTTTTCGCAGCCCCGTATAATGTTTCATGAAATTCAGTGTTCAATCTTATAATCTCTTCAGTGTCTTCTTTTGTAAGGTATGCCTCTTCTCTTTTCACAATCTCTTCCAGGGATCGTATATCATCGTCTGTTGCCCTTGATGTGGCAAGATACCCCGCATAACCCTCAAGGACACTGCGGATTCCAAACACCTCTTCTATATCTTCCTCTCTCACCGGGGTTCTGCTTGTTCCCATCTCCCCTGCCAGCTTCTCTTCTATAAGCCTTTTGTTCGGTGCCAAAACCCCGTTCAGTATGCTTGCCTTCAGGCTCTTGTAAACCTGTTCTCGCAAAAATCTCCCTTTTCTTATGGTTTGTTGATTATCGGTGATATCCATCGACCTCCTCTTATTAAAAGCAATGTAGAATTGAGAATGATGAATTGAGAATTAAAGGCCTTCCATTCTTCATTGCCCATTTTTCATAATTCATTGGTTCCTAAATAGTTCCTTTTGCTTTCAATTCCCCCAACTGCTCACTTGAATAACCAAGAATCTTACAATAAATCTCTTCGTTGTGTTCTCCAAACCTTGGCGGGAATTTTAATTTTTTGTGAATAGATTTTACATAACTGTTTGTAATCGGTTGGGGAGCAAGATAAATCGTGACACCTGTCTTCCCGTCAGTAGAAGAGAGTATTTCTCCTTTCACGTAGGGGTCTTCAATCACTTCTTCAAGTGTATTGACCTTGGAAATCGGTATGGTAGCATTTGTAAACAGTGTGATAAGCTCATCTGTGGTGTAATTCTTTGTAGCTTCCTCTATAGCCCTATTAAGGTTATCCACATCGTTTATTCTTCCCTCATTTCTCGTATATTCCTGTTTTTCAAGGGATTCAAAGCCATATAGCTTCAACATCCTTTCCCATTGTATGTCATTTCCGACTGCAATGTATGCATACCCATCCTTTGTTTTATACACACTCACAGGTGCAAAGAATTCATGGGTATTTCCCCTTCTTGTAATCTTTTTATTAAAAGATTTGGTCTGGGTAATAGGAACAGTCAGCCAGGAGATTGTGCTTTGAAACATCGAAATATCTATCCTTGAACCTTCTTTTGTCATTGCCTTTTTGAAAAGGGCCTTCATAATCAAACCATAGGTATGCTCGCTTGCCCCCATATCTGGTAAAGGCACACCGAGAACATATGGAGAACCCCCTTTGTCCCCTGTAAGCTCCATTAACCCACTCCTTGCCTGCAGTATTGGGTCATAAGCAGCCTCATTGCTCTCAGGACCAAAACCGGTAAGCCCTACCCATATAATGTCTTCCTTGATAGACTTCACGGTTTCATAATCGATACCAAGCTTTTTGTAATTTCTTGGGAGCTGGTTTGTGGCGAATATATCAATGTTCAGTTTTATGATCAATTTTCTAAAAATTTCCTGACCCTCTGGAGTTCCAAGGTCTAATGTAATGGCCTCCTTATTACAGTTAATCGCAAGAAAATATGTATACATTCTATCTTCATTCAGCCTATTTTCCCCAACCCTCCTGTTTGGATCTCCATACACAGGATGCTCCATCCTTATAACCCTTACCCCGTCGAGTGCAAGCCTGTATGTCAAATAAGGTAAGACTGTTGCCTGCTCTAAGGAAAGAATGGTTATATTTTTGAAAATTTCATAATCTTCCATAATGTCCCCCTTGGATACTGTATACAATTTTTCGATAAATCAACTATATTACCCAGAAAATTAATTGTCAAGATTTTTGTATGTAAATAAAATCAGTCACTTATAGTCAGCTATTAGCTTTAAGCAATCAGCGTTAAGAAGATAAAAACTAGTAGAATGAAGAATTTGAAAGGCAGGCACATGCTGAACTAAAAGAAATTGATTTCAAGACCCTTTTATTGTACATTAAAAAATAAGCACTCAGCTATCAGCATTCAGCTATTAGCCTTTTGAGGTTCTGAGTTTTAAAAGATCCCAAAGTTTTATTACTCCGAACTCTGAACCATAAACTCCGAACTGAAAAGCTGATGGCTATTTTACGGAGGGGTACATGAAGAGGATTTTCAGCGGGATACAGCCCACAGGGGATATACATTTAGGTAATTATGTAGGTGCAATAAGACATTGGGTCCATTTAACAGAAGAATACGATTGTATATATTGTGTTGTCGATTATCATGCCATAACTGTGGAATATGAAATTGATAAGCTGAAGGACAGGGTTCTTGAAACGGCTTTGGTACTCCTTGCGTGTGGACTGTCCCCTGAAAAATGTAAGATATTTGTCCAGTCCCATGTACCGGAACACACCGAATTGGCATGGATATTCAACTGCGTAACACCTATTGGAGAGCTTGAGAGGATGACACAGTTCAAGGAAAAGTCGAAACAACACAGGGCTAATATAAATATGGGGCTTATGGATTACCCGGTATTGCAGGCCGCAGATATACTTATATATAAGGCCGGTTTTGTGCCTGTAGGCGAAGACCAAGTACAGCATGTGGAATTATCGAGAGAGGTGGCAAGAAGGTTCAACAGTAGATTCGGCAACATCTTCCCTGAACCACAAGTTATACTCTCCCGTGCACCAAGAATCCTTGGCACAGATGGAGAGAGCAAGATGTCAAAGACCCTGAATAACTACATTGGCATACTCGAATGTCCCGATAGTCCTGGAATACTCAAGGGGAACATTATGTGGGAGAAATTAAGAACAGCCGTAACCGATGTCAATAGAGTAAGAAGGAAAGATCCGGGCAACCCCGAAGTTTGCAATATATACACCATACACAGGGCCTTTTCAGAGAATGATACGCTTCTTGAAATAGACAAAGGCTGTAGGACTGCCGCTATTGGATGTATAGATTGTAAAACCCAACTCTTTTCAAGTATATGTAAAGAATTGGTACCAATAAGAGCTAAGGCAGATGATTTAATGAAGAATAAAGATTATATTATGGATGTGCTTAATGAAGGTGCGAAATCCTGTAGACGCATTGCAAAAAAGACCCTCCACGAGGTCACGGAAGTCCTCGGAATATTAACGTAAACCCAGCTATAAGCTTTATAAAAACGCACAACACTGGAGATGCATATATACATGAAAACACCATGGATGCAAAAAAAACAATAAGGAGGGTGTTCCAATAGTGAAAAGAACTGTATCGTTTCTTATCAGCATAACCACTACACTGCTGTGCTTCACGTTGACTACAGGGTACGGGTTTGATCCTATCGATCTTGAAAAACTGAAAACAACAAAAATATGCCCGTACTGTGACCTGACCCGTGCAGATCTGAAAGATGCAGACATATCCTATGCAAACCTGACCGGTGCGAACATGTCTGGTGCGAACCTGTCAGGTGCGAACCTGATAATGGCAGTCCTTAACCGTGCAAACCTGACCGGTGCGAACCTGTCTGGTGCGAACCTGATAACAGCAATCCTGACCCGTGCAAACCTGACCGGTGCGAACCTGTCTGGTGCATTCCTGACCGCTGCAGGTCTATGGAATGCAAACCTGACCCGTGCAGATCTGTCCGGTGCGAACCTGTCTGGTGCAAACCTGTATGGTGCAAACCTGACTGGTGCAGATTTCTCTGGTGCCACCTGGACTGACGGGACAATAAAATGTAAAGAAGGCTCTATCGGGGAGTGCAAGAAGTAATTATTTCAATGGGGAGAAAAAGGTGGGGCATGAGGGAAAAAATCTTAGCGGGGGAAACTTATCGGGATATGGGGGGATATGGGGTCAAATCTTTATCCTTGAATATATGCTGAATCAATTGATTTTCAAAAGGATTTGTCACTCAGTAATGTGTAAGTATATAGAGCACAAAACCCTATTGTCAAGAATAAAGATTTGACCCTCTCTCCTCTCCCTTGATTGCCTTCTCCCCTCGTGATACACCTTCTTTCTTCTTCCCCTATCTCACGCAAGAACAACCTCATTGACTTTTTTTTGTTTTATGCACAAAATAACGTATGATTGGCATATCAAAGCTTTACTGCGGTGCGGTCGAGGCGTCTGATCCGCTACGATATGGAAGAGATTCAAAGCAGCTTCCTTCCCATCTGCTTCAGTTCTCAAAGGATAAAAAACCTGTAGTTGTATGGAACATGACAAAGAGGTGCAACCTGAAATGTGTGCATTGTTATGCCTTTGCCGAAGGTGAAGGATATAAGGGCAAAGAGCTTTCCACAGAGGAAGGGAAAAGGCTTATTGATGACCTAACTGACTTTGGCGTCCCCGTAATACTTTTTTCCGGTGGCGAGCCATTACTTCGTGCAGATTTACCGGAGCTTATCAACTACACAGTTAAAAAAGGTTTAAGGGCTGTTATCTCAACAAATGGCACACTTATCACAGAGGAAAAGGCACGGATATTTTCGGAGTTTTCTCTTTCCTACATCGGTGTGAGCCTTGATGGTATTGGCGATGTCAATGACGCCTTCAGGGGCATGAAGGGTGCTTATGATATGGCACTTGCCGGTATCAGAAATGCAAAAAGGGCTGGCATAAAGGCGGGTTTGAGGTTCACGATACATAAAGGAAACTACCTGGAAATCCCAAATATCTTGGACCTGATTGAGCAAGAAGAAATCGAGAGGGTCTGTTTCTATCACCTTGTATATGCAGGAAGGGGTTCAGGGCTAATTGATGAGGACTTGACCCATGGAGAAACACGAAGGGTCGTGGATTATATTATGGACAGGACAAAAGCATTTTTTGATAAGGGGCAGCCCATCGAAGTGCTCACCGTAGACAACCATGCAGATGGGCCTTACGTATACCTGAGGCTTTTAAGGGAGGATAAAAAAAGGGCAGAAGAGGTGTATGAACTGCTAATGATGAATGAGGGAAATGCCTCAGGGGTAGGGATTGCCTGCGTTGATGAGGAGGGAAATGTTCATGCAGACCAGTTCTGGAGACATTATAGTTTTGGCAATGTGAGGGAAAGGCCTTTCAGCACAATATGGATGGATTTAGATGATGAGCTTATGGCAAAGCTCAAAAAGAAAAAGAAGTATGTGAAGGGAAGATGCACGATATGCAGATGGCTTGATATATGCGGGGGCAATTTCAGGGTGAGGGCTGAGGCAAAGACCGGCGATGTATGGGCAGAAGACCCCCAGTGCTATCTTACAGAAAAAGAAATAGCAGGGAGCTGAGGGTTAAACTCTACGCTCAACAAGGAGTAATTATGAAATATCCAGAGTATAGACCGAGGAGATTACGAAAGAACGAAAAATTCAGGGGTATGATCCAGGAGGTGGAGCTTTCCACCAAACACCTTGTATATCCATTATTCGTGAAGGAAATGGCTGAAAAAAAGGTCCCTATCCCTTCCATGCCTGATGTCTATCAGTTCTCAATAGAAGGGTTACTCAAGGAGATAGAGGAGATTGTTGGCCTTTCAATACCAGCCATTCTGCTATTTGGTATCCCTGAAAAAAAGGATGAAATTGGAAGCGGTGCTTATGACAAGAACGGGATCATCCAGAATGCGGTAAGGAAAATAAAGAAGCTCTTCGGGGATGATATTCTCGTTATCACCGACGTATGTATGTGTGAATATACAAGTCACGGCCATTGCGGAGTAATCAAAGATGGCTATGTTGATAATGATGAAACCCTGAAGCTGCTTGCAAAAAGCGCCCTCTCCCACGTGATGGCAGGCGCCGACATGGTGGCTCCTTCTGATATGATGGACGGCAGGGTAAAGGTGATACGGGAAATACTCGATCTTCACGGCGACTACAATATCCCTATTATGAGCTATGCTGCTAAATATGCTTCCTGCCTGTACAGCCCCTTCAGGGATGCAGCCGAATCTGCACCCCAATTTGGTGACAGAAAGGCATACCAGATGGACCCCCCCAACCAGAGAGAGGCTCTACGGGAGATGGGCATGGATATTGAAGAAGGGGCAGATATTATCATGGTAAAACCAGCATTATTCTACCTGGATGTCCTGTCGATGGCAAAACAGGCATTCAACATACCTCTTGCTGCATATTCAGTAAGCGGCGAGTACACGATGATAAAGCTTGCTGCATCCAAGGGCTATCTCGACTATAAAAGGGCGGTCATTGAATCGTCTGTAAGTATAAAAAGGGCGGGCGCTGATATTATCATTACGTATTTTGCAAAGGATTTGGGGAAATGGCTCAAAGAGAATCAAGTCTGAGAATGGTTGCATGGGAAATAACCCGCAACTGCAACCTGAATTGTATCCATTGCAGGGCAGCCGCAACGCGCGGTCCATATAAAGGCGAATTAACCCTTTCCGAATGTAAAAACATTATGGACGAAATAAGCTCCTTTTCCTCCCCGACGATAATCCTGACAGGCGGAGAACCCCTCCTGAGGGATGACATATTTGACATCATTCTTTACGGAAAGAAGAAGGGATTGAGGCTTGTGATGGCGACAAACGGGACGCTCCTCGATAAAGCAAAGGCCCTTAAAATGAAAGAGGGATGGATTAAGAGGGTAAGCCTGAGCCTTGACGGAAAGGATAAAAGGGCCCATGACAGCTTCAGGGGTGTAGACGGCTCCTTTAAGTCTGTAATGGATTCGGCAAGGATATTGAAAGACATCGACCTGCCATTTCAGATAAACACAACCGTGACACGACTAAATGTAGATGACCTTGAAGATATATACAGGATGGTAAAGACTATCAATGCGTGTGCATGGCATACATTTCTTCTTGTGCCAATAGGAAGGGGGGAAGGGTTAAAAGGCGAGGAGCTAAGCACAAAGATGTATGAAGATGTGCTTGAATGGCTCTACGGAATTGAAAAGAAAGACGAGCTTGAAATAAAGGTGACCTGTGCACCCCATTATTACAGGATTGTAAAGGAAAAGGGTGATACCCCGAAGAGTGCAGGCTGTCTTGCGGGTAAAAGCTTTATGTTCATATCCCATAGAGGTATTGCACAACCCTGTGGATACCTTGAAGTCCCCTCCGGTGATGTAAGAAAGGAAGGGGTAAAAAAGGTCTGGGAAGCATCATCTGTATTCAACCTATTAAGGGATTTCACATCCTATAAGGGCAAATGCGGTATATGCAGATACCTCAAGATATGCGGTGGTTGCCGGGCGCGGGCTTATGAAATAAAAGGAGATTTCCTCGAAGAAGAACCTTACTGCTCTTATAAAGGCAGTTAATGGTAAATATAGAGGCGGGACTATTCACCATTCACTGCCGTTAAGGGCATTATTTCTTTTATATTTAAATGGATAAACTTCTCTCCTCTTTCCTCCCTGATAACAGGTGACGCTATGATGCCCATATTCAGGTATTCATGGGCAGATGGTTG
>Ga0172363_10005751_pt1 | contig 10031 bp, 10 predicted proteins | sample LakKivs2_kivu2a2_FD_114541 | JGI IMG/M metagenome (GOLD analysis project Ga0172363, IMG submission 114541) | Sediment microbial communities from Lake Kivu, Rwanda - Sediment s2_kivu2a2 | ecosystem: Environmental > Aquatic > Freshwater > Lake > Sediment | place: Rwanda: Western Province, Lake... | reverse complement strand
TGCGCCAAGTATCCGATTTATTCCCTTGAAGACCCTTTTAGCGAAGACGATTACGCGGGATTTAAGGCGATTACAAAAGAATTAGGCGACAAAGTTGTGATTATTGGCGACGATCTTTTAGTGACCAATATAGAAAAAATTAAAAGGGCGACTGCCGATAAACTTTGCAACGGAGCGATTATTAAGCCGAACCAGATTGGGACAATAAGCGAAACAATCGCGGCGAGCCAAATGGCTAAAAAAGCGGGATGGAAAATTATTGTTTCTCACCGTTCCGGCGACACTTGCGACGATTTTATTGCGGACTTAGCTGTCGGCATTGGCGCTGATTTTATCAAATCCGGCGCGCCTTGCAGGGCAGAGAGGGTAGCAAAATACAATCGGCTGTTAAAAATCGAAGAAGAAATCAAATAGCCAATAAAGTTTGCAAATTGAAATGAGTAGAATCACATTATTCGGTATTGTCTTTTTTATCGCTTTTATTTTTTCAGTCGCACAAATAGAAGCATCGACGAAAATTGCTGTTACAGAGCCGGAAATGTTTGGTATTCTTGCATGCTTCTTAAAGTTCCTGCCGAAGATTGCCATAAATATTACTATTTTTTTTCGGGGTCGGGTCCCGCGGGCGCCCACCAGTGCCAGGAAAACAATCTTGAAAAATGTCCGGGTAATACTCTTTCAATCGGAAAAAATTGCGCCGATATTACTTCTGCGGAAATTCAAAACAACCCCGCGAATTGTTCGCAGTATCGTTTATACTCCGGCAACACAGAGGCAAGTTGTTTCGCCGGAAACGCTTTTTGCAGTTATGCCGATGTAAACAGAGACACTGTCGTTAATATCCTTGATTTGACGACAGTTAGAAATAAGCTCAATACCACATGCGTTAACGGAGTTCTGACTTTAAAAAATATTAATTTTGCGAATAAAATTTCTGATGTCTTAGCCGCAGTAATTATGGGGTTTGTTTGGTAAAATTTATCATTTTTCAAATCTTCATATGGCAAAATTATTTTTGCTGAGGCATATCAAATCTCAATGGAACGAGGAGAACAGATTTACCGGTTGGGTGGATGTGCCTCTGAATGAAAACGAAACTTTCAAAGCCAAAGAGTTGGCCGACAAAATTTTTCAATTTAAAATTGATAAAATTTACACTTCGCCGCTTTTCAGAAACGAAGACACAACTTCCAGAATTTTTGAATTCGGCAACAGAAAGTATCCTGTTTTTATTCATCTTGACGGAGGAAAGATGCAAAGATGGGCAAACTACGTGGATATCAGCCGAGACGATGTGCCTGTTTTTGTAACAGAAAAATTGAACGAAAGATATTACGGGAAGCTGCAGGGAATGAATAAAGAAGAAGCGATGAAGAAATACGGCAATGAAAAGGTCCATATTTGGCGGCGCAGTTATAATATAGCGCCCCCGAGAGGGGAAAGTTTGAAAGATGTTTTCAAAAGGACAATACCTTTTTACAGGCAATATATAGAATGGGATCTGCGAAGCGGAAAAAATGTTTTGATAGTCGCAAGTCATAATTCCTTGAGAGCGATTGTAAAATATATTGAAAAGATTCCAGATAAAGCAATCATTGACTTGGAAATTCCCTATGCTGGATTGATGAGGTATGATTTTGACAACGATTTCAAGGTTATAAGTAAAAAAATATTATGAAATAATTTTTTCAGTTGACTCGTCCAATTTCGCGTGATAGAATGAGGGGCATAATTAACAAATGTAAAAACGCACAAATTTATGGATTCAAATTTTATCCACAACATTACCAAGAATTCAATTGCCAAGGCGGTTATAGTTGCCGCCGTTATCGTTGCGGGCGCAGTAGTTTATCTTAATTACGGAGGGACATCTTGCTCTAAAGACCAAATTTCTGCGCAAGATGCCGCGAATAAAACGATTGAGTATATAAATAAAAATATCTTGAGAGGCCAAGCAACGGCTTCGCTGGTTGGAGTCACCGAAGAAAATGATTTGTACAGGATTAAGTTCGCCATAAAAGAACAGGAAATTGAATCTTATGTGACAAAAAACGGAAAATTACTTTTTCCGGAAATATCCAATGCGATTGATATGAGCAAGGCCGTTCCGGAAACAGTGCAGCAAACAGGCGAAACTGTGGGAAATTTTTCAGTAAGCGATGCCGAAATCTGCAAAGAGAACGAAAAGGCGTCGGTTTATTTTTTCGGCTCCGACGCATGCCCTCATTGCAAATGGGAAAAGCCGATATTTGAAAATGTGGTCGCTAAATTCGGCGATAAACTTTCCGTGCATAAAAATATAACGAATAAATTAAGCGAGCCGATGCCGGCAGACGAAAATGTGTTTGCGAAATATAATCCCGGGGGCGGCGTGCCGCTTGTGGTTCTCGGCTGCAAGTATTACAGAGGCGGCTCGGGAGAAAACCTTGGAGCGGAGCAGGAGGCAAAAGTTTTAACCGCGTTGATTTGCAAATTGACGGATAATCAGCCAAATGATGTGTGCGGCGCTGTTCAAGACGAAATTAACAAAATAAATTAAGGTTTTTCAAATTATGGTAAAAGTTTACTCAACTCCGAGTTGTCCGTACTGTCAGACGCTGAAGAAGTTTCTTAAAGATCATAGCATTGATTTTGAGGATATTGATGTTTCAAAGGACGAAGAGGCGCTTAAAGAAATGACGGAAAAGTCGCAGCAAATGGGAGTTCCCGTGGTTGATATCAATGGCGAAATCGTAATCGGTTTTGACAAAGAAATAATTTCGCAGTTGCTCAAAATCAAAGATTAATTGATAACCGCACTCGTTGGTGCGGTTTCTATTTTAATAATTAAGCATTCAAAACTATGAAAAAAATCGCTATCAATGGTTTTGGCAGAATAGGCCGCCCGGTTTTAAGAATAATTTTGAAAAATCATCCGGAGCTGGAGGTTGTCGCAATCAACGATTTGACCGACACCAAGACGCTCGCCCATCTTTTGAAATACGACTCTGTTTATCGCAATTACGAGGCGAAGGTTAGTTTTGCCGAAAATGGCATTATGGTTGAGGAGGCCGGAAAAAAGAATGAGATTAAGATTTTTGCCGAAAAAGAGCCGGAAAAATTGCCTTGGGGAAAATTGGGGATTGATATTGTTTTGGAATGCACAGGTCATTTTACTGATTTGGAGGGCGCAAAAAAGCATCTTCAGGCGGGAGCCAAAATGGTGATTATTTCAGCTCCGGCAAAAGACAGGGAAATACCAACTTATATTCTTGGAGTTAATGAAGAAAAATTTGATCCTCAAAAAGATAAGATTATTGATATGGGGTCTTGCACCACGAATTGCCTGGCTCCCATCGCCAAAGTTCTCAATGATAATTTCGGCATTATTCATGGATTTATGACTACAGCCCACAGCTATACCAACGACCAGAGAATTCTGGATTTGCCCCATAAGGATTTGAGGAGAGCAAGAGCGGCCGCGCTAAACATTATTCCCACCACAACCGGAGCGGCAAAAGCCATAGGCAAGGCTATTCCGGAGCTGAAGGGAAAATTAGACGGCATAGCTTTCAGGGTGCCGACTCCCACAGTTTCAATACTTGATTTAATGGTCCAAGTGGAAAAACCGGCGACCGTTCAAAAAATCAATGACGCTTTCATAGAGGCAAAACAAAAACTTGCCGGCATTTTGGATACTTCCGAAGAACAGCTTGTTTCGTCGGATTTTATCGGCAATTCCTATTCGGCTATCGTTGATCTTCCCTTGACAATGGTGCAAAATGACATTGTTAAAGTCGTTGGCTGGTACGACAACGAATGGGCGTATGCCTGCCGTCTGGCGGAGTTCGCGGAGTATGCGGGGAGGAAGATGTAAATGAAGAATATAAAAAGCCCCGTTCCGCATTGCGGAAGGGGCTTTTTTTCACGAGCGGCAAATTCAGCCAGACCCTTGGAGAACAGGGAATTCGGCCGTTTTATCCGCCATCTTATCTTTTTCAGCGTTGGGGCGCGCCTGGGCTGGCTTTCCGCATGAGGCGACAACCAACCATGATAAGATTTCCGGCTCCAGCACTAAGCCGTTAGCGTTTCAGCGGACGGATTTTAAACGGCCGCAGTTGCTGGCAGTTTGGGGACTGCCCGCCGTTTAGCAGAGCTGCCTTTGCTGAAGGGGGACGCTACCGGGAATTCTCCAATATTCCTTCTTTTTGCGCTCGCGAATTTTAGAAGAGCAGAATGCAAACCAAGTTGCTGATTTCAGCTTAACAAATTTTAACCTTTTGTCAAATTCCGTCCGTTCTTGTTTCATTATTTTATTAAGAATAGTATAATAAAACAATGATTAAGGTTATAATTGAGGTTTCGGCCAGGCACATACATTTAAATAAGGACACCCTTGAAGCGCTTTTTGGCGAAGGCTATGAATTAAAAAAAGCAAAACAGCTTACCCAGCCGTCTGATTTTGCGGCAGAAGAAACTATAGACATCTCCGCGAATGGAAAAGAGATTAAAGCAATCAGGATAGTTGGTCCGGTCAGAAAAGAAACCCAAATTGAAGTTTCCTTAACCGATATTTTTGAATTGGGAATCGCTCCCGTTTTTAAAAACTCCGGGGATGTTGAAAATACGCCGGGAATTACTTTGATCGGGCCTAAGGGAAAAATTGAAATAAAAAATGGGTTGATAATTGCTTTGCGGCATATTCACTGCAATCCCCGAGAGGCTGAAAGGAATGGGTTAAGGGAAGGAGATTTCGTTTCGGTTAAGACGACCGGAAAGCGAGCAATTACTTTTCATGATGTTTTAATAAGAGTAAATAAAGATTACCATCTTTGCATGCATATTGATACCGACGAGGGAAACGCCGCAGGAATAATTAAAAAAAGCGAAGGAGTTATAGTCTTCTAAATTTTTATGATTTTAATTCTAAACTGCGGGAGCCAGTCAATAAAGTGGAAATTGTTTAAAGAAAACCTGAAATTGGAGAAATCGGGCCAGCGGGAAATTTTTCACAAAAATAATTATCCGAGCGTTCTGAAGGAAGAACTTAGCAAAATTAAAAAAACGGGAGAAAAAATTGCCGCGGTGGGCCATCGGGTTGTCCATGGCGGAGAAAAATTCAGAAAACCGGTCAGAGTTAACGAAGAAGCGCAGAAGAAGATTGAAGAATTCAATAAATTCGCGCCGCTCCACAATCCCTTCAATTTATTGGGAATAAAAACGGCAATGGGAATTTTTCCATCAGTGCCTCAAATCGCTGTTTTTGACACTGAATTTTTCATCAATCTGCCGGAAAAAGCAAAAATTTATCCTTTGCCTGAAAATCTGCGAAATAAATATGGCCTTGTCAGATTCGGCTTCCACGGCATTTCCCATGAATATGCGGCTAAGGAAGCCGCGAAGATTATTAAAAAGCCATTTAACAAATTAAAAATAATAACTTGCCATTTGGGAGGAGGGTCAAGCATCGCGGCGGTCAAGGGAGGGAAGGCAATAGACGTTTCAATGGGATTTACGCCTCTGGAGGGGGTGACGATGATGACTAGGTCCGGCAGCATTGACCCTGGAATTATCTTGGAGCTTGCCAAAGATTTTTCCGGCCAGAAAATCAGCCAAATTTTGAATTTTGAATCGGGACTGAAGGGAATTTGCGGAATGGGAGATATGTTGGCTGTTCTAGACGCGATAAAGAAGAAAAACAAAAAAGCGAAGTTGGCCCTGGATATCTTTGTTTACAGCATCCAAAAATACATCGGCGCTTATTTTGGAATTTTGGGAGGATGCGATTTGCTGATTTTCACAGGGGCAATCGGCGCCGGTTCTTCAAAAATAAGAAGAATGATTTGCAAAAATTTGGCCATATTAAGAAGCACCAGAGTTTTATCCATTAAAACCGATGAAGAGCTGGCAATTGCCCAGAAAATAAGGAGAATGTAAAATGATAAAAAAGATTATCATCGCCATAGATGACGATTTTATCAGAGAAAGCTATGCGTCCGCTTTTCTGGAAAATAATTTTGAAGTTTTGAAAACAAAAAGCGGGAAGGAGGCCTTGGGGTGGGCCAAAGCAGAAACGCCGGATATGATTATAGCCGATACGGTTCTGGCCGAGATTAGCGGGTTTAAGTTACTTGAAGATTTGCGGCAGGACCTGGATACCCAGAAAATTCCGGTGATTATTTTCAACAAGTTTGAGTCAAAAATAGAAAGAGAGAGAGCGATGGAGCTGGAAGCAGTGAATTTTTTTGTCGCTGCCGGCGTAACGCCGGACGAAGTGGTAAGGAAAGTGAAAATAATTTTGGGAGAGCAGAAATCATACCGGCTGTCAATTTACAAAAATTCGTACGACGCCGGCAAAATGATAACCGACTTCGGCTATCCCTATAATTTGAAGTGCAAGGAGTGCGGTTCGGATTTGGTTCTATTTTTAATAAGAGACCTTGATAAAGGCGAAAATTATTTTAAAGCGTCGTTTATTTGTCCCAACTGCGATTAAAAAGTATTGAATTTTTACTAAAATGACCAAAAAATCTCAAAGGAATATATTATGGTTAGATGAAATCGGCATTGAAGACGTGCCTTTAGTGGGCGGAAAAAACGCCTCTTTGGGCGAAATGACTGCCAACCTCGCGCCTAAGGGCGTTAATTTCCCCGAAGGTTATGCCCTGACAACCAATTTTTATTGGAGCTTCATTAAGGGCAACGGCATTGATAAAAAATTGGATGAAATCTTCAAGAGTTTTGACCCAAAAAGCGTAAGGAGCATTCAGGAAGTTGGCAAAAAATCGAGGAGCGTCATTATGGAAGCTGACTTTCCGCCAGAACTTAAAACCGAAATTCTGGAAGCGTACCGCAAACTGGAAGAAAAATACGGCAAAAATCCGGATATGGCGGTAAGGTCGTCTGGCGTGGTTGAAGATATGCCGACCGCATCATTCGCGGGTCAATTTGAGAGTTTTCTAAATGTGAGAGGCGATGAGGAATTGCTGACAGCGATTAAAGAATGTCTGGCATCAACATTTAACGACAGGGCAATATCTTATCGCGAAGAGAAAAAAATATCTCAATTGGAATTCGCGCTTTCTGTCGGAGTTATGAAGATGGTAAGGTCGGATTCGGCTTCCTCTGGAATAATATTTACTTTAGATACGGAAACAGGTTTCCCGAATGTGGTTTTAATTAATTCAATTTGGGGAGTGGGCGAGCTGATTGTGAAGGGAAAAATCACTCCAGATGAATTCTATGTTTTTAAACCGACGATGAAAGAAGGATTTAAACCGATAATTGTGAAAAATTTAGGCAGAAAATGGGTGAAATATGTTTATTCCGAAAAGGGCGGCTTGAAAGAAATGCATGTTAAAAAATTAGACCATTTGAAATTTTCTTTAAACGACGAAGAGATTATGACTTTGGCCCGTTGGTCGGTGATGATAGAGGAGCATTATTCCCAAAAAAACGGAAAATGGGCACCCCAAGATATTGAATGGGCAAAAGACGGGAAAACCGGCAAGTTATATATTGTTCAGTCGCGGCCGGAAACCGTGCATGCTTCCAGGGCGGGCCATGTCTACGAAGAATACGAAATTAAAGTAAATAAAAAACCGGTTTTAACCGGAACGGCGGTTGGCGAAAGCATCGGAGTGGGAAAAGTTAAAGTTATTGAAGGTATTTCCAAAATGGCCTCGTTCCAAGAAGGAGATGTCCTTGTAACCAAAATGACCGACCCTGACTGGCTGCCCATAATGCGAATTTCCTCGGCTATTATAACCGACGAAGGGGGGAAGACCTGCCATGCGGCGATTGTCGCGAGAGAGCTCGGCATTCCGGCGATTGTCGGAACGGCTAAGGCCACCAAAGTTCTAAAGACGGGCCAATTGATTACGGTTGACTGCACACAGGGTCTGACCGGAAGGATATTCGTCGGAAAAATACCCTTTGAAATCAAAAAGCATAGTTTAGCGGATATTCCGGAGATTAAAACAAAAATTTCAATGAATATCGGCGATCCCCAAACCGCTTTTAAGGCGTCTTTTCTGCCCAATGACGGAATTGGTTTGGCAAGAGAAGAATTTATCATCGCGGAAAAGATACGGGTTCATCCTTTAGCGCTTTACAATTTTGAAAAGTTAAAAGACAAAAAGCTGAAACGAAAGATTGCTTTGCTGACCGTTGAGCATAAAGACAAAAAAGAATTTTTCATCAAAGAGCTGGCAGAGGGGATTGCTCAGATAGCGGCATCGGTTTTTCCGAAAGAAGTTATCGTCCGGTTTTCTGATTTTAAGACAAACGAGTATCGGAATTTAATCGGAGGCGCGGCTTTTGAAAGCGTCGAGGCAAATCCGATGATAGGATTTAGAGGCGCCTGCCGCTATATCGCCCAAAGCTATCGGCCCGCATTTTTAATGGAGTGCGACGCGATAAAAAGAGTCAGGGAAGATTTCGGGCTGAAAAATGTGAGCGTGATGATTCCTTTTTGCCGTACGGTTGAGGAGGGAAAAAAAGTTTTAGATTTAATAAAACAAAAGGGTTTGGCGAATGGAGTTGATGGATTGAAGGTTTATGTGATGTGCGAGATTCCTTCAAATGTGATTTTGGCAGAAAAATTCCTTGAAATTTTTGACGGTTTCAGCATCGGCAGCAACGATTTGACTCAGCTGATTTTGGGCTTGGACAGGGATAACGGCCAGATTGCTTATATCGGAGACGAAAGAAACGAGGCGGTGAAAAAAATGATAAGCCGAATTATTAAAATTTGCAAGGAAAAAGGAAAATACAGCGGAATATGCGGAGAAGCGCCCTCAAACTATCCGGAATTTGCGGAATTTCTGGTTGAAGAGGGGATTGAGAGCATGTCTTTAAATCCGCATGTTGTCATAAAAACTCATTTAATAGTGGCCGAGAAAGAAAAACAAATAAAAAAATAATGCTCATGTACGATATCATTACTTTTGGTTCGGCAACTTGGGATATTTTTTTGAAACCCAAAAAAATTCAAACGGTTACGGGAAAAAAGTTTCTTACGGGAAAGGGGATCTGTTTTAATCTGGGTTCAAAAGTGGAAATAGAAAAAATATTTTTTTCTTCTGGCGGAGGAGGGACGAATACCGCGACTACTTTTACGAACCAGGGTTTTAAAACAGCTTATTGCGGCAGCATCGGAAGTGATTTGGCCGGACAGGCAATAAGTAGCGAATTAAAATCGTATGGCATTGACGAACGCTTTATTAGAGCAACCGAAGCGGCCCCGACGAATCATTCAATAGTCATAAGCGGATTAAAAGAAGACAGAACAATTTTTGTTTATAGAGGGGCGTCTGAAATTTTAGACAACGACGATATCCCTTGGCAGGAACTAAAGGCCAAGTGGTTTTATCTTGCGCCTCTTTCCGGAAAGCTCTGCGGCTTGTTTAATGATATTGTCAATTTTGCCGTTGAAAACAAGATAAGGGTGGCAGCCAATCCCGGCAATTGCCAGCTTTCAATGCCGCCCGAAAAACTCGAGGAAATTCTTAAAAAAGTTGACATTTTAATTTTAAATCAAGAAGAAGCGTCAACGCTTACCAAAATTCCCTATGACAAGGAATTTGAAATTTTCAAGAAAATAGACGAGATTTGTCCCGGAATTGCGATAATGACCAAAGGGCCTTTGGGTGTGGTTGTTTCCGACGGCGAGTACCTCTATAAGAGCGGCATTCTAAAATCAAAAGTCGTTGACCGCACCGGCGCCGGCGATTCTTTCGCGGCGGGATTTGTTTCCGGATTTATTCAAAAGAACGGCGATATTGAATATGCTATGCAGCTCGGAGCCGCTAATTCCACAGCTTGCTTAAAAGAATGGGGCGCGAAAAAGGGCCTGCTCAAGAAGGGCGAAAAATTCGCTAAAATAAAAGTTGAAAAAGAATCCTGTTTAAAAAATAATTTTTGCCAATACAAAATCAAATGAAACTGAAAAATTATCTTCAAAGGGCGCAAGCGGGGGACTGGGCCGTCGCCCAAATCAATTTTTCAACGCCAGAACAGCTGCGGGGGATCTTCGCCGCGGGAGCAAACTT
>Ga0172363_10005750_pt1 | contig 10033 bp, 11 predicted proteins | sample LakKivs2_kivu2a2_FD_114541 | JGI IMG/M metagenome (GOLD analysis project Ga0172363, IMG submission 114541) | Sediment microbial communities from Lake Kivu, Rwanda - Sediment s2_kivu2a2 | ecosystem: Environmental > Aquatic > Freshwater > Lake > Sediment | place: Rwanda: Western Province, Lake... | reverse complement strand
GCTTCTTTCTCGGACTTGGCTCCTGTGCAAACCATTTTGCCCGAGTTGAATATGAGAGTAGCAGTCTTCGGTCTCTTAAGGCGGAAAACCAGTCCTGGAAACTGTTCAGGACGATACTCAACATCTGGATAACTTTTAACAACAGCTTTTAAGTCAATTTTCTGGTTTAGGGTTGCGGAGGCAACTACGTTTTCTATTTTTACTTTAGCTTGAATTTGCGGCATCACATCACCTTCAAATATAAAAGCTTTACTGTTTCAAACAGGTTCTTTATAAAGGAATAATTAAGTTAGAAGACTATTTAAGATTTATAAAGTTTGTGATGAGACTAAAAAGAAGACTTAAGCATTAAAGAAGGACTATTGACATTTTTAAATTTATTTTTTATCTCAGAAAATCCAGCTAGCTAGCTTTTTTCCTTCTTTTTAGGGTGTCTTCGATGAGTCTTTCGGGATTTTCTATTACTTCGTTTATATGTCATTTAATTCACTTTTTTGTTTTGGTTTTTCGTTACGAAAACTTAGGCACTTGTTATTTTTATACTTTCCAAGTTCTTTTTGAACGTTATTTCTTCTCAGCTAGCTATACTTGACTATCAACACGTTTATTAATAGCGCTATAGTCTTACCTAAGAGTGCTAATTTTGGAGGACAAAACTATGAGCGAAAAGGAAGAAGAAGAGATAGAGGAAGAAGAAGAGGAAGAAGACGAAGAGGACTGGGAAGAGGAAGAAGACTAGTTTAGGCTTATCTGCTTAAAATTAGTCTCTCATCAGTCTTCTTTTTCAAGGGAGAATCTCCAGACGGGTTGTTGACTTTTACTTCCCAAAGGAAATTGCGTTATTTCCCATTTTTTGGAAACAGTTGCAGACTAACGTTTGGTTTGTAGCTGCTAGTTAGCTTGTGACATAACCATGGAGATGATAGATTCATTTATTATCCTTACTGGCTAATTGTATGTGGTGATTGAATTGGGTATGAGTGGTACTAAGAAAAAACCAATGACTAAGAAGGAAAGAAAAGAAAAGAGAAAAAAACGTAAAGAAAAATCTTCGAAGACACAACAACACTAAAAATACGTTTAAAAAGACAATTCTCGTTTCACCTTGGGACTTTCTGAAGAAAAAGGCGCAAAGGAATATCTTAAGAGATGACCAAAGTTCGGGCCCAAAGGAAGAAGACAAGCAGAGCGAAAAGCAGAAGGAACAAAGCGAGAAGTAGAAGAAAGAATCGAGGGTTCTGAACTCGTTTCTGTCTTTCGTATTTAATAAGCTGTTGCCACGTTCAAAGCCGGTGGCGATATAAGAAGGGTTTGAATCTTAGTTGGCAAATAGTACTGCTTGCGACAGCTTAATATATGCCGTGCTCTTTTCAATTGTTCAAGAAGAAATCTAAGGTAAGAAGAACCCAGAAAGTTTTCCTTAAGTTGCTCCAAACTTCTTTTTGTCTTCTCCTTTACTTTGACGATCTTTCTTCTCATCGACAGGAAGCGAGGTGAAACATATGGCATACAGGAATAGAGGTAGCGGTTTTCGAAGCGACAGCCTTAGCTACAAGGCTCCGGTAGAGCTGGGAAAAGTCTACGAAGCTGACATCATAGAGATGAGCCAAAGAGGAGACGCTGGAGTAGCTAAGATTCAAGGATTCGTAATCTTTGTCTCAGACGCTAAGCCTGGTGATCATGTCAAGTTCAAGATAACCAGGGTTGGACGGAGACATGCTACAGCTGAAGTTGTAAAGGATGAAGTAAAAGACGACCAGACTGACTAAAAGATATGTGAAAATTAACAGAAGGAGGCGTATAGAATGTCTAGAGATTCAAACACCGTGTATATTGGTCAAAAGCCTACTATGAATTATGTGTTGGCAGTGCTCACCAATTTCAACTCATTAGACACGAAGGAAGTTACCATAAAGGCAAGAGGACAAGCAATATCAACAGCTGTAGATGTTGCTGAAATAGCAAGACGCAAGTTCATGAAAGAACTGAGTGTGAGCAAAATCAACATAGGAACCGAAGAGATGCCACCACGAGAAGGCGAAAGTAAGAACAGAAACATATCAACTATCGAGATAACCTTGACACGACAATAACGGGAAAATGGCCAAATGCGACGCAAAACAGGATATTACAGAGGGCGACCCAGCGGGAGGAATCTTTCGCAACTAGATATTCGGCTTCTGGAGTATCTTGCTGAAGTTTCAATGAAATATGGTGTTGATTCAGACACATTCTTTAATAGTTTTCTTGATGCAGCTCAACATCAAGAATCAAAATGTGGAAAACTACTGATTGAATGCCGCGCAAGAGAAAAAGACTACGCAATCTTTCTTGTAACCAAAGATAGGGAAACTGTCGGGCAATTTCACATGTCTGAATACCTTCTTAGAGAAAAAGCAAATCCACTCAAAGAATTTACTAGTAGACTGTCGACCATGAGAACCCTAGCCCATGAAGCTCAGTTAAATAGCTATAAGATTGGAAATTTAAAGGCTGGAATGAAGTGCCTAAACTTGGCAGCAGAGGTTCTTGAGGTATCGCAACCAATTCAGATCGCAACTAGATTTGGCAATTACGCTAACATGATAAACGTTCTAATTGCCGACGAAACGGGAACTATTAAACTAAGTCTCTTGGGGTCTCAGATAAAAATGGTTTCTGTTCATGACGCCATCCAAATCGAGAATGCCCATGTTACTTGGTTTAGAGGTGAACGCCAATTGAGAATCGGAAAGCAAGGAAAAATAAGCATTGCCCAATACCACGAAACGCAGAGGTCAGAAAGCAGATGAAACACAAGAAAAGTAGAAAAGACTGAGAAGAGAAAGGAAGAGCGTTGAACAAAGAAAATAATACCCGTCCATTCTTACCTATTTAGATTCTGATGAGAAAAATCATGTCTTTAACATAGATATTTCTTTCCACAGTAGGATAGTTTCTGTATGATAGGCTAGGTTTTGTGTGGTCAGCCACTTTCACTACTTTATTAAGGTGTTTCTGAGGGCACTTAACTGCTATTACCTTCTCATTTTCGCTAATCCACACAATACTGGCTCTATGACCCTCAGGACATCTATAGATGTCTCCAACCTTCAACTCCATACTTGCCTGCTTCCAAAATAATTCTTTGTTATAATCTGTTAAGCCAAGATAATAACTCATTCCTTCTTGAAAATACAAAGCAGTTGTTGCGTCGCCAAAGATATTGGATGGCTACATGATTAACGAAAATCGATAAGTTAACATCTTACAACTACCAAAAAATAATGAAAAGGCAATTTTTCAAAATTTTAAATGAACAGGCTCTCATCCCTTACTTACTTTGTGCAGAGCAAGAGTGTATGTTTAAATGATCTTAGAGAGGAGATGGAGGGAAAAAATAAGGTTCTATTTACACTTTCTTTCATTATCCATCTTTTTCAAGAGTTTGAAAAGTATTTTTGCTTTTTTTCTCAATTCTTGTTCTGAAATTGTATGTCCCATTGGGCAAAAGTTATCAACGACGGCACCTTTATCCGCCAGATACGCAACAGGATAAAGATAACATCCCAAGGGTCTTTCCTCATAGACACGGCATTTTTTATCAGTGAGACTGTAGAAATAGCACCATCCGCCAACGTTTCTAAGCCGAGTCACACCACCAACAATAATAGCAAATTCTTCCAAGCGATAACCCGCTTCCTCCAATCTTCCGACGTCCTTTCTTGAAAGCTCCATCTCCGTTTTTTCACAGCACCTTCCACAATTTGAACACCGCATAGGAAGCAAACTCCAAATATATATAACGAAAGGCAGCCAAATTATAGTCATTTTGGTAGCGTTGATTTTAATGCCAAACCCAAACAACACTCGAAAAGAATAAAGGAATTTATAAAGAGCAATTTATACTTAATGGTTCATTTCGCCTTTTTCCGTCATTTTCAGGCTTTTCGGCGGCTTTTTTTGGTTCTTTTTCATTTGAATCTGTTAATTCCAGATAAACGAACGCTATAAGCACAACAATGATAAGAAAGTGCCTAAGGGTGAGGCCGAATATTATTGGCTCGTCAATTTTGCTCAAGATTGCTGCTAGGTAAGGGATGCAGAAGATTACTTTGCCTACTATGTAGCTTTCTGGGAATCCTGCCTTGTCATACAAACCGCCTTTTGGGAATCCATAATATACCCAGTTGTCTGTAGCATTCCAATCATACAGATCATTACCATTGTTGTCTCCCTTAGTAACAATGTACCATGTGTCATTAACCTCGTATTTGTCGACCGCTCTGTGAACCCAAGATTTGCCATTATAGTCACTAGGAGGATGGAAAATGATGATGTCACCATCGCCAAGATGAGCATACAAGTTTTCCCCTGTTACTCCACCCTGAACGATAAGTAGATCCACATTAGGACGAAGCGTTGGCTCCATGCTTCCAGATATTGGAGTGTAAAGAGGTTGAGAAGTCTTCAGAATAATGGTTAAAACCCATGGAATGACGAAGTTAGATATCAAAAAAATAAGAACAAGCAATAATAGCATAGTAACTAAGACTTGCTTATTTAAATTCTTAATTTTTTGAAACAATTTTTCCTTTTCAGACTGTGCCTTCAACACTTTATGCTCCCAACGCTTTCCTGAATCTTCTCCATAAATTGAAGGGTTAAAGAATAAACGCTTACTCTTTCTTAAACATTTTGCGCAAAGAAGGGTGCGTCTTTAAGGCTTTTTCTCTTCTATATGTTCAAAGGAACCAGAATTGAACTGCATTGCCTTTCGAGCATATGTGACGTAGCCTGTGTGACCAGTCATTAACGTTTCAGGTCTTGTCTTTCCTCTTACTGCCTGTATTCCTCTAAGTAAGCATTCAACGGTTTCGATGTCCACAAAGCCTGTTTCCTCTAAAGCCTCAACTGTCTTGACGACTTGGTCAATGGTAGGACTGAACGAGACGAGAGTACCGCTTCCCTTCAACGCGTCATAGGCGTGTGGAACAACCAGCCAAGGCGTTGCCAAGTCTAACACCACTGAGTCCACGTCTTTTTCTTGGATTTCTTGAGTCACGTCTTGGTTCTTAATTTCAACAACGTCCGCAACGCCAGCTTTTTCCAGATTCTTTTGCGCTGCCTGAATGAATTCAGGTCTAATTTCGTAACTGTAGACGTGTCCAGAAGGTTTAACGTAGCTAGCCAAAGCTGTGGTTAAGGCTCCTGTTCCTGTTCCAGCCTCGACGACTTGGCTTCCCGGCTGAATTCCGCTGAACATGACGATTAGGGCGATGTCTTTCGGGTAAATTATCTGGGTTTTCCTAGCCATTTTGAACACGTAGTCTCTGATGTTTGGTTTGAGAGCTACGAACTCCACGTTTAAGCTGCTTTTGACTCGTGCGCCGTATTCCTTGCCTATTAGGTCGCTGAGATGAATGAAGCCCTTATGCGTGTGCAGGTCTTTTTCCTTCTCAACCTTGACCAAGTAGCTTCTCCGCCTGTCCAAATAGAGAAGGACGTTACTTCCTTCCTGAATTGTTTTCTCCAAGATTAGGTCCTGCGTGTTAAGCTAACGCTTTATTAATGTTGAGCCATTGCCTTTTGTTAAAGATTATGGTTCAAAGACAGAAACTGAACCAAAACCAAACTAACACATTCCTTTAAATGCAAGTATAATATTATCGAAACTTCTTTCAGTCATCCGTTACGTTTGACAAATCATAACTTGTATGTTTTTCCTTTTTCGATGATCACCGTTTTCTTTTTGGTTTTTTTGAAAAATGCGGGATTCTCTGTGTGAACGGGGAACACTTTCTTCGGGTTAACTTGTTTTATCATTTCCATCAGTTCTTTCCTGTTTAGATGACCTGAAGCGTGAAGTTGGTGAAACTTTATCTTGAAATGGTCAAGCCAATTGTGCATAACTTGGTCTTCTATGTCTTCTTCGCTGAAAGGCTCGCTCATGCTGTGAATGAAGTGGCTTTCTTCATTTGGCTTAATGTCTATGAGCTCCCCGAAATGGTAGAAATCTAAATCCATTATTAATCGGCTCTGGTTTTCGTGGACATGGTCAGCTGCGACCATTTTGTCCATAAATGGTCTTTCCCAAGCGTAGTAATCTTCCTCAGAGAAGGTTCCAGTCTTCTTTCTCTTGAAATAAACAAGAATGTTATCATCTTTTAAAGGATCGGGAAAATCCAAACGTTCATCTTCAACGAGCTTTTTCAATAAATAAGCCAATCGAGGAAAAATGACCATTTTTCTGTCATTTTGTCTTGCCACTTCATAAATGGTTCGGAATCTGTCAATGTCTCTTACGTGGTGCGCTACGAAAACTATCTTATTTGCGCCAGAGACTATTTCGTTGCATTTTTCTTTAACTTCAGATTCGGAGTAATTGGCTCGAGGTCTATTCTCTACTATCCTTGTTCCTTCAGTTATCAATGCAACAGGTTTGCCCTCGGATGCTTTCGCGATGAATTCTTCGGTCATCTCCTTTTTTGGACCGTGAGCTCTTAAGTCCCCAGTGTACACGATTTTTCCTTTAGAGGTTTGAATTATGAAACCATAAGCCCCCGGCACCGAATGGTCAACATGAATCGGTTCAATCTCCAACGGGTCTATTTTTATAACGTCTCCTGTTCTGAATGTCTTGTAAGGGTGTTCCCCCAGCATTGAATAAGAGGTTTCTTCCATTGATTCTAGGAAAAGCTTGGTTCCCGAACCACAAAATACTGGAATCTTCTCGTCTAAAAAGACGACATGCGCCACATGATCGAAGTGGGCGTGTGAAAGAAATACCGCGTCAAAACTTGGCTCAGAATGACGAAGGTCAGTGTATGTCAGCTGTTTCTCGCTGTACAATCCCTTAATTTTTGGCAATAAACCAAACTCAAAGTAATCCTTTAAGCCACAAATCCATCTTGGTCCAAGCGAACTTGTAAAGTAGTCCGTTCCCATCGTGAAAGACTGTCCAAAATCAAAAAACACCTTGGCTTTCCCATCTTTCAAGAGAATTTTGTTTCCACCTATCTCGTTCACCCCGCCGTAGAAGGTTAAGGTTGTGTTTCTCATCGTCTTTCCTCACAGAAAATGGTGCTTTATAACTGATATTGTCCATATTATTATTTTAGTTCTCCTATTCTGCACCTTTCAATTTTTCCCCGCAAACGTTGGAAATGGCAAAAAGAATGTTGGGAGACGTAAAGAAGCTGAAGACCTTAATGTACCTGGGCGACCTTGCCTTTCTCACATTTTCAAGAATTCCCCCTGCTTCCAAGTATCCTTCAACGAATGCTTTTGTTACCATCTGAGCTGCCTCGCCAGACGAAATGAAAGCGTAATGCCCCGAGTAATAGAGGAACTCGGCCAAGTCCCACGCTTGGTCTCCGCCTCTTTCAGCCTGCTCTAAGTCTACAAACCAGATTCTGCCATCTTGACTGACTATGATGTTTTCAGGCTTGCAATCACCTAAAGCTAAATTAAGCCCGTGAACCTTTGCAATCTCGCTTCCAACTCGCCTAATTATTTCAGTGAGCTTCGGTTCTTCATGTTTTGACGAGTATACTTTCTTGATTACGTTCGAAAGGTTTTCGCCTTCAATGTATTCCTGAAAAATTAGTCTTTCCTTTGGGCTCATGTGAATGATTAAAGGAACATTGCAGTTGTTTTGAGACAAGTAGCGGTTTATCGCATATTCCCTTTCCAGCCTTGACTTGCCAAGAACAGAGAACCCTCGAGTACCAATTGCCCACAACGTAAGCGGGAACCACTTCCAACCGTACCAGTCCTTGAAAACTTTCACGACAATCCTCTGTTCTTTACCCAACCTGTGAATTCTTAACAAGTACACAGCGTTTAAAACGCCTCCTAACTTCTCAAGGTCCGCTTTCGAATCTTGGTTTTCAGGAAAGATTTTTTTCACGAAGTCCTCGATTGTTACTTTATCTGAGAATGACACGAGACCCAGCGATGTAGGAACGAAAATGTGCTTTTTAGTGTCTTCAAGTTCAGGCAGCCGAAGCATTTTTAGACTTTCAGGATCTCTGAAATGTTCAACGTAAAGTCCATAGTCTTCCAACATTGAATGCACCGTTTTTGGGAAAACTTCTAAGCTGTGGCGAAGCAGTATGTTACGTGCGCTTTTGAGAATGAAGAGTGCACGTGTTTTTCTTCTCTGAACGGAGTTAACATGTTTTGTCATGATCTTGACGAATCCGTTGGATTGTGTTATGAGCCCTTCTTTAGTCAACAACTTTAGGGCAGCATCAAATCCGTTCTTCATTATGTTCAAATTTTCATTTTTTGAGTCGTTTTCAAGTATTTTTAAAAACTTGTACATTATAGGTGGATAAAGTGAGGCTTTACGTGCCATCGCCTCGAACATGAAGTATTCTGGCTTGATCAGGAGTTCGTGAGACATTTCTGGATACTCAAGCACTAGGTTGACGAGGTCCTCGGTTATCAGCCTCTTTTTTGCTTGGGCTTCCTTTTGCCACAAAAAGTCTTTGTTGATTATGGGCTCGTAAGGCGTGAGCATGTTCTCAACAAGAAGACCTCCCAGCCAGTCGTTCGCAACGTCTTTCTCGAAAGTTTTCCTATCAACTATTAGAAGGGACGCTTCTCCTTCCTTGATGGGCTTGACACGGTACCTCAGAATCATCTTTGGAGAATCAAGAATCAAAAGAACGTTAAAACAACGCTTCCTGTCTTTGTGGCTGTGCAAGAATAAATCGTAACATAAAGCAGCAACAATATCCAGAGATGATGCTTCTTCCTTACAAACGGCCAGAATCTCGCTTCGCGCTGAGCTGTCTAAGGTTTGGCTATTCATTCGAATCCCAAAAGCCCCTCAAAAAAATAAAAAAGGTTCTTTCATTATTAATCCATTCGGTTTACTTTGAAGATAATAACGTGAAATGCAATAATTACTGTTATTTTCTCGCAATCTTGTATCATATTTAAGCAGACTTGTGTCTTTTCTTGTAATGTTAGAAAATGAAAAGACTCTCCAATGTGGCTATGGCGGTTAAGACTGAATATTGGATGCCAAGAGACAATTACTTAGAAATTGTAGCAAAGGCTCTTGACGGAAAGGTGGATGACGGAGACATTGTGGCTATCTCAGAAAAAGCTTTGTCAACTGCAAAAGGGCGCATTGTGGATGAAAACAATGTGCAATCAGGAGTAATGGCTCGTTTACTAGCACTTTTATGGATGAGGATGGTCTGGGGGTATTTCCTCGGGCGTATCTGCAATTTGAAAAAGGAAAATGTTCAACGTCTTCGAACTTACCCTTTGAGGGAGGGAAGCAGACACAAACAAGTTGCCCTTTGGTACGCGGGTTTCTTAGAATCTTTGCTTTGGGGTTCCGAAGGCGGAATAGACGCAAGCAACCTTCCATTTTCGTTTGTGAGCTTACCTCTTGATTATCCGTCTGCCACAGCTGAAGAGATTCGCTTGTACTTGGCGAAAAATCTAGGGAAAAAAGTCGCTGTGATGATTGTGGACACGGACAAAACGTACACTTTAGGTAGGTTTCATTTTACACATAGACCTAAACCACTTAAGGGTATTCATACACTAGGCTTCCTCGCCTACGTTATTGGAAGAACCTTTCGTTTGAGGCGGAGGTCAACGCCTTTGGCTGTCGCTGGTTTCACTGTGGATGTTGATGTTGCCTTGAATCTAGCTGAAGCCGCACATAGACTTCGAGGGTCAGGCGGCGGACGAACAGTTTGGGACATGGCGGAAAAATTTGGTGTTGGAGTGACCGAAGTGACTTGGAGTATGCTTAGAAACCTTAGTCATAAGCCGATTGTTGTCTTTAAACGCAGTAAGCTTCATAGTAAACATGTTTTTTAGGGGAAGTCCATAGGGAAACTAGTATTGCCCGAGGGAGCCGTCTTTTCTAGCAGCGTCGTATCCAATTTTGAAAACGTAGAGCGCCACTGGTGTGGCTATCACTGTGAATATTAAAAGGTTGACTGCGTCGCTAAAGACCGTAGGTGAAGCAAGGCTTTGTCCTCCTTGAAGGCATAGTCTAATTCCGTCCAGAGAGTAGGTT
>Ga0172363_10005747_pt1 | contig 10035 bp, 11 predicted proteins | sample LakKivs2_kivu2a2_FD_114541 | JGI IMG/M metagenome (GOLD analysis project Ga0172363, IMG submission 114541) | Sediment microbial communities from Lake Kivu, Rwanda - Sediment s2_kivu2a2 | ecosystem: Environmental > Aquatic > Freshwater > Lake > Sediment | place: Rwanda: Western Province, Lake... | reverse complement strand
ATTCACGTAAACCTGATAATCTTGCTATTCGCCATTTTGCTAATCACCTCAACTCTTGCCCTAGTATACTACACAAAAACGATTAATCATCAAGCAAATATAGTAACTAGCGGAAACATACAAACGTACTCGGATGCCAATTGCACCCAACCTCTTGATAGTAAAAATTGGGGAAACTTTAACACCTCTGCAGGAGACGACGTCAAAACATTGGATTTCTACCTCAAAAACGAAGGTAATACTCAAATAAACGTCACATGGAACGCTTCAGGCTTCAATCAGTATAATGAAACAGCGATAGAGTATCAAACAACATCATGGACAATGTATCTGGTGCTTGTTAACGGAACAGAAACAACTCTAAGACCTGAAAACGACACGAATATGAGTAGGTTAACTCTGTCACCTGGACAAGCAGTGCACCTGAAGTTTTATCTTAAAGCCGTCAGTGGCAGCTCTCCAGGAAGCCTCATGTTCCAGACGTCTTTCAACTCGAGAGATAACTAGAAGCTTCTCAACAGATGCTCAAGGCTGTTCTGCAAATCGCAAGCTGCGGTTGTATTTCCACCTCACTGTAAGCGATCTACCATTGTCAAGTTAGCAAACTCCTTCTTTGATTTCTTTTGATCCTAAGTTTCTTGGTTGTTGTGATAGAATCTTGTGATATTCACAGTGGTCATTTTTTATCAGAATGTTAAATTAAAGTACCCACTTTAATAATTGATTAGCAATAGCTAAAATCTGCGTGTTGGAGGCAGCTGTTTGGAGTTTCAACCTGACGAAAAATCATTCCGAAGTTACTTGTTGCTCTGGTCTGGGCAACTTACCTCGCTATTAGGTTCTTCCGCTGCCCAGTTTGTAATAATCTGGTGGATAACCATAGAAACGCAAAGCTCACTGTACTTGGCGCTTGCCTCTTTCTCAGGATTGGTTCCAATTGTTCTTTTATCTCCTTTTGCTGGAGTGTTTGTGGATCGTTGGAGTCGCAAAATGCTGATAGGCATTGTGGATTTCTTACAAGCCTTAGCAACTATGGTGCTTATCTTCCTTTTTTGGCTTGGTAACGTTGCCATTTGGCACGTTTTCCTCATACTTATCCTGAGAGGGATTTTTCAAGCTTTCCACAGCCCCGCAGCGTCAGCCATCATTCCGCTAATGGTTCCAAAATCAAAACTAAGCCGAATGAACGGTCTGAATTATCTGTTATCTGGTGCCGTTACTCTCACTGGACCAGTTATTGCCGCTGTCCTGCTGAGCTTCTGGCAAGTATACGACATTCTCTGGATTGACGTCTTGACATTTATGGTGGCAATAGTGCCTCTTCTGATAGTGAAAATACCTTCGATAAGAATGCAAGGAGATGACTCCTCTTTCAAAGAAGATTTTCGAGAAGGCTTGACATTTATCAAAAATGCCAGAGGGCTTTTGCCGTTACTATTGGTTGCCACAGCCCTGAACTTTTTATTAACGCCGCTTTCCACATTGCTTCCCTACTACGTAAAATTTGATCATTTCGGAGAGGTTACTGATCTAGCGTTCGTTCTGGCACTTTTTGAAGGAGGAATGCTTGCAGGTGGACTTTTTATGTCGGTCACTAAAGGGTTCAGAAGAAAAGCCGTCGCTATATCGATATCTATATATTTTCTTTTCTTTGGATACGCCCTCATTGCGCTTTCGCCTACTGGAATGTTCTGGTTCATGGCTTTGAGTGGATTATTTGCTGCGTTCTGGGCTCCAATAGCTAACGTCACAATCCAAACAATTTTCCAAACAGTTGTTCCAATGAAGATGCAAGGTAGAGTAAGCTCCGTAACGATGGCGATGGCAATAGCTGCACAACCAATAGGCATGATTCTGTCTGGAGTCATAGTGGAATTTACAAGAACTTCCTATCTTTTTTTGGCTTGTGCAGGATTAGGTATGCTCACGTTGACTGTGGCTTGGTTCTTCACTGACATGAGGCACGTTGAAAAAATCGAGGAAACAAGCAACAATCCTTAACTTACAATAAAGAATTTCTCAAAGGAGCAAGTAGACAAGTATTCCCGTGGCCAAAGAAGCAATTAGCGACGGTATTAGATATCTGTAAAGTTTGCCTAATGAACACTCAAAGTATTCTGCAGTTAAAACAAGGCAAAGATGCGTAGGCGCCACCACATATCCCAGATAGCTGGCTATGTAAAGTAAAGCAGCACTCGCCACGTCAAAATTTACTGTTCCAGCCAAAATTGACACGCTTATAGCTATACCTCCAGAAGGCGAACCAGTAATAGCGCTTAAGAAAGCCGGAATAACAATCAGCAGAACGAGAATGTCTACGTTTCCATTTGCTACAATTGGAGTGAACACTTGAGATATTCCCGTCTTGTCCGCAACATTTCTGAGCAAAAAGGCACCGTAAGCTGCTAAAGTGATTCCCCAAATCCCCCAACCTTTAAGAGGTTTCACGAAAATTTTGAAGTTTGGCTTTGCTATGATGAGTAATACTGCTACTCCAATGAACGCTGCAATGGCGACATCTACATCAAACAGTACGACAGCAACTATCGTCGAAATAATTGGTGAGAAAGTGATAACTAGACGCCTAAGTTCAATTTTTCTATCAACATTAATGCTTTTTTCTTGCTCCGTTTTTGGAGTTTTTCTTAAGCCAATCCAGTAGCCAACCAAAACCATTGCAATAACAACTGGAATCTGACGCAGAATAAGCCCAGTTATAGTCACTCCAGTCAACATAGCCGTGAGAATAAGCACTTGACTAACGGGATAAACTGGAAAAATCGTATGTCTAAACCATAAATTCACGTAAGTCTTCTTATCCCCCTTCAACCCTAACTTTTCAGTTTCCGCTTCAACAAGCGGCGCTGACATTAAAGCTCCCCCTCCTACTGGCAAAAGTCCAACAACGGCTGGAAGCACGCTGACTATAACTTTAGAGTTTTTGACAAGCTTGCTGAGGCTCGTGCTTAAGGCGTCTATAACTTTGGTTTCCTTGTATAGCAAGCTTAGGAACATTATGCCAAAAGTTGCTGTAACGAGCGAAATAGTTAATGGGCTAATTGTTGTTTCGTAAATCACTAGCCCAATTGTTGAGATATCCAGAGCAAGTAAAGCCAAAAGAAGTGCTGCAGCATTCAGCGTTATTCCCAGATTGACGCGTTTATAAATCATTACTCCTAAAAAACAAAAAGCAACCACAATTGCCGTTAAAGGATCAACCAATCCCAAATGTAAAGCTTCCTTGATTTATGGCTTCTTGGGAAAACCAAAATATATGCTCACGCTCTTAATTCTTTTCCCTCAGCGAAACTAATAATTCCGTCGTGAAAGTTATGAAAAAGAAAATTTTCATTTCTGGTCCGATTCAGGGAATGGAAACGAACCAATCTTACAGAGATGTCATACGTCAAATTTGCGTTCGCTGTGGTTTTGAGGTTATAGACCCGTGGGAAAGAGAAAAAATCTTGTATAACAGAGCAGAAGAAGGCTGGTGGAATAACGTGCCAATTGCTGATTTCATTAGACGGGATTTGGAAGACATTGAAAAATGTGATTTGCTGATTGCTTATTTTCCAAAACTTTCTGCTGGTACATGCATGGAGCTTTTTTATGCCAAGCTTAAAGGCAAAAAGACGATTTGCGTATGCCAGATTGAGAATCCGAGTCCATGGATAATATTCCATTCAGATGTCATCTTAAAAAGTTTGGAGAATCTTAAAGCTGTGCTTAATGAAAAAACCTTCTAGTATTGCAGGTTGGCTTGAGAAAAAGAAAATAAGAACCTCTGTAGATTCTCCTTTATCAATTGCAAACGCGGTTGTAGTCTAGTTTGGTCTAGGACATCAGCCTGCCACGCTGACGACCCGGGTTCAAATCCCGGCAACCGCATTTTCTTAATGTCTCTGTCAACTAGGAATATTCTGATAATTCAGAAAAATCAGATAAGTTTAAATATTCCGCTAGACATTGTTCTGCATCGTGGCTAATATGAGTAATAAAACGAAGAGTTGCAAAGTTGATGCTGTTGTGACAGTTGATCAAAGAGGACAGCTAGTTCTTCCAAAAGATTTACGTGAAAAAGCAAAATTAAAATCGAATGATAAGCTTGCAGTTATTGGATGCGAGCAAAACGGCGAAGTTTGCTGTATCATAATGGTTAAGGCTGACAAGCTTGGAAACACGATAAAGGACTTTCTGGGTCCTATGCTTAAACAAGTCTTAGTTGAGGGTGCTTAAGATGAAAGAGGAAAAAATCAAGAAAGAAGTTAGAGAGGGCTACGCAAAAATCGCCAAAAACAAAAGTTCATGCTGTTGCCCGCAATGCTCTGAAGTTGACACTTCCAAGATAAGTGAAACGGTTAGCAGAAATATAGGTTATGCAGAGGAGGAACTTGCGTCTGTTCCAGAAGACGCCAACCTCGGTCTCGGATGCGGAAACCCAGTTGCATTTGCTTCCATGAAAGAAGGAGAAGTGGTTCTTGACCTTGGTTCTGGCGCTGGCCTAGACTGTTTTCTCGCTTCAAAGAAAGTTGGAGCAGCAGGCAAAGTCATCGGTGTTGACATGACGCCAGAAATGATTGACAAAGCACGAGAAAACGCGCGTAAAGGCGGTTACAAGAATGTGGAGTTTAGACTTGGAGAAATTGAGAATCTCCCAGTAGCAGATAACGCAATCGACGTTGTTATTTCTAACTGTGTAATTAACCTCTCAACAGACAAGAAACGAGTTTTTGAAGAAACCTTCAGAGCGCTAAAGCATGGCGGAAGATTGATGATTTCAGACATTGTACTTTTAAAGGAATTGCCGAAAATAATCATGGAAAGCGTTGAAGCCTACGTTGGTTGTATTTCTGGAGCAATCATGGAAAAAGAATACATCAAAACCATAGAAGACGTTGGTTTTCAAGATGTTAAAATCATAAAGAAAACAGAGTTTCCAATTGATTGCATGATTAACGACCCCACAGCAAAAGCAATAATCGAAAAAATGGGCATTCCTGCTGCAGAACTGAAGAAGATGGCTTCTTCGGTTGCAAGCATAACCCTATATGCCACAAAACCTGCAAACTAGCATAACTGCTCAACAGCGCAGTTCTTGAATGAACACAGGCAATTTCTTGCAAAGCTCACCAGTGCTTTCAACAATAAAATCTGGCTTTTCTCGACTTTCAACAAGGTTCTCATAAGAATAAAACTGCGAAGGAACGAAAACCGTTTTCATGCCCACAGCCTTTGCACCTCTAATATCTTCTCTTGGGCAGTCACCAACGCAGACAGTCTCTCCTGCGTGTACGTCAAGTTTTTTCAAGGCAGTCTCGAAAATTTTTGCATGTGGTTTGCGCCAGCCAACAGCATCCGAAACCACAACTGCGTTGAAAAATTTGTCTATGCCTAAACGTTTGACGCCAGCATAGATAACCGGAGCACATGTAAAATTTGAAATCAATCCCAACTTGTACTCATTGCAAGCCCAATTCAGCATTCTCTTTACGCTTGGTCTAAGCTTCAAAGAACCTAGATAATCTTCAAAGAAAACGTTGACTGCAGATTTTATGCGTGCATCTTCTTGTTTTGTTTTAAATCCTAGATTGTTCAAGGCTTCGGAAATCCACGCTGCATTTGTAACCTCAACAAGTTTCCTGTAGCGTAAAAGGCGATATTTCTCGTGAGCTTCTGTGTAAGCTTTTAAGAAGCTTTTTGCATCGATATTGAAACCCGTCTGCCTAATTGCTTCATGTAATTTCATTTTAGAGAATTCTAAATCGTAATTTTCAACGTCAGCTAACGTGCCAATAAAATCAAAAATTACTGCTTTGACAGTTGCCATTTTCAGTAGCCCGTCCCTCAGTTGCTTATTCCTAATTCTTTTTTGCAATGCAGATTCCAACATAATAAGGTTTACCTATAGGTACAATAATCTGACATATTTGACCAGCCATGTCCTTCAGAGAATATCTCCATGAGAAAGCAGAAGAATCAAGACATAACGAAACTTTAGCTTACCTCATGTTCTTGGCAGGCGCAGTTTTCTTCGTAGGCGGAACATTAACAACTATAAGCTTGGGCGAGCATACCCAATGGTTCTTGCTTTTTCCATATCATCCAGAACCAAACGTGGGTGCAGCTTTAGGCTTAACACTGATAATAAGCGGTTTCTCTCTCATAGTTTTCGGGATTGCGGCTGGCTTAAACTATTCTCGTGACAGAGGCTGGTACATGCACGAACTGCAAAAGGCAAATTCAATAGAAGAATCAATGTTGAAAGAGAAAACATTAACAAAGCCACGTGCGAGAGTAAAAAAAATTGATTGAATTGCCTTCCGCTTTTACTTGTTAATTATTAACGAATAATTCCTTGAAAAATGCTTCGAACAACTTAAATATTCATTTCTACAATGAAGCGGGAAGACGGAGAAATCAGCTTGAAAGTTTATGTCTTTCTAGCTATTATGGCTATATGTGTAGTTCTCGTTCCACTTCTCGCATATTTTCTCGGAGGATGGTATGCCTATTGGGGACATGCTATTCTAGGAATAATCTTCGGTACTTTTGCAGTATTAATAAAAATTCACTATTGGGAGGAAGAATAAAAAACGGCTTCTTCAATACCTGAAGTATCACCAGAATTGACTATTGGAGTTATTTTGGCTGTAGCATCGTTTCTTACAATAAGTATTTTCTTAGGTATCTTTATGAGAAAAAAAGCCAAAAGCTTCGAAGAATGGCTTGTGGGACATGGAGATGTAGGTCCCTTAGTCACAGGCTTCGCTTTAGTTGCATCTTATCTGAGCGGTTGGGCAATTTTTGGAAATGCTGGTTTAGGATACGCTTATGGATGGTCAGGTAGCTGGCTTATTGGCACAATATGCATTATGGGAATGGCGTTATGTCTAGTCATTGGTTACAGAATGCGCCGATACGTGGCGCTTGGAGCACGAACAGTGCCAGAAATGCTGAAGGTAAGATTTGACAGCAAACTCGTGCAGGCTTTGGCTGGTGTAACTATGATAATTTTGTTAATCGTATATTCTGTTGGTCAATACAAAGCGATGGCAATTGTCTGGGCAATAACAACAAATACGCCTTTTCAATGGAGTTTAATAGCAACAGCAATTCTGGTGCTAGTTTACGTAGCCATAGGCGGATACGTCGGAACACAGTGGGCTTCATGTTTTCAAGGAGTTCTTTTAACGGCTATCGGATGGACATTGGGTATTACAGCACTTATCTGGGCAGGCGGACCATCAAACATCGTCGAAAGCATCAATGCACAAACATTTACGGCTCCAAGTGGCACAGAAACTGAAATACCATTGAGCAGCTATACCTTGCCTTTGCCTGCTCCGGGAGGACTTGCATTTGCTGGTGTAGATTGGATTGGCGTTACTGCTGCAATTTTTATGTTTCTCTTTATGGCAACTGGTTTTCCGCATAACGTTGCACATTTTTTGGGCTCGCGCAAAATTACGCGACGAGAATATTGGGTTATGTTGCTGATACTTGTCTTGGGCGGTTTAACTCCACTTTGGATTGGTGTTGTGGGCTTTGCCGCTAGGACTGTTTGGGGAAACGCCCTCATGTTTGACGCCTATAAACCTATGTATGGAGATTCCGCTGCAACATTTGTAAGTATAAGCGCTGGCGGAATTCCTCTAGCTTCTCTTTTTGCAGCAGCGGTTTTTGCGGCTTCTGTTGCTACATTAGCTGGAATGGTTATGATTATGGCAACTAACATAACAAGAGACCTTATCCATAACATGCGTCCTAGTTTATCCCCAAGAAGATTATTATGGCTAACAAAGATCATGCTAGTTCCATTTATTGCCGTACCTTTATGGTGGACGCTTACTTCACCTCCACCTATTCTTTCAGAGTTCATGGCTGGCTCAGCAGTAGCTCAAGCAGGCATATTCTTCTTTGTTGTTGGAGTTTCTATGTACTGGAAAAGAGCCACAAAATGGGGAGCAGTCGCCGCAATAATTTTTGGCTTATTCTTGACACTTCTGCATCCCAATGCCTATGGAAAACTAGTTGGTCTATACCACTGGGGACAATGGGCGCTGTTTTTAATTTTCGGTTCAGCCGCTGTCTATTTCCTTGCTAGTTTGGCAACTAAGCCTCCTCCAGAAAAGAATCTTCAGAAAACCTTTCCTAACAGAAAAGTTAGAAGTTAAGCTTTCCACAAATTTTTTCTATTTTTTTGGCGAATGGGCTTCCTAGCAGTTCCTTTGCATTTCCTAAAAAGTTCTCAATTTCAACGTAAGATTGAACGTCGCCAAGAAACGTTATGCCCATTTCTTGAACATGTTTTTTGACAAAATTGGATTCATGAATCTTCATGTTTTCAATAACACCAATAATTGGAATTTTCATTTCTTTTAGTAAACTTGTTAATTTCTTGACTGTTTCAAAAGCTAATTGCGAAGGTGTGGTCACAATAAGAAATCTTATGTTTTTGATTAGGCGTATCAAATCTAATGTGGCATCGCCTATCCCCGGAGGCATATCCAAAATCAAAAAGTCTAAATTGTTCCATATTGTTGTTGAAAGAAGCTCTGTTAGGGCATTTGAAAAATCTGTCCCTCTCAAGGGCGTAGCATGTTCTCCTGAATAGTAGATGATTGACATGTACTTCAAACCATAGACCTTCGCTGGAAATATGCCATGTTCCTCTTTTGGCTGTGCATTTTTAATGCCGAGAATTATGTGTGTAGATGGGCTTGTGAAATCCAAGTCAAATAATCCAACATTATAACCGCGTTTAGCTAGTATTAATGCTAACGTTGATGCAATAAGGCTTTTGCCAACTCCGCCTTTGCCACTTGAGACTGCAATGATACTGCGAACATTCTTGAGTCTTTCATTGATTATGTGGATTCGTGGATCAACCATTTGCTTATTTTGCTCCTTTTACGCTTTTTAGCCAGACTCCACGACCTTTCACAATTTCAAAGTCTCTGCTACCGCATTTTGGACATTTGATGTATGCATGTGCAACTTCTGGCAGAAAATGCAAAGCTTCTGCAGTGTTTTCGTCAAGTGTCTCCTTTCTAAAGATCCATTTATGTCCGCAAACTTTGCATCGTAATTCTGCTTTGGTAGTAGCCATGTCAAACTTTGTGTTCTTGAATTTTTCTGGTTTAAGTTGGTTTAAAGCGAACTTGAATATTTCTAGGTCTATCTGCTGTAACTCGCCAATTATAATGGTGACTTCTTTTACTTCTTTGAATCCTTCTTTTTCAGCAATTTCGTAAACTGTAGCTATTACTGCTTCAGCCAAAGCCCACTCGTGCATACCCATGCCTATGTTAAAACTTATTTAAAAATAGCGTAGAAAATCTTGCGTTTACACATTGTTATAGAAGATTTTCTCAGAAACATTATTTGGATACGCCATTTCTAATATCAATAGATGTAAAATAAGTGAGGACAAAACAATTGTGGAAAACCGCTGCGAATTCGTTTCTTCTGCTATTGATGATCGTAAGCTTATTCCAACTTTTGTTTCCAGAAGAGTTTTTGTATGCAGAGGAAACAATTGTTTGCATCAAGCCAGACGGTTCTGTGGTGCCCTCAACAGCGCCTATCCAAAGAAACGGCAATGTTTACACGTTGACTGGTGACGTTAACACGACGGTAATGATTCAAAAAAGTCATGTAGTGTTTGATGGAAGTGGATTTAGAGTTTTTGGAAGAGGATGGGATAAGACTGTTGATGGACTTGTTTTGGAAAACATTGTCAACGTTACAGTTGAACATGTCAAGGTAAGCAATTTCTATTGGGGCGTGAGACTGTTTCAGTGTAGTGGCATTGTCTTGTTTGAGAATGAAATGCTCGAGAATGCATATGGCATTCATCCCAACTGGTCTAACAACTCTCTCGCAATAAGGAACAAGGTTAAAGCAAACATCGGCGGCGGAGTCTACCTTACCAACTCCTTCAACATTACATTTGAAAACAACATGATTATAAGCAATAATTACTATGCCATGCGTATAACAAACTGTGAAAACTGCACTTTAAAAAGAAACGTT
>Ga0172363_10005746_pt1 | contig 10036 bp, 8 predicted proteins | sample LakKivs2_kivu2a2_FD_114541 | JGI IMG/M metagenome (GOLD analysis project Ga0172363, IMG submission 114541) | Sediment microbial communities from Lake Kivu, Rwanda - Sediment s2_kivu2a2 | ecosystem: Environmental > Aquatic > Freshwater > Lake > Sediment | place: Rwanda: Western Province, Lake... | reverse complement strand
TTTAGTAACGATAGAGCATATAAAAGGATTAGGCAAAGGATCATTAATGTTTAGTGGCAGTTTCCCGGGGAAGGTTTATTATAGAAAAACAAGTCAGGCCAATTGGGAAACAGCGCTTGTTGGGATTAGTTTAAATGTGGAAGCAAATGTTGAGCAGTAAATAAAATAATAATCTATTGGTATGGAACACAGGGCATCGCCTCCGCTGAGCAGCTCCTTGCTTCGCCGAAGCGGCTACGCGAAGGCACAGTCAGCGTTCGCGGAAGCTCCGGGGAATTAAACCGTACCTTCCCATCCGCCGTCCGCGTGTCGCCGAAGCTTTAGCGGAGGCACAAGCGGAACGCGAAGGTGTATTAAATGAAAGGCATAGTTATTTCAGTAAGATCATAAAAATCAAATAATTAGCACCACAATCCCTTCCCCTGTCAAAAAATAATTCTAAACTTTATTAGAAATCCTGCCAATAGCTGTATCTTTGGCTGTTTTTTTTAAAAACAATTCATGTTCTCCAACAAGCCATTTTTTGGTTCGGGAAGACTATCGAAATTATTCAATAAAACCATCCGGCCGATTATTGATTACCTGCTGCTGGTAATGCTGCTGGTAATGCTGGTTAGAGGGATTATTTCCATCGGGTTTGAGGAGAGTCCAACCCTTACTCCTTCAGATATTATATATTACAAGTGGTCGTTTACCATTATCGCCATTATTTACTTTCTGCGGTCTGTCATTTATATCGGATTCAGAAGTTTCAGGTATGACCTCCTCCTTTTCCCTGCTATCGGCCTGTTATTACTGCTTTCTTTCACATTTAATATTGACAGGAATATCGAATGGCTGAATAATCATTATTTCTATTCACTTGTCATGCTGGTACTATTCATCTTCGAATTTTCAAGATTTGATATAAAGAACATAACCCTGGTCATGAATCCTGCCCAGCTTTTTATGTTCAGTTTTGCATTCATAATTTTCACAGGGGCTGTTTTTTTAAAACTTCCAAATGCAACCGTTTCTCCTATCAGGTTTGTCGACGCACTTTTTACTTCTACCAGTGCAGTATGCGTCACAGGATTGACTGTCGTAGATACAGCCACACAATTTACCACCCTGGGAAAGAGTATCATCCTGATACTTATTCAGATCGGTGGAATAGGCATTATGACTGTCACCAGTTTCTTCGGCTTTTTCTTCAAGGGAGGATCTGCCTCCTTCTCTGAAAGATTCGTATTAAGTGAATTTTTTAGCGAGGATAATGTGTCGGAGATAAGGAAAACTCTTACCAAAGTTATTTTTATAACACTGCTTTTCGAAACAGTCGGAGCTATCCTGTTGTACTTTAACCTTGACAGGTCCTATTTTACCAGCATAGGTGCCCGGATCAAATTTTCCGTGTTCCATTCTATTTCGGCTTTTTGCAATTCAGGATTTTCAACATTGACCAATGGTCTCTATGACTTCAGGATCCGCGGAACCTATCCCATCCTTTATATTATGGGATGCCTGATTATACTTGGAGGAATAGGATTCCCGATACTTTCCAATCTGTATACATACATTAAGTATAAGCTGCTGAGCCTACTCTCCTTATTAAGATACGGCCACAGGAAAGACTTTATTCCCCTGATTATCAATCTTAATTCAAGGGTGGTGATATACACAACACTGTTCCTGATCATTACCGGAACTGTCTTCTTTTTCATTTTCGAAGGGGAGCATACACTCAAGGGCATGACCATGTCAGGTAAAATAGCCCATTCCTTTTTTAGCAGCGTAACACCGCGTACTGCAGGATATAATTCTGTTAATATGGGACAACTATCGGTCGCAGCTGCTGTACTGACCATATTCCTGATGTGGATCGGGGCCTCGCCTATTTCAACCGGCGGTGGTATTAAAACCAGCACCTTCGCTATTGCGATATTAAATGCCCTTAGGATTGCCCACGTCAAAAGACATATTGAATTTCAGAAAAGAGAGTTTCATGAACGTTCGGTTGACAGAGCCTTTGCTATCATAACGTTGTCCATATTGATTTTAGGATGTTTTTCCCTGATGATATACCTTATTGAACCCGATAAGGGTGCCCTGCGAGTACTCTTTGAATGTGTCTCTGCTTTCGGCACTGTCGGACTGTCGCTGGGTATTACTCCCTATCTTACTGATTTATCGAAAATGTTACTTATTTTTCTGATGTTCATGGGCCGTATGGGTATTTTGACATTGCTTTTTTCCGTGTTCAGTCGAACGAAAATGTCGGTCTACAGATATCCTAAAGAAAACATTATTATTACTTAAAACAGATATACTATGAACTTTATTGTGATTGGCCTGGGTAACTTTGGTGCATCGCTGGCTAAAAAGCTCACAGCATTGGGTCACGATGTGATCGGAGTGGATAAAGACCTGGATAAGGTGGAGTTTTTTAAGGACACCATTAAGAACACGGTCAGCATGGATATAACAGATATCCATGCGCTGAAGGCACTGCCCTTAAAAGATTGTGATATGGTTGTTGTATGTCTCAGTGATGACTTTGGTTCCTCGGTGAAAACAACCGCTTTACTCAAGGATATAGGCATTCAAAGGATATGTGCGCGGGAAAGTTCCCAAATACACAAAACTATATTAAATGCTATCGGCGTCACAAACACCATAAACCCCGAATATGATGCGGCAGTTGTTTTTGCTGAAAAGCTTATAATGACCGGTATCTGGAGTATTTATAACATCTCGGATGATATTAAAATCGCCGAGGTCAGCGTACCTGATGAATATGTCGGGAAGAATTATTCCCAGATTGACTTGAAGGAATCATACAACCTGGTCATTCTGGCTTTAAAATACCCCGACCAGAAGAATGGAACGTCTCCTGTCGAAAAATGGACCATCATTGACATTGATGATCTTGAAAAAGATCCCATACTCAGGAAAGATACGCGTTTTATTATCAAAGGCGGTAAAAAAGATATCATGGATTTCCTGAAGCTGTAAATTCCCTATACTTCTTTATCCATAAAGGTCCGGGAGTAAATGAAATAAATGGATCTTTTTTATTTTCCCGGTATATTTCTCCTACTGTGTGCTTTACCTGTCTGCATAATGGTTTCAAATCATTCTGAAGTGAAACAGACACTCATATTAACCGGAGCTTATGCTAGTACCGGACTAATGACAATAAAGCATTTCCATTCAAAAGGATAGAATGTGATCGTAAATAGGTGCAATCCTGACACACTAAAAACTCCTTTAGACAAAACAAATATCGATTTGCCGTACCAGGATTTGTTTGATGATTCAAGAAATATCAGTAATTTTCTGTAAGCTAAAAGAAGTTCCAGAAAGTATGTATGGAGGTTTTTACTGTTTTTATCTGCCAGCTGACTAATAGTTGCGAACTGAAAAAGAGAAAGCACTATACGGTATTTAGTCCTCATTATATTGATTTTCTATTTTTCTAATCCTTGCTTTTCACAGCAGTATCCTATCCCCGCTGAAGGGGTAGTGTGGCTGGATACAGAGTATGATCTGATAAGTATATTAGGTTATACTTATACTCAACAGTTTGAACCAATTGGAGATACAATTATAAATTCGATCCAATATAGTAAACTCATCAGAACCGGGTACGCAAATTATTACCTTACCGGTCCATGCTCTTTTAGTATTGGCCGCATATTGACCAATAACTATAAGGGAGCCATCAGAACCGATGAAAATGAACATGTTTATTTTGTTCCGGAAGGAGACACTACCGAGAATTTAATCTATGATTTTTCTGTTGCACCTGGAGACTCTGTCTTTATAAAAGGTTTTTATGAACAGTATTATGCATATATTCAATATATTGATAGTGTTCTGATAGGCAGCTCTTATAGAAAACGAATTAATCTAAAAGGCAACTATTCATATGATCATTGGATCGAAGGGATTGGCAGCGTTAATGTATCGTTCCCAACTTCATTTCAAAATTGGGAATTTAGATCATACGAGTTAACCTGTTATAAGGAATATAATGCCGTATTATATAAATCAAGTGATTCAGAATGTGATCGCTGTAATATTGTTACAAACATTGACAATCAATATAATTATCCCTGTATCAATATTATTCCCAATCCCATTACAGAAAGGTCGCAAATAGTTTATCCTGCTGAAATCAGGATAAAAAGTTTAAATATATATGACCTTGCAGGCCGAATTGTATACTCGGCAGTACCACATGATACAGAGCTGATTTTTATCGACAGGAAAAACCTGAAACAGGGAGTTTTGATTCTTGAAATAATTGATAGTAAACAGAACGCTTATAGAAAAAGAATAATCTCCTTATAGCCGGAAATGCCTGAAACCAGAAAAAGGATTTTTACAAAGGAGCCGACAGTAATTTCATAAACCATAATCTGCATGATTCCCGCCAGCTCACTACGTAGAATTTATCCTTTCAGGTTTGATAGATCGGATTATTACCCATCTTTTCAAAATCCCACAATAGATCAGCTTCCCGATTTTATAAATCTGCCGGTCACTCTTTTGCGGGATGATAGCAGGGTGCACCGAACGAAATACAGCCCGTCCTGGAGGGATGAACAACGGTATTCGACTGTTTTCCTGTATGGTTCCACTGTAAAACTATCCACCTTGCGTCCTGTCAGATCAAAAATATCGATCACCGTCTCCTCTGCTGTTTTTTCCGGCAGAACAATCATGATATAGTCTTTTGCGGGATCAGGATACAGATATAAAGACTCCCCGCCACCAGCTGCAGGGGCTATCCCGGAAGGGACCATGGAAAAGTTCCATACGGATTTATCCCTGATGCCCGGACAGGGATTGTCATGATAATCCCTGAATGCTGCGGAATCAAAAATGATATAGTATTTTTCTCTTGCAGTGAATGGTATGGTGTTCGAAAACCTGATGCAGGATGTTCCCAGGCCGGCGATTCTATGATTATCGATTGTTTCATGCAAGCCACCTGTGGCATAATCGAATATGCAGATTTTCTTAAAGGGATTCAGGAAAGCGCTTTCAGAAAAGGTAAGGCTGAAATCGACCATGCCATCATCGTTTATTACCTCTCCGGTTGGCGTAAAAGATTGGATATAAGGATCAGTTGTGTCGGTCACCAGGAGCGTGACTGTTCCCTGCAGATGAATGTCTTCCGATGAGCTTCCTGCCAGTATCTCAAAAGTTCCTGCATCATATCCGAATGCATCTTTATCTGTTTTGAAATAGGAAAATGAAGCACTGTCCAGTGCCAGCGTGACTCTTTTTGTTTCGCCTGCCGTCAGGGGAATTTTGGTAAAACCTTTTAATTCCTTATAGGGTCTTTCGACAGGTGCGGCAGCCTGGTGTATATATAACTGTGCAACTTCAGCACCATCCACCGACCCCGTATTAGTCACATCGAAACTAACGCGGACAATATTGGGATCATCAGTGGTATCAGGAGTAATCAGAAGATTCGAATAGCTGAATGTGGTATAGGAAAGGCCATGGCCGAAGGGGAACAGTGGTTCAATATTTTCTGAATCATAGTAACGGTATCCCAGCATCAGGCCTTCCGAATAAGAAACATGCTTGTTACCATCAGGATCGTAGTAACTTTTATAAACCGGATTATCTTCCCATTTTTTTTCAAAACTTACCGGCAGTTTACCAGAAGGGTTTGTAATACCGAACAGTATCTCGGCGATAGCGGTGCCTCCTTCCTGCCCCGTATACCAGGCATGGAGAAGTGCCTTAACATTGCCAAGCCAGCTACCCATATATACATTCCCGCCCGCATTCAACACTACAATTGTATTGGGGTTGACACGGGCAATGGCATTGATCAGGCTGTCCTGATGTACCGGTAGTTCAAATGTCCGGTCAAAACCTTCTCCTTCCCGGTCGCTGTTAAACCCTGCACAAACAATCGCTGCATCACTGTTTTTTGCCAGCGCTACCATTGAGGAATCACTGTAATCAATAAGCCGGTAGCCCAAACGTATCTCGGCATCACCTCCATTTTCGTAATATTCGACCTTAACAGGGATCTTTTGCCCTTCCGTCATATGAAAAGCAGCCCTGTACGTGGTTGCTGCCTGGTCATTCCACTGATCAATCAACAGGTTATTATAAAGATATACGCGCGCTCCATCATCGGTCCGGACAACACACTCATAATCCCCGGCGTTTGTAGCAATGATCGTACCTGTCCACCGTACCGAGAAATTATCAGCAGGAAAACCGTTTATGGCAGGAGCCCCGGCTCCCCAGTTATTATTTATGTGTTTATCAACCTGTGTCATGAATGGTTCTCCGCTGAGTGCCTGGTTATTGAAGTATTGTGCTGTCAGGCCACTGGTCATGCCTGTCGCATCGGTATAAAACTGTGAACTGGCAAAAACTGTTTCGTCACTTTCGTAACCCGTACTGTAAACCACTGTCACCTCGTCGCCGGCAATGGTTTGTATACCCTTTAGAATGCTGACATAATGAAACGGATCTGTCCATGAGCTCCCTCCCCCGGTGACCCATCTGTCGGCATTCTCACCTATAACGGCAATAGTATCTATTTCATTCTTTTTCAGCGGGAGTATGTTATCCTGGTTTTTCAGCAGTACTATCCCTCCCCGTGCCAGGTTCAGCGCAATGTCAGCATTGGGTGGATAGTCGGCGGGAATGGAAGGATCAGCCTGGGGACGGTCAAAAAAGCCAAAGCGGAACAAGACCCTGAGAATCCGTCTTACCTTATCATCGATTACCGGTTGTGGTACGGTACCGTTTGCTATCAGGGGTGAAAGATTGTCAGGATTCATATTGGCACCTGACGGCATTTCAAGATCCAGCCCGGCCAGGGCAGCCGGCTGTGCATTATGCGTGGCCCCCCAGTCAGACATTACCAGGCCTTCAAATCCCCAGTCATTTTTGAGTATATCGGTGAGAAGATGATAATTTTGTGATGCCCATTCCCCATTGACCAGGTTGTACGAGCACATGACACATCCGGTTTTTGCCTCAACTACTGCTGCTTTAAAAGCCGGAAGGTATATCTCCTGTAATGTCCGCTCATCAAAGTCTGAGCTCACATTATAACGGTCCCATTCCTGGTTATTGGCTGCATAATGTTTCACCGTGGTGGAAACACCTTCCTCCCGGACACCGGTTACATAACTGACAGTCATACGGCTTGCCAGCCAGGGATCCTCACCAAAATATTCGAAGTTGCGGCCGCACATAGGTGCACGATAGATATTCACACCGGGACCCAGTAAAATATGTACCCCTCTCGAACGGCAATCTTTACCCAGCGCATGCCCAAGCTGACCCACCAGAGCAGTATCCCAGGTAGCTGCATTCAGTATACCTGCCGGATAGGCCGTGGTTTTACCCCATGTGCGCACTCCCACCGGTCCATCTGACATTTTTATGGCAGGGATGCCCAGCCGGGAAACCGCGCGGATATACATTGAGTTATAACCTCCTATATAGTTCAGTTTTTCGTCTGCAGTCATACGGGGCAGAAGATCATTCACACGATCTTCGACGGAAGCATTCGGATCCTTATATATCTGTCCTTTGACAGTAAAGCCAATATTAAACAAGAGGGCGGGGATCACCCACCTCCATTGCTTTGTCATAGCATTTGGTTTGGGTAATTTTTATAACTTTAATCCGGTTTTTAATCATTAACCCAAAATTACGAATTAGTTAATTCCAATGCATAATTCAGGACAGATAAACCGGGTTTTCAAAGATTACTGTTCAACAATATCGAGGGGGAGTGCATTCATGAACTATGTGTATATTTGCAGATATTGCTGTTTCTTGTGCCTTCCCTGGCAAATTATATGAAATACGCACTCGATCATAAAAGTCCTGTTCCCCTTCATGCCCAGGCAGAGGCCCTGCTGAGGAAAATAATTGACAACCAGGAATACAGGAACGGTAAATTCCTCCCTAATGAAGTGGACCTGGCAAAAAGGCTCGGTATTTCGAGAAATACCATCCGGCAGGCCATTAATAAGCTGGTCTTTGAAGGATTACTTGTCAGGAAGAAAGGAGTCGGTACCCAGGTGGCTGACCGTACAGTTAACTCCAGGTTATCCAACTGGCTCAGTTTTACCCAGGAGATGAAGGCAAAGGGTCTGACGCCACGAAACTTTGAAATATCAGTTTCCTGGGTGTATCCCGACAAGGAGGTCATCGACCTGTTTGGCATTCCTGCCAATAAAAAAGTTCTCAAGCTTGAAAGACTCCGCGGACTGGAGGATGGACCATTCGTGTATTTTATCTCCTATTTTCATCCACGTGTGGGATTGACCGGGAAAGAGGATTTCACCAGGCTGTTGTATGAACTCCTGGAAAAAGACTATTCAACAGTCGCCAAGTTGTCAAAGGAAGAAATAAGCGCCCGTGCAGCTGATGAGTTCCTTGCCAGGAAACTCAATATCAGGAAAGGGGATCCTGTCCTGAAAAGAAAAAGGTTTGTGTTTGATCCCGGGGGCAGACCTATTGAGTATAACGTAGGATACTATAAATCAGATAGTTTTGCCTATACGATTGAGAGTGAAAGAGAGATTTAATGATAATCTCTGCCGGTATAAACGGAAAATGACAGAAATACCTAAGGATAAATTCGCAATTCATGCTATTTTTTACTATTTTTCAATTTGTTTTTAAAGCAAAATTGAGTTAATTTTAAACTGAATTTATGTTCATACATATGGACATATTAAAACAGAATATAAACCCAATAAATCCGACAAAAATGAAACAGAAAAGTTACTATTTAAAGGTTCTGGCTATTCTGGCTATTTGCCTGACACTCCCGTTTCTTACCTGCAAAAAAGAGGAAGAAGTACCTACCACGACAGTCAGCACTGACATTACGGAAACCGACCCGATGAATATCGGTGAAACGTTAACGGTTCAGGTAAGCATCGTCGCAGGTGAAGTTGTCACCTTCAATGTTTACAAGGTAGTGGATAATGTTAAAGGCAGTCCTACCCTCTATACCTCCAACCTGAGTGTAGACGGTAATAATTATTCCTTTACGTTCAACTATGTCCTGGAAGAAGGGGATGACCTGCATACCCTGGGTTTTGAATTCGAAGTCACGGACGGTAAAAATAAAGTTACAACGGCCTCTGTTCTGGTGAATACCATTCTATCCATCAGGTCAAGCTTCATCAAGTATGACTGGAAGATAACAGCCGAACATCATGCTGTATGGGGTGATCTGCTTGCTGCTCATGATGCTGCCAAGATATTCAGGTTTAACGAAGACGGCACCTATGAGGTTGATCTCGGTACCGATCCCGCCCATCTTGCCCTTGCTGTACACCATGATTGTTTCTGGATCTATAAGGAAACCCCTTCGAATGGTGATACGATAGCCGTGCTCAGGCTTATCAGAAGGCTGCCATCCGGAGAAACCGCTGCTGATGAGGTCTATGATTTCAGGATAACTGCAGCCAGTGAATCGGAAATGACCATGTTCTGGGATATTGCAGTCTGGGGAATTTTGGATATTCAGAGGACCTTTACGAGCCAGCCCAAAGGTGCATTTGTTCCATACGGAACAGAAGCCAAGGCTGCTGAAATCCTTGGTAATGAACTCCTGGATTGCAGCCTTGTGGACGAGTCGCTGCTTACCATAGAATAAAACCCGGCCTCATATTCTTTCAGGTAAAGGATCTTATAAGAATTTACCTGGGAGCATTATCAAAACATTATGATTCTGACAGTCTGTTTCTGATTAAGAGACAGACTGTCAGATAGTTAAATATACCGTTCATGATCCGGTATGATGACGGTTTAACTTAGTAAAAGGTATTTATATCAGGGCAGCGACTCCCCCGCCAGTTGGCGGATTGTGCCTCCGCTAAAGCTTCGGCTGCACGCGGACAGCGTTCATGGAAGCCCTGAACCCTGATTTCCGGGGCAGGCCCGGTGGGGGATCAATTGGTATGAACCCCAGGGCAAGCCCTGGACCCTGAATTCCGGAGCAAGCCCCGGGGAATTAAACCATACCTTCTCGTCCGCC
>Ga0172363_10005743_pt1 | contig 10038 bp, 8 predicted proteins | sample LakKivs2_kivu2a2_FD_114541 | JGI IMG/M metagenome (GOLD analysis project Ga0172363, IMG submission 114541) | Sediment microbial communities from Lake Kivu, Rwanda - Sediment s2_kivu2a2 | ecosystem: Environmental > Aquatic > Freshwater > Lake > Sediment | place: Rwanda: Western Province, Lake... | reverse complement strand
TCGCCGGTGGTCATGTCCTCGTGGAGCTGCTGGAACGTCCCCTCGTCCGCGAGGTACTCGATCCGGGTGGGGGCCCCGACGCGGAAGTGGTAGTCACACTCCGGGCAGACGTTGAGATTCTTCTCCACGGCGCTGCGATAGAGCATTTCCTCGCAGCTCGGGCACTTCATCCAGAGCCCCTCGGGCATGGCCTTGCGCGGTCGCAGGGAAAAACCGTTCCAGTCAGTTTTCTTCTTTGTCATGAGCATAGTGTACCAAGAACTCGCGGAGCTTGCGAAGAAATCCGGCCGATGCCCATACCTGTTGCGATCTCTGATTGGTGATGGTTGATTGTTGATTTGAAGAATACTCCGGATGCCCCTCTTCAAATCAACAATCAAGAATCTAAAATCACACTCTCTTGCAGGCCTTTCGGATGGCCCGGATGGCGGCGAGACGGTCGGGTCGGCCGAAGATGGCATTGCCCGCGACGAGGGTATCGGCGCCGTAGGAGACCACGATCGGGGTCGTGCCGGGGTCGATGCCGCCGTCGACCTCGATGCGGATGTCGGGTCCGACGATCCGGCGGACCTCGATGACCTTGCGGGCGGCATCGTCCATGAATTCCTGGCCGCCGAAGCCAGGCCGCACCGTCATGACCAGGACCATGTCACAGCGGGGGGCCACTTTCCGGATCGACGCGACGGGGGTCTCGGGGTTCAGCGTGATGCCGGCAGTGCAGCCCAGCTCGTGGATCCGGTCGACGAGTCGCTCGGGCTCGTCCGTCACCTCAATGTGAAAGGTGATGTTGTCCGCGCCGGCCTGGGCAAAGGGCTCGATGTACCGGGCCGGCTCGCTGATCATCAGGTGACTGTCGAAGAACAGGTCGCTATGCTTGCGGAGCTTGGCGATGACCGGCGGGCCGATGGTGATATTGGGTACGAAATGCCCGTCCATCACGTCGAGGTGGAGCATCTGCACGCCCGCGGACGCGACGATGGCGATCTCGTCGGCCAGCCGGGCGAAATCGGCGCTGAGGATGGAAGGAACGATCTCAATCGTGCCCGGACGGGGCATCTGCTTCTTCACGGAACCACCCCCCGCAGGAGAAAAGTGTGATGGTTGATTTGCGATCTTCGATTTGGGGATCGGCTACCGGTCATCAACCATCACACTTCGAACTTCGGCTTACTTGTCATCCAGGATCTCGATGGCTTTGAATTTCTTGCCTTCGAGGAACTCGAGGGAGGCGCCGCCGCCGGTGGAGATGTGGCTGATCTTGTTCTGGAGTCCGAGCTGCTCGATGGCGCTGGCGCTGTCGCCACCGCCGACGATGCTCTTGGCCCCCTTGCCGGTCGCCTTGGCGACCGCCTGGGCAATGGCCTTGGTCCCCTGATCGAAGGGGGGGATCTCGAAGACGCCCATCGGCCCGTTCCAGACGATGGTCTTGGCATCGACGACTTTCGCGGCGAACTCCTTGGCGGCCATGGGACCGATGTCCACCGCCTGCCAGCCCGGGTCGATGTCGCCGACCGCGATCCGATGCTCGGCGCCGGCTTCCAGCTTGCGGACGACCGCGTGATCGGGCGGCAGCAGGACTTCGCAGTTCTTGTCCGCCGCTCGGTCCAGCAACTCCTGGGCTTTGTCCAGGAAGTCGTCCTCGACCCGGCTGCCGCCGATGGCCTTCCCGCGCGTCTTCAAAAACGTGTAGGCCATCGCGCCGCCGATGACGATGCGATCGACCTTGCCGATCAGATTCTCGATAACGCCGATCTTATCGGACACCTTGGCCCCACCGAGGATGGCGACGAACGGATGCACCGGGTTGGTGATGGTGTCCCCAAGGAACTTCAACTCCTTCTCGATCAGGAAGCCGATCACGCGGGGCTTGCCCTGCATGACCTGCGGCACCGTATACATCGAGGCGTTATCGCGGTGGGCGGTGCCGAAGGCGTCGTCGACGTAGATGTCCGCCATGGCGGCGAGCTTCTTGGCGAAGTTGTCCTTCGCCTCGCGGAGCTGCGTGTCTTCCTTGGCGGCCTTGTCCTTGATGACCTCCTCGCGATTGAAGCGAAGGTTTTCGAGGAGCAGGACGTCGCCGGGCTTGAGGGCCTTGGCCTTGGCCGTCGCGTCCGGGCCCACGCTGTCATGGGCGAAGATCACTTTCTTGCTGAGCAACTGGGAGAGCCTTTCGGCGACCGGCTTGAGAGTGTAGGCGTCGTCCCGCGCGCCCTCGGGCCGGCCGAGGTGACTCATCAAAATCAGGGAGCCACCGCGATCGAGCACGTTCTTGATCGTCGGCAGCGCCTTGACGATCCGGTCGTCGCTGGTGATGTTGCCCTGGTCGTCCTGCGGGACGTTGAAATCGACCCGCATCAGGACCTTCTTGCCCTTGACATCGACATCCGCAACCGTCTTCTTGGCCATAGGAGCATCCCCTTCGAATCTACTATTTACGATTTACGATTTGCTGCCGCCCCTTCGCGAAGTCCCGCCGCGACAGCGGCCCCAAAGACCTTCCATCGTAAATCATAAATCACAAATCGTAAATCACTTCAGCTTCGCGATCCGCTCGATGAGGTCGACGCTCCGGCAGGAGTAGCCCCACTCGTTGTCGTACCACATCGTGACCTTCACCATGTCGCCGTCGAGGACCATGGTGTTGGTGGAATCGAAGATCGAGCTGTGCGGGTTGCCGATGATGTCCGAGGAGACGATCGGGTCGGTGACGTACTCGATGATGCCCTTCATCGGGCCTTCCGCGGCGGCCTTCATCGCGCCGTTGATTTCCTCGACGCTGGTCTTCCTGGCGGCCATGAAGGTCAGATCGGTGATCGAGCCGTCGGGCACCGGGATGCGGAGGGCGTAGCCGTGCAGCTTGCCCTTCAGGGCCGGGATGACCTCGCGCAGGGCCTTGGCGGCGCCGGTGGTCGAGGGCACGGTGTTCAAGGCGGCGGCTCGCCCGCGACGCTTGTCCTTGTAGGGCATGTCCAGGATCGCCTGGTCGTTCGTGTACGCGTGCACCGTGGTCATCAGGCCCTTGACGATGCCGATCTTCTCGTGCAGGACCTTGCAGGCCGGGGCCAGCGAGTTCGTCGTGCAGGAGGCGTTCGAAATGCACTTCATCGAGGCCTTCAGCTCGCTGTCGTTGACGCCCAGGACGATGGTGGCGTCGGGCTTGTCCTTGGCCGGGGCGCTCAACAGCACGCGTTTCGCGCCGGCGGTCAGGTGCGTGTCGAAACCCGCCTTGCCCTCGGTCGCCCGGGAGGTGAACTTGCCCGTCGATTCCAGGACGACGTCCACGCCCTTGGCGCCCCAGGGCAGTTTGGCGGGATCCTTCTCGTTCAGGATCGGGATCTCTTTGCCGTTGATGACGATGGCGCTGCCCTTGACCGCGACGGTACCGGGGAACTTGCCCTGCGTCGAATCATATTTGAACATGTACGCGAGCATGTCGGCGTCGAACAGATCGTTGATCGCGACGACCTCGAACTTGTTGAACTTGTCGGCCATCGCGCGGAGCACCAGGCGGCCGATGCGGCCGAAACCGTTGATTCCTACCTTTACTGCCATGAACGTTTCTCCTTTAATTCCTGCCATTGTTATTGCGGCCGATTCTCGGGTCAGACCCCGACCGAACGGGGCTTCGAAAAACGAAGGCCCTACTGTAGTAGTGCCCCCCACCCCTGTCAAGGAATTATTGACCTATGCGGAAAGGGGGAAAGGCTCAGGGCTTGTGCCAAACGGCACAAGGGCAGTACGGCACGGCGAAGTCAGATCGGCGGGAGGCATGGCCGTTGGTCTCGCCCCCTGCCGGCAGGATTGGACTACGGTCGCGAAGGGACCCCAAACGCGAAAAGATGCGTTTGGGACCCCGATGCTCGTTTCGTGCGGCGTTTGCGTCGGACGACGCCGGCCACCGCCCCACGCTCTACACAAGCCTCGTCCGCAAACCCGCTTTCTTCGCGACAGAAACCTGACTCTCATCTGCCGAGACGAACAAATCCGCTCGCCATTGGAGTGCACATGCGACGTGGAGAGCATCCATTGCGCGTACCGGGCTGGTCTCCAGAATGGCTATGCAGGCCGATACGACGTCCGGCGCGAGGTTGACGATCATGGCATCGCGTATATCCTCGAACATCTTGTCCTTTGCCGTTTCATACTGCCGGCGCGAGAGATCTCGTTCGCGTACACGCCGGTTAAGGGCAGAGATGACCTCTGGAATGCAGACGACGCTCAGGGCAAGTTCCGTCGCCGCCATGTACAGTGCCTCCACGTCTTGGCTGCCCGGTTCCTCAATGTACCGCTTCACAAAGGCGGAGGAGTCAAAGAACGTCTTCACGCCTTCGCTCCTCAAGAATCGTGGTCGACAAGCTTGCCCCCTTGATGGTCAACCGCAGTCCCGGCCGTTTCCACGAGGGGCCGGCAGGATGCTCGTTCGACGGCGGTGAAATCTCCGCGATCGGCTTGCCGTGCCGCAGCACCAAAAAGGTTTCGCCCTTCTCAACATCCGAGAGCACCCCCGACGCCCGCTTTCGAAACTCTGTGAACGTTACGGTCTTCACGTGTAGAACCTCCTGATTGAAACTGTACATAATGTACATCAGTGTACAAAATGGAAGACGGCCTGTCAAGCTGCCGGGGTGCCATACTCACTACGCCAGTGAAGAGGCCTTAATGGAGATGTGCCTCGTGGGCGTGTCGGTCCGTTGGGTAGAAGACATCGCGGAAGCTCTCTGGGGCAGCGAGGTCGGAAATGTCTCGGTCCTGGCAAGTGGTTCACTTGCTTCCACATCGAATGGAATCTGGCGCAGAAGGCTTGTCCTCGGTGTGTTCTATCTGCTCCATCCGGGTCGGGCGGGCCCCGAGATCTCGTCTGTTGGCCTGCCTACCAAATCCCGCCAGGATTTCCTCCAGCAGGGGACGCATGCTGCCGACCAGGCCGGTCTTGATGATCAACCCCCAGCCGAGTTCGAATTTCTTCCACCCGCCTGTATAGGCGAGGTGCCGCAGGATGCTGCGGATGTCTGGTTTCAGCCGTGCGGCCCGGAGGATGCTGGACCATCTATAGAAGGTCTCATAGGCACGACGGTATCCACTCTCAAGTTGGGAGGTTGTCATCCCCGTGGGCTCATACACACAGTGGCGCGTGTCGTACAATCGCCAGTCACGCGTGCGAATGCGGTTCGCTTGCTGCATGCGATCATAGAGCCTGGAGCCTGGATAGGGGGTCAGGATATGGAACGTGGCGGTCTCTATGCCCCGGGAGATAGCCCACTCGACAGTGCGGTCGAATACTGAAGGTCTGTCGCCGTCCATGCCGAAGACGAAGCTCGCGTTGACCATCACGCCGCGATCGTGGAGCCGGTGAACGACCTGATCGTAGTTGCGGCCGACATTCTGCAGTTTGTGCTGTTGTCGCAGATTGTCGGGATTGAGCGTCTCGAAACCGATGAACAGGCTCGTGAGGCCGCTCTGCGCGGCTCGATCGAGCAGCGCGGAATCCAGGACGGAGCTGACGGTGCCGGCTGCCTGCCACAGCCGCCCCATTCCCCGCATGCCGTCGAACAGGGCCAAAGCGAATGGGCGATCCCCCAACAGGTTGTCATCCAGGAAGAAGAGGTGGCGGCCAGGCAGGGACTCGATCTCCTCAAGGGCCCGATCCACCGCCAAGGTGTAGAATGACCTGCCTCCCCTGAAGAAAGACTCCTTGTAGCAGAAATCGCAGGCGTGGGGACATCCGCGTGACACGATCAAGGAGTTGGGGACCAGGTAGTTGGCCCTCTTGATAAGGTCTCTTCGCAAGGGTGGAATGCCTGTCAGGTTTCGCTGTGTGGACCGGTACAGGACGTCTGGACGACCTTGACAGAAGTCCTTGAGGAACGCGGGCCATGTGTCCTCGCCCGGCCCACAGAAAACCGTGTCCGCGTGGAGCGATGCCTCCTGGGGGCAGGCGGTGACGTGCAGACCACCCAGGCAGACGTAGGATCCGCGGGCCCGATAGAGGTCTGCCAGTTCGTACGCCCTGTGGGCAGAGGTGATGTACACCTCGATCACCACGAGGTCGGGCCGGTCATCCAGGGTGAGCGTCTCGACGTGCTCGTCCTGTAGGTCGACGATGTCGTCCGGGTCGAGATACGCGGCCAGGAGGGCCAAACCCAGCGGAGGGAACAGGGAGTACTTGATGGGACGCCAGTAGGGGCTCTTGGCCTCGGTGAGGGCTGGGAGGATCATCTTCACTCTCATGGGTCGCTCCAGGACTATTGCGTTGGTATTACAAAGAACTTTGCGTAACAAAGTACACGGTCGGCACGACGCCCGTTTGGGAAGAGGGGTTCCTTCGTCAGGCGTGGGCCAGACGCGGGCCAAACAGGCTGCGAAGCGACGCAGGTCTGCCCTGCCGGGCAGCCACCTTGTCCGCTGCATCCAGGAGCACCGCCTCGAGTGCCTGCAGGTATGCCATAAAGTCATCCCTGCCTTGCTTGGACAGGCAAACCGTCGTCTGTGGGCGGTGTCCTGCAAAGGACTTGTCGATGCGGATGGCCTTTGCCCGCTCCAGCGCGGCCAGATGGCGGCTGAGATTGCCATCTGTCAGCCCGCATGCATCTCTGAGTGCTGTAAAGGTCACGCCATCGACTGTGCCCAGGAGTTGAGACATGATGATCAGCCGTGCCGGCTCATGGAAAATCCGTTCCAGCCTGGAACAAGGGTTGTCAGGTTTATGGCTCATGGGAATCACGTCCTTTAGAGAAGGCCGCAGGACAAGGAGGCGCTCGGCATGCGATTGTAGTGGAAGATGAATCCTCCAACCCATTCGCCGACGCCGAACACGGCGCCCATCGGCCATGGGTTGGTGAAAGACAGGCCTGGCCAGAACAGGCAGACGGTGCCGCATCCAATGTAGAAGAGGCCCAGCGGCCACAGGGCCTTGGGCAGGACCTGGCGGGAAGATAGGTTCGTCAACCCAAACAGACACATCCAGGTTCCAAACAGGGCATCGCAAGCGCCTAAGCGGATCAGGGCCACCGTGAGAATGCCGCCCACGGCCAGGGATGGAAGGGCGTATACGGTAGGCATCAACCGCCGTATGTCGCGGCGCACCTCCGAACTGAACAGGAACCAGTACAGGACAGCCGAATAGTTCGCGACCACGGACACGGCCAGCACCAGGCCCCAGCCCGCCAGATGCGCGACGGGCGTCCGTGGGTACCAGGACGCCCCCAGGACAAAGGGGGCCAGCAGGGCCAGGGTCCCGCCGATGATGCGACAGCGTCCGGAATAGCCGGTGAACCGCTGTGCGTTGATCACTCGCATCTTCAGTTCATGGACCTGTGCGAGAGCATGATGAATGTGCGTTGCGATCATGGACTGCTCCTCTGTTTGCTGCATTGTACGACAAACGACTTTGCGATGCAAAGCAAAAAACCAAACTTTTCCCGTCCCTTTTCTCGGGGCGAATGTCATGAATCACAGACAGGATGCCCGTGCTGCGATAGGCGAGCGGGGACGCTCGCCCTACGAAGACCACATGAACAGCCACCATGTTCCGGCCGCACCGGCATCGTGCTCTATCTTGCCATTAGTCCATGTCGCAGAATGCTGCACGTTCTCAACGAATCCGGATGCTGTAGAGCGAGGAACGGGCGGTGATGAAGAGGGTCCTGCGGTCGGGGCCGGCGAAGATCAGACAGATCGGACGCTGGGGGACTTCGATCGTGTCGAGCGGTTTGCCGGCGGGATCGAAGACGCGGATCTGGCCGGCGGCGATGTAGACGTTGCCTTGCTCGTCGGTCGCGACGCACTCGCCGCCTTCGTTGGCCAGGAGCTTCGGATCACTGAGCGTGCCGTCTTCGCCCACCTTGAACGACCACGTCTTGAGCTCGACCTCATTGGTGACGTAGAACGTCCGCCCTGCGACGGCGGGGGCCAGGCGGAAGGCGCGCACGACGTCGGCCATCTTGACGCCCCACATCGTGGCGCCGGTTGTGAAGTCCGAACCGGCGGGGATGAACGTCGTGCCGTCCGGCGAGACAAAATGGAACGGCTTGACCATCGTCGAATCTTGCTGGAATTCCGGGTTGTGCATCCAGCGGTTCACCGGGAGCATCGCGATCATTCCCGGTCGCGGGGCGGTGGGCTGCGACTGAATCGTGACGATCTCGCTGTCCTTCTGATCCGGTCGGAAGGCGAGCACCGTGCCGTTGCCTGTATAGGCGACCACCAGCAGATTGCCCGCCTTGTCGAAGGCCAGGTTGACCGGCTGCTGCTCGATCTCGCGGACGACCTCGGCCTTGCGTTGCTGTGCCGACCATCGATAGACACGCTTCTCACGGGCATCCGCGAAGTAGAGCGTGCCCTTGCCGTCCACCGCCGCCCCGGCGATATTGAGGAACCCGTCGGCGAGCTTCTCAACCTTGGCCCCGGCTGGCAGGATAGGCGATTCGGTTTTCGGTCGTGAGGGCAGCGGGCCGCTCGTCACGTCGAGCACCGCGAACTCAGGATCGCGGACCTCCGCGTTGGCTGTCGTTTCAAAGATCGTGCTGTCGAATGAGACCCGGCTGTTACTATAGCAATGGAGATTGCGAAAGCGGATGTCCCGCGACTCGCCGATCTTCGTCGCGTGCGGGAACGGCACGAAGCAACTGATCACGCGATAGAAGAACGTGTTGGCGAACAGGAGGTTGCTCGACCGATCGATCTGCAGGGGCAGGGCCTTCGGTCCTTCCTCTCGCTCCTCCTCGAACTGCACCGCGTAAAACCGCCAGTTCGACGCGTTTCGCACGATCATCTCGTTGCTGACGTGATGCTCCAGCGACATCGCGTACACCCGGCCGCTCGTGGAGGTGTCCGAGATCATCATGCCGGATTTCGCGTGGGGGTTCGGCGTCCAGATGTCCTTGAAGGTTCCGCCGCCGGTGTCGGTGACCCAGAGGCTGGCGGGTTGGCTGTCCCAGGCGTCGCGATTGCCCAGATTCCCGCCTCGCTGCTGGCCGGGGACGCGCGTGCCGTGGCCGCCGAGCAGGCGGACGTCGTTCATCAGAGAGTTCGCCCCGGCCATCCACTTGACGCCGACGGCGCGGGGATTGACCGCGTTGGTGTAGACCCCGATACCTGTGACGATATTCGTACCACCCTTGGGCGTCTCGACGATGGCTTTGGGCGAGCCCTCGCCCTGGAACGCAGGTGTATTGTCCGGCAGGTTGATTACGGTGGCCGAGGGGTGCAGACCGATCAAGACGGTATCCGCCCGGAGCGTCAGCGTGTCGCTGACACGGTACCAGCCCATGGGGAAGTAGAGCGTTCGATGCTCCGCAATTGCCTTCTTGAGGGCTGCGGCGTCGTCGGTCTTCCCGTCGCCCGTCACACCCAGCGTACGGACGTTGACCCAGGTCGCCGGGTCGGGCAGGGCGGGGATGTCCGAGGCAATCGTCGGCAGAGCGGTCGCCTCATGGGCCGACACGGTGGTCTTGATCTGCCGGTCGACGCCCAGGTCGGAGAGGTGCAGGCCGTGAGAGAACTGATCGACGACGTACGCGGAGCCGACGCCCGACACGGTCTTTCCGCTCTCACGGAAGCTCGCCAGAACCGGCACATTTTTGCACGCGACGTTCTGCAGATTGACTTGCAGTCGTGCGTTGTTTTCATTGCCGATGATCAAGGCCGGACCGGAGATGTCCTCCATGCGGGCGTCGCTGATCCAGAGTTCGTCCGCCTTGTCGGGGGCTGTGGAGACGGCGGTGGGGACGTTCGTGAAGCGGGGACGCACGAGCGCGAGCCCGCCCTCGTCGGAAGCGATGGCGGCCTGACTCTGTCCCTCGAACGTGCAGTCGATCACGAGGATGGGCCAGCCGGGGGCGGAGCGTTTCGTCGCGATGCCGTACTGGCCGCCGTGGAAGTGCAGGTCTTCGACCTCGTTGCCGATGTCCTCAATTCCCGCCTGGGCCGAGCCGAGACGGAAGTCCATGTGGGCGAGATAGCAGTGCTGGGCGACATGGAAGCGGACGCCGACCGTCGCCGGGTTGCCGGGACCGATCTCGATGTCGATGTTGCTCATCG
>Ga0172363_10005740_pt1 | contig 10042 bp, 14 predicted proteins | sample LakKivs2_kivu2a2_FD_114541 | JGI IMG/M metagenome (GOLD analysis project Ga0172363, IMG submission 114541) | Sediment microbial communities from Lake Kivu, Rwanda - Sediment s2_kivu2a2 | ecosystem: Environmental > Aquatic > Freshwater > Lake > Sediment | place: Rwanda: Western Province, Lake... | reverse complement strand
TCATTATAGCTACAAATCGGAGATTCGAATCTCAACAGTCCACTTCATCAAAAAGAAAGTAATCTAAAAATTCATTCAAATTCACAGATACAAAACTATATAAACAATGAACTCCCTTTTACGTATGATAAAATAATAAAATATCAGCATTCTGCAGATCTGTTATTTGGATTTATGGAATTTGACTGTTTTTGTTTTTTATCAAAATCAAAAATACACAGAATGGTGTCTAAAAAATGAATCGAAGAAGAAACAAAAAATCATACGATACAATTAAAATTTCCAATAGGAAAGTTACTAGGTGTAGAAAAACATCGCTACCCGTTTTTGAAAACGACAGATGTGATGAATTTAAAACCGAACTTGGTAAAGAAACAGAAAGAAATTGTAAAAATTGTATGCATTCATTTTAGGAACAGAATAAAACAATGACACAATATTTTTTGTATAAATAGGTGAAAAGAAAATGAAATTTGAAGAACTAAACATAAACAAAAAACTCTTAGAAACAATACATAGACAAGGATTCGAAGAACTAACTGCAATCCAGGAAAAATGTCTACCAGAGATAATAAAAGGAAAAGATGTCGTAGGACAATCAGAAACCGGCTCAGGAAAAACACTGGCCTTCTGTCTACCAATACTGGACAAAATCGTTCCAGGAACAGGACTACAAACAGTTGTTCTAACCCCAACAAGGGAACTATGCGTACAAGTAAGTGAGGTATTCATAGAGTACGGAAGACCTCTAGGCATAAAAACGACGAGCGTATACGGCGGCGTAGGAATAGAGCCACAGATAAAAGGAATACGCACATCAGACATAGTAGTCGGCACACCAGGTAGAATGCTTGATCATCTACGCAGAAAAACCATGGATTTTAGAAATGTGAGATTTCTCGTGCTTGATGAATTTGACAAAATGCTAGAAATGGGTTTTATAGAGGATGTCGAACAAATAATAAGGCAAGTACCAAGAAATAGACAAACACTCATGTTCAGCGCAACATTATTGCCAGATGTTAACAGGTTTGTTAACAAACACATGAACAACCCTCTGGTTTTACAAACCCAGTCCTACGTGGACGAAAGCAAACTAGAGCAAATCTACTACGACATCTACCCGCAAAACAACAAGTTCTCCATCCTGGTGCATCTGCTTAAAAACAACACATCAGGCCTAGCAATCGTATTCTGTGCTACAAGAAGAGAATCAGATATTGTGGCAAGGAATCTCAGATATCACGGCATTCATGCCTCCGCAATACACGGAGGGATGAGCCAAAACAAAAGAATGGAATCGCTAGACGCCCTGAAAAACCAAGAAACAGATGTTCTCGTAGCAACAGATGTAGCAGCCAGGGGACTTGATATTAAAAACGTCACCCATATCTACCATTACGACGTACCAAAGACAGCCACCCAATACATACATAGAATAGGCAGAACAGCACGTGCCGGAGCAAACGGAACAGCAATTACCTTACTAACACAACCAGACCATGATAACTTCAGAAGGGTGCAGAGCAACGAAGAACTAAAAATAGAGAAAGCAGACATACCTGATTACAAAAGCGTCTCTTTTTCCAGAGGGAACAGCAATAGACATAACAAAAAACCATTTCAAAGACAATATCATCGTTCTTTTGGACGACACAAAACTATGAGCCGCAATAATTACTGAAAATTTGATAAATGATATATCTAAAATTTTAGATCATCTTGTTTCTCTAAAATATCTACTATAAGGTTTTCCTGTAATTCCTTCTCAGCAGATTTATCCAATATTTCTATGTACAGAGGGTTTGGTGTTTTAGAGTGCCTTACTTTTATTTTTGAATATATTTATATAGAAGTGTTTATAATATATATTAATGTTTAAAATGATTGGTAGAAAAATCGTCATACTTGTACTAATGTGCATGTTTTTATTAGCAAGTTTTATGCCTCTGTCGTTATCTGAGATTAAAACAGATAACGTAGCGGAACCTCAGGGTGCTTTTTTATCGCAACATAATCCAATATTGATAGTTGTAAACGATGATTTTACAGCTAAAAATGGCGTAATTGGTGGAGACGGAACAGCTGATAATCCATATATTATTGCTAATTGGAATATCAAGATGAGAATAATAGACATATTGAAGGACACAGACGGAATGTCAATAAAGGATACGACCGCTTTTTTTGTTATAAAAAATTGTTACATACATTTTATAGATGGTATGCTTTCGCATGTTATTTCTAAAAAATTGCATTCGTATGGTAGTAACGGTATTAATTTATACAATGTTTCAAATGGAAAGATAGAAAGCTGCCGTATAAAAGGGATGGCTGGGTCTATTAATCTCGAAAATTTCTCTAATAACAATCTAGTTATCAACTGTAAGTGTTGGCGGAATTGCTGTGGAATTGGTATAAATCGTTTTTCAAACAATAATACGGTTGAAGGATGTGAAACTCACAACTATGGCTGCAGCATCTGTCTATGGGACAATGTAAGTTATAACATCGTTAAGAATTGTACATGCAGAAAAGTGCCGATTAGGATTTTTAATTCTTCTTACAATCAGGTATCTGGATGCAACATAACACACTGTCTCGAGGGAATTGACATATTCAATAATTCCTATGACAATACTATAACTGGCTGTAAATTTTATTGTAATAAACTTGGTTTAAAAATCTATGATGATTCAAATAACAATCTAATATACCAGAATGATTTTATTAAAAACAGAAAACAAGTATATGACGAATGTATAAATCAATGGGACAATGGCACTCATGGAAATTATTGGAGTAATTTTAAAGATGTTGATGGAAATGGGGATGGCATTTGGGACCATCCAATTTCGATACCTGGCGGTGATAATAAAGATAGATATCCTCTGGTAAATCCTTTTAGAATCTAGTTTCCAAAAAACTGTTAGAAAAAATAATTTATTTAAGTTTTACAGGCGTTTAAGCCATGTTTTTCCAAGTATTTCTGATGGTACTCCTCTGCCCTATAGAATTCACCTACTTTTGTTATCTCTGTGACTATGGGTTTAGAGTATCTCTGTGATTTCATTAGTTTATTTTTTGATGTTTCTGCAATTTTTTTCTGCTGTTCGTTGTGGTAGAATATAACTGATCTGTATTGCGTACCATAATCAGGCCCTTGCCTGTTCAACTGTGTTGGAGTATGAACCCTCCAAAATACTTCCAGCAATTCTTCATATGATACTTTTTTTGGGTCATATTCAATTCGTATGACTTCTGCATGACCTGTTTTATCTGTACATACATCCTCATAGGTTGGGTTCTTAAGAGTACCACCCATGTATCCTACAGTGGTTTTTTCTACTCCTTTTATTTTTCTAAAAGTTTCTTCTACGCCCCAGAAACAGCCTGCCCCGAATGTTGCTTTCTCAGCCATAATCCATGTAATAAAGATATTGTTTTATCATTTATTTCTTTTGATTGATATATTATAACAATTTATTTAAATCATAGTTTTATATAGTTCCAAAACAAAAGGATGAGGATGCAAAATTCAGTTTTTTTGTAAAACTGGATATTTGAGTTTTTGTTCTTTAAAGATAAAATAGAAGAGTGCTAGAGGAGATAAACAATGGGATGTGTTAAAAAAGGAGATAAGGTTAAAGTAGAGTACGTTGGAAGGTTAGAGGATGGTACGATTTTTGACAGCTCCGAAAAACATAATGCTCCATTGGAATTTATTGCTGGCGGAGGGCAACTAATAAAGGGATTTGAAGACGCAGTTATCGGTATGATTGTTGGAGAAGAAAAAGAGATCAAAATCCCTCCAGAGGAAGCATACGGGATGCCTAACCCTGATTTCGTTAAAGAAGTACCACGGGATTGTTTTCCTCCTGACCAAGAAATTGGACCTGGCATGGTTTTTGTGATGAAGATGGAGAACGGAAAACAAATACCATTGAGGATAACACTGATATCTGACGATAAAGTAACCGTTGATCTTAACCCACCTCTTGCAGGTAAAACATTGATATTCAAAATAAAATTGCTGGATATAATCATCTAAAAAAATTTTGTTTGCATAACAATGCCTTTGTAACAACTAAATTTGTATAATATTCAATATTTTTTGTTGAATTGATACATTAGTACTATTAGTAATGCAATGTGAAACATATATCCTACTCCAAGATGCAAGTAGTCTTGAGTTCCTGTTTCTAATAATTTATCAAGGGCCATGAATGTCCAGAAATTTGGTATTACACCAAGGATGTATTTCCAGTTATCTGCAATAAAGAATGCAAAAAGCGGCAGAAAGAATACACTTCCAGCTGTTTTGAACAGCGCAAAAGCCTGTATCTTGTTATTAGCCAGGTTGTTTATCATCAATGCTATCAGTGGTGTAAAAAGCGTAAATAAAATTGCTGTTGGCAGATAATCCAACAGAGACACATCAATTAGACCAGTCAGTAACGGGAAAAATAGGATAAAAATAAAAGATAAAAAAGAGATAAAAAACAACCTATACGCTAAGTAACTGGTTCTTGATATAGGCATAACACGCAACACTGTAAGGAGGTTTTCATCGCGTTCATCCATAATTAGAAAAGAGATTACGAAACCAAATACCATCGGCATCATGATTGCCATCATCATGTAGAGAACTGGATAGAAAGGTTCAAGCGGATACATGTTTTTTGATATCCATGGTATTACCAATCTACATAGCATTATGAAAATTATCGGTGACACAACACAGCCGACAACAAGGAGACGGTCTCTTGCTATGTTTTTTAGGTCGTTTAACATTAGTTTAGTAAAATAAACCATCTATTTGCCCCCCATTACTATGTGTTTGTAGAACGCTTTTTTCGATATGTAATAACATAATATTATCCAGAACACTAGGTAGGCGACTGCGTATATTGCTTCATTTATTGATATCTCCCCAAAAACTCCTTGGAACAATGTTATAGACGCCTGTGACGGCCATATGTAGAAAATGTCGTTTTTGTAGATTCCGGATTCATTTAGAAGCGGAGGTAAAAGTAAAGTTAACATGGCAACCATCATTAGGACCAAATACTCATTTATGCTGCGGCATCTTGAAACCATTATGAATCCAACTAATATGAGGAAAACAGATGTTAGTATTATACCTGCTAAAAGGTAAAAGTAGTTGAATTCAAAACCATGTGCTAAATATATGAAGAGAAGAGCTACTATTACCGACAGTATTGTAAGTGATATTATTTTTGTTAGGAAATAGTTCCTAGTCTGCATAGGCGTTACTATAAGCGCTTGTATTGTGTTCTCATTTTTTTCAAAGAGCACAAGCGCTCCACGAACATGATGCCGATTAGTGTCGGGTCAAAAAATAAAAACATTGTTAAGAAGAATGTTGTATTGAATGTTGGCAATGCCGTTAGTGTTATGTAATATAGGATTGCCCCTACCATTGCTATATAGATTATTCTGTATCTATGGTCCAGTATAAACTCCCATTTAAGCATCGTTAACAGCTGATTCATTTAAGCTGCCTTCCCGTTACTTTTATGAATACATCCTCAAGTGCTGCTTCTTCTGTGTGCATTGTCTGCACTTGCCCGCTGTTCAACAAATTGATGAAGGCGTTGTTTGTACCCAGGTTTGCTAGGTCGAATTCTTCACGCAATAAATCCCCATCTTTTAGGTACTCTACCCTAACACGTTTTTTTCCATGTTTTAACTTCAGTTCTTTCGGGCTTTCAACAAGTGACAGTTTGCCGTCTACCATGAAACCTACTCTGTCGCATAGTTCGTCTGCATCTGTCATATTATGTGTTGTTAGAAAAATAGATACGCCTTTTTTCTTTTTTTGAAGTATTATGTTTTTTACCTGCCTTGCACTAATAGGGTCAAGACCCGTGGTTGGCTCGTCTAGAAAAAGCATCTTTGGGTTGTTTAGCAGTGCACGAATAAAGTTTAATTTTGTTCTCATACCTTTAGAAAACGATCCTACACGCTGGTTTGCATCTTGTTCTAGATCCACCATTTTTAGTAACTCATGTGGGTCAACGGTTTTTACGCTGTAGAATGATGAAAAGAGTTCCAGGTTTTCCAGAGCGGTTAGTTTCTGGTAATGGTTTGGTAGTTCAAAGCAGACGCCTATGCTGTTGTATAAGTCTGATTTCCAGTCCTTAAGGTTTTTACCAAATAATTCAACGTTTCCACTGTATCCTTTTAGTAAACCTATTATTACTTTTTGTGTAGTACTTTTACCTGCACCGTTGGGTCCCAGGAAACCGAATATCTCCCCTTTCTGTATTTGGAAAGAAATACCATTCACTGCTTTCTTTTTTGATTTCGGATAAGTAAAATCTAGATTTTCTACTTTAAGCATCTATTTCACATCCTCATCCTCTTTTAGGATAACGCTTTATTCCTTATAATATAAATGCTTTTAGGGGCAATAATCCATATAACAGGAAAATATAATTAATAGGCAATCTGTTTTTAAATACTAGATAAGAGAGAGGTATCATGGAAAAAAGCATTAAAAATCTCTTGTTAGTAACAGGAAATAGCGTAGCTGTTGTAGCAACTATAATTGTTAACGTCCTAGCGGTCTTACTCCCCATAAATGGAAAAACAACCCAAGAGCTATCAGATAATATACCTAATTTGTTTGTACCGGTAGGGATAACATTCTCGATATGGAGCATTATCTATATCTTTCTGATAATTTTCATGATCTATCAGATAATGGGTTTGATTAAGAAAAAACAAGACATGAACTATCTAGAAAAAATAAGTGGATGGTTTATACTCGCAAGCCTAGCCAACATAATCTGGATATTTTTATGGCAATACGAATACGTCTCGTTCTCACTATTGGTAATGCTTCTTTTGCTAGTCTCGCTACTGATAATATATCTTAGGTTAAACATAGGATTATCTAAAGTTTCACTCAAAGAAAAACTAGCTGTCCATGTTACGATAAGCATCTATCTCGGATGGATTTCTGTTGCAACTGTTGCAAATGTTACTGCAGTACTGGTAAACGCTGGCGTCGGGGAACTCTTCCTCGGCCAGGTCACATGGACCATCATAGTTATCGCAGTTGTTGCCCTAATCACGTTATTAATGCTTCTTAGACGAAAAGACGTTGCATACAGTCTTGTCATAATCTGGGCAGTAGTAGGAATTGTAATCAAAAGACTAAACACAGACCCAATCTACGGGGTGCAGACAAACCTTGCAATAACAGCAGCAATTGCTATAGTTATTATTGCGATAGCAATGATTGCAAGAACAATACCTGCGATCTATAAAAAAGAACCGTCTAAGTTAGAAAATAAATAAAAAAGAGAAGGAGGGAGGTAGAAGTTTTTACTGGACTTCTACCTGTACAGTGAATGTTGCACAAACATCTGTTTTATCCCATGATCTGCTACAGTTCAACTCAAGCGTTGTTGAACCAGCTTTCTCTGCGGTGAACATCCAGATATCGTTTCCGAAATCACCCATCAAACCAGACGGTTGACTATTAGATTTCTCAGTGAGACTGAGCACTTTCTCATCAAGAGCCGCAATCTCCCAACTGTATCCACCATCGCCATAATCTTTGAGCTCTAGATTCACCTTGTCACCTTTTTTCAAAGAGATTGTGGTACCGTTATCTTCTGCGGTTATAAACTTTGTAGAGTTGTTTTCCTTGATTGGTTTTTCTGAGAGCATAGATGCCACGCTTATTGCGGTCGTTGCCATTATTACTACGCTTATTACCAGCCCAAATAGATAAATCACTTTATTTTTTGTCATATATCATCAAACGTATATTGTCCTCAAAAGTATATATAGGAGCGGAAAATGTTCGGAAAAAACCAAACAAAAAATAGATATTTACAGGAGAGGAACCTTTTAAAAGTATACATTCCATGGTTATAGAATAAAAATATAATAGATAATAAACGTTTTACAAAATGACCACGATGATGAAAAACTATATCACACTAAGTGCTGCAACATGCTGAGAAATGGGCGAGCTGAGTGGTCAAAAAATGAGGACAGACATGCGATACGAAGAAATCATGGAGAAGTTGAAAAAATTATCAAACCAAAAAAACCTAGAAGGCATGGCACGGTACGGCATAAACCCAAAAAACAACCTAGGAATATCAATTTACCAGTTGAGGCCACTTGCAAAAGAGATAGGAACAAATCACCAACTTGCATTAAAGCTATGGAACTCAAAGATACATGACGCAAGACTTCTTGCGTGTTTTATCGACAACCCAGGAGAAGTAACTACAGACCAAATGGATTCATGGGCAGAGGATTTTGATTCATGGGATATCTGTGACCAAGCATGTACAAGCCTCTTTGATCTTTCTCCACTTGCATACAAAAAAGTTTACCAATGGGCAGACAATGAAAAAGAGTTTGTGAAACGAGCTGCATTTTCTCTCATTGCTGGACTGGCAGTACACGACAAAAAGGCATCAGATGAACAGTTCATATCATTTTTAACAATAATAAAGAAACAATCAACAGACGGAAGAAGCTATGTAAGAAAAGCAGTAAACTGGGCGCTGAGAAACATAGGAAAAAGAAACCAGGCATTAAACAAAAAGGCACTACAAACAGCAAAAGAGATAAGACAAATAGATTCGAAAACCGCTAGATGGATTGCAAACGATGCGATAAGAGAACTAGATAGTAAAAAAATACTGGAGAGGCTGAAGAAAAAATGAATGAATGGAAGAAACTTTTAAAAGCAGATCCGACAGATTGGCTGCTTGAAGAAGATAATCCCTCGGTTAGATACTATACGCTAACTGAAATTTTAGATAAACCCTCAAGCGATAATGAGATAAAAGAAGCAAAAAGACAAATAATGGAAATAGGTCCTGTCCCAAAGATTTTAGAAAAACAAAACCCACTTGGGCATTGGGAGGAACCTGAAAGGTTTTACACTGCAAAATACAAAGGAACCGCCTGGCAGCTCATGATTCTTGCTGAGTTAGGAACTGACTGAAATGACAAACGGATACGAAACGCATGCAAGTTCATTCTTTCCCATTCACAGGACAAAGAAAGTGCCGGGTTTTCATATTCCTCTAGTGCTAAAACTGGTGGAGGGCGCCATAATGAAGTAATTCCTTGCCTAACTGGCAATATGGTTTGGAGTTTAATACGTCTTGGATATCTAAAAGACCCTCGACTTCAACGGGGGATTGAATGGATCACCAGTTATCAGCGATTCGATGACAGGATAGCAGAAGTACCAAAAGGCTGGCCATACGATCGCTTGAAGACAGGATGTTTCAGCAGACACACCTGCCATATGGGCGCGGCAAAGACATTGAAGGCGTTAGCTGAAATCCCTGAAAACAAACGTAACACCTCTGTACAAAAGACACTGGAAAAAGGAGCTGAGTATTTCTTAATACATCATGTTTTTAAAAGCAGTCACAACCTGGATCGAGTCCCGAAACCAGGGTGGCTGAAAATAGGGTTCCCTCTAATGTATCAGACTGATATCTTAGAAATCCTGGGAATTCTCACAAAACTTGGATATAATGATGAACGAATGCAAGACGCGATAGACATTGTCATTTCAAAACAAAAAAATGACGGCAAATGGCTGCTTGAAAATACATTTAATGGAAAATTTCAAACAAACATCGAACAAAAAGACAAACCAAGCAAATGGGTTACACTAAATGCACTTAAAGTCTTGAAGAAGCTATAATGCATTTTTTTCACAGAACAACACAATAAACTTAAAAATAAATTGAAAATATGGTGGAGATGTGCTTGATATCATCAAAGACGAAAGTTCACTGGTTTTAACAGGTATAATCATTACGCTTATTTCTAGCCTTTTGTACACGATAACATCAACCGGTTTTAAGAGTGGAGGTCGTTATCGCACTAAGCTGGAGGCAGTACTAATATATCTTTCAGCCATGGTTTTTTAGGACTTATTACGCCATTTATAAACGAAATGTCTAAAATGATCATTCAGATAGTACCAATAATCTCGATATTTGGTGCACTGCTAGTAAGTGCC
>Ga0172363_10005734_pt1 | contig 10044 bp, 9 predicted proteins | sample LakKivs2_kivu2a2_FD_114541 | JGI IMG/M metagenome (GOLD analysis project Ga0172363, IMG submission 114541) | Sediment microbial communities from Lake Kivu, Rwanda - Sediment s2_kivu2a2 | ecosystem: Environmental > Aquatic > Freshwater > Lake > Sediment | place: Rwanda: Western Province, Lake... | reverse complement strand
AGTTTTCAATCCATTTTCCCACGCCTTAAAGTGAGATGATGTAATTTTTGATACCGTTGGATTTGCCAAATAGATATTCATAGATTGTGATTGGTCAATGAATGGTGCTCTGTCTGATGCCATATCAATTAACTCTCTTTGAGAGATTTCCCAAATTGTTTTGTATTTTGTCAAAAGGTGTTCAATTCTTTTAACTTTCTTATTATATGATTTATCTTCAGGGTCCAAATATTTGTTGAAATTAATTGTTTGAATTGACCCTTCGTTCATAATGATTTCGTTTTTCACTTGCTCATTCCAAATTCCGATTTTCTCAAAGTCATTAATTAGATATTTGTTTACAATCATAATTTCTCCACCAACAACTCGTCTGTTAAATAACGCCGAATGCGCCGGTTCAGTCATTTCATATGACCCTGTGATTTTCGCTGAGGAAGCCACCGGCATCTGAGCGGTTGTAAGTGAATTACAAACTCCAAACATCTTAATACTATCTCTTAACTCGTTCCAATCCCATCTTCCTGATAGGTCATTCTCACTTAATCCCCACATATTGAACTGAAATACCCCTTGTGATATCGGTGAACCATTAAAGTATTCGTATGGTTTGTATTCACCTGTTTTACACAAGTAATTTGATTCGTAAATCGCTCCGTAATAAATGGTTTCAAATATTTCTTTGTTAAGTTTTCTTGCTTCAGGTGAGGTGAAAACGTAATCCATCAAATAAAATACGTCCGCTAATCCTTGAGTTCCGATACCGATTGCTCTTTGTTCTAAACCACCTTTTTTACCTTTTTCGGTTGAGTAATAATTGATATCAATAACCTTGTTAAGTGCTCTTACAACCTTACGGGTTTCTTCAAACAATCTTTCGAAATTAAACTTACCATCTTCAATAAAGTTTTTCAAAATCATTGATGATAATGTGCATATCGCTGTCGTTTTTTCATCCGTGTATTGGTAAATCTCATTACATAGGTTTGATTGTTTGATAACACCGATATTTTGGTGGTTGGTCTTTTTGTTTGCGTTATCTTTTGAACACAAGTAAGGAACACCAGTTTCAATTTGAGATTCAATAATCTTATACCATAGTTCTTGGGCTTTGATTTTTTTACCTAAACCTAAACTTACGGCTTTGTTATAGTTTTGTTCATATTCTTCTCCGTAGCACTCCTGAAGTGGTTTGATACCCGCTTTTATGATATCATCAGGACAGAATAAATACCAATCCGATGATTCACGAACCGCCCTCATAAAGTTATCGGGTAACCATAAAGATGTGAAAAGGTCTCTTGCTCTTAACTCCTCGGGTCCCGTGTTTTTCTTAATATCTAACAAATCAAAAATATCTTTGTGCCAAGGTTCGATATAGATGGCTGCACTTCCAGGTCTTCTTCCTTGTTGATTGAAAAATCTGAGGGACTCATTTACGATTTTAAGGTATTTTAATAATCCACCGGCAAATCCACCTGATGATGAAATACGAGTATCTTTTGACCTAATATTACTCAGACATAATCCGATACCTGCAGCGTCAGATGAATATGTTGAGATGTCTTTTAAGGTATCCAAAAGCCCTTTTCTTGAATCATCGTTGTTATAATGTAATACACAAGACGCCAACTGTGGAACTTTTGTTCCTGCATTAATCATAATAGGTGTTGCGGGAGAAATAAGTTGATTAGATAACGACTTATAGTATTCTACCGCGTCATCAAATGAGTTTGTAACCCAAAGAGCAACTCTCATATACATATGTTGTGGTCTTTCAACCGAAACACCATTCGAGTTTTTCAAAAGATACATCTCATGTAATGAACGCCATGCGAAGTAATCAAAATTGTAATCCAATTCGTGATTGATTACTCCATCAATTTTATCTTTACCATAATACTTCATAGTGTGTATCAATTCCTGATTTATGATACCTTCTTTACTTAAGGACTCCATAACTTCAGAAAAAGATGGGTTTGTTTCTTTATGGTATGAGGAAATTGCTACGGTAGCGGCTAATCTACTATAATCATAATGACTACCTGTGTAAGATGCCGAGATTTCGTATACTAATTTATCTAAATCCCTTGTGGTGATTTTTCCTTCGGTTGGAACTGACGTAATTACTTTGATGAATATTTCATCTGAATTTACGTTTAAGGATTTAGACGCTTTTTTTATTCTGTTATATATTTTGGTGGGGTTAAAAGATACCTCTTCCCCACCTTTTTTAATGATTGTTAGTGACATATTAAATAAATTAAAAATCTTGTTCGTCAAATGAGATTGCCTCGTTCAATTTTGCTTTTTGATATTCTATTGTTCTACTTTCAAAGAAATTACCTTTGGTTTCAACTGCGATTTGTTCCATAAACTTGAATGGTTGCTCTACATTAAATTCTTTTTTACATCCGAATTTAACAAGTAATCCATCAACAACGAACTCCAAATATTGTTTCATAAGATTTTGGTTCATACCAATAAGTGAAACAGGTAGTGACTCGGTAATAAATTCTTTTTCAATTTCAAGTGCTGATAACAATATCTCTTTAATTCGTTTTTCAGAGATTTTGTTTTCCAAATGGTTATTAAACAAATGAATAGCGAAATCACAATGTAAGTTTTCGTCCTTGAAAATCAAGGCATTTGCATTACATAATCCTTGCATAATACCTCTTGACTTCAACCAAAAGATTGAGCAAAATGAACCTGAAAAGAATATTCCCTCTACAGCGGCAAACGCAACCAATCTTTCTTGGAATGATGCGTCTTTAATCCAATTAAGAGCCCAATTAGCCTTTTTCTGAACTGCTGGTAAATGTTCAATCGCTCTGAAACATTCCAACTTTTCTTTGGGGTCATTGATATATGTGTCAATTAATAGGGAATACATTAGTGAGTGGATATTTTCCATCGCAAGTTGGAATCCGTAAAAGAATTTTGCCTCGGGGTACTGAACTTCTCTGTAAAAGTTTTCAGCCAAGTTCTCATTAACAATTCCGTCAGAGGCCGCGAAAAACGATAATACATTTTTAATAAAGTATTTTTCATTTTCAGACAATTTCTCCCAATCTCTGATGTCACCACTTAGGTCAACTTCCTCAGCGGTCCAAAAAGCCGACTGATGTTTTTTGTAAAAATCCCATATATCGTGATATTCAATAGGGAATATGACAAACCTGTTAGGGTTCTCTTTTAATATTTGTTCCATAATTAATTAACTTTTTGTTCTTTTTCTTTTCTTTTATCCATCAATTCTTTCATTCTTTTCTTACGTTCTTCTTCTTTGTTTTCTTCGTGTCCCAAGAATGTTGTGGACGATTCTACATCTATTTCCAACATTGCGTTATCAAATTTACAATTTTCAAAAATAACACCATCATCACCGATACGTGATTTGGTTATAGCAATTGTTGCTAGTTTCATTTCTTTTTGTTGGAGAGTTTTTGCCACCGATATGATTACGTGTCCAACTTGTGCCTTTTTGATTGACCCACCCATTTGGTCTGTAGTCACCACTTCAGATGATATTGATGACCTATTACCTTGTGTTGCGGTCCAACCTACCAAAGAAAGTTCGTGACACATCGCTTCAAATCCTCTCATTACTGAACCTTCACTTTTCCATTCATCCTCTAATTGTCTGTCAGGTAAAACACAATCAATATAATCCAATAAAACCATATCAATTTGTTGTCCATCAGCAATTAACTTTCTGATTGAGTTTTTAATTTGATTCATAGACAAGGTATCAGAAGCATATTTTTGTAAAATAAGTTTGTTTTTCATAGTTCCTTCAACTTGTTTTACGGTTTTCAACACTTCTTCCTTTTTGATTGTTAAATCGTCGGGGTGTATTCCTGTCCATAACACAATGTGTTTTCTTTGAATAATCTTTGGGTTGTCCTCAAAGAAAATCTGTAAAACATTATATCCCAAATTAAACGCGTGGTTTGATATTTTTGTAAGTAGAGTTGATTTACCTACCCCCGTTGGTGCTAATATAACACCAATTTCTCCTTTTGCTAAACCACCTTTCAATAATTTGTCAATTCCTGCTATACCCATCGGTATCGGATGTCTGTAATCTTCGTTCAATACCTCATCCAAGTTCGAGAATACATCCATAAGTGATGTCTCCCTTTCTCCCACTTGTAATGCTGTCTTAAACAACTCTTCGATTGTGTCGTAACTTTCAAACTCCCCTCCGTCAATGATTTTTTGAGCCTTTGTCATAGCCTTTGAAACTTCTTGTTGTTTACAGAATTTCAAAGCCTTTTCTTGTACGAACTGCGGTCCTTCAATTTGAACATCTTTAACTTTTTTCACAGTATCAAGTACAACTTTTGCCACCATTTCTTGTGGTAATTCGCTCCTTGTAATCTGATTGATAGTTTCAAACGACGGTGTAACTTCGTATTTTTTGTAATACTCCTTAACCATTTGTAAAATGATTTTGAAGTATTTGTTTTCAAAATAACTAGGTTCAATAACATCAACAATAGAGTGGGCGAAGTCCTTATCTACAACAATCTGGTTAAGTAATTGTAACTGAAATGATTGTCCCAAATATTCAAAATTCTTCTCTGTCGCCATATAAAATCTCCTTGATGTATTGATAAATATTACACATCTAAACTATAATCCATATAATCGAAACTTAATTTTTTTGACGAAAAAATCTCCGTCAGGGTATTCAGAATCGACTTTAATTTTGGGCGGAGGTCAACCGTGTACCTAACTTTAGGGGGGTAAATCTTCGCGTCCAAGTAACGAGCGTAAAGGATGTTTTCGCCGTTTTTGATTGTTAGGGTAAACTTCTCGGGACCCTCCAAATATGACGTTTCCATAATCTGTGGGTTCTCGTAAATCTCAAACTGATGGTCCATCATATAAGACGCAGTTCTCACTCGTAAATCGTTACGAAACTCATCTATGAAACTCTCGATATACTCGTGCAAGTCCATAGAATTTCTTGCTTTGTAATTGTATCCTCGTACGTTAAAGAAACGTTGAACGATGATGTTGTCGTTTACTTTGAGTAAAAACTCCAATTTGGTTGAATCTTGTTCTCTCATAATTAATTTTTTTGATTGTTAAACTTCTTTTTTTCTTTTCTTGTTAGTTTTAGAATTGGTTTTAAAAAATCTACCCATGCGTTGTCATGTTTAGGTAGATACTTAAATATCCCATCATCCATCATCATCTTTATAAGATTTTTGTATCCTCTACCATCAGGGTCAAGGGTTTCTTTATAAAAGTCCTCAACAACGGTTTTACCTTCATCTGTAATGAGTGGATTTGATAGGTCAATGATTGTTTTATTTACTTGGAAAAACTCGTCGCCATAGATACCATCTTTTGTTTTTCCTGTGAGTAAATTTTTAAGTGCGACATTTTCTTTATCTTCTTTTAGTAGGGTTTCTGCTTTTGATAAAATATCCTCAATCGTGATTGGATTTTCAAGTATCTCGGGAAATAATTTAACCAAGGTTTTTTCTCCCATCAAACGGATTCCATCAATATTATCTGACGTATCACCACAAACAATCTTGGTGGTTTTGATATTATAATGGGGGAACTCTAAATCCTTATTTTTAATCATATCACCATTCTTGTACGTCTTTTTTTGTTGGGGTGAATATACAGATACTTTTTCGGAAATAAGTTGTGTTAAATCTCTGTCTGACGAAAATATTGTTTTTTGCTCATCTTCCGATATTTGACAGTAATAAGCAATTAAATCATCAGATTCATTTCTAACTACCTCAACCTGTCTCACGAACATTTCTTCAAGATACTGCTTAGTCCTTTCTTTTTGTTTATAAAAGGATTCTTTCTTTTCATCAGTTTCTGTTGAGGTTCTGTTTTCCTTATATTTTGGATACATAGTTTTCCTAACAGATGAATTTGATTCACCGTCCCAAAATACAACAACCTTATCGAAGTTTTGTTCTTCTAAGAACCTTCGGAGGGTATTTAAGAAATGATAAATACCTCCGATATGTTCACCTTTGTGGTAATACTCTTTAACCCCATAGAAACCTATTTTAAGTAGATTATTCCCATCTACTAAAAGTGTTTTTGTCACTTGGTTTGTTTTAATTATTAGACAATATTTTGTTACTTTTTTTCATATTTTCCTCAGCCCATAGTGGTTGAAGATTAGTATAATGACACAGTTTGTAAAGTTCTTCTTCTGTTTTTGCCGATGACAAAGGTATTATGTGGTCTATATGCCATTCATTTCTATTTTCCCAAGTCATACCGCTTACAAATTGTCTTTCCAAATGTTCTTTCAAGTCGTAAGGCGAACAACCAACTATGTCAAATGTTCTCAAACTATTTGATTTTGAAATCCTGTTGACTTGATTTCTCATACTACATATCAAATTAAATAATACATCATTTTTTTTTCTTATTTTCTGATACTGATTATGATATTCAGGATTATTTTTTCTCCAATCATTTTTTCTGTTTTTTTCTTTTTCGTAATTTACGTGAGAATAGTTTTTGAAATATTCGAGGTAATAGTTTTGGTTATCGTTGTTCCATTTTTGGTTATATTCTCTAATTTTTTCTTTGTTAGTGATTCTATATTTTTTAGAATAAATTTTTTGACACATTCTGCACTCAGCCTTTCTACCATCTTTTACTCTAGCACATTTGTTATAGTCCTCAAAATTTTTTTCTATATTACACTTACTACAAACTTTGGTTTCCATTCTTGATATAATCTTTCAACAGTTTATTAACCAAGGAAGAGAGATTGATTGACTTTTCTTTGAAGAAGTTGGGCAGTTCGGGGTCAACGGAAATACCAATTTTTATTTTCTTTTCTCTTTCATCAATTTTCTTTCTTCCCATATTAATAAATATCTTGTAAATTACAAAAAGTAGAAATAATATAACTTTTTTTATTCATCTATTTCAGAATCAGTCTCATCTAACTGAATTTCTCCGGTACCTGAAAGTATTGCATTCCAATAGTGAGAATATTGTTTCTTATATTGTTCTAACGCTTCTTTGGTATCACTAATATATCCTTGTGGAACTGCGATAATCTTACTATCTTTATAACCCAACCCATTTACGTGGTTTTTGATAATTGATATTTTAGTTCTTATTGCGTAAGACACGGTCCTTCCGTTTTTGGTTGCCGTGATATGATTGATACCGGCTTTCTTTTGATTACCGAATAAGAAAACTAATGATGACGCTAACCAAATCGCTTCCCCTCCTTTACTCTTAATCTCAGGTTGACCAAAAGGGTTATCGGGTAAATCAACCCAAGGTTGGTTGACAACAACCATAGTATTATAATAGGGGTAATCTTCTTTTTTTGATTTCGAAATCCTTGAGTGGATGCCCATACCGATTTTATCGGCTAGTGCAGATGCGTTATGCATCTTGCCGCCCTTTCCCTCAAAGGTCATTTTACAAGGAATTGAACCGACTGAATCCCATAAGAATAATAAGTTATATGGAATATCTCCTTTTTCTTGAGCATCCAACATCTCATTAATAAAGTCGGTTGCTTGTTCAATATAGTCAAAACTATCATTGAAGATAAAGTCCCCGTCCCACTCTCCATTACTATTTTTCTCCGCAACTAATCCAAGTTCGATAGCGTGTTCCCAAGACCATTTTTTTTCCGTGATAATAAAAACAGGAATATGTCCTTTTCTTTGAGCGTCGGCACCCGCCAAAATCATAGCAGTAGTTTTAGAAGAATTTGAGTGCCCCAAAAACATATTGATACCCCCCATAATCGGACCTGGTAATCCACATGCTTCCATAAAGGCATCACCACAGTTATAATAATTTTCAGGTTTGTATTTGGTTTTAGTAGAAAACTTATCTTTAATACTACTTAACCCAATTTCTTTTTTCTTCAAAGCCATAATTAAATTTCGAATTTGTAAAACTGTTCTAAATTTTCAAGTTTGTCTTGTGCGTTCGCACGTTTTTCGATTAACTTATCCATTTCCTCAATATGTTGGGGGTGTTCGCCGATACCAACTGGGTTTTGAAAATAAACAAGTAGTGATGCTTCAGCATCCAACATTTCGCTCTCATATTTCTTTTTTAGAGCCTCGTACATTTTGTGTCTGATTTTGTCCATGTGAATTAATAAAATTGATTAAAAGATATAAAGGATGGACACTTTGTCCAAGTAAATGTCCATCCTATTTGTTTGTTTGATTAAAATGGTAGGTCGTCGTCAGGTGAATCCCCTGCTTGTGGGTCTTCGTAACCACCTTCACTACCACCTATTGATTTGGTGTTAACTGATGAATCACCATAAACGTATTTCCCAGCATCTGAGTCCCAACGTGGAGTTTCTCCTCGAGCAATTGCCTCTAAATAATCTTCAGGTTTTTTAGAATAAACGTCAACCCAAGTAAGTTCATCTTCTAACCAAGCCTTTGCCGTATCAGCATCTTCATGAATTGGTTGTGGGTCATCATACATAACCGCCTGAATTACGGTATATGGTTTTCCGTTGTTTGCTTTTGTTTTGGTAAGTTCCAAGATAAGGTCACGACCTTTTTCTGAATCAGTAATATCACCTTTTGCTCTCCAAATTGGAATAATCTTGTCTAAAATACCTTCTTTTTTGTAGTTGTGTTTAAAACGCCAGAATTTTGGACCATCTTGTTCTGCGTCACGGTCAACAACCTTAACAATATAGAACAATCGTGAACGGTAGTTTCCTGCAAGTTTCTTGTCAGCTTCTTTACCTGTTGACATCAATTCTTCGAATAGTTCGTTGAGGGGGGAACGCTCGTTGTCGTTTTTACCTGGGTCATAAAGTTTTACCCATTTACCATCTACTTGTACTTCGTGATACCACACTTCTTTGAATGGTGAACTTCCGTCAGGTGTTGGTAAAATACGTAGTCGTTTTTGTCCTTGATTTTCTTTATCGCCGAGGACGGCAGCGAAATACTTTTTCATTCTCTCGTCTTGACTCATCTTTGAGCCAGAAGACGTACTTGACTTTTGTTGTTTTTCATACTGAGCCAAAACAGCATCCATTGCATTTGTCGCCATAAATTAAAATATTAAGTTGTTAAATTGTTTAAGAAATATAGGTGTTTTAAGTAGGTTGTCAAATAAAAAAGGGTGCTTTTGGGCACCCTTCTATTATATATGTATTTTAAGTTATTTAACTTCAACAGGTTTCGCATTACCAGGAAAATCTCTAAAACTATCTCTTACTTCTGATGGAGAAAAATCTTTCACCTCATCAGTTGTTAAAATATATTCATTTTTTCCTGACCTTTCCATTTCTTCTTCTTTGTCTACGAAGAAATCTGAAAGTTTTTGATTGTATGGTCCTGAATCCAAACTTCTTAATTCAAGTTTTTCTTGTGCCGTTTTCGGTCTGTATTTTTCAACCTTAGCCTCAAGTGAATCAATTTTGGAAACTAACTTATCCATTTCACCTAATTTACTTTGTAAGGTTTCTAATTGACTAAAAAGATTATTAAAATATTCTTCTTGTTTTGATTCGATGTTTTGCTGCGAAGTTACCAAATCGGTAATGTCCATTTCTTCGGTTCCACTATCTTCACCTTTTTCACCTTCAGGTTTTCCATCAGAACCTAATTTTTCTACGTCAGGGTCTGTTGCAGGGTCGATTGGTGTTGCGTCCGCACCTGGTGCAGGTGCTCCTGGAGGTGGTGGTACCGCTCCTCCGGGTGGAGGGGGAACTGCTCCTGCCGCGGGGTCAGCGGGTGCCGCTGCGGGGTCTGCAGGCGGTGCATCAGGAGGTGGGGGTACATCCAATGGGGCTTCTTGTTCTTTGATATATCTATTGATTTGATTATAGCTTCTTAGTTCTTCTAAAATTTTTTCGTCAACTCTCATTTTCTTATCCATTCAATAATTGTTTTATTCCTGATGCGGTCTCAACCTGAATTTTTTTTGATTGATTCAAAGTATTGTCTACTCTTTCAATAAGACCATCTTTCATTCTAACTGTGTAACATTCTCCGCTATCCAAGTCACAAACTTGTTTCGACCCGTTACCTAAGT
>Ga0172363_10005730_pt1 | contig 10047 bp, 8 predicted proteins | sample LakKivs2_kivu2a2_FD_114541 | JGI IMG/M metagenome (GOLD analysis project Ga0172363, IMG submission 114541) | Sediment microbial communities from Lake Kivu, Rwanda - Sediment s2_kivu2a2 | ecosystem: Environmental > Aquatic > Freshwater > Lake > Sediment | place: Rwanda: Western Province, Lake... | reverse complement strand
TTCGAAAAATGCCAAGAAAAACGCAAACAACTTGTGAAAAATTTTGTTGATGAACATAATGAAGAATTCGCTGATATTCTTGACACTCCTTACAATTGGGTTCCAGAAACTCTTAAGAAGTGCAATGAAGATTGTTTTAAATCTATTGAAGATGTCATCTACAAATTGTGCAATGAGCGTCGTCTTGGTTTTACTGATCAGAAAACAGCTATAAAATACTTTGAAGGAAGAAAAAAATTCGAAGACTGGGTTGCTACAACTGATTACAAAGAAAAACTTGCTGTGATCAATGCAGAATACAATGAGGAAGAAAAACAATTTGTAGAACTTTTCAGTGAAATTGTAGATGACCCATTTTTTGAAGAAGCTTGTGAAAGGTTGGAAAATCTCGAAGAAGAAATCTCAAACCAAGCAGAAAGACTCCTTCAAGAAAATAAAGGAATGTCTTTCAAGGAAGCTTTTGAACAAGCAACGAATTCTTGTTTGGCAACACGTTGTGTTGATGTTCCTGAAATTCGGGAAACTATCCAAAATAATCTTGGTGTAACCATTGCACTCAAGACACTTATTAATTCTTTTGATCAAGCATTCGGAAATTTATTGGTCTAAGACTATTAGTCAAGATCATATTATAATTCTATAAAAATTTTTTATAAAGATGCAACAGGATATTTTCATATTTTGGGTAATTTATATTTTCGGTCTGTGTTATTATTAATATTCAAAAAGAAATAATTTTTATATTATTATTTATTATAATGGAAGGAATTTTCAATAATTCATCTGAAAATAAGAACACAACTCAACCAATAAACTTTTTCGATGACTGGGAAACTAAAGAACATTTAGCAAATGAGCCAGTTGATTTTTACAATCCATCTCCGAATCCTTGGGGCGTAGAAGCTGCATAAATTATTTTAAGTGAAATATTTTATGATAACAGATAAAAATAGTTGTATCTTACCAGATTTTAGAAAATTATTTGTATGAGTCGCCGTTATTGAGGCAAAAACGTTGGTTTTTGTTGTTGGTTCTTCTACCGAGAATAAGTCTTTTTCCACTTTTGGAACTTTCATCTTCGATTTCCCAGACAAGGTTTTTGTCAGTGTCACAGGAAATAATGCACCAATAATTATCTCCATCATTGTAATTGATTTCCAAACGAAAAATTTGTTTTGGAGATTTGGTGTTGATATCATGTACTTGAAGGGGAGAACCAGCACGAATTTCTCCAGTAACACCAATAGCCTTGTCATCACCGCAACATTCACAAATGAAATAACCTTTGTGTGCCATTTCAGTCACTAAAGAGAAAGTGAAACGTTGATTGGCACAATCAGGTATGAGATCCCATTGGTGAATTGTGGTTCCGACTTGTTTTCCTCCGGCGCATACATCAATGTATTTTCTGGAGTGATTGGCAACAATAGTGCAATTTTTAAAGGAATTCATCTTTTCGTCAACTTTGCGAGAAAGACCGAAGTAGATGTGAGATTTGATAAGTGGGATCAAAATATGTTCCACACTTACTAAATATTCAACATCAATAATATCAGGATTTTCACAGACTCTTGGCTCATCAATTTCAACTGTTCCATCAACGGCAGCAGAACATTCTGAATGAATGATAAAATATCGTCTTCTGATAGTTTTCTTGACGTAATGGCGAATAATTTTTCCTTTGAAACCGGGTGGAATTTCATGAGAACGACTTTCTTGAACACTTTTGGTCCAGCTTCGTGAATTACCAAAGGAAATTACTGATTGGAGATAACTGTATTGTATCCCAAATTCATATCCTTGGGTAATTCCTTCGGATTCATGGTGACAAACCTCACTTTTTCCCGCGCGATGATCATTGACAATCCAAGTTGAAGGGATTGAGTAAGGTTCTGAAGATATTACCAATTCAGGTTCTCTATCTCGATAAATTCCAACTGTTCTTTCAGCGTGAAGACATGTTGAACATCCACATTGTCCATTCCCGTAACCACTACAAGGCCTTGAAAATCCACCTCCCATATTTTGATTTAATACAAAAATGGTTTCACCTTTTAATATCAATTTTTATTATGTAAAAAAATTGAATTTTTATGTTATTATAGGAACAACAATAAAATGGATTTTTACGATTTATATACTTATCAGCTTTTACCTCATTTGAAAAAAAATCGAGAGATAGGTAAAACTTACTTGTTCAAAAATATTCTTGTAAAATGGAATGGAAAACAGTTCAAATGTCTGCATAATAAAAAACATCATTTTTGTTTTCAATGCAATGGAACACAAATGTGTCCACATCAGAAAGTTAAGCATTTTTGCAGGGTTTGTAAAGGAGTACAGGTTTGTGTGCATAATAAGGATAAGTATTTTTGTGGGGAATGTGATGGAAGATTTTTATGCATTCATGGAAAAAGAAAGTATAAATGCCGGGAATGTAAAGGAAATGCAACTTGTGAACATAGTTGTGAAAAAATATATTGCATCATCTGCAAAGGCGCCGGAATTTGCGAACACTTAAAAAGAAGATATCTTTGCGAAATATGCAAAAATGTTGATAAATAATTTATAATAAATTCTTAAATTTCATATTCACCACTTGCACAGATTGCTGGAGGTTCCGTTGGCATCTTCTGTGGCATCAATGATTTATTCGTCACATAATTTTTATATATCTTCCTACATTTTCTCATCACAAAATATGCAGGATAAAACCCAATAGAGGAAAATGATAAAAAAAATTTTTTTCTTTGTAATAAATATATAAATGCAGATTTTTGTGAAGACGTTGACGGGAAAAACGATAACTTTGGAGGTGGAGAGTGGGGATACTATCTCTGCTGTAAAAGCAAAAATACAGGACAAGGAAGGCATCTCTCCCGAACAGCAGCGACTCATTTATGCTGGTAAACAACTGGAAGATAACCGGACTGTGGCTGATTATAACTTACAGAAAGAGTCGACCCTTCATTTAGTATTGAGACTTCGTGGAGGAAAGTAATAAATGTTTATAATAATTTCTTAAATTTCTTTTAACGATTCTCCAATTATCGTCAGAAATATATGTATTTTTTTTTATGGTATCGGTACCATAATACATTTGGCGCAATTTTGATTCAATTTGCGGTCTATCGTATTTGGCCTTTAATTCTCGATTAAAGGAATTAAAATTTCTTCGAACAAACCGCTCCTGTTGCACACTTTCTTCTTTCAAATTTGAGGATCTACACCCCATTTTTTTTTATAAATAGCGATATTATCTAAAAAATCAATTTTTTTATATTGTTTCTATTTTTACCAATGATACAAACACATAACTCCAAAAAATGATTAATTTTCTTAAATTATCTACTCCTGAAATTTTGAATTGTATAATTTTGAATTGTATAATTATAATTATTTGCATTCAGAGTAGTATAAATTGTTAAAGATGGTGAATTATGTTTATATTTAATCAATTCACTTATAAATATGCATTTTGTAAGTATTTTATATAAAAATATAAAAATTGAATTTTTACAAATATAAAAATAAAATACTTATAGAACAAAATGGAATCATCATTAGGGTATATTTATATTCGAAATAATAAAATTTGTGAATTTTATGATGCATATAAATTTGGTAAAGTTGGAAATGGAGAAAATCCAATCAATCGATTCCGAACTTATATGACTTATGAAATTGAACCAGGAAACGTCATCTTATTAATTGAAACCTCATTTAATACTGATCAATTAGAGAATGAATTGAAAAAATATTTTATTTCCGAGGGACAGCATATTTATTATCCGGGAGGAGGTACTGAATATTTCAATAGGAACATTCTAAATTTGATATTTCCATTTTTAGATATAAATAATGTTCAATATCATGTTTGTTCGGATGATGAGATAGAAAGAATGAATGCAAAAATATACGAAAAAAATATTATTTCACACGATTCTACTTCATCTTCTCTTATTTCACCGAAGCAACACCAAATTGAAACTCTAAGAGATATTAATGAATTTTATGCAAATAATACAATTGGAAAATTAGTATGGTCTTGTGGTTTGGGAAAAAGTCTAATGTCTTTGTTTATTGTTAAAAAGTTAAATTTTAAAACAATTGTTATTGGCGTTCCTAGCAAAAGTCTTCAAAAACAATTTAAAAAGGAAATTTTAAAATTATTTTATGATGAGGAAAATATTTTATATATAGGAAGTTTGGGAGATGGGAAAATAAGATCCACTACTCAATTAGAAGAAATACAGCAATTTTTAGAAAGATCATCAGAAGAATGTAAATTTTTAATAACTACGTATCATTCTTGTTATTTATTATTACCTTTTCGATTTGATTTTAAGATTGGAGATGAGGCTCACCATTTATCTGGGAAAGAGAATAACTCAGATAGGGCATTTCAGTTATTCCATCAAATACAATCCGAAAAAACGCTATTTATGACAGCAACTGAAAAAATTATCGATATTGAAAACTCATCAAATATTTTTTCAATGGATAATGTAAGAACATTTGGAAAAATTATTGATATGAAATCAGTAAAATGGGCTATTGAAAACAAAAAAATAACTGATTTTATGCTGATAATAATAAAAAATAAGGAAGATGAATTTGCAGATATTGTTAGAAGTTTAAATATTACAAACTTAAATATTGAATTATTCGTTTCTGCATTTATGACTTTAAAAGCCATTGAAAAATATAATAACCTTTCCCATATACTAATATACACAAATTCTACCAGTAATGCTGAATTAGTAAAAAATTACATTGATATTTTATTGCAGTCAAATTATACCATATTATCAGAAGATGATTTTTACAACAATGCTCTGCATAGTAAGAATTCTGATGATTTGTATGATTGTGATGAAAATATTGGGGAGATAACGAAATTCCGAAATAAAAAATATGGGATTATATCTTGTGTATATTTATTTGGAGAAGGATTTAATGAACCAAAATTAAATGGAGTTACATTTGCTGACAAAATGGAATCAGATATTAGAATTACGCAATATTCCTTGCGTCCAAATAGACTGCAGAAGGGAAATGAAAATAAAGTTGCATATAATATTATACCTTATATTGAAAATTCTGTTAATAATTCGTTTGATAAGTGTGTCAAGATAATATCAAAATTACGAAATATTGATAGTTCAATTCAGAGTAAGATTACATTATTATCTATTGGTTCTTCTAGAGAGCCAAGGGATCCGAGTGGTCCAAATAGAATATTTCCGATTGATATTTATGAAGATAATGAGGAATTAAAAAAACTTACGTTACGGTTGAAATACGCAAAAGTTTTGGATTCATCAGTTTCGGAAGAACAAGATGAATTTAATTATATTCAACAATTAAATAAAGAATTGAATATTCAATCAAAAGAAGATTATGTAAAGTTCAAAGATGTTCTTGGTGAAAATTATATTGATAAACCAGAAGAATATTTTAAGTCAAAGGGAGTTTGGAAAAATTGGCTTGATTTCCTTGGAATTGATACCTCACTGTTTATTTCAAACAAACAAGAATGGTTTTCTTTATGCAAACAATTAAATATTTCATCACTGGAAGACTACAAAAATGCTGCTTCTATAAACGAACGTTTACCAATGAACCCTGGTGATTTTTACATTAACTTTACAAGTATTTCAAGAGAACTCAATATCATTAAAAAAATACGATAATTTTGTTGAAAAGTATAAAAAATTATAAATAATTCAAATTGAATGCAATAAATTTACTTCATTTTTTCTTGGAAGCTGGTTTCTTTGGCATAAGTGATTTCAATAATTCATCCATCGATGACTTATTTTTTCTTGGTGCAACCGATCCAGGAGCTCTTCCTGCTGGACTCTGTTTCTTGGTAATAACAATTTCTTCTTCTTCTTCTTCATCGTCTGGTTGTTCAAGTTGCAAACCATCAAGGTTATCAGCAACTCTTTCAATAACTTGTTCTTCTGCTACAATTTCTTCGATTGGAACATTAATTACTTCTTGAATTACTTGGTTTTCTTGGGTAGGCAGTGCTTCTTCACTTAATTCCTGAATGTACTGCTTGTACAATCTTTCAGCAACTTTAATATCATTCTGTAATACTTCAATTTCCTGAAAAATTGGCTCCATTTCTTTTATTAAATATTTGTCTCTTGGAAAAATTATTACCAATTTAAAAAACTGTTCAATATCAATCGCTTTTTGTATTGATCCTCTTGAACAATCAAATACTTTCTGCTTATTAATCAAAAGAAAATACCATAAATAATTATTTGTTATCATTTCTTGATCTTTGGAAGTAATTGTTAAAGCTTGACTGTTCAGATAAAATTTATCATTTAAAATCATAACACAAGAATCAATCGATAATCCTTCGCGACTTATTTTACAGTTTCTACCTGAATGCGTATAAATGTTAGTATAGAAGTTTGTGTACCCCCCTCCACCAAGGACTGGATAAATACCAGTTTCGGTTCTTCCTTTAACAATTCTCTTTCCATTTTGAATATTACATAATTTTCCTAATTCAACTTCTTCACAATCCTCATTTTCAATAATTTCCTTAATACGATTCTGAACAAATGATTCCAATTCAATCACTCTTGCTTTCTTTGAATTCATTTCATCATAAGGTGATGATATTTTATCAACCCATTCTTGAATTTTTGCTGGTGATTTTGGAATTGGTATTTCTAATTTCAGTAGATAATCTTTTGAAATGTGTTTCAAAGTTGAACCAGTGAAACCATCTGATAAAATACTCATATTTCCTTTAAAAAAGTTATACAAGTAAAAATTCTTATCTGATTTAATAACAAAATTATCGGCTGAACAACTAAACATATTATCAATTTTGATGTTTGCGACTCCACCAGAACCTATAATTAAACATTCTTCATCATAGTCAGCAATATCACATTTTTGAATTTTCTCACTTGAAGTGTAAAAATTAAATTTTCCTTCTTTTTTTCCAAAAGCAGCTTGTCTTTTACTCTTCGGTAAAAATTCGCATAAATCTCCTAATTTAACTAGTTCATAATCCTCACCACAAACAAGTACCTTCTTATTGTAATCTTTCGCATTCAATGAGCAAATAGCATTTTCAAGAATCTCACTTCTAGTTGCAGTTGCAACCTCTTTATCCGAAAGACAGCCTTTAACAACATCGCCCTTGTTTTCGATTAAAAAAATTTCACCATTGATTTCTTTGAACTTATCAGCATCATATCTTTCAACAATCAATTCCTTAAATTTTACTTCAGTTGTTTTTTCAGCTGTATTCTCAAAAATAACTATTGATGTTTTTGTGGAAGTATTCTCAAATTGATCCTGTGGAACACTGATAATTTCCTTCACATTAAATTTTTCAATCAAACATTTTCTCAAATCCTTATAGGTCTTATTGAAAAATACTCCTTCCTTTAAAACTCCAATCGCAGTTCCACCAACATCTAATAATTCCATCATTAAAATCAATGAACAACTTTCTTTATCGTTTCCAGTTAGTGCATTCTGTCTTGCAAATCTCTGTATTCTTCCACTGCATGAAGTCAATGTAACTCTGCTTTTATCAGACTCTTCACGTTCAAGCCTCTCTATATCACCGATTTTCTTAAGTTGTCGTTGCATGTTTAATAATTGTTCCTCATTAGTAACATTTGGCATCTCATTCTTGATATATTCCTTGATCTTCTCTCTCTTGATCTGTGCATCAGATTGTTTAATTTTATCTCCGCCATATGGAGGATTTGTGATAATATTTTTGAACTTTACGTTGGAGAATTCATCCGTAAATGCATTTTTGAACATTAAGTTTTCCATATTCGGTAAAACACCCGTTAAACACAAAAATTCCAATCCAGCTGATTTGATAACATCTTCATTAATATCATAATGAAAAACCTTATTAATCTCAGTAATCCAGTTCACACTTCCAGAATATTTTTGGTTTAAGTAATCAATATACCCCGTAGTAAAACCACCTGATCCACCAAACATATCAATCATCGACTCAATCTCTCCATTTTCACTTATCTTTGAATCAAGTTTTGAGTAGATATAATCAACGATACGTCTATCCGTAAAATATGCACCTAATTCACTGATTGCGGTTTCATCTCTTCCTATAAAATATTCATAAATTTTACCAGATAATAAAACATTGCATGTTCGTTCAATCATAGTGATTTTATCAATCTCCTTAATTAAATGCGTGAACACACTTCCTTTGATGTTTTGTGGGATTTCGTAATAAAGAAGATCTTTAATACTACTATTGTAAATCGAAGAAGTAATTTCACCTAAAATTAAAGATGCAATTTCCTCATCTTCGTTCTGATTAGCTTTTTCCAACAAATAAGAAAAAGAACATTCAGGCTTTTTCAAATTTACCATATCAATTAGTCCATTTTCTTCAATTTTCTTGAGTCCATACAGCAAATTGAATACTTTTAAAGCATTCATACCATATCCAGCTCCATTGTTTCTTAAAAAATTGTGTATTTCGTGAATCTTATCTCTTAGGGCTTCTCTATTAGAAATACCTTGGCTCTCCTCAATATTTTCAGACATTTTGTCATCAACACATGAAATATGCTGATTATTATTCAATTTTTTCTCATAATAAAAAAAAGACTCCTTTTCTTGAACAATTTGTTCAATATTTGAAATCTTATATTGTTCAACCAGTTCTTTCTCAGTTAATTTTGACAATTTTAAACTAAGAAGCTCTCTTTTATCTTTGTGCTTCTGCGATTCAAGATGATTTTTGTGATGGGAAATCTGATCAGGAGTCGTTCCACAAATCTGACAAATATATACCTTTTGTTTTAACATGTTCTTATACTATGTAATATTTTATTTTTTAAACTAAAAAAAAGTTATTTTATTAATTTATTCTAAATATTTATTAAAAATAACTTTTTATTTTTTTATTTTTTATATTTTTTATTTTTTATATTTTATATATTATGACAGATAAATCAGGGAATACCTGCGTTAAAAAAACTCCTTATTTTGATTCACTTGCAATTTCTGATGTATTTATAGAAAAAATTGGTAAGAAAAAATACAAAATTAAATTTTCATCAGTTGATTCTATCACTCTCTACCAAATATGGAATGGAAGTTATAAAAATTTTAATTCCGAAAGATTAGTTTATGACACTAATACTAAAAGATGGGTAGATTTATTTTTGGAAAATACACCGATTAAACCAACTGTAATTATGGTGAAAAATTCTAAAAAATGGGCATTCGTTCTTAAAAAAGTATTTTACGAAAATTGTGAAATGTGCTGGATCGTAAGTACTCAAGAAATAATCAATAAAAGCGATACAGTTAAAAATAAATTAATCACTGGTTGTGTCAATAATGTAAGATTAGATATAGGTGCTTTAACAACTGTAAAAAATCCTTGTCGACCAAAATTTGATCGACCATTCTTTAACCAAACCTTAATTGGTGATGTTTACATAATTCAAACTGATAAGAAAAAATACAAAATTATATTTAGGACTAATGATGAAATAACTTTATATCAAATCTATTCCGCTAACAACAACCAAAGAATTATCTACAACTCAGATGCTAAAAATTGGGTAGATATTTTTAATGGAAATAAACCATTTGAACCAACAACTATAATGGGTAAGGATGATTGTAGATGGTGTTTTGTAATTAAAGATGCAAAATATAAATCAGGAAAAATGATTTGGGATGTATCAACAAAGCAAATAAAGGATTTAAGTGAGACAACTGGTACCAAATTAAAGACTGGTAAAAGTAATAAAGTCAGATTCGATGTTGATCCACTTTCAACCAATGAAGCTATTATGACATGTTATTACACTGGTTATCAGGATAATATATTTGCTCAATATAAGGATGTGAACACTAATAGTTCACAAATTTACCAAACTGCTTCAATACCAGCGGAATTTCTAGCATCTGGAATAGCTTATATTGGTAACAATGAATGGTTATTTTGCGGATTATATAATGGATTAAATGCTATTTTTAGTGTGTCAACTGAAACAGGTG
>Ga0172363_10005729_pt1 | contig 10047 bp, 8 predicted proteins | sample LakKivs2_kivu2a2_FD_114541 | JGI IMG/M metagenome (GOLD analysis project Ga0172363, IMG submission 114541) | Sediment microbial communities from Lake Kivu, Rwanda - Sediment s2_kivu2a2 | ecosystem: Environmental > Aquatic > Freshwater > Lake > Sediment | place: Rwanda: Western Province, Lake... | reverse complement strand
GTATACCAGGCTCCACGCTCACCTCGCCGGGCCTCACGGCGTGAGGCCAGAAGCTGCCCGGGAAGCTGCTTGTGTGAACCGTCTGGGCGTCAATGGACTCCTGCACGTTCATCCTGAAATCCACGTGGTTGAGGAACAGCTGTAGAGTCCACTGGTCCTGCTGGTCTCCCCCCGGCGTACCGAAAACCATGTAGGGACTGCCGTCCCTCAACACGAGGCTCGGGGTCAGTGTGGTGCTGGGCTTCTTCCCCGGCTCAAGCCGCTCCACATGGTTTGGATCTAGGTGGAAGAACTGGCCTCGGGTGCCAACTGGGAAGCCCAGGTCGGGAATTAGGGGGCTTGTCCTGATCCATCCGCCGCTGGGCGTAGCCGACAACATGTTTCCCTCGTGGTCCACGGCCTCCAAGTGCACAGTGTCGCCCTCGTGGAAGGACTTCGTCCCGCTCTCCTTGAGCTCGATTGGTGGCACGCCCCCAGGCCTAAGCATCATAGACGCCTCATCGGGGTCTATGAGGGCTCGACGCTCGTCGGCGTAACTCTTGGATAGAAGCCTGCTGAGGGGCACGTCCACGAAGTCGGGGTCAGCGTAGTACTGCTCCCTGTCAGCGAAGGCGAGCTTCGCGGCCTCGATTATCGTGTGTAGGTACTCCACGCTGTTGTGGCCCATGGACTTTAGGTCGTAGCCCTCCAGCAAGTTAAGCATCTGAAGCAGCACAGGCCCCTGGGTCCACGGCCCACACTTGTAGACGTCGAGGCCCCTGTAGTTGACGGACACGGGCTTCTCGAACCTGGAACTGTAGCCGGATAGGTCATCCCTCGTTAGCAGCCCGTGGTTCTCCATGCCGTAGACGTCTCTGCACCTGAAGCTCTGCGTGTAATCTATGACGGCCTCGGCTATGGGCCCATCATAGAAGTACTTGACGGCCGCGTCGAATCCGTGAGACCTCCCGGTCTTGGCGTCCTGGCTGGTCTCCTTGAGGAGCCCGCTGAAGGTCCTCGACCAATCAGGGTTATTGATCACCTGGCCGACTACAGGCGGGGCTCCGGCCGGGAGATAGACCCTGGCTGAGCTGGGCCACTCCGCCAGGTACCTGGCCTTGAGGCGCTCCAGGAAGCCTGCGAGCGTCGGGTAGACGGGGAAACCAGTCTTGGCCAGATTGATGGCCGGCTCAAGGACCCTCCTGAGGCTCAAGGAGCCGTACTCGTCCATGGTCCTCATCCAGGCATGGAAGGCCCCCGGGACCACGGCTGGCGTGAAACCGTCCTCAGGGATCATGGGATACCCGTGGTCATTGAACCACTCGATGGTGGCGGCGGCCGGCGCCGGGCCCGGCCCGTTGACAACGATGACGCGGGCTTCGACAGGTAGGTACCGCAGAATGGGCACCTCCCCTGCAACGCCCACCAGGTGGGGTTCAAGCAGAGAAAGCATGAACCACATAGCGGCCCCGGCGTCCACCACACCCCCGCCTTCCCTGAGGATCTGAAGCCCCTCGACTGTGGCCAGGTAATGGGTGCTAGCCACGACGCCGTGGGTCCCCATGATAACGGGCCGAGTAGTAAAAACCATGGAGAATGATGGGCTTGGGACATATTTAGCAACTGTCCAGCTTATTGAAACCCGCCCGAGAACATGTAGGCGTCCACAGCCATCATGAGAAGGCCGAGGACCAGAACCACGAACCATGCCTGCCCTACGACGAGAGTGTCGCCGTGGCTGAACCTGGCCTTCGAGTATGCTCCTCCGCCTAGTACAAGCAGAGAGAAGCCCATCATCACAGCCAGAAAACCCACGAAGGATAAGGCGCCCATCTCGATACGAGCATGATGCATTTCGTTAAAAGTAGTTACGCAGCTTCTGAAAGTATGCTGGAGTGAACGTAGAACCCGACCACGGCTCCGTTTCAATACAACATAGCAGAGATACCTAGCCGAGGTGAGCATCATTTTTAATAACGCGCCCCTACTCTCACCTTGTGAGGATTATATGGCTGGAAAAAAGCTGTTCAGCACCACAAACCTTGTGATCCTGGCTCTCATAGTGGGCCTAGGTTCAGGCTTCTACGCCAACTACACCCTCACCAACCCAAAGATCAATGGTTTAACGTCCGACCTTGAGCAGAAGACAAGCCAGGTAGCGTCTCTGCAGACCCAACTCGGGGCACTCCAGGCCAACTACACTGAAGCCTTAAGCGAGCTCACGCAGGTAACGCAGAGCTATAATGACCTGGCAGGCAACAGTGTAGCTAAATCCGAGTATGAGGAGCTTGAGGAGAGCTACCAGGATATGTCAAGTGAGCTGGAGGGGCTCCAGCTAACGAACCAGATCCTAGTAAGTGAGAACCATGACCTTTCAATCGAGTATGTGAAACTCATGGAGAAGTACAACGAGTTGAGGGTATATTCGTGGACATATTTCGAGGTAAACAACTTGCGGGTGAACCTCACAGTGACATCGAACACGTACCCGTCTAACACCCCGATCACAGGAACGGTTAACATCAGGTACCTTAACGGTAGCCCGTTCACCGGAAGAATAACGCTGCTCGTATGGAGTGACTACTATAGAAACGGTAAAACCTCGCCAACCATCACCGTGTCAGGGTCCACTCAGTACACCATAGATGCTCCCTTCATATCTGGACCCGGCACCTACTACCTTCTGGTTTCAAACATTAAAGACCTGTCTGGCACGGACATCGCAACATATAACGATCTATTAAACTTCAGAGTAACACTTCAGATGGGGTAACCACCCTCGTTTTTTATCAGTCATCTATTATAACAAATAGTTCCAAGTTGTTCCACTGTGTTCTTAAAATAAATCATACCCAGCGGTATTGTGCATGACGGATAAGACGCCCATGAGTCAACTTTGGCCAGGTATTTACACTAAGAGGGACGGAATAATCGAGGACACCTGGAAAACTAGGGATGAAAAGATGACGGATTTCAGAAAAATGGTGATTAAATTATACCATCTATCTCTGTGGCTCGGATTCATGATAGGTGCAGCAGTTGTAACTTAACTCATAAAAATTGGTAAACTTGAATATGCATTTGTATTGTAATGCCGTCTCATTATTGTCTGAGTACTAGATATTAGCCTAGTAGAAACTCAATGACGTGGATCAGCATAGGATGGAGGCTCAGCTTTGGGAGCACTGGGTATGACGCGTGTCATGAGAGATACAGTTATCGAGAGAAGAGTTGCTCAAGACACAGCTTGAGCAATATTCATTATATAAGCTGAAACATCCTACCATTGAAGACGGTTCTATTCATCATCATAATTGATGGATTTTCGGGATGCGCCCTCCTCAGGTGAAGGAAAAGGCTCAGTATCAAAACCCATCGTTAATAATCGATGTATCTAATGCTTTAAACATACTAACTAATAGGTCAATGAGCCGGATGACGCCAGATCTATGGCGTGAACCTGGGCCCCACGTTATCTCTTCGCCAAGGATCGATGATCTTCGCTCCGGAGAACTGGGGCTCGATTATGTGGATCGTCGGCTGGTCATCCTCTACGCCCTTGTGGAAGATGATGTCGCTTGCCATCTGGATGTAGTTGTCAGCGACCCCGCCACCAGTAGCCATGTCCACCACGTTCATATCTTCCGGTTTGAAGATCACTGATCTGTTTTTGATCTCCATTGAGTCAGTCGGCGTTAGGAAATCTTAAAAGGTTCGTGGAATCCGGGTCTAGACTCAAAATATGTAGCCCTGCTCCGCTTTTATTCCTGCGGTAAAAGTGATCTTGGGTAGGGTTGGCTTGAAAGAGTTATTATATGCGGCAAACTGAAGAATAGGTGAGGAGTACTGGTGGAACGCGTCTACATTTGCCCTTTCTGTGGTCTGGAGAGGCTTGAGAAGAAGCAGATGGATTTTCACCTGAAGTACGGCCACCCGGAGTTCTACGAGGTTATGAGGCGGGAACACGAGCTCGTTGATATGGGGAAGAAGCTTGAGGAACTCAAGGAGAAGAAGAACTTTCTTGAGCGTGAGATCAAGCTGATGCAGGCTATCATCGAGAAGAAGGATAAGCCGAGTAAAACGGCTTAGGTTGCAGCTCTTTCTTCAATAATATTATCGTAGCTGGCGTTTGATCAGCAACGAGATCAGCGACACAGGAGCCACACCCAGTCCAACCATGAATAGATTACTGAGTAGCGACGCTACCTTGTACTCTCTCTCGCAGCCGTTGACGGAAACCTTGTGTGGCCCCGGCGTGGCGTTGAAACTCATCTCCAATGACGTGGTCTCTCCGCGGTTCAATGGTGCTGACTCCATGGATAATAGTCGGTCATCCACTCTCATGTTCAGCCTATATTCTCCAGTGTAGCCCACGCTGTTTAGCTCCAAGAGGACAACATATTTACCGGCCTCGCTCGAGGGTCTAATCTCTGTGACGGCGGCTTTGACGTAGTTTTCGCTTAGTCCCAGGGCGAGTAGCCCTAGCTCATCCTGTGAGAGGTATGCCCAGACTCTGTCGTGCGATGTCCCCGAGTTGGGGCACTTTTCCCAACCTCCGTTCCTCCACGTGTAGACCATCGTGTTGGGGGGAACACCGCCTACCTTCGTGAGGGGCACCTCAACATAGATGGGGTAGGATATAAGCTGTTGAGTGGTCACTGTTAGGCTCCAGAGCTGTTTGGATGATAGAATGAGGCGCCCGTCGTCAATGAACGCCTCGTCGTACCTGACGACCGTGACGTAGGTGGGTTCAAGGGACTGCGCGTTGAGCCTCATCCACGTCTCCTCAGAGTAGTACGTTTCTACTTGCTCATTGAGGGTTATGAGCTGCCAGTACTTGGGCTCAGGCAGCTCACTGACGTGAACGGTCTGTGTGTATACACCCGACGAGCCGTAGGGGTCTCTGACTCTTAAAGTGGCCTCATATTCGCCACTCTCCATGTAAGCATGAACCGGCGTAGCCTCGTCTGAGGTGCACCCGTCCCCGAAGTCCCAAGAGTATGATACGAGTTCTCCCTCGGGGTCCCGGGACTCGGACCCGTCAAACAGCGCCGTGTAGCCTACAACACAATCCACCTGTTTGAAGAAGCCAGTCGGTGGGGCGTTCACAAGGTCGCCCACCTCCACCACTAGCCTACGCACGAGACCTGAAGTAAAGATAGTTTCAGCTATCTTTACACTGTCTAGGTATAGTTCAACCTTGTCTCCGTCTCTTCCTCCTTCGAGCCGCTCCGTGTCGGGCTGATCGGCGGGTACCTTGAAGACAGGGTCTAGGCCGAAGCCGCCTCCCTTGGTGTACGTGGCAGCGTATGTGACCTGGTTGATCTTCGCCTCCAGCAGGAGCTGGTCTGGGGTAGGCCTACCGTTCATGGATATGACCCCGTTCAGGACGTATGGAAGCGTGGGCGAGGCGTCAGCGTTACCGAGTGCGAAACCAAAGGCTAGGAAGGCTACTAGTAATAGGGCGAGCATCCTTCGTAACCTGAACATATGTAGGCTTCGCGTAGGCAAGTACTCGAGGCCGCGGTATAACGTCTTGTAGGTGGAGACTAGCTAAATACTACATAGACGTCTAGAGGCGACTGGCTGAACGAGAGCCCGTCTACCATCACCCAGTAAGTCTCTCCACCGCACAGCTCAGTCAGATCACCGTAGTCAGACGCCACGTCGTAAAACAGGTAGCCACGATACTCGTCGTGGGTCCAGACCGAGATGACCCTGTATTGCTGAAACCCGTCTAATCTATTAGCTTCATGATACTCTCTGAGTCTATCCGAGGCCTCATTCACAGCTCGCACCAGTTCACTTACATCTATGGAGCCCACGGTTTCCTGTATAGTTACTTGGTTCCACCCGTCGCAGAGTGATAGGCCGGTCCTCGTATCGAATACACTTGGGATATGCCACTCCTGCTCGGCCTCGTTCCCGTTGTAATCAACTGCCTTTATTGTTATCCATGTATCATGTACACTATAGGGGAGCTCAGCCTTGTATAATCCGGGTAGATTCGGGGTATCGATCATCTCTATGGCTCCGTAGCCGGGTAGGAGCAGTTCCACGTTTTTTATGTCGGAGTTATCAACTACTATAGCCTCTATTATCAGGTTCATCTCGGTCTTCACCTGGTACACGTTGGATATGTCTGGGGGGTTGGAGTCGTCTCCGAGGACCACGAGCAGCTCGGTCTTGGTGACTGTGGCTTCGTCTCCGTCTATCTCAGCCACACTCAAGGTGACAGTGTACTCGTCCTCAGTGAGAAACGTGTGGTGGGGATTGGCCTCTGTGCTCGTCGCTCCGTCTCCAAAGACCCACAGCCAGGAGGCGATTGAGTCGTGGCTCATAGTTTCATCTGTGAATGAGACAGTTAGGGGCTTGTAGCCAAGACGCCGGTTCACTGAGAAGCCTGGGATAGGATCGAAGTCGTCAACGTTTACGTTGTTCTCCAGAGTGTTAACGGCTCCCTTGTTGTCTCTTACAGTGAGCTTGACCCTGTATACGCCGTCCTGCTGGTATGTGTGGACGCTCTGGTCTCTGTTCGAGGATTCGCCGTCGCCGAAGTCGATGGAGTAGAATATGATCACGCCGTCTGGGTCACTAGACGCTGAGGCGTCGAAGGTCACTGGCTCCCCTTCGAGAGGGTTCACGTTGAAGGTGAGCCTGGGTATCGGATATACTGTGTCGATTGGAGTGGTTTCCTGCGATGGAAGCACCGTGAAGCTCGTTGAGAAGCGTATACGCGTGTACGCGTCACTGATGGTTAGCGTGTACTCGCCGGGATCAATCGACGGAACTTTGAACGAGGGGAGGCCCGAGCCTATCTTCAGAGTGCCTTTGGATGTGGTCACACCACTTAGGGTAGACACTACGGTTGTGTCACCCAGCGTGGCGTTCCAGTGCGAGTTCTTGGTGAACCCATCTCCGGTCACCGTAATCTTGGTTCCCGGCTTCCCCTGGGTTGACGATAGCTGCGCTTTGAGAGGTGTGACCTGGAACGATGACTCCGCGAATATAGTTTCGTCGGGCGTCGCTGTAACGATGCGGTAGTTTATAGGTCCGCTTGCTCTTAATGAGAAGGTTGTGGAGATGGCTCCAAGATGATCAGTGTATACTGTTCCTATGGTGAGTCTCGAGGTCGATCCGTAGACGTCGATGAGGCTTATGGTCACCTGTTGGCCCTGCATGTTGGGGAAGTTCTTACCTTTGATGGTCACGGAGTGTTCGTCTCCTTTACTCTGAATGGACGAGGTTAGACTCGCCAGCTCATTCACATATATGGCTTTGTGGCTGGTTACTCCGTCAGAGGCGGTCACCTCCACAGTGTATTGTCCGCTTTTAATTACCTGTGGAACGAAGATGCTGAGCTGGAACCTGCCCTCCGCGTCGACTATCCAACCACTGAATAAGCTACATGGATAAGCGTCAGGTCCATCCACAAGTATAGCATCTACATGTGTCCCGGGTGAGAACTCTGATCCTCTGATGAGCAACAGGTCGCCAACGTCCACCTGTGACTTGCTTAACGTCACCTGTGGGCTCAGTGTTAGTTCCGCGACAGCTGTGTTGTTCATCGAGTCCATCGCCGCAAACATATAGACGCCGAAGGGTAGGGCGCTGACCTTTATCTCCGTAGAGAATGTGCCTCTACTACTTGCCTTAGCTGTCTTGCTGAGGACGGCTACGGCCCCAGGGTCGTCCTCATAGTAAGCGTAGTTTACGTGTACAGCAGCGTTTCCTATGTGGAGCTCAGCGAAGCGCAACAGGTATTCACCTGTCACATAGTTAATTGTACCTGTTCCTCCTGGGGGGCTCTCCAAGTGTCCACCTCCTGTGTCTGCTAGGACCTCGCCTTCACAGTTGAAGGACGCTGAGCCGGGTTTCACAGGTACATTGTCTAGGTATCCTCTCAGGACGGCTTTATAGACGTCTGTCTTTGTGCCTAGGGTAGCCGGCCAGTCCCCGAGTGGTGCCCCGTCATCGTAGATCATGAACGCCACATCCGACGCGTTCCCAAATCCACGTCCTTCCAGCTTGAGGGATTCGCCTCTGAGCAGTTCAGGGTCTGATGGAGATAGGCTTGGATTGACCTTAATTGACGACTGCGAGTATGCGCCAGTGACAGAATCCCCGACCCACACCCAGTGGCTTCCCCTAGCGCACTCAGGTATAGTAATTGTCATGGTGAAATGTCCGCTTGACGATACAATTGTGGCGTTCAGTACTCCCGTATACCCGTTCCATGGCTGAACAGTGTCCCAGTAGACGTAGGCAGTATAGCCCGCCGCGATTCCGCTTCCCTGGACGATCACCCTGTCCCCGACGCTGGCCTCACACGGTGTAAGCGTGAATGAGAGAGAGACAGCCTCAACATGGAGTTCTACCTGCGCGATGGCGACTGCTAGGATTAGAACGATTATCCATCCTCGTCTCTTGCATCTAGGTGCGCCATCGAATGACATTGGTCGTTATACGGACCGTGAACAGATTTCAGTGAATTATATGTGACGGATGGCTGGTACTGAGGAGAGTTCCATCAATCAGGCATCGTGAAGTGGCCTCTCCTAAAAGATTAATACTGGTTTTAACACAGTTTTGGGTACCGAACACACGGTAACACAAGGTGATACAAGTGGAGCAGAGTAACGTTATCTACATCGGCAGAAAACCCGTTATGGCCTACTGCTTAGCGGTGATGACGTCCCTGAAGAACGAGGGAAGCGAGGTCACCCTCATGGCTAGGGGTCGCGCCATCAGCAAGGCGGTGGACGTGGCTGAGGTTGTCAGGAACCAGTTCGTCTCGGATCTTCATGTGAAGGACATAAGCATCGGGACCGAGCAGCTGGAGAGCGAGGACGGTAGCCCCAGGAACATCAGCAACATAGCGATACAACTGGCGAAGGACTAGTTTTTTCATTCTTTCTCTTTTTTAGGCTGATTAGGGAGAAGGCATTGTGCGTACAACCGGTAATCAACAGACGAAATGCACATTATGAAGAATTATATATGTGCCCCCTCTAAATACTGCATCTCGTTTTTTAGACGAAAAATGTTATTGCTATGAGAAGCCCGATGGTCGTCAAACCGTCGCTGAGGCTTGTCTCTACAGGTATGATGAAATTATCAGGGTCAAGACCCCTTCTCCGTGTGATGATCGCTGTACCGTAACTGATGAGGATGATCAGAGGGACGACGATGATGTGCACCGTTAATACCTCTAACAAGAGCCTGAGTAGACCTACCCTGTTGGCGAGGCTGCTGAAAATGGCGTATAATATGAACATGATTACGGAGGCCACCCAGGCACTGGCAATCTCCAGGGAGTGCTCCAAGATAGCACTGTATTTTGTTAACATGGTTCCTAGCGCCATCTTCGTGGTCGCCGTAGAGCCTATGATGGATCCAATGTCCCCCACGGTGTCGATCAGTGCCGGGTATATCATGAATATCTCGGGGCGTCTACCGATCACATCAATGATGCTGTTAAGAGCTGTCCCCGTGATGTTGACGATCACGGATACGAAGAGAAGAGTGATCATGAACTCTTTGAAGGTGGACTGGAACTCTTCGCTTCTGTAGATTTTCCTTGTTGTCCAAAGGACAGTGAATATAAAGATCAGGTTTATGGAATTCAGGAAAATCCAACTTACATCACCCAGCTTTAAGATTGCCTGAAGAACCCCGACGTAGAGGAATGTGATGACGATATCCGCTACTGTTGAGACGATGGGATAGAGGATGATGTCTGGATCAAGTCCTCTTCTATATGCTACGGTTGATACCCAGAAGGTCATTGGAGAGATGATCAGGATGCTTAAACCCATTGAGCAGATTATCACCGACAGTATCAGTGGAAAAGCGGTTAAGGGGGTTCCAGTAACTACGACGCATATGATTGATCCGATGGAGCCCATGAACAGTGCACTCATGAGCGTCAAGGCGTTAACCGTGTTCAGGAGGGCGTATGCTTCGCCTGTATTGCCCATGAGCCTTGGCTTTATCATGCCGAGGTGCATGGCGGTGCTCAGGCGCCCTGAGAAGAGGCCTCCTATAGCCCCTCTGATGCTAAGTATG
>Ga0172363_10005727_pt1 | contig 10050 bp, 9 predicted proteins | sample LakKivs2_kivu2a2_FD_114541 | JGI IMG/M metagenome (GOLD analysis project Ga0172363, IMG submission 114541) | Sediment microbial communities from Lake Kivu, Rwanda - Sediment s2_kivu2a2 | ecosystem: Environmental > Aquatic > Freshwater > Lake > Sediment | place: Rwanda: Western Province, Lake... | reverse complement strand
GCTTTCGCCGCCGCCGGGTTCGCCAGCGTGGAGATCGGCCTCCAGACCTCCTCGCAGGGGGCTTTGTCGGCCTGCGGGAGACCCGGGAGCTTCGCGAAGGCCGTGGATGGCGCGGAGGCTCTGTCGAGGGCGGGCGTCAGGCCGGTCCTCGACTTCATACTGGGTCTCCCGGGGGACGCCCCCGACGGCCCCGTGGAGGCCCTCAGGCGCATCGTCCGGCGGGGCTTCGACTTCGACGCTCAGGTGTTCTTCCTCGCCGCCCTGCCCGGCACCGAGGCACGCGTCCGGGGCCGGGAGCTCGACCTCGAGTGGATGGACGGCCCGCCCTACTACGTGACGAGGTCGGGGCGCTACGGCTTCGATGACCTCTCGGCGGCCCGCGAGGAGATGGCCGACATCCTGGGGTACGACCTCGACTTCAGGCCTCGTCCCCTTCTCTTCGACGGGTCCCCGGCGACCGTGGAGATCGACCTCGACCAGCCGCTCCCTGCGTCTTCGGAGGTCCCCTCCTTCCGGCACGGAGCGCTCCGGCTCAGGGCCGGGGACCCGTGGTCCAGGCGGGACGTCCTCCTCGACGCCGTGCGGCAGCGGAGACATGCCGATCCCTTCTGCGTCCTGGATGCCGTCGTCGTGCCTGCCTCCCCCTTCCCGCTGGACCTCGTGGACTCGATCCGCTCCCTCGACTCCCCTGTCGACTACGGCGGCCGCGTCGCCGGGCTTCACGGCCTGGAGGGCAATCTGAGGGTCTCCGTGCTCCTCGAGGACTGGAGGGCCTTCCCGGAGGACTGGATAGCCGCTGCCGCAGGCTGCTGCACCGTCGTCGCAGACGTGCGGTCCCTCGGAGACTTCCCGGCCGGGCTGCTGGAACAGGATGCGGGAATCAGGCTCCCTGGAGACGGGCACGACCTCGCCGCGCTGGCGGCCTCGGTGCCCCTCGAGGACCGCGTCTTCTTCCGCTCGCGGCTCATGGAGCAGCTGTGGACGGAGGGCATCCTCCAGCTGTAGGCCCCGATGGACAAGCCTTGACGACTCAGTTAGGCTAGCCTAACTTATCTTCGTGAGCATGACGAAGAGCCTGGAGGACTACCTCAGAGCCGTGCACGACCTCTCGCGGGACAGCGGAAGCGCACGGGTAGCGGACATAGCTCGATCCCGGGGTGTGAGCATGGCGAGCGTCTGCGAGGCCATGCACCGGCTGGACCGGGAGGGGCTGGCGAACCACTCCGCCGGCGAGTCCATAACGCTGACGGAGGAGGGTCAGAGGCAGGCGCTGAGGCTCTCCTCCACACACGAGTTCCTCCTGCACCTGCTCAGGGACGTCCTGGCCGTGGACCCCGAGGATGCCGAGAAGGATGCCTGCTCCATGGAGCACTTCCTCCATCCCGACACCCTGTCCCATCTGGTCGCCTTCTCGCAGTTCGTCGACTCGAGGACGCCCGGCGGGCTGAGCCTGAAGGAGGCCTTTCAGAGGAGCGAGCCGGACGGGTGCGAGATGCTCCCCTCTCCCAGGGGCAGGCACGGCCGCTGGAGGAGGGAGCCGGCGGGGCCCTGCATGGCCGATCTCCAAGTGGGGAGCCGCGCCAGGGTCCTCCACCTCCACGCTTCGTGCCCCGTCAGGCGGAGGCTGGCGGACATGGGCATCCTGCCGGGAGTGGAGTTCGAGCTAGTCCGAAGGGCTCCCCTCGGCGGCCCTGTAGAGATAGCGATGGAGGGCTTCTCCCTGACTCTGAGGCGCGGCGAGGCCTCCAAGATAGAGGTAGAGCCCCTGCCGTGAGACGCATCAGCGTGGCGCTCGCCGGGAATCCGAACACCGGCAAGTCGACTATCTTCAACCGCCTCACGGGCTCCTCGGCCTGCGAAGGCAACTACCCCGGCGTCACGGTCGAGCTCGCGTGCGGATCGCGCACCTGCGGAGACCGGCGGCTCGAGTTCATGGACCTCCCCGGACAGTACAGCCTCTCCCCGGCATCCTCCGACGAATCCGTCGCGGTCCGCTACCTCCTCGAGACCCCCCCGGACCTGATCCTCGACGTGGTCGATGCGGCGAACCTCGAGAGGAACCTCCAGCTGACGGTGCAGCTGGCCGCCCTCGGCCTGCCGATGGTGATAGCTCTCAACATGTGCGACGAGGCGGCCGCAGCCGGCAGGATGCCGGACCCGGCCGTGCTCTCGGCCAGGCTGGGAGTGAAGGTCGTGCGGACCATAGGCAGGACGGGTATCGGCCTGGAAGAGCTGGTCCAGGCTCTCGTGGAGGCCTCGCAGGACGGCGCCCCGCCCAGGATGCAGGCACTCGGCGAGGACGTGGACGCAGAGATCTCACGGATCGCGGCCATGCTCCCGCCGCTCGAGGTCGACGGCAGAGGCATAGCGGCCATGCTGCTGGAGGGGAGCGAGGAGGCCGCCGCGGCGGTCGGGAGAGCGGCTGCCGGCGCTTCCGCGCGGATTCTCGAAGCCGCCGGTACCGCCTCCAGGAAACTGGAGAGGCTCTATGCGGATCCGGTGCAGATAGTCCTGGCGGGCCTCAGGCGCGGCGTGGCCTCCGGACTGGTGATGGAGTCGGTGGGCCCCTCCAGGAGGCGCTCGACCGGACCAGATGTCACGAGGCGCGTCGATGCGGTCCTCCTCAACAGGTTCCTGGGCGTGCCGGCCTTCGCCCTGATAATGTACGCCGCCTTCTGGCTGACCTTCAGGGCTTCAGCTCCGCTCGAGCGCCTCATCGCAGACGCCTTCGGGGCCCTGGCCGGGCTTGCCTCGACGCTGATACCTGACGGTGCCATCCGCTCCCTCGTGGCGGACGGCGTCATCGGGGGAGTCGGGGGGGTCGTCCTCTTCGTACCTGCCATAGCGATACTCTTCCTGCTCATCTCCCTGATGGAGGACACCGGCTACATGGCCCGGGCGGCCTTCCTGACCGACGGGCTGATGCACAAGGTGGGGCTCCACGGGCGCAGCTTCATCCCCATGATCCTCGGCTTCGGCTGTACCGTGCCCGCCGTGATGGCCACGAGGACGCTGGAGGACAGGAGGGACCGCCTGGCGACGATACTGGTGCTCCCTCTCCTCTCCTGCGGGGCGCGCCTCCCGGGCTACCTGCTGGTGATAGGGGCGTTCTTCCCGCGCCACAAGGCGCTGATGCTCGCGTTCATCTACTCGGTGGGCATAGCGCTGGCCCTGGCGGCGGCGAGGATCCTTAGAAAGACCGTCCTGAGGGGCGAGGACTCCCCGTTCGTCATGGAGCTGCCGCCTTACCGGCTCCCGACGCTGGCCGCTCTCGCGAGGCACGTCTGGAGAAGGGTCAGGCACTACCTTGCGAAGGCGGGGACAGTGATACTGGCCTTCTCGATCGTCCTGTGGTTCCTGGGGTACTTCCCGCGGCAGGCGGCGGGCGCGGACGCGACCGCGGCCGTGGGAGGCTCGTTCGCGGAGAGGCTCGGCCACGCAGTCGAGCCGATCGTCCGGCCCCTGGGCTTCGACTGGAGGATCGCCACTGCGATGATCGGAGCCGCGGGGGCCAAGGAGATCTTCGTGTCCCAGATGGGGATACTGACCTCGCTCGAGGGCGGGCAGGGGCGCGACCTCACCTCCAGGATGGCCGCGCTCTACGATCCCGGGACCGGCCTCGCGATAATGCTCTTCCTGCTCATCTCGGCGCCGTGCCTGGCAACCGTCGCCATGGTCAGGCGGGAGACCGGGAGCTGGGGACTGGCGGCCGCCCAGTACGCGGGGCTGACAGCGCTTGCGTGGGTGATCGCCTTCCTGGGGAAATGGGCCTTCGGGATCTCGCGCTTCTTCTGATCCTTCTGGGCGCGGTCGCCTACCTCGCCTCGAGGGTGGTCCGGCGGCTGCGCGGATCAGGCTGCGGAGGATGCCCCTACGCCGACTCCTGTCCTTCCCGGTCTATCCGGCCGAAGGCTTCCTGCGGAGGACCTCCGGAACGGGGGCCTTACGGTCGAAGGCCACCGGCTTCTTCGTGACCTGCTCCTTCGAGAGCTCGCGTCCGGTCTCGGCGCCGAACTCGAACGCGGCGAGGTTGGCCTCGCGGAAGCGCGCAGGCGAGATCTTCGATATCGTCCTTCGCCATGTCTCGGACCTGAACAGGTCGACGACGGAGGACATCAGCCCCAGGGCGATCATGTTGGCCACCAGTGCGCTCTTGAACCTCTCGATGGCCGCCGTGGTGAGCGGGTACTTATACACCCTGCCCATCGGTATCTGATCGACGAAGGTCGAGTCGATGATGACGACGCCAGTCTCCCTGACCTCGGGGGCGTAGAGGGTGCAGCTCTCCTGGTTCATGGCCAGGAGGACATCCAGCTCGCGGCAGTTCGGGAACAGGATCTCGTCCCTGGAGACGATGACATCCGTCCTGCTGGAGCCCCCGCGGGCCTCGGGCCCGTAGCTCTGTGTCTGGCAGACATTGAAGTCCTCGGCTATCCCGGCCTCGGACAGGATCCTCCCCGCCAGCCCGAGCCCCTGGCCGCCGGAGCCGCTCAGGCGGATCTCGGCGTATCTCATTCGTCCACCTCCGAGGCCTTCTCGCGGGCCCGCCTGCAGAGGTCGGCGTAGAGCTCGGTGTACTCGGGAGCCTCGCGATCGGCCAGGACTCCCCTCACGATCCTGCCCTTCAGCTCCTCGGGGCTCAGCTTGGCCGCCTGGGCCGCGTTGACCGAGCCGTCGCGGAGGCCCTTCATCATCTCGACGGCGCCGCCGAGCCGGTTGGCCCTGCCGTAGTTGGTCGGGCACGGGGACATGACCTCGACCACGCTGAGTCCCTTCTTCTCCATGGCCTGCCTGATGAGCCCGTCCAGCTCGATCACGTGGTACACGGTACCCCTGGCCACGAAGACTGCTCCGGCGGCATCGAGAAGCCTGCAGGTGTCGAATCCCGGCTCGATCATCCCGTAGTTGTAGTTGTTCACGATGATCGAGGTGATCTCGATGTTGCGGCGTGCCGAGTGGATGATGTGGTTGCCGCCTATCGCCAGCGCGTCGCCGTCGCCCATCACGGCGATGACCTTCAACCCGGGATTGGCGAGCTTGACGCCGGTCGCGAATGCGAGCGCCCTTCCGTGCATGGTGTGCAGGGTGTTGAAGTCGAAGTACACCGGCATTCGGGATGTGCAGCCTATGCCGGAGACCAGCACGATATCGTTCTTGTTCCATCCCAGGGCGTCCACCGCCCTGATGATGGAGCCCATCACGATGCCGATGCCGCATCCCGGGCACCAGACGTGAGGAAACTTCTTCTTGGCGCGCAGATACTTGTACTCGTACGGCAGCTGGGCGGGCATCACATCACCTCCATCGCTGCGCTTACGATCTCCTCGGGGGTGAGCTCGTAGCCGTCGACCCTCTGGACGGGTATCACCCGCACGGAGTCGGAAGTGAGCCTCTCGATCTCGTGTATGAGCTGCCCCTGGTTCAGCTCGGGGACTATCACGACATCCTTGTCGTCCAGCAGTTCCTTCGTCTCCATGTCCGGGAACGGCCACAGGGTGACGGGCCTGAAGACCCCCACCCGCTTGTTCTTCTTCGCCAGCTGGACCTGGGCCGCCAGGGCGGAGCGGTAGACCGATCCGTAGGCGAAGATCACGACGCTCGACTTCTCGACATCGTGGGTCCTGATCTCGACGAGCTCGTCCAGCCTGCGGGTTATCTTCGCCTTCAGCCTCGCGAGCTTCTCGTCGACCTCGTCGCGCCTGCGCGTAGGGAATCCCTGCCTGTCGTGGGTCAGGCCCGTGACATGAAACCTGTAGCCTGAGCCGTAGGTCGCCATCGGCGACACGTTCGACGGCGTGGGGTGGTAGTGCTCGTACCACTCCGTCGGGGTCTCCGGGACGGGCCTCTCGATGACCGCCACCTCCTCGCACTTCGGGAAGGTGACGCGCTCCCTCATGTGGCCCACGACCTCGTCGGACAGAAGGATCACCGGAGTGCGGAAGGTCTCGGAGAGGTTGAAGGCCCTCACGGTGAGATCGAAGCACTCGCGCACGCTCGCAGGGCAGAGGACTATCGCGGGGTGATCGCCGTGCGTGCCCCATCTGGCCTGCATCACGTCACCCTGAGCCACCTGGGTGGGAAGCCCCGTGGAGGGTCCGGCGCGCATGACGTCCACCAGCACGAAGGGGATCTCGGCCATGCACCCGAACCCGATCCCCTCCTGCATCAGGCTGAAGCCGGGCCCGCTTGTGGCGGTCATCGCCCTGGCTCCAGCGAGGCTGGCGCCCATCACCGCACTGACGCTGGCGATCTCGTCCTCCATCTGGATGAACGCGCCATCGCCCTGCGGCAGGGAGCGGGCCAGCATCTCCGCCACTTCCGTGGAAGGGGTGATGGGGTATCCGGCAAAGAAGTTCACACCGCTCGCCAGCGCCCCGAGGGCTATGGCCTCGTTGCCCTGCACGAGCCGGGTCTCGCCCCACGGCACTCTCATGTGGAGTCACCTTCCTCACGCATCTTCTCCAGCTCCTCCGTCACGGTGACCGCGAGGTCCGGACAGCGCCGCGCGCACATGTAGCACTTGATGCATAGCTCCGGGTGGACTACGTGCGCCTTCTGGTCCCTTCCCATCTCGAGGACCTTCTTGGGGCAGAAGGCCACGCAGATGCCGCAGCCCTTGCACCACTCGTGGAAGATGTGCACGTAGGACCTGGGCTCCTCGTGCTCCGATTCCTTCTCCTCCGTCGCCTCTTCAGGCTGAGGAGCGTTCTGCGCCATTCCGCTCACCTCCGAGTGAACCGCCGTACGAAGCCCCGGATCACCTGGTTCCCGTGAAACGCTGCAGCACATCGGCGATGTCGGGCTTGCCTATCTCCTGGAGGTCGTAGGTCACGCGCACGGACGGCTTGTCGATGCGTATCACCCTGCCGAGGTCGATCGGCGTGGCGATGATCACTGCATCGCAGTCGCAGGCCCGGATGGTGTCCTCCAGTTCCTTCATCTGGGCGTCGCCGTATCCCATGGCCGGGAGCACCAGAGCCTCCTCGCGGTCGGCGTAGTACTTGTCGAAGGTCTCCATGATGCTGCCCACCGCGAACTCCCTCGGGTCGACGAACTCGGCTGCGCCGAAGCGCTCCGCCGCGACGTAGCCCGCCCCGTACTCCATGCCGCCGTGGGTGAGAGTCGGGCCGTCCTCGACCACGAGCACCCTCTTCCCCTGGATCATCGAGGGATCGGCCACCGAGACCGGGCTTGCCGCCTCGATGACGACGGCGGAGGGGTTCGTCGCCCTTACGTTCTCGCGGACCTCGTTGACGTCCTCGGGGTAGGCCGAGTCGATCTTGTTTATCACTACGACGTCTGCGAGCCGAAGGTTGGTCTGGCCGGGGTAGTAGGAGATCTCGTCGCCCGGACGGTGCGGATCGACGACAGTGATCGTGAGGTCCGGCCTGTAGAAGGAGGTGTCGTTGTTCCCTCCGTCCCACAGGACGATGTCAGCCTCCTTCTCGGCCTCGCGCAGGATGGCCTCATAGTCGACGCCTGCGAACACCACCTGGCCCCTGGCGATGTGGGGCTCGTACTCCTCCATCTCCTCGATCGTGCACTTCTGCTTCTTCAGGTCGTCTATGGAGGCGAAGCGCTGGACCCGCTGGGCCACGAGGTCTCCATAGGGCATCGGGTGCCTGACGACGACGACCTTCTTCCCTGCGGCCTTGAGGACCTCCGCTACCTTCCTCGTCGTCTGGCTCTTGCCGCACCCGGTGCGGACCGCGGTGACTGCGATGACCGGTTTGCTGCTCTCGAGCATGGTCGGGCGCACGCCGATCAGGCTGAAGTCGGCTCCGGCGGCGTTGCAGCGGCTCGCCAGCGCCATGACGGTGTCATCGGAGACGTCGCTGTAGGCCATGACGCAGACGTCGACCTTCCTGTCGGCGATGATGCTCTCCAGCTCGTCCTCGGGGAGGATCTGGATGCCGTCGGGATAGCCGTCTCCCGCCAGCTGGGGCGGGTACCTGCGGTCGTCGATGTCCGGGATCTGCGTCGCCGTGAAGGCCACGACCTCGAAGTCGGTGTTGTTCCGGAAGACCGTGTTGAAGTTGTGGAAGTCCCTGCCTGCCGCTCCGAGGATGAGAACTCTCTTCCTGGTCATTGCCGCGTCCTTTCCGCATGTCAGAACCGCGTTTGCAGGAAAGCAACAGCGGACCGGAGAATGCGGTCCGGCCTCTCCCGACAGGGGTTCGGAAGGCCAGCCTGCGCCGACTGGCAAAGCTGAGGGATAATGCAAATTAGGATTCCCAAGTCAACTCCTGCGTTTGCACCTCGCAAGCTCAGGGGGAGGCTGGAGGCTGGAGGCTGAAGGCTGTAGGCTGTAGGCTGGAGGCTGGAGGGGCGGTGATTCGGGCCGGGCTTCACTTGCAGCGAGTCCCCAGTCTCTAGTCCCCAGTCCCCAGTCTCCAGCCTACAGCCCAAACGAAGGGGGGAGGCTCGCGCCTCCCCCCGGGGACTCGGATCGGATACGGCCTAGCGGATGAACTGGGTCTTGATGTCGCCCCAGGTCGTCGGCGTCAGGCCGGGCTCTGAGCCGCTCCACATGAACTGCAGGATATTCTCCCAGATCGCAACGCCCTGGTTCGCGTAGGCCGGGGTGTAGCCGCTGATGACGCTGTAGCCGTCAGGAGCCACGCAGATCGCCGCCTGGCCGGCCGTCGGATTGGTCGTCCAGCCCGTCACCGGGGTGGCGGTCCCGACCGTGAATGCGCAGTTCTTGACGTTGATGCCCGGATCGAACTGGCCCCAGTCGCTGATGCCGTCGACTATCGGGCTCGCGGGATCCCAGACGTACATCGGCTGGAGGTTCATGAGAGGAGTCTCGGCCGTTACTCCCATCGCGGTAGCGACCACGCTCTGGCCGCCGGTCCACTGCCAGCTGGAGGCGTAAAGCCTGCCGCCATTGGTGTAGTAAGTAGCCAGCCCGGACCAGTTCAGGGAGGTGTTCGCGGCATACCAGGACTCCACGATGACCAAGTCCCAGGTCCCGGTGGAGAGCGCATCGTTGAACTGCGTGTACATGCTGCCCGGCCAGCCCGAGCACGGAAGGACCGTGGCGGACGGCCACAGATTCGAGAGGGCCGTCAGGACCGCATCGCCCGTCGGAGCATAGTAGTCGTAGTAGACCAGGATGTTGGCAGGATCCTGAGCAAGGGAGACCCCGACGAAAACGAGCATGGCGACAAGTATACCCTTCATCTATCCTCCTTCTTCTCCTTCTCCAAGACCGGGGCCTGTGGATGCCCCCGAGCATACCCCACGCAGACCTAGAACTAGCGCTGCGAGTCAGCCCGTGTCAAGACCGGGGACCGGGGCATGGGAAGAGGGGCCGGCTCCTGCTCCTGTCCGAAGCCCGACCTCCCGCGGAAAGCGAAGATCGTGGATGCCGGCCGAGGCTCCCCCCGCTTCGGCCCACCCTTCGCGAAGCAGGGAGGGCGCCCCTCAGCAGCACCGCCGTCCCCGCTCCGGCGAGCAGTCCGGTCGCCACCCTCAGCACATTTGTGCTCTCGTAGAGCCCTGCATACTGCAGGGCGCCGTCGATCACGAGCGGCAGCAGCAGGGCGAGCCCGGTCAGCAGCGAGCGGACTCCCCGGCGTGCGACAGGCGGCGGGAACAGGATGAAGACTGCCGTCCCCAGCCAGTATGCCGTGCACCTGGCGCAGAGCCCGCAAAGCCCCCACGGCAGGAGGATGCTGCGCGAGGGCAGCCGGTGGCACGTCAGGGACAGGAACGAGCCGACGGGCCTCGCGACGGCATGCGGGAGCAGGGGCCATGTCACGGACACGAGGAACATCGCAGCCGGGAATGCGGCTGCCGCGCACCTGCGAAGAGCGGGGGTCATCGACCGAGGGTCCCGGATCGCCTCAGCCGTCCGCCCAGGTGCTCCTGGACCAGTCGAACCTCTCCTTCACGGATCCCTCCCCGAGGACCTCGAGCGCTGCATACTCGCCCATCTCGATGGAGTGATCCATGTTGTTGTAGCGGAAGAGGCCCTGCCGGCCGCAGGTCACCGAGCGGGGCAGGGCCTGCAGTGCGTCGAGCACCATGCCGCTCCGTCCGTCG
>Ga0172363_10005726_pt1 | contig 10050 bp, 7 predicted proteins | sample LakKivs2_kivu2a2_FD_114541 | JGI IMG/M metagenome (GOLD analysis project Ga0172363, IMG submission 114541) | Sediment microbial communities from Lake Kivu, Rwanda - Sediment s2_kivu2a2 | ecosystem: Environmental > Aquatic > Freshwater > Lake > Sediment | place: Rwanda: Western Province, Lake... | reverse complement strand
GGCCTCCGCTTTGGCCTGATGGGGCACCGCCGAAACAATCGTCCGGCACTGCATGATCTGCCAGGCCGTCATGGAGACGGCTTTCTCCGGCACCTCATCCACCGACGCGAACCAGCCTTCGCCCACCTGCTGCCTTTTGCACCGTTCGGCGAGGGTCACCACGATAAAAGATTCCCTGGTGGTAAAGTCGGCGGGCGGATCGTTGAAGGCGATGTGGCCGTTCTCTCCGATGCCGATTAACCCGACATCCACCGGCTTCTCCCGGATTTCAGCCGTGAGGTTGGCGATGAGGGTCCGGATATCCCCTTCGGTGTTCACGCTGTGGAACTTGCGGCATTCGATCAAATCGACGAACCGCTCCTTCAGATACTTTCTGAAGCTGGCCTTATGGGTGACGGGGAGTCCGATGTACTCGTCGAGATGGAAAATCTCCGTCTTCGGCCAATCGATGTCCTCTTTCGATAGGGCTTCAAGAGTCTCGAATTGTGACCGGCCTGTGGAGAGGACGAGCCGCGCCTCTCCGTTTCGGGCGATCGCTTCCCTGAGTTTCTCTCCGGCCAAACGGGCGGCTGCGGCACCCAGTTCGGCCGCATTCTTGCTGATGCTGATGATCATGGCCTGTTCGCCCCGGACTCTATCACTTATACCGCAACATCATTTTCTGTTCAACCGGCAGCCGCCGTGGAGTTGACATTGATTCGCGGGGGAGATTATCCTCCCTTTGGGTAGGACGAAATGGTGTCGAAAGCGTTTCTCAACGACGATTTTCTTCTCGACTCGGAGGAGGCCCGAGCGCTCTATCACGGTTTTGCTGAAAAGCTTCCCATCATCGACTTTCACACCCACCTTTTGGCCAAAGATATCGCGGAGAACCGCCGCTTTGACAACCTGACGCGGATTTGGCTCGAGGGCGACCACTACAAATGGCGCGCCATGCGGGCGGCCGGCGTTGACGAACGGTTCATCACGGGATCCGTCGGCGACTGGGAGAAGTTCGATAAATGGGCGGAAACGGTGCCCAAGACTCTTGCCAGCCCGCTCTATCATTGGACGCACCTCGAGTTGAAGCGGATGTTTGGGATCGACCGGCTGCTCAGCCCGTCGACCGCAAGAGGCATCTGGGAGGAATGCCGGAAAAAGCTCGCGCTGGAGGAGTTCACGGCCCAGGGCCTCTTGCGCCGGGCGAATGTCGAAGCGATCTGGACCACGGACGACCCCATCGATGACCTGCGGTACCACAGGATGCTGAAAAACTCCGGGGGATTCCCGGTATCGGTCTATCCGACATTCCGGCCGGACAAAGCCATGGCCATAGAAAATCCGGAGGCTTTTTCAAATTATATCGGAGAGCTCTCCCAGGCCGCCGGAATGGACGTGCGCTCCTTTGACGGCTTCCTTACGGCCTTGCGCAAGCGCCATGACTACTTCCATGAGATGGGCTGCAGAGTTTCTGACCACGGGCTGGAGACAATCTTCGCCGAGGATTATACCGGCGCCGAGGTTCGCCGGGCATTCGCGGCAGCGCTGGCGGGGAGAATCATTGCGCCCCATGCCGTTTTCCAATTCAAGTCGGCCCTGCTCTATGAATTCGCTCTGATGGATTGGGAGAAAGGATGGGTTCAGCAGTTCCATCTCGGCGCCCTCCGCGACGTCAATAGTCGGCTGGCACGGTCGGTCGGCCCAGACTCGGGCGTCGATTCGATAGGAGATTTTGAATTGGCGCGTCCGCTGGCGAACTTCCTCGACAGGCTTGATGCTCGAAATACTTTGGCCAAAACGATCCTTTACAATCTGAACCCGCGGGATAACGAGGTGCTGGTGACAATCGCCGGGAGCTTTCAGGACGGAACGTGTCCGGGCAAGATCCAGGTTGGGCCGGCCTGGTGGTTCCTCAACCAGATGGACGGAATGACCCGCCAAATCCGGTGTCTTTCGAATATAGGCCTCCTCAGCCAGTTCGTCGGCACGACAACCGATTCGCGGAGTTTCCTCTCTTTTCCGCGCCATGAATATTTCCGCCGCCTGCTCTGCCGCCTCCTCGGAAGCGAAATGAAAAAGAGCCTGTTGCCGGTGGACCTTGATCTTGTTGGGGCTCTCGTCCGGAGCGTTTGCTATGACAACGCCAGGCGATATTTCGGGTTGGCGGTTTGACAAGGGCGGCCGTCCGGGTTAGCCTAAGAGTCATCCTGAGGAGTGAGGAGAAGCAATGACGACACGACGAGCTTTTCTGAGAAGTTCTGCCCTTGGTCTTCTGGTCGTCCCTTGGAGCCTGCGGGCTTTTGCCGAGGAATTGGGCCTTGATCCGGCGGAGCTTCCGGCCGCTCAGGCGGTCCCGTTTGTCATGGACAGCGCTCCGGGTGCCGAAACGGTCATCAACGGCCGGAAATATATCTACTTCGGGGGCACCGGCTACTTTGCCCTCCACGGCCACCCCGAGATGATTCGGACGGGAATCGAGGCCTTTAATAGGTACGGCCTGCACAGCGCTACGACCCGAACCGGCTTCGGGAACAACCCGGTCCTGCTGGATGCCGAAAAGAAGCTGGCCGACTACTTTGGGACCGAGGAGGCGCTCTATTATGTCAGCGGATACTTCAACGGACTGATGATGGCCCAGGGCCTGGCCGATCAATTTGACCTGGCCTTCGTCGATGAGACCGCCCATTTCAGCATCAAAGACGGAGTGTTTTCGACCCGCAAGCCGGTCGTCTTCTACAAACACAGGGACCCTTCGGATCTCAGGTCGAAGCTCAAATCTGAGCTCAAGGCGGGCCAGCGGCCCCTCGTGATTACGGACGGCGTCTTCCCGACCTTTGGGGTAATCGCCCCGGTGCCGGAGATTATTAAAGAGCTCGAGCCTTACGACGGTATATTATGTCTCGACGACGCCCATGCTGTCGGCGTTCTGGGGGCAAACGGCTGCGGCACCTGCGAATATTTCGGGCTGAAGCCGGGCGATCGTCTCATCATGAGCGGCACGCTGAGCAAAGCCTTTGGCGGCCACGGCGGGTTCATCCCGGCTTCGGCCGCTTTCATCAGGAAAATCAGGGAGACCGTCGGCGCCTACAGCGGTGCCAGCTCTCCGCCGACGCCCGTCGCAGCCGCTTCGGTTAAGGGGATAGAGCTCGTCAAGAGCCATCCCGAATGGCGGGAGAAATTGCGTCGCAATGTTGCTCGGGTCAAAAAAGGCATGCGCGAGCTCGGGTTTGATGTCGGCGACACTCCGATGCCCATCGTGACCTGGACTCTCGGGTCGGCCGAAGAGATGAAAAAAGTGCAGAAAGAGCTTCTCGACAAAGGGATCGCCGTCGCCTACCTTAAGTATGTGGGCGCTCCGGCCGGCGGCGTTCTGCGGGCTTCGATTTTCTCCACCCACACCGACGCCCACATCGACCAGCTGCTTGCGGAGCTAGAGAAGCGGGTCTGATTCCGTTATATTTTCTTCAGCTTTTTCAAGAAGGCCGGATCGACGTCCGCACCGATTCCCGGGATCTCGGGAAGGGTGATCTGCCCTTTTTCAAAGGTCATCCCGCCGACAACAGGGTCGAGGGTGTGGGAGCTGTGGCCGTCGAGGTCGGCGAAAACGATGTTCCGGTTCGAGGCGACGACGTGGGCTGCGGCCGTCAGCCCGAGCCGCGAGTCGACCATGCAGCCAACCATACAGAGCATGTTGGCGGCGTCGGCTACGTGGGCGATTTTGATCATGTTGAGAATTCCCCCCGCCTTCATGAGCTTGATGTTGAAGTAGGCGCAGGCCTCGGCCTTGATGAGCTTCAGGGCGTCGGCCGGGGAGAAGAGCGCCTCGTCGGCCATAACCGGGATGGGGCTTGCGGCGTGCACGGCTTTTAAGCCGGCCACATCTGAAGCCAGCACCGGCTGTTCGACGAACTCCACCCGGAATTTCTCCATCTTTTTCAGCGTGTCAATGGCCAGGGGCGGCGTCCAGCCCTGGTTGGCGTCGATCCGGATGTTGGGCTCGTCGCCGATGGCCCGGCGGATGGCCTCCAGGCGGCGGAGGTCAATCTCCTGGCCTTGCCCAACCTTGATTTTGATAGTGTCGAAACCGCGGGCCACGTATTCCCGGGCTTTGGCGGCCATCTTTTCGGGCTCATCGAGGTCGGTCGTGATGTCTGTGCCAAAGGAAGGCTTGTTCCCTCCGAAGAGTCGGTAGAGAGGCAGTCCGGCGACCTTTCCCAGGATATCGTAAAGGGCCGTGTCGAAGGCGGCCGTTGCGCTCGGGTTGGAATGCTGGAACGGCCCGAAGCCGGAAACTAGATTCTCGATGGCCAGTGGACTTTTGCCAAGAACAGTCTCGCGAAGTCCCTTGGCCGCGGCCAGGTTCATCTCCTGGGTTTCTCCCGTAATCGGGGCAAACGGGCAGGCCTCTCCGAGACCGACCACACCGCCGTCGGTGTGGATTATAACGAGGACGTTATTGGCGGCGGTGACCGTGCCGATTGAGATCTTGAACGGCTCCTTGAGCGGGATGTCGAAGGCATAGATATCAACTCCGGTGATCTTCAGTTTCGTAGCCTCCGCTCTGGCTTTTTCCAGAGTTGCCGAGGGATGGGCGAGCCCCTTCCCTGCGCCCGCGGAGAGGAAGCCCAGTCCCAGGGCCTTCAGGAAATTTTTTCGCGACATGGCCATAGCGCCTCCTTTCTTAATGGTCTATCTGCGCATCTCCTTTATATGCGACAGAGGTGAGGATGTCAAAATTTCCTTCTTATCCGGGGGCACTAACCATAACTCTGCATGTGATGAGATTATGGTCATTCTCTCTCCTTCTCCTGGAGCGCCTTCCTCCACCACTCCGGCGCTTCGATCTCGCCGCCAAACCAGGAGTTGTGGGAGTACCAGGCGATTAGGTATGAGGCCAGCTCTTTCCATTTCGCGAGCACATCCTCGGCGTTCTGCTGGCAGGTGTCATTCAAGAATTCCGTAGCCAGAGAGGGGTGGAGCCGGTAACGGCTGTAGGCTTCCTCATCGATCCCGGGCAACCTGTTCATCTCTGCTGTTTCCAGGGCCGTCTGGGCTCTGGAGATTTCTCCTATCATCCGGGAATAATGGAGGCGGGACCAGTTGGCCACAAGATTGAAGATCCAGTAAGCCGAGTCCCAGCAGAACTTTGTCTTCACCCCGTTGGTATAGGCCTCTGGAAGCACGTTCACCCCGGCATAGAAAGGGACATAGACGCAGGCGTCGCCCCAGCCGCCCAGGCCGACCAAGATGAGCCCGCCAATCGGGTCGGGGAGCCAGTTGCGGCCCTGGGTAATCACTATGGAAGGGCCCGTCGCGTCTGGAATCGTTCCGTACGGAGCGCCCGTTCCCCTGGGCCACCAGGGACAGCCGAAGGGGCCGGCAGCCAGCCCCTTGGTCCGATCGAGACTTGGTGCTCGTTCATGAAAGGCCACCAATCTCCCTCAATGTAGGCGAAAGTGTGGGAGACCTCGGGAATTTCGATCGTGCGGCCCGCCCTGACCGGCGGACCCCACCTTGGGGAGGATGGCAGTCTCCCCTTGGAAACTATTGCCCTGGAGGTGCACAGATGAATTATGTCGGTATTGACCTTCATCGTCAATGTTCCGGAGAGCCAGTTTTCAAGCCGGAGTCTCGAGAAGCCAAATCCCAATGCGCCCCGGGAGCTATCTCAATTCGCCTTTCTTGGTGGGTTGTAAGAGTTTGGTTTTTGGCTTCGTCTGCCCGGCAAGACTCTTTGAGGTTACTGATCCCTCTGTCCATCCGGAGAGAGCGGAGATCCCGGCTGGAGGGTTTCGAGGAGGAGGCGGTTTTTCTCGGACCGCGTCTCGCCGACGCTGGTGACGTAGATTGCCGGAGAGTCAACAACCGGGCACTTGTTCTCGCAGATGCCGCAGCCGATGCAGAGGTCGAGGTCGATGACCGGCGCCTTCTGGGTGGCCGTCGTCGCGTCCGGAAGCTTGGTTTCGACCATGACGAACTTGATCGCCTTGGGCGAGGTCGGACAGTGCTCCTCGCAGACGATGCAGGGCCTTCCCAGGGCGTAGGGGATGCAGCGGTTCTTGTCGATCCAGGCCGACCCGATTTTGACCTTGATTTTTTCTTCGATCGTCAGCTCCTTGATGGCCCCGGTCGGGCAGACCTGGGTGCAGAGCGAGCAGTAGTACTCGCAATAGCCGATTTTCGGCTTGAGCACGGGCGTCCAGATGCCCTCGGGCCCGGCCTCGTCAAGAGCCGGCTGAAGGGCGTTGGTCGGGCAGGCCTTCATGCATTCGCTGCACTTGACGCACTTCTCAAGGAACTTCGGCTCGGGGAGAGCACCCGGCGGACGAATGAGCTTGGCCGCGGCCCTCTTTCCTGCTGGTGTCGTCTTAAAAAACGGAGCGGCGATGACCGCCAGCGCCGAGGTGAAAATCAGCCGACGGCGCGATAGGTTGATCGAGGTAATCTTCTCAGGCTTCGTTTTGACCGGGAAATAGACGGCCTTTGTCGGGCAGATTGAGGCGCATGTATAGCAATAGACGCACTCCGAGCTCCGCCATCCTTCGTTCGGGTAGGGATTCGCCTGGGTTTGGCAGTGGAGCGTGCACAGGTTGCACTTGATGCACTTGTCCATGTCGACCCGGACCTTGGCCACATTCCAGCGGGAGAAAAGACCGAGCAGAGCCCCGGCCGGACAAAGATAGCGGCACCAGAATCTCTCCTTGGAGACGTTGAGGAGGACGGCTGCGAGGAAAAGAAGGCTGAGGAAGAATCCCTGGTAAAACGTCTGGTTGAGGGACAGTGTTCCGAAGAATTGGGCAAGAGAGTCTCCGGCCGAGGAAAGCTTGAGTCCGTAGAGAAGCCGGATGAAGGCGGCTCCGGCACGGGCGAACCAGGGGATGACTCCGGTGACAAAGGAACGATAGAGGAAAGAAAGGGGGTCGGCGATCCCGACCAGGTCAACCGTGAAAAGGCAGGAAACGAGGATAACTATCAGGATATAATATTTCCAGACGAGACGGCCGCCGCTCTTTTCTTCTTTTCGGGGCTTCAAGAGCCTGGCCTTTTTGAAAACGAAAGAGAAGAATTGGTGGACTGAACCCAGGGGACAGACCCAGCCGCAGACGTACCTTCCCGCGACCAGTGTGACTGCGAGGGTGATCCCGGCCAGGATGAATGAAGCGAACAGGGCTCTCGCTGCGATGGCTGTGGCGATGGCCAGCAGAGGGTCGAAGTGGAAGAAGACCTCCACCCGGCCGATGTAGTCCTGGCCGGTGAAATGGGTTTTGAATAAAAGATAGAGGAAAAGACCGAAGAAGAAGGCCTGGCTGACGATCCTGAGATATTGAAGCGCCCGGTATTTCCTAGACCGCTCTTTTTTCAACCGTCAGCTTCTCCAGGTTGGTCTGTCCGAGCCCCCGCTTCTCGGCGATCCCGAGGTAGGCCAGCTCCTCGGGCCGGATATCGAAAAAGCCGGCCGCAACTGTGTCGGCGGCCACGGGATCGACGCTGGCCGCGACTGTCTTTTGCAGCTTGACATCGGAGATTCGGCCGCCCTGCGGCCCGTTCCGGACGAGGATCCGATAGGCGTCAAGCACAGTGAGCTGGGGCTTGAAGAAGGAGGCCAGGTCCACCATGCCTTCGTCGAGCTTCTGGTGGAGCTGGTTTCTTGCGCCCCCGATGGCTCCGAGCCAGTTTTTCATGCCGATCGTCAGCCGGCAGAGGCTGTGGTGCTTGGCAATGGGGACGTTGATGAGTTTGTCCGCCTCGACGAAATCGGCAAAAACCGGCCACTCCTTGAGCCACTCGCCCTTGAGGGCCATTCTTTTCAGACGGAACTCGTTGACAAAGGGGACCTTGGCCCCCGCCGCCTTGGCCGCCTCGGCGATCCCGGAGCGGGCGTAGCAGCGCTGGGCCTGATTGGTGGTGTTGTCCATGACCGTAACTTCTTTGGCCCCGGCATCGAAGCAAAGCTCGACGAGCGTCTTGATGATTTCGGGGTTGGTTGTGGCCGCAAGCTCCGGCGTCCGGTCCCATCCGATATTGGGCTTGATCATGACCTTGTCGCCCCTGGCGATGAAGCGCTTCATCCCGCCCATCACCGCCAGAGCCTCTCGAGTGATGGCGGCCGGCGATTCGCCCGTCACGATGGCCATGTCCGGGCCGGGCGAGGCCTGGGCGAGAAGTGAGGGACTATAGCGCAAGATGACGCCTCCGAGCGCCAGGTCCTTTATGAATTCGCGTCTGTTCATCTTTCATCCTTTGCCCAGCGAGCGCCTGTATTCCAGAATGCCCTCCAGGATGCCCACAGCGACCTGCCTCCGGTAGGCGGGGCTTTTCAGCCGCTCCTCTTCCTGAGCGTTGCTCAGGTGTGAGATTTCCACCAGCACCGAGGGCATCTCACCTCCGATGAGCACCCAGAAGGGGCCTCCCCGGACCCCCAGGCTCTCCACGGCGGAGTAGTGTTGAGATAATGATTTTACCAGATTCTGGTGAATCTTATAAGCCAGGTCGCGCGATTCCAGAATCTTGCTGTTCTGGACAATCTTTTTGAGCGTGTTCTGCATCTCGCTGATCGTCTTGGTGGAGGTGGCGTTTTCCAAAGCGGCGATCTCATTCACCAGCGGGTCGGGGCTCAAGTTGAGATAGAAGGTCTGGACGCCGTGCCGCTTCTGGTTGCGGTTGGCGTTAGCGTGGATGGAGATGAACAGGTCGGCCCTCTGCTGGTTGGCGATGACCGTCCTGTTCTCGAGGGGGATGTAGATATCCGACTCCCGGGTCATGATGACATCGAACCCGTTAGCGGCGAGCAGCGTCCGGAGCTCGGAGGCGACAGCCAGCACGACCTCCTTTTCCTTGAGTCCTTTCCGGCCGATCGCGCCCGGGTCTTCGCCGCCATGGCCTGGGTCGATGACAACTCGCTGGATGCCCAGGCCGAGCTGCCGGGCCAGGCTGTAGCCGCCGGCGGTCGGCTCCGGCAGTTTGACCGCCTTTTCCTGAGGCGCGGCCGGCGGTTTTTGCGCGGCCGGGGCGGTCGGCTCCGCCGTCTCTTGGGGAAAAATGTCGAGTACAACCCGGAAGGGGTCGAAGAGCGGAAAGACCTGGTACCTTTCCACCTTGGCTAGGTCGAGTTCGGCCACCATCCGGACGGTTGTGGGGTTCTTCTGGGCGATCCGGACCTCCCTGATGTAATCGCACCGGGCGACATAGGTCTTGTTCTGAAGGATGGGATTCAACCGGGCCTGGTAGATATCGACGTAGATGCGGTCCGGGTCCTTGAGTTCGGCTGAGGTGAACTCCCTGAGCTTCCCGATGTCGACGACGATCCGGGTGTGGGTCGGATGGGTGTACGACCGGAGGTTATAGACCTCGACGGACGACGTCTGCGCCCAAGGGGACAAGATCAGGAGAAAGAGGAAGGGGACAGAGATGAAGAGGACGCGCAGTCGTCTTTTGGTCCGGTTCGGTCTGGCCAATTCCTACTTATAATATAAAATCAATAAGATATCCGCAACAAGGCTCGGATTTCAGGCGCCGTATTTCTGGAGCTTTCCGGCGTGGGCGAGGAGCAGGGGCATCACCTGGAGGGCGGGAAAGCGGCCGAGAAAGCCGCGGCTGCAGGCCCGCTCGGAGAATTGAGTCACGTCGTCGGGCAGGGCCGACCTGGCGACCAGCAGGAACGGGTTGGGATGCCAGGAGTGGGACTTGAGGAGGCACGGTGTGCTGTGGTCGGCCGTAACTGCAAGGACATCAGGTCCGAGGGCCTCGACGCGCGGCAGGAAAGAATCGATCTCCTCTATGGCCTTGACCTTGGCCGGAAAATTTCCGTCCTCGCCGGCGGCATCGGTCTTCTTGTAATGGACGTAGAAGAAATCGTGGTCCTTGAAGCTTCGCTCCAGGGCGTCGAAGAGGTCTCCGGTTTCGGCACCGGCGTTCATGACCTCCATGCCCAATAGCTTGGCCAAGCCCTTATACATCGGGTAATTGGCGATGGCGCCCGGCCGGAGTTTATATCGTTCGGGCATGCTAGGTATGGACGGGAACTTGGAGAAGCCGCGGAGGAGGGCGGTGTTGGCGCCGGGGCGCTCGCTG
>Ga0172363_10005724_pt1 | contig 10051 bp, 10 predicted proteins | sample LakKivs2_kivu2a2_FD_114541 | JGI IMG/M metagenome (GOLD analysis project Ga0172363, IMG submission 114541) | Sediment microbial communities from Lake Kivu, Rwanda - Sediment s2_kivu2a2 | ecosystem: Environmental > Aquatic > Freshwater > Lake > Sediment | place: Rwanda: Western Province, Lake... | reverse complement strand
AATTGGTGGGTAAGGAAATTGCGAGGCGGTGGCGGGTTATTGCTAAAGATAGGAATACCACTGTTGCTAATATGATTTTTAGGACGATGGTTAGTAATCACAATTCTAATTAATAATAAAATTTTCCTCTTCGATCAAAGATATTGTAACCGAGGAGGACATCCAATGCCTGGATTCAACATTTGCGGTACCGGTGCTCTGCCGAACGGTCCATCTAACACAAACGAGACTAGAAGAAAGCACCGCTGGTACTACCAGACCCTTGGTGATCTTCAGCCAAATTTCCTGCTTGTCTTGAAGGAAGCTGCAAGACCACAGTTCACCTTCGATGAAGCAGTTATGGAGCATAACCAGGAAACGGTCTACTTCGCTGGTAAGCAGAAGTGGGCTGAGACAAAATTGATGTGGTATGACGTTGAGCAAGATCCTGACTGCTCTAAGAACGTGTGGGATTGGCTCAATAAGATTGTCGAGATTACTGGTGGTCAGTTACCAGTTGAGACACCAGATCAGTATAAGAAAGATGGCGAATTGGTTATGATTGACGGTAAGGGAAGTCCGACTGAGACTTGGAAGATGTGCGGTTGCTGGCCGAAGGACATTAACTGGCAGACATTGGATTACGGTTCTTCAGAAATAATACAGATCGAAGTCTCGATGCGGTATGACCGAGCACAACGAAAATAGTAGGTGGATAGTGGGAAATGAATAATGCCAGGATTCGTAATAAATGGAACTGGTAATCAATACCCTATACCAAATAAACTAGAAACAGTACGAGCACACAGATATATCATAGAAGTACTAGGTCCAATAACTATGCGTGAACACTTAGTTGTAGCCAAGGATTTCCAAATTCCAAAATGGACAGTTAATAAACATGAAGTAGTAACAACACTAACGTATAAATATGCCAAGGGAGTAAATTGGGGCGATGCCACAATAGTCTTCTATGATACTACATCGCCACCAGTCCTTAACTCGCTTAATAAATGGAAAGATCAGGTTTATACTGACACTGATGGTATTGGAATACATGGTTCTGGTGGTTATAAGCAAGATTCAATTCTAAATGAATTAGATGGTACCGGTGAAATTATTAGAACTATAAAATTGAAGAATTCATGGCCGATTGATGTTGATTACGGTAAATTATCTTATGCTGACTCTAATATAAATCTTATAAATTTAACATTAGCCGTTGATTATGTCGAATTTGAATAAAGCGTAAATAATATGTATAAGAGGAGACTTGAAAATGAAGCAGGAAATCCACATACCTGGTAGCGGAAAACAACAACCATCAGATCGCCAGCAACCTCCAGAAAAGCAAGTTGGAAGAGATGATGTAGTTGATTTAATCTTAAGTAAACCTCCAGAAGAATTCCTGCCATGGGAAAAGATTCCACTTCCGAGTGCAGGAATGTATTATGAAGGTAAGATTCCTAATGGTGAAGTACAAGTAAGACCAATGGGTCTTATTGCTGATAAGATTTTGGCGACACAGCGTTTGGCTCAATCAGGGCAAACTATTGATTACATCTTCAAGAACCATGTAAAATTCCCAGATCCTGCATTCGATCCTCTTGACCTTCTTGTTGGTGATAGAATGTTCCTGTTGTACTATCTGCGCGGCATTACACATGGTAATAATTATGAGTTTACTGTGACTTGTACTAATGAGGAATGTGCTAGAGTTAGCTCGCATGAGTATGATTTGAATAAGATTGCCGAGACTGTTAAAGGCCCGACTGTTACTGAACCTTTGAAGGTAATTCTTCCTTCAATGACGAAGTCTCTTTCTGAACTTGCTGGTGGTAGTACTGAGGTATATGCTGAGGTTAGATTCCTGCGTGGTAGAGATTTACAGGTGATGATGCGGACTCACCGTATTAAGGAGAATGTTCAGACTGGTATTGCTAGGAATGCTGTTACGAATAAACCAATGGCTTTTGTTGAGCCGTCTTTGGATTCTTCGATTGAAGATCATCTTAATATGGTGATTGTCTCGATTAATGGCAATCGTGATAGGACTAAGATAAATGAGATTTTCAAGAGGATGACTTCTGCCGATACGGCTGCTATCAGACGTACTTTGACGAAGAATGAGCCTGGTGTTGAGACAGCAATTATTATTACTTGTCCTGATTGTAAGACCGAAATGAGGATGAATCTTCCTATAACTGAATCCTTTTTTCGCCCAACGGAGCACGGAAGAGTATGAGGCAGAGTATCACCATTTAATGGAGCAGGAATTCCAACTTAAGTATCATTGTCATTTCAATTTATTTGAGATGGCAATTATGTCAGCTGAGGATAGGGCATTCCACCTAAAGAGAATGAAGGAACAAATCGATAAAGAAAATGAAAATGTTCCTAAGGAAGGTAGGAAGGGTTATGGGGGACGTAGTTTTGCGTAGTGCAAAAATAGATCAGGAGAATCATTTATGGCCACAGTCTACCCTCGTATTAGCGGTCGAGTCGGAAGTACAATCGACCTAAACGTCACATTCCTCATAAATGGTGTCCCGGCAGATCCTTTTGCAATAAGAAGAGTGTCAATCTATAAGACAGCAGTAACAGACGAAAATCTAATAGCACAAATCCCCATTGTATCACCTTGCGAGACTGGTTATCCAGCACCAATTTCACAGGAATACGTAGGAACGACACCTCAACCAGGAGTATATCATCTATATTGGGATGTGCCGTGTACTGGAATATCAGTTCCAGATATATTCTTCGATGTGTGGGAATATATGACAATTTGTCCAGACTCAAGTGGTACTGACCCATGTTCGCCAGAGATTATTAATAATGAGGATCTTTGGCAGAGGCAATGCAACGAATTTTGGCTCTACCCAGATGGAACTTATGTCGATTCAGGTCTTGAAACGATTAGGTTAGGTTTCGAGGCGATGGATTCTAAGTTCCATCAGCCTGAGAGAAGAACGCTTGAAGTTGGTATTATGCCTATGCCATTATATGATTTTGATTACAATTTGGTGGCCCCAATTATTCCATTCCTGACGGCTACGTTCACATTATTCACTGATAATTGCGAGGTATTGATTGATGCTGAACCAATGAAGATTGGTTTGAGGCAGGGGACATATAGATCTAATCCATTTGTGTTACAGTACTTATTTGATACTACTAGAGTTCTGAGAGGTACTTATAGGTATCGTGTTGATCTTTGTCTTCCAAATGGTGAAACTAGGTCAAGTCCTGATCTCCATTTACAGGTGAGTTAATGAACATACCCTACAGGTCATTTTCGATTGGTCAGTCAGTTAGTCCGATTGGCGACTTACAATCTAGAGTTAATGGCTATTATCAAGCCAGTAACGGTAAGTTGATAATTGAGGATGTTGATGAGTTTACTTATAGAGTTAGGCCAGTTGGTCAGAGAGATGTATTAGATGCTGCTCATTTTGATCTTGTGCCGATTAATGTTGAGCCTACTCGGTTTTTCGCACCGGCTAATAGGGTGAAGCCTGGTGTTACGGTTAGACCAGTTACTGAGAGTAAGACTAGAGTTATTAGTGAGTGTTTTGGTAATAAGGCATATTTCATGGGTGGTGGTTGTCTTAGCAATGAACCTGTTGAAATTTATAAGATGATTGGTGATCCAGATGATATGTTTTTCTTCTTAAGGGAAGAAGATGAAGATAATAATTAAGAGCAAGAAGGGCAAGGTTACTGTCGTCGAAGCTGCCCCGCCAGCAGGCGCGGGGGGTGTTCGGCCTGGCGCACCAGGTGCCAGTGGCGCACCGAAGGAATTTAAGAAGATAGGTGATACTATTGCTCGTGACATAAAGAAGCAAGAGACAGAGAGAACCAAAGCCCTTAACTTACAAAATCAACAGGTTCAGAAGCAAATTCAAGCATTACAGCAGCAGATTGCTCAGGTAAATCCATCAGTAGATCCAAATAAACCACCACAACTAACGAAACCAGGCCAGCCACCCAAGCCAACAACACCACAAAAAGCGACTGAGCCACCACCTGAGCCGCCAAAACTCGACCCATCACGAGCTGAACAGGAACGAAAGCAGGCCGAGGCCGCTGCGAAGAATAATCCTGCGCAGAAAACTGCGTTAGGCAAAGCAGTTACAAGTCTATCCGCAGCTTTGGCGATGCGACCTAAGTAGTATTTAATACGTCATAGAAAGTGATACATTAACATATGATTGCAAAAATCGTAGACAATCGTTGGATATACCTATTACAGATGCCTGTAGAAGTAGAGAAAAGTATCCTAGATCACTTCAGTGTTAGAGATCCTAGAGCGCATTATATTGATTCTGATTATTGGGACGGATGGTATAGGAGGTATGATACAAAAAATCGTAGATTGGCGTTACCATTCTTAACTGAATTGAAGAATTATATGATTAAGATAGATGTACCGTTAGAGGTTTTCGATGAGCGTCCCCCAATTGAGAAGGTGCCTGAGGATAGAATTACAAAGGATATGCTAGCAGGTATTACGTTAGAGGACTATCAGATAGGTGCTATTAAGTCTACGTTGAATAATGAGATTGGTTGTATTCAAGCGCCAACTGGAGCAGGGAAATGTATAACTGGGGAATCAAATATAATATTGAATGGGATTGAAATACCAATAAGTAATTTGTTTACTGATTTTTTAGATGAGGAAATTAAAGATGTTTCTAATTTTGAATTATATGTTCTTGGTATTAATGGATATAATAAAATTAATAAATTATATAAAACATCTCCAAGACCAATTAAAAAACTTATCTTAGATAATGGAGGAATTATACGTGGAGTCGATGAACATAGAATCTTCACAAAAAATGGTTGGAAACAGTTATGTCAAATTACTGAATCAGACGAAATCATTAAAAGAGAAGGTGATGGAATTAGTAATAAATGGGGCATATATTCGCAAATACAATCGAGTTCATATAGAGTCAGACTGTGCGTTATGCGCGACACGGTTTGTGAAAAATCTATATTCAATATTAAAGACGACGAAGAAATATGGAAAACCTCTTTGTATAAAATGTACGAGATCATTGGCACAAAAAATGGCATTACAGAACAATCCAAATTTATACAAGAAGATGTGTCATTGTTTAGAAATAGGACGTACAAAAAACAATTGTATGAAAAATCCAGAAATAATAAAGAAAGTCATGGAGACATGCAAAAAGAAGTATGGAATATCAGTGCCAGCGAATTTGCCCAATGTGGACAGATCAGAGTCAGTGAAGAGAGGTGTACTAACAAAAACGAAAACAGGGAGGTTACCGAATTCGCTAGAGGTTATATCAAAATTCAGGGAAACAATGAAATTAAAATCAATAGAAGAGATAGAGAATATAAAGAGGAAGAAAAAAGAGACGTGGCGCAAGAATCATTCGACGAAGGAATCTATAAACGAATTGTTTTCGCGTTCTCAGAAAATACGGACCAATTTTATAATTACAAGATTTGGGAGAATACCATATCAGAGCAGATTAGAGTTGAAGTTCATCGAGTATTGTGTAAAATCGAAGAATATCTTATCTCTAGAGAGGGGTCCAACAATAAAATTCGCCAATTCATGGTATTTATCAGATTTTATGATTCAGACAATAACAAACAAATTGATAATAGAAATAAAATCGAAATACTTATTCGAATTGAAGAAGAGCAGTATATTATCGAAGAAAATAGCCGCAGAGAAATATGCACAAAATCATTCAATGAAATATGTCCTAATAATTTGCGACAAATGTTCAAAAATGGATTCTATTATAGAATCAATAATTGGAATAAAGTAAAACATGTTGTTGATGACGGCATAGAAAATTGTTATGATCTTCAAGTTGAAGATATAAGTCATTCATTTTGGACTAACAATATTTTATCACATAATACAGAGATTATTTGTGGTATTGTTAAATTATATGATTGTTCGTGTGTTATTATTACTGAGCAAACTGTTGTTTTGAATCAGATTGTTAATAGGCTACAGATTAGGAAGGTTGCTGAGAAGGTTGATAAGTTTTGCCATGGTTTCTTGCCGACTGGTAAGAAGATTATGGTCGGTAGTTTACAGTCACTCTTCGTTGCTGCTAAGCCGAAGAAGGCTAAGGTTACTTTAACCAGGCATCAAGTTTTTTCTCGTTTGTTGAAGATGGTGGAGCGTGAGGATGAGAATTTAACTAAAGTTCTTCCTTCTGCTCTTATCGAGGTTATGACTAGGAATCCTGAGAATATTATGAAGTTGAAGGGTACTTATTATGAGTTGGCTCATAATTATTTCCGTGATCAGGAGTATGATAAGCGTCTTAAGTGGCATTCTACTAGGCATGGTAATGCTGATATTATTCGCGAGGCTGTTTCTACTTGTGATATGATTTGTGTTGATGAGGCTGATTTGGCTTCAACTACTCAGTATAGTAAGTTGTTTAGGACGGTGTTTAATGGTCGTAGGAGGTACGGTTTTAGTGGTACTTTCAATGATCCTGGCCGTCCGATTCAGAATTTGTTTATTAAGGAGAATCTCGGTTCTATTATTCATGAGGTTCCTAGGCAAGAGGTGCAGGGGCGTGGTAGGATTATTCCTGTTAGGCCGGTTTTTATTGTTGTTGGTAGGGATGGTGATAAGGAGGATAGGCGTGCTTATGATATTGCTATGAGGGAGGAGATTATTGAGAATGAGGTGTTGCATAGTAAGATTAAGACTATTGTTGACTCGTTTCCGAAGGATAAGACTTTGATTCTTTTGGATACTTCTCCTATTGGTGAGCTTGGTGAGGCTTTGAGGGATAAGATTTCTGGTTCTAGGTTTCTTTGGAATAAGTCGTCTAAGTCTGAGCGTGATGAGTGTTTGAAGTTGTTTGAGAGTGGTGAATTGATGTGCCTTATTGGTGGTAAGATTTTCCAGCGTGGTTTGGATATTCTTGGTGGTGTTGATAATCTTATTGTTGTTGGTGGGGGTAAGCAGCGGTCTAATATTAATCAGATGGTTGGTCGTGCTGTTCGTAGGAATGCTAGGGGTTGGGCTAGGGTGTTTTTATTCTTTTTCTTGAATAATAAGTATTTGTATCATCATAGTAGGGAGAATATTAAGGCTGTTATTGACATGGGATATAATCCTAAGATTTGTGTTGGTAATGTTGTTTTGGATGGTGTTAAATTCGTGAAGAGTAGATTTAGAATTAAGATATAGTATAATTTGTAACTATTTCTTACATTAAAACTATATTCTCAGATTCCTTGTTTGAATAAATATATGTATGAACACGATGGAAATGCAATGTGGAGGTAAGACGATGTCCAAGGGTGTCCACCCGAAAGACGCCATAGAACGAAAAGAAATCTTCTACAAAAACCACTACTTTGATAACGAAATTGTCGAACGACTATTACATAGGTATCTCCGAGGGGCCTGTACTGACGTCCACCTCCGCGACGAAATAATGATACACGCCTCAGAACTAATAGTGCAACTAATCAAAGCACACAACCTAGCACAAATCTACCCAGGTAAAGATGACTCCTCAATGATGGATTTATTCCAAACAGCATGGATACAAATAGAAAGCGCATTATACAAATATGAAGCACTCCCCTACTGCGCTAAATGCTACAATAATATGCGTCCAAATGAATCACTCCTATCAGAAGAGTATATCTTTGAAGCCGAAATCGTCAAAAGAATAAAGAGATGTCCAAACTGCAAAGTACAACTTACCGAAACAAGCATCTATTATAAAGGAAAATCAAGATTATTCAACTTATGGTGTGTAAATCCAAATACTAAAGTTATAACTAAAAATGGAATTTTACCTATATCTGATGTTGTCGATAATATTTCATTAATGGTTCATGGTATTGATAAAATGGTTGAAGTGAATGGTGGTATTAGAAAGATTAAGCAGGATACATTAATTATTAATTCAATGTATAATTATCCTATTGAGGGATCTACAGAACATTGTTTGATGAGGCTTAATGATAATGGCCCAGATTGGGCAAAATTAAAAGATTTAAAAGTTGGTGATTTAGTTGCGATGCAATGTGGGCAACATATATTTGGTAATAATGATGATATAAGTGATATAAAATTAGTTACTGATGAGTGGAAACATCCTAATGTTATTACTAATGATATGGCCTATTTTTTTGGTTTGTATATTTCTGAAGGGTCTTATGGTAATAATATGCTTAATATTTATAATGTTGATAAAGAAGTTATTGACTTTTTATCTAGGTTTAATGGGCTGAAATTTAAACACCAAGATATAAATTGTGGTAATTATACTTGTTCTAAATCGTTTAATGAGTTTATGGATAAGATTGGTTTTTCTGAATGTCATACAGCACAAAATAAGAAGATACCAGATCGTCTTCTTAGGATGTCTAAAGATAATATTCATAATTTATTATCAGGGTTATTTGATGGGGACGGTCATTCTTCATCATTTAATGGTGAAGTTGGGTTTACATCAACATCATTGGAATTAATTAATCAAATTCGTAGTATATTACTTAATATTGGTATTGTCTCAAAATTATATGTTGACCCAAGAGAAATTAGAGAATTTATTAAAAAAGATGGGCGATCTTATATAAGTAATTTAACTGGCGCATATATGATTAGATTACCAACCGCTGATTCATTAAGATTTTATGATCGAATTGGTTTTAGAATTAATAGAAAACAGGAAAATATAACTTCATTACCTATCCCCCATGAGTACATTTATTCACTAAAGGATAAATTTATTAAATTATATAAAAAATATGGTTCAGTTGGCCATTATAATCAAATAAGAAAATTAATAAAACCTGGATATGTTGGAAAATTATTTAAAGTAAGGCAATATCTTGAATATTGGTCGAATTTCAGCGAAGATATTGATTATAAATTCTTAAAAGAGAGGATTGATGAAAATTTAAAATTTAAGAATAGAGTTATATGGTTGCCTATAATTAAAATTGAAAAATCAGAAAGTGAATTATGTGATATAGAAGTAAATTCTGATGATCATGGATATATTGCCAATGGATTTGTGTCGCATAACTCACAAGTCGCTAGGACAGTAATATTAGCTTATATTAAAAAAGAGAATAGAGATAGAAAAAACAGTAATATGTTCAAGACTCACGTAGAGAACAAACCGATTGGACCATCTAAAATTATCTCTCGGTTCTATGATGAAGCATATGAGTTATGTAAATTTAATGATGAACATTTACAAATTCTTGATGCTCTAATGAAATTACATAATAAGGATGAGCGAGCACACGAGGGATTAATTGCTAAATTGATGCAGGAGACTAATTTATCAAGATCATCAATAGTTTGCTTCTTTAGAATTATTCGTCTAAGATGTCATGATTTTTCTGATTCGCCAGTTAACGAGATTAATAATACAGCTAAAAATATACTAGGTAATGGGGAACCAGACGATTTCGAGGATCGATAAATGAGTAATCCAGGTTTTACAGTTACACCACAACCAGTCAGAACTGGTTATGGATTATGCCCGATCTGTCACGGAAAAGGTGTCAGCTGCGAGCGCTGCCCAGATGGCGACACCTTCTGTGAGAATGGACATAATTATCCACATACTCAAAGAGTCTATGAGGAAACATTACCAGGTGCATCTAATCTAAAACAAAGAATCACAGATAGACGGAAGAGACATGATAAACCGTCAGGCCATAAGATGAAGTTGCCCGATCCGGTTAAGGGTATCGCGCACGCGGTGAACCCTAGGCAGGAGGGCGAGGGTGGTCCAAGGCCGGTTGATGAATGCCTATTATTTCTATCAGGCAACATAAATGAGGAGTGTGATGTAATTTCTGCGAAATTTAAGAATTTTGAACATAAAGATCAGTTGCGTGAGATGATTAATCATTTGTTGATTACTAATATGGGTGGTTGGCATAAGGAAGAGAATTGTTTAATGCATACTTCTGGTAGGATGGCTCTTTGTGAGCATTGGGATGTCACTAATGATGGTCATCTTTGCGCTAAGGGTAAGAAATATAGGCAGATAGATTCTGATAAGTTATATAAGTT
>Ga0172363_10005722_pt1 | contig 10052 bp, 5 predicted proteins | sample LakKivs2_kivu2a2_FD_114541 | JGI IMG/M metagenome (GOLD analysis project Ga0172363, IMG submission 114541) | Sediment microbial communities from Lake Kivu, Rwanda - Sediment s2_kivu2a2 | ecosystem: Environmental > Aquatic > Freshwater > Lake > Sediment | place: Rwanda: Western Province, Lake... | reverse complement strand
GAAACCAATACAGAAGACACCCCCTCACCACCAACAAATAACGATGAAGTAAACACAGGAGATACTACACCACCACCAACAAACATAGATGAGGAACAGCAACCATCAGAACAAGAACATAATAGTGAAGCTAACAAATATCATGAGACTAGATATAACCTGCTAGCAGAACTAGGAAAAGCACTTTATGTTTCAAATATAAATCCAGTGATGTACGGGATTATTTTTATGAATATTATAATATTTAAATCCTTACCCTGGACTTAATTTTTTATACAGATTTCATTTCACAAAAAATAGAAATAAAAAAAATATTTTTATGGATAACTCCAATCTATTATTAATACGTCATTAAGATATGCTTGAACAGCTAAAAGTGAACCAGGATAAATCGTACCACTTGTTTGAATTCCTTGCAAAAACTGCCATCCGATCATAAAATCTTCTGTTGCAAATGATGTTCCTTCTACAATCACTCTCCAAAATGCTCCCTCTATGTCAAACTGTAAATGTCCAATTTCTTCACCATCTGTGTCAATAGTATAAAAAAGATGAAGGGGACTTAAACCACATTCCCAACTTAAGTTGAAAAAGCTTGGTGCATATACTATTGTATCAATAGCAATATTCCAATTGCTTAAAAGATCTAATGATTGCAATTCGATGTTTAATAATGGATCACTAATCAGTTTGAAAAAACCTTCTCCATCCCCATTGACATCCCATTCAGCATCAGCAATCAAATGCCATTGTTCATCTTGAAAATCTGAAAAAATTAATCTAGATCCCCCAATTTTTCCATCAAGATAGATTTCATCTCCATTACGATTTATTATAAAACCATCTGCTTTTAGTCCTTCCAAGGATAATTTTCTACCATAATTATTTCCCTGTTTATACTCGCATTCAACCCAGTTTGCACAATTATACCCATCAGTGTCAACTGAAAAACCTGTAATCTCATTAGAGTTAGCATATAATTGAAATGTAATTGTTTTATAATCTGAATTTAAACCGTTAAAAGAAATATTAAATAACTCATCACCCTTTTGAAAACTAACTTTTGGTTCAAATCCAGTAATACTATTTTTGATTTGCATTTTAAATTCATTTCTAAACCATTTAAAATCAAAAATACCTGGTGCAATACTTAAACCACTACAAGAAATACTACTATCACCTTCAGATAATTTAAGTAAACCAATATTAAAATCAATACCACTATCCAAATTTAAATGTAAAACATCTGAATTATTTTCCCATTCAAAAATTGTGTCACCGGGGACTAAACTTATCAATCCGATTTCAAATTTGAATGAGCTTTCAGGATGAATTAATTCACATATGTTTAAATTTGCTTGAATTCCGTTATTAATAATCTGTAAAAATCCATTACTTCCCTTTTGCCAATTAAATGTTAGCTCTCCTTGAGTTAACTCAAATGAACCAAAATGAAGTTGTAATCCTTTATGCTCTATGACAAAATCATGAACCAATCCATTTGAACCAGAAATTAACTCTAAGTTACCTGATTCCCCAGTCACCCATTCACTATTTATCTGAATATTTCCATCTAACAAACCATAGATATTCCAAGAATCAAAGTTTACAGTCTCAAGTGTTAAATCCCAATCAATTTTACTTTCTACATCAAAAGATAATGATTCTTGTTCCCAGCTGATATCAAAAATTCCTTCAAAAAATACATTGTCTGAAGTTAATCTTGCTCCATTATTAAAGTTAATTGAGCTAGATTTACAACTTAAACTTGAATCAATATCAATTAGCAATTCATTTGATGAAACATCAACTAAAAAGTTTCTACCATTAATCCAAGAAAACTCCTGAATATTTACATTATCAATTAACCAACTCTTAGGATTTGAAAAATAAAAATTATAAACATTTAATTCTAAATCTTTGTCAAAATTAAATCTAAATATATCTGGTTTTCTCCATGCAACATTAAATATTCTTTCAGATGCTGTACCAAAATCAAATAGACCGCCAATAGTAAAACGCTCTTGGTTAAACTGAAAATCTATATTAGAAAACTCAAAAGACAGACTATATAATTTTAATTTAACATTATTTATGTCATTTTCTTTGGATAAATCAACCCAGCCACCAGCTTGAATACCTATTGTTCCATAAAAACCAATAAAATTGTCTGTTGATAAAGATTCAATAGATGCATCTTGAACTGATAACCCAATATCAGAACCAATTCTCAAACCTTTTCCAATTCCATCGCAAGCAAATGTAAAAAAACCTGAAAGAACTGGTAATATTTTAGCAACTGATAAATTTACATTTGAAGTTTTAAAACCAATATTTGACATGTCAAACTCAATTTCGGAACTAACATTAAAACCAAAATTATTTAAAATCAAATCAAAAGAACCAGATTTTTTACAAGAAATTTCTTCTGCAGTAAAATAATAACCAGGTTTTTCAAATGATAAATCAACTAAATCCAGGGCATGATTTACATTAACAGAAAACTCAGAATCTTTTTTGAGTTCAGAAAAAATACTAATCCCATTTTTAATTAACACGCCTGTTTTAAAAAATGATTCTTTAAACTCATCAAACAAATTTAGGGTAAAATCTAAATCGTTACGGCTATAAAATAAAATATCAACAGAATCTGATTGAATGTTAAAATCAGCGTCAAAGCTTACTTTATCAATATTTTGAAAGTTAAAACTTCCACCAATTTTTTTACCATTATCTAATTTAAAAAATGAAAGATTTAAATTTCTAAAAATTCCTTGCTGTGACCCGAAAACAAATTTCCATTTGTTATTAGTACCTGCTTTAAATTTTAAACTAAAAGGTTTTGCAGGATTATTTTTTAACTCACATGTAACACCTGAAACTCCATTTAATTCATTTATACCCACAATGTAATCAAGTTCAGAATCTTCCAATGAACCAGGATCATAAGAAACCCAAAATTCAGGATTTAATCTCATACCTAACAAATTTCTAATCGCGTAAGGAATATACGTATAAGATATTTTGAAATTGTCTGGAACAGTATTATTTTCAGTTGATCTAAAACCTCCAACATTTAATGATATTGGTTCTGTAAAAATCAACCCTGGAAAATCTACCTGAGCCGATAATTCAAAAAAATCATTATCATCTATACATGAAATTACTGTTCTAACTATTTGTATATCTGCAATCATTGCTAAAGCAAATGGGTAAACAAGTAAGGTGTCTTCTAATTCTGTGATATCAACGATATCTAAATTCGCACCATATGAAATTTGTATATCATCTGTTTTATCATCATTTATATCAATAAAAAACGGTGAGTTAGAAATTGGCGTTGTTTTTTCTAAATAATTACCATTTTCATCTTTCCATTTTGTATAGATATTTAATTTAATCGACTCCATGTTAAAGTTATTAAAGAATCTAGTTTTTGGTAAAATTTTTGTATAATAAAATTTAACTAAATTTGATTTTATTTGATTTATTTTTGTTATCAATCTTATACTACTATCGGCCTTTCTTTCAATTGGTAAATTTTTTGTTTGACGATCTTCTTTATTTATAATTGGGTCTTGATTATGGTCGATTTCCGGTTCTTTATTATTAAATATTGTTTTTGTTACATTGTTATTATTTATTTTAATTGCTCCAACATTTGTTATATTTAGTCCAATGAACATGATAATAATAGCGATTACAATACCTTTTTTTTCATTTATCCGCATGTATAACCTTCCATCAATTATTAAATATTATATATGTTTATAAATATAAATCTTTCCATAAATATATATAAAATTTTATTATTTTCCCCTTCATAACTACAATTTCAAAACAATTATTGTTTATAAAATTGCTATTTTTATATCAACCATGGTAAATATTATTTTTTACCACTAATTATGGGTTCAAATCCCTTCTTTTGCACCAATTTTATTCCCAAAAATATAAAGCCATTAAAACCCAAAATTATATATCCTCAAAATGTATTTTTTATTGGGATTTAATGGGATGCATATGAAAGTAATGCTTGATAAAGATAAAACACTTAAAGCTGTCGAGGAAACCGCTACTAAAACATTCAGCTTCACATTAACTATTATGAAAATAATATTTATTTTAATAGTTATATATTCAATTGCGATAGTTTTTCTAATTTCTCTTGAAGGCGGTGTAAATTTTAATGAGTTTTTAATTAATATTGCAACAATAAGTGTTGGTGGTTTCTGGGCGTTTTTCCTTGGTTATTTCGGCTGGCGAATGGGCCAATCAATGGAGATATATTTCTTTAAACTAAAAAATAAAGATTAAAATTGATATTAGTTTGAATTTTTTAAAAAAATAAAAAAAAGAGATTGAGAGGTTTTAATTTACCATCTCAATTATTTGTCTTAATATTGGGAACAGATTTGGGAATCTCTCTAGAAGCTTGTTAAGTAACTGTACAAATGGCATACTATTTGGTCCTTGTTTGGTCTTTGGTACTGTAACACTTAAACTTGCTTCATTCCATAATCCTTCGCTGTCAATTGCTTTAACTGTAATTTTACTAGATTTAGTAAATTTATGTGTAACTGTGGTTGATTGACCTGGTTCAACAATAGTATATTTACCATCGCCCCATTCAATGAAATAATAAAGATCATCACCATCAGGATCAGAGCTTCCAATATTATATGTACATGTCTGCCCGACTTCAAGGTTTGTAGGACCATCTATACTTGGTTTGTTAGGCCCCTGGTTTTCAATTTCAACAACAGTTAAACCAGAGACTCCACCTGAAGCAACTTTTACCCAGTAAACACCTGGTGAGTTCCATTCCTCCTGGATTGTTTGACCAGTTAAAAACGTGTCAAAAACTCCATCTCCATCCATGTCAAGGCTCCAATCATAAGATGTTCCACCTGATGCTTTTAGTTCTATTGTATCACCAGGGTTAAAACCAGGTTTTCCTTTTGCAGTTATTGTAATTGTTTGTTGTGGCGGGTAGCCACCTATCTTTAAACTTGGATCACCTAATAACACCCATTGTTGAACTGCCTTTGCATCTGTGGTTGATCTCAGTTTAATCTCTTTTTGGTAATTAGTTATTGCTTGTGCATGAGCTTCACCAAGGATATCTTTTCCTTCTGTTCCATATTGCACAAAGAACTCAGTTGTTACCCAATTGTCAAGTCCTCCTGAATTACAATTTTCACCAAGATATCCTGATCCGTAACCTGTGTTACCTATCGATGCTATAAAACCACTTTTACTTTGACCAACTGGCATCCAAGACCAGCATTCAGGTGTGGGTAGACCATAGGTGAACATATTGTGATTAGGATCATATAGGTCTAAGAATGATGGAATCAATGACACAGCGAAAAAACTGTTATGACAACCACCGACAACACAAACAGGTAACTTGTAATCATTTGTTAATTCTTTCATTGTGAATTTTGGAAGTCCATTTACCATCTCAGTTACTCTAAGACCTTCCACATCTCCTATTTGTCTATTACCCGGTATTCCTGGATAATGATTAGCCCATACAGCAGGGCTACCATGACCTGAGAAGAAAATAAATCCGCTACCCTGAGATATAGCATTTTTAACATCATCTAAGCCATACCAGGTTCCTAGTGAACTCCAAATTTTTTGTTTAACAAAAGTATCTGGCATATAATAAAGTGCCCCGGCTCTGCCTAAAAGCATTTTTTCACCTGTTGTCCATTCTCCTTCAGCAAACATACCACTATAACCATATTTCCATTGATCAAAAATTATTTGATCGTTACTGTTCTTTATCCAGACATGCATATCTGTAAGATTTCCATAGGGTTTAGGATCGTAGCTTTTGCCTCTGATGTGTAATATTTCGCTTTTGTATTCAACATTTGCCCAGTGTAACATATCATTTATATATGCTTCGCCATCATTAGGTTCATAGAAGAAGTCTGTGTTACCAATTATATCTCCCTCTGATACTGATACAACTTCAGCTATAGGTAAATATGGATAATGGGGGTAATTTGGAATTCGTGTATAATCATCATGGTTAAATGTTAATTTTGTTGCTTGTGTTTTATCTATTTTTATATTAATTTCTTCAATGGGACCAAATTCTTGTTCATCGTTATTGCTTTGAGCATATATTGTATAATCTCCATTTGACAAACCATTTGTATTCCATTGAAAATCAAGTTCCTCTTGATCCATAAAACCATCACCTGCTACTACTATCATCTTTTTAAACCAGTTAGAATTGTAAGCGTTATTTTCGTAGTTGATTATTTTGTCAACAACACTTCTTACTTCATTTTTATTTACACAGGCAAGGCGTCCTAGGGCTACATCGGGGTAGCAATCTGGTTTTTCTTTAAAATTCCATTCCCCAATAAGATCATTGCCATTAGCATTCCAATTATCAAACTCTCCTCCTTTTTTGTAAACATCTGCATAATAAAGATCACATATAGGCCCAGGTTCGTCTTCATCAAGATTAGACCATCTTACTGGTACATTCCACCATTTTACTCCATAGTTCTCAGTATCCATTGGGTCTGCATATATCATATTGTTTAGACCACCAACAAGAAGTATGTATTTTGTACCATATTCCTCTAAAGCATATTGAATGAATTTTTTAATCTGCTCAGGTTTATCAACACCAGAAAACTCAGAATATATATTTTCAGTTGTCTTAGTAGTTGTGGTAACACCATGATTGTTTTTATGTTCAACAAGTGGTTGTAAATCAGTTATAAACTTCTGAGGAGCAATTATAACAAGATCATATGTAGCTGTTGTTGGAAAAGGGTTATAGCCTGGGTCATCATAGTTAATACTTAAACTAATGCTTTTTACATACTCTATGGTATTAAGCAGAGGCTTATACCTAACCGGGTACATAGTTATAGTCAAAAAAGTCTTATGTTGCATGTTCTCATCAAGACCAACACCTACATTATAAGAGTACCAATTATCTGGGAATAACTCAGCTGAGCTATAGATTGCTACATCCATCATTGGTTCTGGTTCTAAATCCTCATATCCTGGTACCGTAGGTTGAGGAGCAGGACTTATTTTTTTTGTTAAAACCTTTGTTTCCATCTGTTGAACTTCACAGCTGATACCAAAGTTTTTTACTCCAAAAGGCAGTACTATTGTTTGAGTATACTCAGGTAATTTTGGAGCCCCACCATCAAAATAATAGGAGTTTGTTCCTTGGACTTCTATTTCAACAAAATCAGTTCCTTCATTTATTTCAGGTGCTGAAAAATTCATATTCAAATTTTTTGTTTCACTAGCTTCAGTTACATTCCCTATTACAGCAAGACCACTAATAATTAGTAATCCAACTATAAAAAAAGACCACATTTTCATATTTTTTCTACCTCCCAAATAGTTAACACTTGTTAAACAAAATATAATATATAAATTTTATTGTGATAATTAAGACAATTGTAGATTTATATAATAAAAAAGGAAAAAAACAAAATGAGAGAGTTAAAAAAGGGGTTTTAAAGATTTGTTGGGCGGGGGTTTGAGGGTGGTAAGGAGAGGAGGTGAAAGGATGAGAAAAAAATAATTTTTTCCCCCAGCTCAACAACTCTATATCCTATTTTGTCGCTCATCTTTAAAAGGATTTGTTGTACAAGTATTACCAGGTTTCTTTACAGTTATTATCATAAAACGAATGCTGAAATATTCTAGTTAAAAACTAAATAAAAAAAAGCCTATAAAAGGCGTTTTTTTATCCAAAAAGATGATTAATTTGTTTCATCAGCTTTTTTTACAGAGCCTGCTACTTTTTTAACAAGAAAATCCCTTATTTCATCAGGGTTTGTACTATTTATACCAAAATACTCTGGGAAAAGTTTTGTTGTTGTAAGCATCTCAGTAGATCCATGTTGCTTAGAATGAACCAGCTTTAGACCAGTAAGATCATCAACATGATCATAAGCCTTGACACCAATCATACGTCTTAGATTTGATTGTTTAAGAGGCTGATGAAAAGCAATAAGAGTTAATGTTTTTAAAAGCTCACTATCTATATCTGGTTTTGCAACCATAACAGATTGATCAGCATACTGTTTTTTAACTTGCATTGCAAACTTGTCACCAGCTTTTATCACCTCCATACTAGTCTCATCTTTACGTGTAACATTATAATCCTGGATTAAATCGTCAAGTGTTGTTTTAATCATCTGAGAAGACAAACCAGTTGCTTTCTTAATCTCATTAACACTGATAGGGTCGCTTGTAGAAAAAAGCACAGATTCAATTAAACGTTTCTCTTTAACACCCATAGTACATACCCCATATGCTCTTCTTTATTAACTATATCACATATTTTTAATAAAAATTTTTCCATAAGGGAAATTTTTCTGATAAACCTCTATCTTGTTATCATATGCGAGAAACAATATAGACATAAGTATCCTAATTAGTTCCTCACGGCCCTTTTTTTCGCATAAATCAGTAAGTAATAAGGTTCTTCCAGGGAACTTCCGAATCCTTTTCCAAACAGCCTCAACATCTTCCTCAAGGTGATCCTCATGGGCTGTGCCTTTCATACGTTTCCTTGCAAGTTGATCAAGTCTGTCTCGCTCCTCTTTACGTTGCAACTCAATTAATTGATACTCCTCTGATTCTTTTTTTGCCTCATTAAAAGCATCCAAAAGCTCCATCAACGTAACTTTTCTTTTAGAATCCCTACGTATTGGTTCATCCAAAGGCGATTCAGGCATATTCATAACAAGGCTTGTATACGAGTAAGCATCATCCTTGCTAAGCCACATCTCAGTGGGTATATCACCCCAGCCAAAAGGCTCATAAGTTTCCTCAGGTTTTTCCATGGTTACCACAAGGTCATCACTTTGAAGTTTGAGGATTTTCCAAGCCATATATATTATACGACCAGCGGTAATAAAATCAATTTTTTCTTGTTTAGCACGTTTCATATACATAGTTGAAAAAGAAACAAGATCAATACCCCATGGGTTAAGATGATGCTGCATAACAAGCTCAAAGGCTATAGCAATCGACCTGTCAAAGGGATTATCAATAGCTATATGTTCACCTTCATCAGCCTTCTGAAGCATTTCAACATATTGATTAATCCTGGTTGCATCATCCTTTTCATCAATAAGTGATTTATGAAAAAGCAAATGATTTATTAATTCATTATCAACTTTAACTGGTTCCAATCATTTTCCCTCCTTCAAAGTTTATCTCACCCTTGGATCCAACTGATGATGGGTCAATATTACCAATCATCTCAGAGATACCTGTTTCTTTCATTGTAACACCATAAACATGATTTGCTTCTTTTAAAGCAACCTTTCTTAATGAAACCATTATAAACTGTGAATCCTGGGCCTTTTGTTTTATCATACGACTAACTGTCTCAGCATTCACACCATCCAAAAACATGTCAACCTCATCAAGCACATAAAAAGGACTTGGGTCATAATGCTGAATAGCAAAAATAAAACCAAGTGATGCAATACTTTTTTCACCACCAGAAAGCGCTGATAGCAGCAACACTTTTTTACCACGAGGACGTGCTTTTATAGTAAGACCACCTTCAAAAAGATGCTCAGGATCCTCAAGTTGAAGCTCTGCTTCACCACCCTCAGATAATTGGGCATAGATTTCTTTGAAGTTTTTATTAACAGCATCATAAACCTCATAGAATCTCTCCTTTTTCTTCTCCGTTATACTATTAACTAGTTTTACAAGGTTTTTCTTCTGATCCTTCAGATGGGTAACATCATCATCAAGCTTCTTTTTACGTTCTGACTGATGCTCATATTCCTCAAGAGCACGCATGTTAACAGGCTCAAGCTCCTTCATAGATTCTTCAATAACCTTCACAGAATCCTTAAGTGACTCAACATTAGGTAGTTTATCATCTTTAATCTGAACATTATAAAGTTTAATTTCTTGCTCTATTTCCTTAACAGAACCCTCAAGAGTAGGAAGCCTGTATTTAGCCCGTGAAATAAGATCATAATAGGATTCAACACGAGTATTTATCTTATCAAGTTCGTTTTCAG
>Ga0172363_10005721_pt1 | contig 10053 bp, 7 predicted proteins | sample LakKivs2_kivu2a2_FD_114541 | JGI IMG/M metagenome (GOLD analysis project Ga0172363, IMG submission 114541) | Sediment microbial communities from Lake Kivu, Rwanda - Sediment s2_kivu2a2 | ecosystem: Environmental > Aquatic > Freshwater > Lake > Sediment | place: Rwanda: Western Province, Lake... | reverse complement strand
TAATCACCAATGGCACTGCGCATCAGCCCAGTAAGATGGGCTCCGCTGTCAAGTGCAAAGCCCAGATCACGGGCAAAAGCTCTTATATATGTACCCTTGCTGCACACTATTCTTATTTTTGCTTCCCGGCTATTGAAATCAAGCAACTCAAATTCCCGAAAAATAACCTTTACTTTTTCAAGCTTCGCATCTATTTTCTTCCTTGCCAGTTCGTAAGCTCTTTTGCCACCGACATATTTTGCAGAGAAGAGAGGGGGCTCCTGCTCCTGTTCACCCAGCATCTCCTTAAGCTTTTCCTTTATAAGACCGGCCGTAATATGATCCGAAGGATACTCCCTGTCAATCTCACTTTCAAGGTCAAATGAAGGGGTTGTCTGGCCGAACCTGACAGCAGCAATATACTCCTTGTCAAGGTCCCTGAATTCATCAATCCTTTTTGTTGCCCTTCCGGTACAAATGATCATAAGGCCTGTAGCCAGAGGATCAAGTGTGCCTGCATGACCCACCTTGAGTTTCTTCAGTCCACAGCTGTGACGTATCGCCAGCTTTACCTTGTTTACCAGGTCATATGAAGTCCAGTACATGGGTTTTGCCAGCGTAAGTATCTGGCCATCTTCAAAATCAGAACAGCTTCTGATCATTTTCAGGCAAAGAATATCAGTGAAAGACCTACAATAAAACAATAGAGGGCGAACCATCCCAGTTTGCTCTTCCTTACAATGCTTATCATCCACCTGCAAGCCAGATAGCCTGAGATGAAAGCCGAGATAAAGGCAATCATCAAAGGAAGGAAAACAAAATCGACTGCAGTGCTTTCAGCGGTAAGAAGTTCCACCGCGTTTGCCCCGATAACGGGAACTATGACCATAAGAAAGGAAAATTTTGCCAGGTCATTCTTGTTATACCCCAGCGCCAGTCCTGTTGAGATCGTGGAGCCGGATCTTGATAAACCCGGAAGCGTAGCCAGAGCCTGCGCTATTCCCATAATAAATGCCCCGCCAAAAGATATTTCCTTGTCTCTCTTTTTAACAAAATGGCCCATGACAAGAAACAGGCCTGAGACAAGCAGGAATGAGCCGGTTATCTTCATATTGGCTGTAAAAAGTGACTCTACGTAATCCTTTGCTGTAAAGCCCACAATTGCGACAGGAATCATTGAAACAATAATCTTCAGCGCATAAATCGTCTCCTCATTTAGCCTGAACCTGAAAACACCCTTAAGTATCCTGATTATCTCGTTCCAGAAAACAAAAATTATACTCAGAACGGTTGCTCCGTGAACTGCAACAGTAAATAAAAAACTCTCCTGTATACCTCCAAAAAAGTACTTGACAATCTCAAGGTGTCCGTCACTGCTGACAGGCAGAAACTCTGTCAAACCCTGAACCACTCCGAAGATCAGGGCTTCATACCAATTCATAGTAAAATTTAGTTAACGTTAATTTTACGGTTTATTGCTTCGGTCTTTTCATGATGGCATAAATCTCAAATATAAATCCGGCCAGCACAATCAGAGGAGCAAGGGTGATGCGCCTGAAGCTGAAAATATCATCGGAAAATACTTTCGGATCAGGAGATTTTCCTCCTGCCATCAGAATAAATCCGATAATAATTATGCCAAATCCTATGGCCATCAGCTTGTAGTTTTCCCTTCCAAGGGCAAAACCAGTTTTTTTGTCGTCTTCCTTTTTTACAGCCATATCAATAGTAATATAGTTTGTCTTCATGCATGCCCAGATACCTGTTAAGGGCGAAATAGGTTGAAATGCCGTTGATTACTACTCCGGCAACTGCCAGGGCCAGGCATAACAACAGGAACAGATTGATGTTTTCGTATGTAAAGAGCGTGAAAAACTCCTTCTCAATAAGATACATAAGCCCCATAAGAAGCCCTATTGCAATAAGCGCGGCCAGAAACCCGAAAAAGAGACTCCTGAGAATGAAAGGCTTCCGTATAAACGACCTGTTTGCCCCGATAAGCTGCATTGTGTTAATAAGGAACCTTTTCGAGTAAATGGATAATCTTATTGTATTGTTAATGATTGTCAGGGCTATTAGGAAAAGCAAAGCGCTTATGATCAGCAGAAATGCAGTTATCTTCCTTACATTCTCATTGATGAGGTTCAGTATCGACTCCTGGTAATAGACCTCATCAACAACAGGATATTCCGATATTACCTTTTCAATTTTAATCACGCTGTCTGGATGTGTATACTGTGCGAGAAGGTACACATCTATTGTCGGCATAAGTGGATTGTAACCAAGGAAATCGAGGAAATCCTCCCCGAGCTCTTCCTGGAGCTTTGTTGCCGCTTGTTCCTTGGAAACATATTCTGTCTTCTTCACATACGGCTTTGCATCCAGCTCCTTCTGAAGCATCCTTATATCAGCTTCACGTGCATCTTCCTTAAGCATTATAGTGAATGAGAGGCTCTCACGGAAATAATCAGACAGCTGTTGCGCATTTATGAGTACCATTCCCAGTATTCCCAAAAGAAAAAGCACAAGTGAAACACTTACAATAAGTGTGGCATATGAACTGCCAAGCCTGTACCTGGATATACCTCCTGCTGTATCCGTCACTATTGAAAGTTTGTGCCAAAAATAGCACACAAACGGCCATTTCCTTCAAATGGCCGTCATTTTTTCTTGAATATGTTCTATAAAATTTGCTGACTGTCAGACTTCGACAACTGACATCCACCCGAACTCATCGGGCTCATCACCGTATTGTATTGCTACCAGCTTATTGAAAAGCTTCATTGAAACCGGCCCCGGGTTGCCATCCTTGCAGTATGAATATATTTTCCCCGTTTCAGGATCAACAATTCTTTTTATGGGACTTATCACCGCTGCCGTTCCGCAGGCACCTGTCTCGTCGAATGTCTCAAGTTCCTCAACAGGAATGCGGCGTCTTTCTGTCTTTATTCCCATCTTCTCTGCCAGCGCAATCAGGCTTTTATTTGTTATTGACGGAAGGATTGATTCGGAAAGTGGGGTGACATAGGTATTTTCTTTTATGCCGAAGAAGTTTGCCGGACCGCATTCATCTATATATTTCTTTTCCTTTGCATCGAGGAAAAGAGCATTGCCGTAACCCTCGTCGCGGGCACGGACAATGGCACGCAGGCTGGCTGCATAATTGCCTCCGACTTTCATATTACCCGTGCCGAGAGGAGCGGCACGGTCGACATCACGGCAGATAAGCATGTCAACCGGCTTGACACCACCCTTGAAGTATGGTCCGACGGGAGTGACAAAGACCAGGAACGTGTACTCGGATGCCGGCTTAACGCCTACTTCCGCGCCACTGCCGAAGAGCAAAGGCCTTACATACAGGGAAGCTCCTGATCCATAAGGCGGAACAAATTTCTCGTTAAGCTTCACGGCTGTAAAAACAGCCTCCCTGAACAACTCAACCGGCACCGGTTCCATTATAATTCCTTTTGCGGAAGAGAGGAGTCGCATTGCATTTTCCTTCCATCTGAAAAGACGTACTTTACCGTCACGTCCCCGGTAAGCCTTCAGCCCTTCAAAAGATTCCTGTCCGTAGTGCAGTGCTGTTGCTGCAATATGCATATTGATGTACTCCGAATCAGAGACCTCAGGCTCGCTCCATTTGCCATCCCTGAAATAACACCTGACATTATAATCAGTTTTGATATATCCGAAAGGCAAATTGTTCCAGTCTAAATTAATCATGATACCTGTATTTGGATTTTTCAAAAATACGGTTTAAAACCAAAGTTCCAAATGATTTTAACGATTGTTAAGCTTCTCTGCAGCAAAAGCCTTCAGAGCCCTGATCTGTTCATCCCTGGGCACAGACTCAAGCTTACGGGCAGTCTCTGTCAGGAAGGGATTTTCTTCAAGTGTCTTCTCAAGGTCTCTGAACCACATCCTGGGATCTTTTATTCTGCCATAAGCCATCTCCTCCCTGAAAAGCCTTCCTGCCAAAGTAATGAAATCGACCCTTCCGGCAAAATCATAAACCGCATCATGCAACACCTTCCCGGCTGCATCGGTCTGCTCAGGGAGCAAGGCTGTTTCAATCAGCCTGGTAATAGCATCAAGCGTCGACCTGTCAAAACCATAGACTGCCAGTATCTCTTCTGCCCTCTTTCTTGCTGCAACCTGCGGATTGACATAATCAAAGACATATCCAAAGAAGAGGAATACTGAAGCCAGCCTCAGGTGAATATAATCCTGATCTTCAAGCTTCTCTGCCCTTGCCAGCAGATCTGCCTGGAGGGAGACGCTGCGGGCATATTCGGAACTGTGGAAGAAAAGATCAGGCGATGCATTCCCTGAGTACTCGGCAAATACATGTTCCTCAACATCCAAAATACGAATCATTTCTATCCTGGTCATGAACTTCCTGTTAGGTGAACCGTCAGGTTCACTTAACTCGGGTTTTATTCCGGTAACAAAATACATATCAAGATCACCCTTGTACTTTACCGGCATACGGCCACGGTAATCAAAGTCAAAAAAATCCTTGACAAACTCGTGGGTGGTTCCGGATATGTTTATTTTCCCTGCTTCACCTGATGATTCCATCCTGCTGGCAGTGTTCACTGTATCACCCCAGATATCGTACGTAATTTTCTTGTGCCCTACCACCCCGGCAATGACAGTCCCCGTATGAATACCTATCCTTATATCCCAGAACCTGGCAGCAGGATTGTCAGGATTATTTCTCAGTGACACCATATACTTCTGCATCTCCAGGGCGGCAAGAACAACCTCAACAGGATTAGTCCGGTTGCGCTCAGGTATGCCCCCGGCACACATATAGGCATCGCCAATGGTTTTTATTTTCTCTATCCTGTATTTTTCGGCAACAGAATCAAAGTGAAAAAAGAACCGGTCAAGCTCATCAATGAGTATCTCGGGATTCATCTCCTCGGCTATCTTTGTAAATCCCTGGATATCTGAAAACAGCACCGTAACAAAATTGTACTTGGTTTTTGCCGCCTTGCCTTTCGACATGATCTCCTCCGCCGTGCCCTTGGGAAGCATGTTTGCCAGGAGGTTGTCCGATTTCTCCTTCTCATGCTGGAGTTCTTCAGTTCTTTCGGCAATCAGCTCTTCAAGCCTTTTCTGCCTCTCCATGAAAAGACGTCTAGTGCGGAGTCTTGCCATAACCAGTATGAACAGGAGAACCAGTGGATATATTACCATAGCAACAGGAGAAAAGTACCACGGTGCCTTAACCCTGAAACTGAGATTGCCTTCTCCTGCTTCTTCTTTGCCAATGATGCGCCAGCGGTACATAAAAGTATATTTCCCGCTGCTCAGATTCGTGTACTCCTTGTAACTCCTTTCACTCCATCCCGTCCAGTCTTCATCAGGCCCTCCTAGAAAATACGAATACTGAATCCCTCCGGCTTTTTTCATGATGAAAACAATGCCGTCATGATATCTTATCACGGGCATACCTTCAGCATTGTCAATCCTTTCACTCGATTTATACAGATATGCTTCGTCAATGCCTCCGGTTCCAGGATTAATACTGTCTCCGGCAGATACCTGAACAGCTTTCAGCTGAAGGTTAATTGCCATCAGTATTAAAACAGGATAACACAAGCAAGATCTGTTTGCCATGAGTGATGACTAAGGTCCGGTCTATACAAAAATAATCTTTTATTTCACTGTTTTGTCGTGCAAAACAGTGCCGGCAAAATCGATTGATTAATTTTGTCTGTTGCCAAAGATGACAATGGAACTTGTATTTGCCACAAATAACACACATAAAATCAAAGAGATAAGTGCTCTGCTTGACGACAGATTCAATATTATAGGACTGGCTGACGTGGGGATAGAGGAGGATATCTCCGAGGATGCTGATACTCTCACCGGGAACGCCCTTTCCAAAGCGCGATATGTTCATTCAAGAACCGGCCTGAACGTCTTTGCTGATGACACAGGCCTTGAAGTCGATGCCTTAAACGGAGCCCCCGGCGTCTATTCTGCAAGATATGCCGGCCCTGGTAAAAGTCCGGATGACAATATTGTCAGGCTGCTTAAAGAGCTTGATGGCATCACTGACCGCAAAGCAAGGTTCAGGACTGTCATCGCACTGATACTAAATGATAAGGAATACCTGTTTGAGGGAACCGTTGAAGGAAAAATAATGTATGAAAGAAGAGGAACAGGCGGTTTCGGATATGACCCCGTATTCATGGCTGAAGGATTTGACAGGACATTTGCCGAACTGCCTCTTGCCGAGAAAAACTTAATCTCCCACCGTGCAAGGGCAACGGAAAGACTCATTACATTCCTTGAGAAAAAGGCTTTAACACGATAAACGAATCATCCTTAGTACCAGATGATCATGAAAAGAATTATCCCGGGACTAATGCTCCTTTCAGTATCACTGCTTTGCGGGGGTCAGGGACCATTGGGATCATGGCAGGATCATCTCTCATACAGCACTTCACACAACCTTGCAGCAGGAGACAACAAGATCTATTCATCTGCCGGAGCCTCAATTCTTGAGTATGACATCTCTTCGGGATCAGCCTCTTCACTGTCAAGGGTTTCCGGCCTCAGTGAAACCCTCATCAGCGCACTGGCATGGTGTGCTGATCAGGAGACGCTGATAATTGTCTACCGTAACACCTGCGTTGATCTCTTAAGGAAAGGCGTGATCACCAGTATCACTGACATCAAGAATAAATACATACCCGGCCTGAAGGAGATATACAATGTTGACATTGCAGGTAAACGGGCGTTTCTTTCTTCAAGTTTCGGTATTGTCGTTCTCGACATTGCCGGACGATATATTGCAGACACCTGGAGACCCGGCCCCGATGGTGAAAATAACGAAGTTTATGAAACGGCGGTTATCAGCGACCGCTTATATGCTGCAACCACTAAAGGCATTTATTCAGCGCCCCTGAATAAAACCGGACTCTCATACTTTGGAAACTGGGATAGGCTTGATGTACTGCCGTCGCCCGACGCAAGATATACATGTATTGTTCCTGCCGGTACATCATTGATGATCAGTAAACCCGGGTTGCCATCAGGCCGGGATTCACTTTTTCTTGTCTCTCCCGGGAACAATTCGACATTCATACGTTCATTCCCCGCAGGCTCCGTAAGGTCAATAGATCCCGGAAATAACAGCATCTGTCTTTCCTCATCCTCATCTGTGCTGATATATTCTTATGACGGTGTTTTGAACAGAGAAATATCAGGGTATGGGTGGGCTTCGGCAAACCCGGTTCAGACACTGACATACGGAAACAGGCTCTGGATTGCCGACGCTTCTGCTGGCCTTGTGTCAACTGATGATTACATCAGATTCTCGGATCATGCTTTGCCAGGACCTTATACAAATAACGTTGCTGATATCTTTTTCTCGGGAAATGACTTTTATGTGACCGGTGGCACGGTCGACAATGCATGGGGTAACGTATACCGGCCGTTACAGGTTTTCACAGGTTCCGGCAATACCTGGTCAAGCCATATCCTCTACGGAACCGCTGACAGGGATGCAATGAGAGTGCTGGCTGATCCGGATGACCACACCCATTTTTTTGTGTCTTCATGGGGAAACGGCCTATACGAGTTCAGCGATGGAGAAGTAATCAACAACTACAACCAGTATAACTCACCTCTTTCAAGCATCATCCCCGGTGAAAGTTATACCCGCATCTGCGGGCTCGCTTTTGACAGTTATGGCAACCTCTGGATGACACAATCCGGAGTTCCAGGAAATCTCAAGGCCCTTAAGAAAGACGGCACATGGATCACACCCTCTTTTAATCTCAGTGTCCCTGTTGTCGGCGATATGCTGATAGCAAGTAACGGTTTTATCTGGGCTCTCCTGCCCCGCGGTTATGGTCTGCTTGTCTATGACCCTGCCGGCACACCTGATAAAGTATCGGATGACAGGTATCTGATGATGCAGGTTGAAGACAGCGAAGGACACGTGATGAATAACCTGTTCTCAGTTGCCGAAGACAGGGACGGGAATATATGGGTCGGAACTGATACGGGGCCAGCCGTATATTACAATCCCTCAAAAGCATTCTCAACCGATCTTAAGGCCTCCCGTATCAAGATTCCGAGAAATGACGGTTCAGGACTGGCTGATTACCTTCTCGGAACGGAAACGGTAACCACAATCGCCGTTGATGGAGGAAACAGGAAATGGTTCGGCACTATGAGTTCCGGTGCATATCTAATGACTGAAGATGCAAGAAAGGAACTCCTTCATTTCAACACTGCCACAAGCCCTTTGCTGTCAGATAATGTGGTAAAAATAAGCATCAACGGCATCACAGGTGAAGTATGGTTCGGAACGGCAGAAGGGATAATCTCTTACAGGGGAGATGCCACAACCGGAAATGAAGATTTTTCTGATATGTATGTATTTCCGAATCCTGTGAGAGAAGACTACGAAGGAATTGTAACGGTGACCGGCCTGGTTGAGGGCTCTTCAGTAAAGATCACCGATATAAGCGGCAACCTTGTTTACGAGACTACCTCGTCAGGAGGCCAGGCTACATGGGATCTTCACAATTACAGGGGAGAAAAAGCTAAAACAGGCGTTTACCTGATCTTCTGTGCAAGTGATGGCGGGAACATTGCAAAGATCACTAAATTACTGGTGATCAGATAATCACTCCTCAGTTATCAGGCTACTGATCCTTTCAATCTGAAGCTTCTTGTTCACCTCCCTCAGGCTGCGGGCTGTGGCAGTGAAATACTGGTGACCGGAGATGAATTTTACCTGCAGCCTGTTCCAGTCATTAAGCCTGCTGATCTTGTTCTGTGCTTTCATCTCCTCAAAAAGGGTATTGGATACCGGAATGAAATCACTCCTTCCAAGATAATCCAGGTCAGAATCACAGATGATTTCCTCTAGCAAATTCTCAGGCTTTGGCGGCAGCTTTGTCGACATTATGATCCTGCATATCCTGTCAATCTGTGCTTCAGAATAACCGTATTCCGGAAGCATCTCCCGCGCAAGGAGTGTGCCCTGGTATTCATGGTCATCATAAGAGACAGTATGGCCTGCATCATGAAGAAGTGCTGCAGTCTTTAAGAGCAGGATCTCCTCGTCATTGCATCCTTCAGCCCAGCCGATAAGCTCAACCTCTGTGACTACGTCAACAGTATGTTTAACATTGTGATAATACAGATATTCAGGCAGCTCTTTCTCAAGCTTGTCAAGAATAACTTCCTGTATATCAGTGAACTGAATTAATCCGAACTTAGTTCTGAAATACTTATTGGGCTTAATTCCCATCCCGTCAACAGAAAGTTCAGGCAGAAGGCCTTTTACCTGGTACATCTGAATGTTTCCGGTATACTTTACAGGCAGTTTGCCAAAATATTCACATTTGAAAAATTCCTTTACCAGTTCATAGGTCATTACTGATATCAGTATTGTATCCCTGTCTGCCAGGCCTTGTATCCGGCTTGCAGTGTTGACCACCCTGCCCTTGATGTCATATGACAACTTGTTCTTCCCGGCTATGGTTGCCGAGACAGGCCCCGTGTGAATGCCAATCTTCAGCTTCCATATTTTTTCTGTGCGCCTTTTCTTCGATTCAAATGTGTCAAGAAAGTTCTTCATTTCAAGGGCCGCCATTACAACCTCAACCGGGTTCGTGATGTTCTTTGAGGGAATTCCCCCGGCACACATGAAGGTATCTCCAATGGTCCTTATCTTTTCAACATGATACTTCTTTACTATTTCATCAAACTCATAAAAGATCTCATCCAGCTCATCCATCAGGTGTGTTGAATCCATTTCCTCTTTAAGTCCCGTGAAACCCTGGATATCGGCAAAGAGGACCGTGACCATATTGAACCGGACCGACTGTTCCCCTTCCTCTGCTTTAAGGCTCTCAAGCTTATGCCTGTCGATAAGCTGCCTGTACTTCTCGTTGATATCAAGAAGCCTGTCCTTTTCGCGCTCGAGTTTCTTTACCTGTTCCTCAAGTGCCTTGTTCTGACGAGAAAGGCGGACTATCCGTTTCAGCAGCTGATCCTTCGACCTCGAATCCATTACGAAAAAGTTGAAAAGTAAAT
>Ga0172363_10005720_pt1 | contig 10054 bp, 7 predicted proteins | sample LakKivs2_kivu2a2_FD_114541 | JGI IMG/M metagenome (GOLD analysis project Ga0172363, IMG submission 114541) | Sediment microbial communities from Lake Kivu, Rwanda - Sediment s2_kivu2a2 | ecosystem: Environmental > Aquatic > Freshwater > Lake > Sediment | place: Rwanda: Western Province, Lake... | reverse complement strand
TTCACGGGCTCGGCCTTCACGGGCTCGGCCTTCACGGGCTCGGCCTTCACGGGCTCGGCCTTCACGGGCTCGGCCTTCACGGGCTCGGCCTTCACGGGCTCGGCCTTCACGGGCTCGGCCTTCGCCGCATTGATCGTGTCGACAGCTTTTTGGGCGTTCTCTACGAACTCTCTGGTTTCCTTCTCGGTAGCCCAAGCGAACAGCGTGTCTTTGTAGGTTTGGTTCTTGTTGATGACTTCACGCAAAACGTAAGGCATGATTCCAAGCCCATGCGCGGCGTGTTTCAGGCTAGGGTAGAAGACCCCTTTGTCGTCGACGACGGGTCTACCCCATGTCCCGACAGTACCTTCTTTCTTCAAGTAGATTTTTCCATCCTCAACACGAAACTGAAGCGACATCTCTTCCTCCCTGTGCATATGCATGGCTTTTCCTCGAGCGTCTGGGTTCAACGAGTCGCGCGCACGACCACGTCTGCGTGCCTGACGAGAACGTCGAGCACTTCCTTGTCCAGCGAGAAGCCGCTCGCGTAGAACACGCCCGCTGGCTTGTTCTCCTTGATGTTCTCGCCAAGCTGTTCCGCCAGGAACGCCGGCCCCTTGCCGTAGTCGATCAAGCGATAGCTCGACCCAGCGTCGGCCTCGACCTTGGCGCGGGCTTCGCCCACAAGGTCATCGACGTTCTTGAACGAGAAGCCCTTCACCGGCAGGCAGTCGATGAAGAGCATGAAGCTGCCCGCGCTGCCCCCCGTGCTGGTCTTTGCCTTGTTGCCTGCGCCAGCGTCGGAGCTGGTGCTTTCTTCCTTGCGCGGACGACCGACCTTGCGCTTGGTCGGCTCGGCTTCTACGACGGGCTCGGCAGGCGCTTCCTCGACCGGGGCGGTCAGAGAAACAGGACGAGCGTCGGGGCTATTGATTCCCGTGGCAAGGACTTCGACGGGCGGCGCCGGGGCGAAGGAGATCCCGTGGGTGTGGATCGTCACCAGCGTCGTCGTCGGGTTCGTCGCCGGCGCCGGCGTGCTCGCTGCGGGAGCGGGAGCGGGAGCAGGGGCGGGCGCGGGCGACTTTGCTTTCGCCAGCAGACCTTTTAACCCGTTCAACTGGCGGGGCTGCGCTGCTGCGGGGATCGAGGGAGTGATCGGCGTCGGGGCTGGCGTCGTCACGACGGCGGCGGGCTTCGGCGTCGGCGCGGGCGTCGGCGCGGGCGTCGGCGCGGGCGTCGGCGCGGGCGTCGGCGCGGGCGTCGGGCTGGTCCCGCTGCTCACGGGGACTCGCGTGCTTTGCGCTTCGAGCTGGGTGACCTTGGCTTCGCCGCCGTCACGCTTCGCGATGTCTGCTTTCATCTTGGCAAGGATGTTCATGCTGGCACTCCTCTCTGTTTCGTGGTTTTCACGGCTACGTTTCTCGGACGGCGCTGTCTGCGTCGCCCGCTCTGTCTCCAGTCGGCTCTGGCGCATCTTTGCCATGAACCCCGTGGATGCTTTGAGATCGTCACAGACGGACAGGTAGTCGCACCCGCCGTAATCGCCACACGATTTCTGGTTCGGCTTGAGGGTCTTGCCCTGCCCTTGTGTGAGCGTGCTTCTCAGGACTCCGAGGCGCCACGCGAGCGCGATGCGCGTCGCGAGCACTCGCTCCAAGTGGTCCCAGGTCATCACCGCTTCGGTGATCGCGCTCGCGTGCGCGCCCTTGGTTTGCGTGTAGACCCAGCGCAGGTACGACTGCTCTGAACCCTCGACCGAAAGCAAACCGTCGGCGGCGTAGATGGCTCCCTGCGTGTCACAGGCAAGCTCTTCATTGGTCTTCTTCCAGACCAGCGACGACGTCGTCTTCAAGTCGTAGGTGCTTGGCAGCTTCGCTGCGTAGTCGAAAACCTGCACGTCCTTGTAGCCGTAAAGCACGGCTTCGACGACCTCGCCGGCAGAGAGAGCTTCATGCGCGCCCGGCACGTCGAGCGCGTCGGGCATACGAAGAAGAGTCACGCGAAAACCAAAGATGGTTTCGACGTGCATGTTCGGGGTCAGCGGAGCGGGGAAGTGCTCGAGCGCGCCGCTGCTCGTGAGCAAAGGAGTCTTCGGCGGGATCGCATGTCCGAGCCAAAGCTCAAGCTCTTCGTGCGTCGCCGTGCCGACTTCCTGGGCGCGGGTCGTCTTCTTTTCGAGCTTGTCGATCGCGTACAAGCCCCACTTGCGCTCGCACGCCTTCGCAAGCTCGATGGTCGACGGTGAGATGAGCGGCCCGTCGAACAAAGAGCCGTCGGCCTCCCAGACTTTGATTTGATCCCGGCGGGGGCGTCCGCCTGGGGGCACTTTGCCCACGATCTCCAAGCGCAGCTTCTCGAAACGAAGCAACCCGGCGGGGCCAACAACCACGTTCACGCGCACGTCCTTGTTCTTGCTTAGTCTTGCTTGACCTTGTTCGTCTGCCTTGCGGCCATGATCGTCGTGTCGAGGTCATTCTAGTCTTTGCTTGGCGACGGTCAAGCAAAAAGTAGTTTGCCGAGCACGGACGGATCTGTGTGGATCTGGTCAGATCCATCGGCATGTCGCGGCTTTTACAAAGCGGGCAACAGCTACACGACCTTCGCCGGACGAACCGCAAACAACTTCTCGAGAGCGTCGTGCAGGTCCAAGTCCAAGTCGTTGTTCTGCAACCAAGTTTCGAAGCGCGCCAAGTCGATGCTTCGCACCGACAAGTTCCGGGGCTTCTGTGCTCCGGGTGCGCGCGCCGCGATGTTCTTGCGAGCTGGTGCAATCTCTCCGACAGCGTCGCGAAGCTCGAAGTAGACCGGGCGGTCCTTCTCCGACATGCAGAGTGTCCAGTTTTTCTCGAGGCTGGCCGTGTGCATGAACAGACGCCTGGTTTGCGCGGCGTTCGGGTCTGACGCGAACAACGCTTCGCTGTTGAACTCGTAGGTCGACAGCGCCGTGTAGACCCAGTGATAGACCTTGTCGTAGTGCCGGCTGACGAGCGTTTCCTTAAGCTCCCTGGAGCGGCTGTCCTCGACCATGAACCGCTTGCGCGTGTCGATCTTGCGGTGCTCGTTCAACCAAAGGACGTGACGCGCGATCCCACTGCTCACCCACTCGTGCAGCTTCGCGGCACGGTGCGGGCTCTGCAAATACTGCTGCGCGCCCGTGTTCCGGTGAGCGATGGTCAGCAAACGACGCATCGTCGCTTCGGTCGCTTCGTTCGAAAGATGTTCGCGTTCAAGGTTCACCAACGTGTCGTTTGCGGCGAAGACCAAGCGCGTGTAGCCCTGGATCGCGATCGTGCTATATCCCGTGTCCCTGGCGACGTGCCAGTTCTTCGACAGAAGCTCGCGCAGGTTCGTCGAGAAACGATACGTCCACGTCGACGGAAGGTACTCGTCACAGAACACAACCGGGCTCTCGCGAAGCAAAGCCGGGTTCAAGTCTTTGAGGTTCTGGAAGCGTCCGTGCCACAGACGGGCCATGCCGTTCACGATGAGATTCTTGCCGCTGTTCGTCGGCGTGACCAGGTGCAGCGCCGACAGGGGCTTGTCGAGAACGATGCTCGCTGCGAGCCAGTCCTTAAGCAGCTCTGACTTGTCTTGCCCAAGCAGGTTCAACCACTCGTCGATCTCGGGGTTGAACTCCGGCGTCAAAGCCGCATCGACTTCACAGACCGAATTGTAGAAAATCTGGCTGCTCTCGTCGTAGCGCGGGAACTCCTCGAACATCGAATGCACGACGGTGCGCGCTGCTCGTCCGTACTCGCGCATGATCTGCTGAAACGGCTTGTCTCGCGCGTTGCCCTCTTTGTCGATGAACTGAAGCTGCACCGGCCCGTTCCTGCCCGCCGCAGCAGCCAGCTTCGTGTAGACGACGACCGCCGCGCTGCTTTCTTCCCACTCGCCCTCGTACCGACCGTTCACCCAGAAGTAGTATTGACGTCCGCACTTCAAGATCCAGTCGCGGTCGCCAAAGCCCTTCTGCTTCCACTCACGGCGTTCCTTCTCGGTGTACGGGTGATCCCGCTGGCCCGACGTGCCGATGCGAATGTCCTCGCGGTGCTTGTCCTCGACGTTGCGCTGCTTTTCCTCGATGCGCTGACGCATCGAATGCTGCGTGTGCCGGACCTTGGTCTTCACTTCCTCGTCGGAGGGGATCGCATGCTGCGACGAGAGCGCACGCTGAGCGATAAGGCTGGCGCGCAGGAAGTCGACGACGCGCTCGGGCGGTTCTTGAGCGTACTCACGCGCCAGTATGTCAGCGGCGCGCATGATGAGTCCCTTGGCTTCGCCGGGCTCGCCGAACGCCTTCTCTTTCGACACGTTCTGCAAGGCGCGACCGATGGCGCGATCGCTCTCCTTGTTCCTGGCCTTGAGGCGCTTGCCCAGCTCGGCGATAGCCGTCTTTGTCAGGCGAGCGATCGGCTCACGCTCGGCGCCATACGTCGTTGGTTGTTCCACCCGACGAGGGCCAAGCGTGCGGTCCCACGACGCACCGACTTCGCTCTCGACTTCGGAGTCCGTCTTCGGCATCGGGAACTGCGCGTTGACGAAATGCAATATCTCGCGGACTTGGTTCTCGTCGAACGCCCAGTCCCACCAGAGCTTGCAGCCGATACGCAGAAGCGTTTCGTGCCTTTTGCCTTCTTCAACCTCGGCGCCGACTTTCTTGAAGTACCGCTTGGCCCCGATGAGCGCGTCGGCGTCGTTTGACCAGTCGGGCGACCTGGTCAGGTCGGCGGGGGTCAGCGCCCGCTTCAACGAGAACTCTTCCTCGGGGATCAGATCAAGCGAGCCCCAGTCAAGCCGCTCTCCCTGGCCGATCCACCAGCGGTAGGAATCCTTGTTCGTCTCGCTGTTGACGATGTGCACGAAGCCCAAGCGTCCGGCATCGCGCGTGGACTCCGACATCGTGCCTTCGAGATAACCATTGATCTCGTCCCAGAGCGGGCCGTAGTACGACGGCGGCATCGGGCTGGCGAACGGGATGATGACGCGCCACTTCCAGACGGGGTCACTCGACGAGTACGTCGTGAACGCGACGTACCGGATGCCCAGCGCATCGAGCTTTGTCTTCAACTCGTCGGGCGTAAACGGCGGACGCGACGGGTACTGCGACGTCGGCGGGTGGTCGTAGTAGTCGACGTCGAGAACGAGAGCATGGCACCAGATCAAGTTCTCGGGCGTCTGCTCTTTGCTCGTCGCGCCATCCCGATACTGTGCGCCGCAAAGTGCCGGAGCTTCGGTCTTTTTTGCTTTGTCCGTGACGACGTCAGGGTCGGTGAGAATCTCCTCCCACTCGTGGTCCTCGTCGAGAAACTCCGTCGCCGTGTCGGGCGTCGCCAACGCACCGTCGTACAGCCACAGCTTCATGTGACTCTCCGAAAAGCCCACCCCTGGGCTTGCTTTGGTTGTCTGTCCTCTGTCGCGCGCCAACACGACTACCAGCGACCCGGCGAGGCGTCAACGAAGATCGAGGCGTGCGAGGCGTGCGAGGCGTGCGAGGCGTGCGAGGGACATGCGGTCGGAGCGCGGCATCAGGACGCCAAAAAGGCTACGGCCCCGGTGGGGGGACCGGGGCCGTAGCCTGCGCTCGAGACAGATGCCGCCCAGGGGTGATGAAACGGCTCTTCGTCGGTGACCTTAGCGTAACCACAACTGGTTGTGTACGCAAGAACAAAAGAGCCGTTCGGTGGGTGCCGCGCAAGAGAACGCTCGCAGGCATCCTGCGTGAGCATCCCGCTGAACATCCCGCTGAGCGAGCGGGCCGGCGCAAACGGGGCTCCCGAAAGCGAAGGCGCCAGTAACCAAAAGTTTTTAGAAGAAATTACTAAAAACTATTTATTATTGCCGAAACGACCGAGCAAACTAGTTTGCTTGAAACGGTGCGTCATTTTACAATCGTCCAAGCGTAGGAATAATTTATTTTGGCTTTGCAAAGCCTTTTCAGAATTTTTCCGAGAAAGCGAAACGACCGAGCAAACTAATTTGCTCGGTCGGGGTCGAGTTTGCTTGAAGCGTCGCGTCATAAAAAAAATTACCCGAAATTGCCGAAAATTCAAAAACGGCTTTGCAACGCGATCGAGTGTTCCACGGAAGTGTTCCACGGTCGCGGTGTGCGTTTAGGCACAATGGAGCTTCGGGGAGTTTTCCTAAAAAAATTCTTCGAAAACTCTAAAAAATTCAAAAAATTCATGTCCGACTCGGTTTATGACGCACCGCTTCAAGCAAACCGAGCAACTAACGCACCGCTTCAAGCAAACTACTCTTTCCTTGGCGACAATTTTTTCGCGGCTTTGCAAAGCCCCATAAAAAAATGACGCAGCGTTTCAAGCAAACCAAGCAGACCCCCCCCCCCGTGCAACAGAACATAGATATCTTTTTCTGTTCCGGCCACCCCCCCCCTTCCGCAGGGCCTCTCCACACCCCAGGGGGGGGTAGTTTGCTTGGTCGTAGGCGTTGATACACTAATTCTCGCGAAGAGCGAAATTCGTATACACTTCTATCGGGAGCCCACGGAGCGCCCACGGAGCGCCCACGGAGCGCCCACGGAGCGCCCACGGAGCACTCGGTGCGTCCAGCGCCCCGTAGACGCCCCGTAGACGCCCCGTAGGCTCGCCAAAAGGAAACGCCCCCTGTTCGGGGGCGTCTCGTTGCTCGGGGGCGTCCTGGGGGCGTCCTGGGCGTCCTGGGGGCGTCCTGGGGGCGTCCAGCGGCCCCGTAGGGCATCCCGTCAAGTCCAGCCCTTGCGCTCGCGCCAGCGCCGCTGGTGGTCGGGGATACGCGCCCACGGGGTAGCCAGGTGCGCCAGACGGGCTTTCAAGACCACGGAGCCTTCCCAGGTTCCCGGCTCGAAGCGCATGCCTTCGTAGGCTTCGGCGTCCCAGAGGCATTGCAGCCGGGGGTCGGTCGGCAGCTTCGGCGCCTCAAGTACGGCACCAGCCTCGTCTCGCAGCCGCCCCTCCGCATCGACGTGCGGCATGGTGTGCTCGATGATCATGCGACAGACGTCGTCGATCAAGTCCGACCGGAACCACGCTTGCGCGTCCTCCTTCATCAGCTTGCGCGCCAACTCGGCAGAGCGGTGTCGGTGTCCTGGCGCCGGCTTCGTCCAGTCCTCGGAACGCCCCAGGTCGTGAAAGAGCCCGGCAGCCTTCACAATTTCGATGTCTTTCGCAGTAAGCAGGTCGGTTCGACCCTGGGCGATGTGCACCGCCAACTGCGAGACGTCCCTGGCGTGCTCCCAGCCGTAGTAGGGCTGCTCGGGCCAGTCGATCTTCGACAGGTCGCTCGCCCCAAAAATGTCGCCCACTCGTTGTTGGTTCGCCGCGACGCCGCGCATGATCGAGTCAGCGCGTTGCTCTGCGTGAATCCGGTTCATCGCCCCGGCGCCCTGCATCAGCTCGGGGTTGATCATGGGAGCGAGCGCGCCTCCCCCTCCGGCAGCACGGGCCTGCGCAGCGGCGCGGCGCGCGATCTCCTCGGGTGAAGCGGTTGGGGGGCGGTTGCTCTCGCCCTCGTAGCCGTTTGCGGCGCTCGCGCCGGTAATCTTGATCAGCGTCATGGTTTCTGCTCCTTGGAACGAGCAGAGTAGGCGCACAAACAAGGAAAGACTAGCTTGTTTAGACGTCCGCGTTGGGTGCGGGTTCGTCGAGTTCGTCGAGTTCGTCGAGTTCGTCGGGAGCTTCGGCGTCCCCGACGGGCTCGGGCTCGGGCTCGGGCTCGGGCTCGGGCTCGGGCTCGGGCTCGGGCTCGGTGTGCAAGGGCATGCGGCGGTCCCGCGCCCACACGCGGCCCTTCGCGGTCAGCCTAATCAGATGGGTACGCTTGTCGTTTTTCGCCTTTTCCGTCTCGATGACGCCGTGTTTTGCAGCCTCGCGAATCCAGTCGGACGCGCTTGCCTGGGCGATGCCAAGGAGTTCTCGGATCTGCGAGACGGAGAGGGGTCCGGCTTCCAGCGCCAGCAGCAGGCAGATCACGCGGGCGTTGTAGTTACGGTTCGCCCGACGAGGCAGCGAGTTTGCAATAAGCCTCGCGATTGTCCTGGCGGGCAGGTTCTCGTTCGCTTCGGCGTCAAGCGCGCGGGCTTCGGCTTTGAGGGCTCGATCTTCGGCTTGACGAGCACGCGCCTCGGCAGAGGCAGCGCGGGCCTCGGCCTTTTCCAGCGAAACCAAGAGACGTTTCACGCGATTTTGCGCCGCTTTCAGCGCCGGTGTTTCTGCGTCCACGGGCCCCCCATATAGCGCGACGCCCCTCGGTGGTCGAGGGGCGTCGCGTCAGGTTGTCAGGCTCACTCGTCCTCGTCCTCGTCCTCGTCCTCGTCCTCGTCCTCGTCCTCGTCCTCGTCCTCGTCCTCGTCCTCGTCCTCGTCCTCGTCCTCGTCCTCGTCCTCGTCCTCGTCCTCGCCGAACAACTCGGCCTCATAGACGAGCAGCAGACCCTTGATCGTGTCCTCGATCGCCAGGTCGGACACCATCACCAGCTCGCGGACGATTGCCGCCTTTTCCTTGTCGGACAGGTCGCCGAACAGCTTAAGGTTGGTGTTCAGGACGGTCGTGCAGAGCACGCGGATCGCGTCGCCCAGGAGCAACTCGGGCAGCGCCTTCTTCGCGATCTTCTTCGCGGCAACCTTCTTGGTCGCCTTCTTCGCGGGAGCCTTCTTCTTCGTCGTCATGGTCTTCTTCCTCGTTCAGTCGTGTCGTGTCGTGTCAGGTGCCTCGGTCGGCGGGATTGTCGACGTCGGCGTTGTCTCGGTCAGGGTCAGGTCAGGGTCAAGCGCATCAGCCCCTCGGCAGCAGCGCGGATCGTGCGGGCCTCGTCGGGCCAGCAGTCCGGCGGTACCGCCAGGAGCCCGCGCAGTACGCCGACGTAGGCTTCGTGGGCCTCGGTCGGGGTCGCGTTCGACGGGGGCAGGAGCACGCGGCACGTCGACAGAGCGAGCGCCTGCGCGCGGCACTCGGGCGTCGGGCCGTCTTGGACGAGCGCGTTCAGCGCGGTCATCAGCGGCATGATCTGCGCGTAGCGGAGCCGCTCGGTGGGGGTGCGATCAACGAACGTCATCGGTTTCCTCCTTCGCCTTCGCGTCAGCCTCGACCTTCGCGTCAGTCTCGGCCTGCGCCTTCGCGTCAGCCTCGGCCTGCGCCTGCGCCTGCGCCTTCGCGTCAGCCTCGGCCTGCGCCTTCGCGTCAGCCTCGGCCTGCGCCTTCGCGTCAGCCTCGGCCTTACGCTTGGCGTACCACTCAGGCGTCTGAGTCGAGGAGGGCTTGAACTCCAAGGCATGCGGCACGCCGGGGAGCGAGACGATGTCGTAGAACTCGTACAACTCGTCGAAAAAGCCAGCCGGGTCGTGCGGCATCAGCGACCAGTGGTCCTCGTCCTTAGAATAGACGAGCATCATCACGTCGCGGGACACGCAGGAAACGCGAGGATTGCCTTCGTTACTATAGTCGAGGGACGTGTACCGGCCACGCTCCCCCAGGATGACGATCTCTGCGTACCCCAGGTCTGTGAACTCGCGGGCGTAGTCGTTGTCCTTCAACCTGAACCGACCGCCGATCAGCGAAGCAGGAATCAGCGGCTCGGTGATCCCGAACTCAATCTCTTGCCGATACCGATTAGCCTCCGAACGAATCCACGCCTCTGGCGAGCGTTCCCGAAAGATATACCCACGACGGAACAGCGCGCGCAGACGAAGCGCGTCAGCCTCGGCGTGCTCGGCGCGAACCAACTCGTCTTCGACCTTCTCACCGGCGAAAAGGCCGGTGAAAGAGTCCACCAGACGCTCGCGCTTTTTTCCCCTCGCGGGCGCCTTCGCCGTCGTCTTCTTGTTCGTGGTCGGTGCCGCCTTCGGCGCCCGCTTTTTCTTTTTCGTAGCCATTGTCAGTCTCCTTGTTCGCCGAAACCCGGCGCGGTTGTCGTCATGGCGGGTGCCGTGGCGACGGTGTCTAGGTGCTCGAGCACCGCCTGACAGGTCAGGTCGGTGAGGCGAGCAACCAAGTCGAGAACGTCGTGCGCGCGCAGGCGCGCGTGGCCGTCGACGGCGTGAGCGCCGACGGTGGCGCCGACCGGGGCGCCGACCGGGGCG
>Ga0172363_10005719_pt1 | contig 10055 bp, 5 predicted proteins | sample LakKivs2_kivu2a2_FD_114541 | JGI IMG/M metagenome (GOLD analysis project Ga0172363, IMG submission 114541) | Sediment microbial communities from Lake Kivu, Rwanda - Sediment s2_kivu2a2 | ecosystem: Environmental > Aquatic > Freshwater > Lake > Sediment | place: Rwanda: Western Province, Lake... | reverse complement strand
CCATCGAACACGCCTATGAAGGTTGTGAGGAGGGTGAGGTTCACGTCTGCTGCTACGTGGAGGAGGATGAATTTGTCGTCCGCATCACAGACCACGGCAAGCCCTTCGATCCCTCATCCATCCCCGAGCCCGACCTCTCTGTGCCACTTGAGGAACGCCAGGTGGGCGGGTTGGGGATCTACCTGATGAAGAAATTGATGGATAGCGTCGAGTTTCGCTTCGATCAGGCGCTCGGCAACATGGTCATCCTACGCAAGCGCCGATAGGTTTCCAGATAGTGATCCGCTGATGAACACCCCGCACCGCCACCACGCTTCCGCAATCGTCTATAACTTGCTTGTTGGAGTGCTGGGATGGGGGGCGCTCCTGTTCCTGTGGCGCGGCGGACCTCAGCACCTGCCTCCTGAGACGCTAGTGCTGTTCGCCTTGCTCTCCACCGGGGTCAAAAGGCTCGGCTTCCGGGTTGCCCGGAAGGTCACGCACAGCCTCGTGGGGACCGTGGACCTGGCCGCCCTTTTCACCTTTGGCATCTTGGGGGGGAGCATCGTCGCGGCCTTAAGCGGAGCCTTGTGCCAGCTCATCTGCCGGCAGAGAGGCCACAAGCAGCGCTGGTATGAGGTGCTGCTTTCCGTGCTCTTCGGCAGTGGCCTAAACGTCCTGATGACGACGGCCTCCGGCCGGGCTTATCTCGCTTTGGGGGGCACTCTCCCCATGTTGGAAGTGACCTGGCCTCTCTTGCCGGCCGTGTTGGTCTGTTGTGTAGTCTGGTTCGCCCTGGACCATGGGGCCTGGGCCTTGGCCGAGTTAGCGGCCTGGGGACGCGAGGGAGCACTCAGCTTTCTGCGGGAGATCCTGCCCTATTCAATCCTTGTCGAGCTGGTGCCTCTACCGGTCTCTGTGCTCATCGCCGCTGCCTTTCACTCGCAAAGCGGACCGGTCCTGGTGCTGACGGTGCTGGCCTTGTTGAGCGTGGGCCTGGGCCTGCGCCAATTGATGGTCTCGCTGAGCGAGGAGCGCCGGCACGTAGCCCAGCTTACGGCCATCGGCGAAGTGAGTCGCAAGGTCGTCGCCATCCTGGACCTGGACACCTTGTTTGCCGATACCGTGAAGCTGATCAAGGACACCTTCGGCTATTATCATGTCAGCATCTTCACGGTGGACCCCGGACAGCGAGAGGTTGCGTTCCAAGCCGGCTCGAGTGCCCTGATCCAGCAGCGTGGGCTCATCGTCCCCTGGGGGCAGGGGATTATCGGCCATGTGGCACGCACGGGTGAGACCCTGCTGGCCAACGATGTCCTCCACGATGAGCACTTCCTTCCCGATAGCGCCTTGGAAGAGACCCGCGCCGAATTGGCCGTGCCTCTCACAGCGGAGCAACGCATCGTTGGCGTGCTCGATCTGCAGGGCAACCAGCCCGGCTCCTTCGATAAGAATGACGTTTTCGTGCTGCAAACCCTGGCCGATCAGGTCGCCATAGCCATCCAAGATAGCCGCCTCTACGAGGCTCAGGAGGAACAGGCCTGGGTCTCCACAGCCCTGCTTCAGGTTGCTAATGCAGTGGCGCAGCTCAGCACCTCAGAGGAGATCCTCGAGACCGTCGTGCGTCTGACGCCGATGCTCAGCGGAGTGGATCGGTGCCTCGTCTTCCTTTGGTCGGCGGAAAGGCGTTCCTTTCTTGCCGTCCAGGGCGCGGGCTTATCCCGAAAGCAGCGACAGGCCCTCCAAGGCTTGAGCCTTTCGCCCGAAGCGGTTCCCCTGCTCGAGCGCGTGCACCGCGAAGGCCAGATCGCTTACGGCAAGTCGGAGGAGCTTCTGGCCTTCCTGCCCCCTCCTTTAGCGGAGGATCCGCACCGAGGGGAGCTTACGGCCGTCCCGCTGCGCACCAAGGGGGAGGTGATCGGCATCATGGTCGCCGAGGAGTTGGGCGGAGGAAGCCCGCCGGTGGCCCATCGTCAGGCGATCCTCACCGGCATAGCCCACCACGCTGCCATGGCCCTGGAGAACGCGCGCCTGTACGCCGCTCAGCGCGAAGAAGCCTGGGTCTCTACGGCTTTGCTGCAAGTGGCTAACACGATCAACGCCACGGCGAATCTCGACGACATTTTGTCCACCGTGGTGCGCATGACGCCACTCTTGGTGGGAGTCTCCTGGTGTGGGATCATGATGTGGGATGAGGGACGACAGGCCTTTTTCGTCGCCCACACCCACGGGCTTGCTCGTGCCGGCAAAGACCTCTTCGAGGGCCAGTACGTAACTCCTGATGGCGTTCCTTTGCTCACGCGGGCGATGAGCAGCAATCAGCCCATCTCCGTGCTGCATCTTGATGCCTCGGGGCTTGTGCCGCCACCTTGGGTGCAAGCGCTCGGCAGCGACTCCCTCGCGGTCCTCCCCCTCCGCGTGCGAGATAGGCTGCTTGGCTTGTTCCTCGCCGGGTGTGCCGAGAATGCCCCCGGCCTTACGGGCCGTGGGATGAACATCCTGTTAGGTATAGCCAGCCAGACGGCCTTGGCCATCGAGGCCGATCAGCTCTACCAGCAGACGGTCCGCCAGGAGCTTGTCCAGCGCGAGATCGAGCTGGCCCATGGCATCCAGGAGAGCTTCTTACCGGAGTGCTGCCCTCAAATCCCCGGCTGGCAAATCGCCACGGCGTGGCATGCTGCCAGGGGCGTAGGCGGGGACTCGTATGACTTTATCAGGCCGGATTCGGGACATCTGGGCCTGGTGATTACTGACGTCTCCGGCAAAGGGGTTGGTGCGGCCCTCTACATGGCCCTCTCCCGCACGGCCATCCGCACCGCGGCCTTGGGCATCTCCAGCCCTGCGGAGACCTTGCGCCGCGCCAACCGCATCCTGATGGAAGATTCGCGCTCGGGGATGTTTGTGAGCGTGTTCTATGGCCTGCTCGATCTGGAAAGCGGCCACTTGACCTACGCCCGCGCCGGGCATAATCCGCCCTTGCTCGTCCGGGCTGCCGACCGCAGCGTAAGCCCGCTGGCCGCATCGGGAGTTGTGTTAGGCATCCTGGATAATCCCGAGATCGCTGAAGAGAGCGTGCAGCTTGCCTCGGGAGATACCCTGGTCGCCTATACCGACGGCGTCACCGAGGCAGTAGACGAAGAGAATCAAGAGTTCGGCGAGGAGCGCTTGCAGCAAATCCTGGCCCAGGCCACCGATCATTCGGTAAGCTCCCTCATTGACCTCATTGAGGCCGCGGTGCGCGTCTTCACCGGCGAGCGGGAGCAGTTCGATGATATGACGTTGGTGGTGGCGAAGCGCGAGGAAAGCTAGAGCGGGCCTTACAAAGAGGAGCGACACAAAGAAAAGGCGCCAGACCGAAGTCTGGCGCCTAAAGCTATTACTGCTTACGGGTCACGGCGTACCCTTCTGGATGCCGTTGTAGGCGCTGTAGTAGTCGCCCATAGCGGTAGCCCCATCGTTCTTCGAGGTATAGATGCCCGCGATTGGCTGGCCACCGAGGGACACCACGGTCACCGAGCCATGGAAGCCTTCCGAAAGGCCCGCGACGCTCGGCCCGTACACGCTCCAGGAGTTACCCGCCGCAATGGAGCCGCTGGTGATCGAGACGTCGGTCAGGCCAGGAAACGAGAAGGTAGCCTGCATTGTCGTCGCCGCAGTGCCGATATTCTGGATCTGGATGCCGCCGTTGTAGCCGCTATAGTTGCGGTCGAACTTGGGGAAGAGCACCGTAACAGTGCCCGTGCCGTCAGGCGTCGCACTCCAGACCACACCATAGCCTTTGGACTGCTTGTTCTCGCTCACTACGCCCACCACGGGCTGGTCCGAGGTGATGGTTGCCGACCCGGAGCTGCTCGCGCTGGGGAATGAGGTAGGCAGGTAGACCGACCAAGCCGCCCCAGGCTGGATTGCCGGCGAGGTCAAGTTGCCGTACGTGCTGACAAGCTGCATCGTCGCCGGGGAGGAGCCCACGTTCTGGATGGTCAAGCCGGTGTTGTAGCCCGAGTAGTTGGCGGTGATCTTGGGCACCCACAGCTTGGTTGCGCTTTGGTTCAAACCATTGTAGCTCTCAAACTGTGACTTATCCCAGCTCGAGCCATCGTTGGCGTTGTTGACGACGACGGCCACGGGCTGCGTGCCGCTGATGACAGCCGAGCCGTGGAACTCGTTAGGCAGCCCGGCGTTCGAGTCCTGGTAAAAGATCTTGGTCGTGGTCGGGGAAAGAACCGCCGTCTCGTGGGCCGCAGCGACCTCAGCACCAGTGTGGTCGCGGTAGGTAATGCCCACCACAGCGGTCTCCGTCGAGGTGTTCTGTACGGCAATGTAGGAGTTGCGCCCAGAGTAGTTCTTGCGCAGGTAGGGCGCATACACCGTTGTTGCCGGATCCAGGACGCCGCTGGCCGCGCCGATGCGCTTGGGATCAGTTTCTGTGCCCGCCGCCGTTTTGGACGTGTTCAAGATGGCCGCAACGGGCTGGTCAGAACTGACCACCGCCGAGCCCACAAAGTCTTCGGGGAAACCCGTGATGCTGGGCAGATAGTAGACTTCAGACTGGTTCCCAGCGATGGTGTCGGTGATCGTGAAGGCCAATTGCCCGGGTTTACTCGAGTTCTGCGCCCAGCGGAACTCGATGGTAATGTTGGCCGTGGTCGAGCTCTGGTTCTGCACCTGGATGCCCGAGACCCACGTACCCACAGGTCCTTCGGCCATTCCTCCCAGGCCGAATGCCTGCACCGCAATGGCCACGAGCAACAGGGTCAAAACGATGCGTATGACTTTCATCGAACTCTTCTCCTTTCCAAAGTCACAGATATATATTGCCCCATGCTAGGTTACAAGTGATTAAACCACTTTTGCCGCGCATTTGCAATCGCCCATTTGGGCGATCTGTCCATTCCAGGCTCCCTGGAGCAGCCCACAGGCCCCAAGGGCGACGCCAGGTGACTCACCCTTTTGGGCTAGAGCGTCGCCGGCCCCTCAGCGCCAGCCATGAGCCTATGAGCGATCCCACGACCTCCGCTGCCACAAGCACCCCTCGGCTGACCAGAGCGCCCACAGTGACCATGGCCGCCGGAAAGACCCCTTCCAGGGTGTAGATGATCACGCTCTCGCGCACGCTCAGCCCCGCAGGCACAAAGAACATGAGCAGGCTGATAGCTAATGACGACGACGTGGAGAAGATGGCCGCAGCGAGGCCGTCGAGCGTGAGCGCGCTGGCCGCACCCAGCAGGATAGAGAACCCCACGCCATAGAGCACAAAGGTGAAGCACATCACCCCCAGCGCCAGCCATAGGGACCCCTTATCAATGTTCATATCGCTCCACGGCCGTCGCCCGCGTCGCTTCGCCCACGCCACTCCCCTTTCCAGGGCCAGCGGGAGAACCAGGAGCGCCCCCCAGCCCAGCACGCGCAATCCCCATACATAGGGCACCAGCGCCCCTCCAAGGAAGGAGCCAAGAAAAGCCTGTTGGACCGTGGTAAACGCCAGAACCCCCCTCGCCGCCTCAGACTCGATCAACTCCACGAGGACAGCACAGGAGGCCAACCCCAAAGGGATGCCCTGCCGCTGCGTCAGGTAAGCCTTACCCGCATATCGCCACCCATACCCTGGCAGATATGCACCCGGGATAGAGAGGAGGTGCGATTGGGCGCAGGCGCGTAGACCCAGTCGGACGCCCACACCACGAAGCACCAGCCCCCACACCACCACTCCGAGCAAGACACAGGCAAGCGTGATGATGAAGGAGATAACTACCGGCCAGGGCCGCACCTGGAGGTGCCCCCAAGCTATCTGGCGGAAGCTGGAGACCAGCTTGATGACCACATAATAGGAGGACAATCCGATGGCCACCACGGCCAGCACCACCGAGGCCACCCGCCACAAGCGGCTGCGCCGCCACTGCGCAAATAGGGTAGCCTCAGCCTGGTCGCCCCTTTCAGCACTGGTCGGACGCGAGTCCGTATTGGCCTCGTCTGTAGTTTTCGCCAACAGACCCTCACAGTATGGGCGCATGGCCCCGTCTACGAGGCCGGCGCCTCCTCGATGATGAGCGATTCCAGCAACACGCCCAGGGAGCGGCCATCCTGCGTACCGAGAACCTCACTGGGGCGCCAGGTGTTCGTCTCAAAGAGAAGCTCCTTGAGCACCCCACCCGATGCGGACTCTCCGGGCAGGTGGAACTGAGCCGTCCATTCCTCTTCTCCGCCTGTCCACGTGTGCTCAGCCAAACGTACTCCATCCAGGCTGATGGTCATGTGAGCCGCCTCCACACCCTGCGGCCGGCTCCCCTGCCCTCGCACTCTAAGGACATAATCGCCCCCCGCCTTGAGCCGAACCTTCACCTTCGCCTGTCCCGACGTCCAGCGTAGAAGCCGGCCCCCGATATCTTCTGGATCGTAGAACCCACCCGCCAGCCAGAAAGCGGACTGTTCAGCCATGGACAGCTCAAGGCGCGCCGGAGGGGACACCTGGTAGATCAGGATCTTGCTCGGGGGATCGTAGATATCTTGCCTTGGGCCCTCGACCGTAGCCACCAGCGGCAAGGCAAAGAGACGCTGGTAGGCAGCCACCTCGTTGGGATAGTTTTCCGGGGTGCTCATTATCCCGGCGTAGTTGCTGGCCACCAGGTACTCCACCCCCGCCGCCTGATACCACTCCAGGGAGTGATCAATCAGGTGGAACGAATATAGGGCCTCGGGCTTTTCCAACACCGGACTATAGGCCTCCAAAGCCACCCGAGTTTCGGGCTGGAGGTGCTCGTCAAGCCAACGCTTGGCCAGCGTGCGCACATCGGGCTGCAGGAAGTAGCTATCCGTGCGATAGGTCCGCACCACGGGCAGGATCAGCAGCGCAACAGCCCCAAGCAGGAATGCCCACCTTTGAGCCCCAGGTCTCCAGCGCCCACCGACCAGGGAGGCAAGCCTATCAAGGGCCATCGCCGCCAGCAGGTAAAGCACCAGATACATTGGCACTAGGGCCAATACGGTGTGCACCTTGGCGGAGGTATCCAAGAGGAGAACGCAGACCGGCCAACTGGCCAGCACCAGGGCTTCCCTGCGGCGTCCACGCTCGGCAAGGAACGGCGCGGCAGCAGCCAGGAGCACCAGCGGGCCATCGTATGCGATGAGCTTGCCCACATACCAGGCCAGGTTTCCCAGGTAGCCGCCCGTCACGTCGCCGCCAGGATGCCCCCGCACATAGTAGTGAAAAACCTCAAAGGCAAAGCCGTCCAGGAACGCCGGCAGGTCGAGCAGAGCATAGGGCGTGATGGCCAGGAAGGCCAGCACGGCCACGAGTGCCGTAAGCCCCAATCGCCAATCCAGCAGATTCCGTTTGGCGAGGAGGTGGGCCACGAGGACGGGCAGGAACTGCAGCGCCATGGCGTTGTACTTCACCGAGGCCGCCAGTCCCACTAGGAGGCCGCTGATGACATACATTCTCGTCTCGTCCTGCCGATACAGACGCACGGCGGCGAACACTCCCGCCCCACAGAACAGGGCCAGTACCGTATCCGGCCGGTACCAGTGTGAGACGAGCACGTGCACGGGCGAGAGGGCCAGGAACGTCGCGGCGAGGAGCGCGACACGCAGGTTAGTATTCTTCCTCGCCCAGTGATAGAGGTAGCCGACCCCGGCGATGCCAAAGATGGCCATCCAGAGGCGCAGGCCATAGTAAAGGCTCGCGATCTCCGTCGTGCCCGAGCCCGCGGCGAGTATCTTGGCGGGAACCATCTGCTGCACAGAGGTGAACTTGCCCTTGGCAACTGCTGCCAGGAAGTAGACGATAGCCACCGGCAGGCTGGCATAAACGCGGAAGGAAGGGTACTTGAACCAGTGAGGGTTAAAGTCGCCCGTTTTGATGATGTTCAGCACGATCCCCACGTGCGTAGGCTCATCCGGATGGTAGATGAAAGGCAGTCCCCAGCCCAGCCCCAGGACACGCAGGACGAGGGCGACGAGGAGAATCCCTATGAGAGCGAGCGAAGGCCAGAAACGCTGTCGCATAGTGCTTTTGCCTATCTCTGGCCGTGGCCCCGAGGCGCTTGTGCCAAGTCGCCTAACCTCGGCGGTGCCGGCCAGAAGGGAGGGGTGAAGGTCTGCCCCTGGCTCGCGGGGTCCTTCTCACAAAGGTAGAGGAAACTGTGAGAGAGATTGAAAGGGATGAACGGCGCGGCCATCAGCCCCAGCCAACGCCTGGGGTTCGCGCGATACCACTCCAGGTCGCCTCGCGTGTGGGGCCATTGGAAGTTGAAGCGCTTGACCCGCCGGACAGCCAGCCCGCCGGACTCGATGAACGCATGCCACTCCTGGCTAGCGGCAAATCGCTCGACGATCTGCTTGTGGTTAGAGCCATATCCTGTGCGCCAAACCATCCAGATGATATCAGGAAGATAGTAGCTGTTCGGCACCATGATGAGCGCCCGCCCTCGCCATTTCAGCACCCGCCGTATCTCCAGCAAGCCCTTGCCAGGGTCTATCAGATGTTCAAGGCTACCCAGGATCGTGACCCAATCGAAGGAGCCATCCGCAAAGGGAAGGGTCTCGGCGCTCCCCACCATCAGATGCGCATCCGGCACCCGCTTGCGGGCGTGCTCGATAGCCACGGGAGAAAGGTCAACGCCCACACAGGCGACCCGCCTCTGGGCGGCATAATAGAGCAGGTCCCCCAGGCCACAACCTATATCCAGAAGGCTTTCGCCTGGTTTAGGGGCCAGCACATCCAGTGCCCAACGGTAATAGGAGTCATTATTCCTGAAGCCGTCGGCCTCGTACCGGGCATCGTAGGCCCTTTTCACCTCAGCCAGTTCATGTGTCATTCCCGATTCCATCCTCAGCACCGCCCAGTGCTGAAACACCGGGCTACTTATGGTGAGGCAATCACGCCCACAAGGGGCGTATGCCTTGTGCCCGTCCACTACGCCCGCAAGGGGCTAGGCTACCGCTCCGCAAACGTGGCCTAGCGGGCCAGAGATTCATAGAGCGCGAGCGTGCGCCGGGCAGCCTCCTCACGAGAAAAGCCTGCGGCACGCGATAGCCCGCGCATGCGCCGCTCCTGCTGCGCCCCCGGGTCATTCACCAGGCCACTGATGAGGCCGGCGAGGGCTACCTCGTCGCGCGGATCTTCCAGCAGCACGGCCGCGTCACCCAAAACCTCTTTGATCGCCCCCACATGCGAGGCGATCACTGGCGCTCCACAGGCCATAGCCTCCAGCGGCACCAGCCCGAAACCCTCGTGCAAAGTGGGAAAGACCACACAGGCCGCCCCACTATAGAGGCCGGGAAGGTCCTCTTGGGGTACAGCACCAGTGCGAAGGACCCTACCTACGCCGGTCTGCGTGGCTAGGTAGCGATCGAGCTCGGGATCCCCCTCGGCACGATAGGGGCGCCCGACGAGCACCAAGTCACCGTCGAACGCCCCCTGGCGAACCAGCCGGTGGTAGGCGCGCGCAAGAGTGAGCAAATTCTTCTTGGGCCAGATGCAGCCCACGTGCAGAAGATAGGCCCGCGGAAGCTGGTACTTGGCGCGCAACCGCATCACCTCTTGCTCGCCGACGGGCCTGAAGATCCTGGCGATCCCCTCATGGATCACCTCGATCCGCGAGGGCGATAGGCCATAGTAGGCCCTCAGATCCCTGGCCGTGGCCTCGGAGACGGCGATGACGCGATCCACGCTCCGCAAGCAAATGCGCTCGATGGTGCGGTAATAGAGCACATCCAGGAAATTGAAGACTTCGGGATGCAGAAGCATCATCACGTCGTGAACCGTCACCACCGAGGGACAAGGGTTAAAGAACGTCGTCAGGTTCTTGGCGTAGTGGATGAGGTCGGCCCTCTCGGCGCGCAGGAAGCCGGGCCAAACAGCCTGGGCCCAGGCGCGCACCGCGAAACGCTGCTTGATAGGAGCGACGATCTGGCGTACCTGCGTCCCAAAGGCGTCCAGCGAAGGCTCGTGCTGGTCGAGGAAGATAAGGTACTCGTTCAGGTGGTCCAGCTCAAGAAGAGGTTCTAGCAGGTTAAGCGTGGCGGACCTTCCTCCGCCAGGCCGACTGATGCCCAGGGCGTCAACGGCAATTCTCATG
>Ga0172363_10005718_pt1 | contig 10055 bp, 11 predicted proteins | sample LakKivs2_kivu2a2_FD_114541 | JGI IMG/M metagenome (GOLD analysis project Ga0172363, IMG submission 114541) | Sediment microbial communities from Lake Kivu, Rwanda - Sediment s2_kivu2a2 | ecosystem: Environmental > Aquatic > Freshwater > Lake > Sediment | place: Rwanda: Western Province, Lake... | reverse complement strand
GGGTAGGTCCGTATTGGATAGAAAACAACGCAATAGGACAGCGATTAGTTGAAATTGCATTACGTAGGGGTGAAACCATAACAGTCAGCAAAAAAACCTAGGGGGGTAGGGGCTGAGAAACATTAATGTCGGACTTTTTTCTGCAACGAACCTCGTTGAAAAGCTTCTTTCATGGTAAAAAGGTCATAACATCCATGCAACATTCAGAATATAATAAAGACCCGCAACATTTCAGATTACTAAAATATTTTATATAATTCTAAATAAACTAGAGAAAATCAACATGGCTTTCAACTCTTTTCAACAAGTCAAAGAAAATCACAAAAATCATATATTTTCTCTACACAATTTATTATTAATTGAATTTTTTCCTTTCCATTTTTCCCCAAAAAAGACTCCGATTAAAAAATTTATCAGAGCGATAATAACCATGAATATTTCGTCACTCCATTTTCCAAGAGCCACTATGTAAACGACCTGTAGAACAGTCAGCATTAGTAAACTTGCAGTCGTAAAGAACGTGCCATAAATGAGCTTCGGGTCAGCAACCAAAACATTACAGGTAAATTCATCATTTAGAATTGTTAAACTACCGTTTATCTCAGAACCTAGCATTACAACATTTATGCCCGTCAGAACGCGGACGTCCGACACCGAACACAGACCCAAACGCACAGGCTCCTAGAGGTTCATTCTGGAACTATCCTTAAGAAAGGGACGCAATTAAAGGGTTTTTGAGAAATAAATAACAAAATAAATTATTAAACAAGCAAAAAAACTAAAAAATAGATTCTAGTAATTTCATTTCATTATATTCGGTTCCTTTTTCGCCGTCTGTGAATTATTGTGAAAATTACGACAAAGACCCACACAGGTATGGAACAGAGAAGTGCATACATTACCTCAGGCCATATGTTTCTCGGTCCAAGGTCAATGTTTGTGCCGCTGAACGTCATTGTACCACTAAGCCCCGCCTCGTAAACGCCGAGAGCATCCAGCAAAGGCTCATGAGAAGTATCAAAACTAATGGCGACGCCGGTATCAACATCATAAGAACCGTCGAATAATACTGACCAGCTTTGAACGTTTCCCGAACCCTCAATGTTAAAAACGCACTGTGCTCCCTGTGGCGTGCCCCTACAAAAACTTCCAACATCAGTTACTTCGGCAGTCATCAGAGGGTAATCAAACATAACGAATGTATCCCCTTCTTCAGGATAGGATGGCAACCACAGTCTCGTTCTCCCATAAATTGTCCTATCAGAACCTATTACCCTTCTCGTTGAAAGCTCCACGCTAACATTCCCAGAGAGTTTTATCTGAAGACCATTTTCTTGAAAAGCTATCGTCACATTAAGTATAACATATGTTTCATTTATTCCAATACATTCCCACCGGAAGACAACGTTGGCATGGTCCTGAAAGTTAATTCTCGTTCCGTTAAGGAACCAGATGTGGACGGACTCGAACCTGTACTCCGCGTATGCCCCCTTTTTCATCCATATCGGAGTATTTTCACAGATTACGTATGTATATGTAAAGAAATTAATAATAAATAATAAAAAAAGAAAAAAGGATTTTTTATTTTCCACTCCTTATCTTTTCCTCCTAGTATATATCAACCTCAGACCAGCTCCACTCTTCCCACTCTCCAAAGAGATTATAGAACTTCGAATAACCTCTGCTCCCAGCTAAAGTTCCTGGCCCCCACCGTTCATCGTATACCACGCCATATGAATTTCCGCTTGCCTCTTGCCATCCAGTGTTGTATGATGATTGTCTATAGGCATAGAATAGGTATTTCAATTTACCAACAAGACCGACTAGGGCAGATCCAAACCTCTCAGCTAGGTGTTGTGTCCTCGTATAGTATTGACCATCGTAGTATCCCCATACATGTGCGTCTAGGCCGTACCAATAGTCTCCTTGGTAATCATGATCATAATCGTACGTTGCCAGTACCATGCTGATTACTGGTGCAAGTAATATAGTGGTCAATGTAAGCGAGATTAACAATTCGTTTAGAAGGTTTCTCCCCAACTCCTTATCACCTCCTCATTAATTAATTCTTTTTTTAATGATTACGTATAATGGAAATAGTTATATTTATAATTAACTGAATTATTACTCACATTCCTTTAAATCTAGAAAACTATCATTAATAAGAACGAATATTATGAAGGGAAGGGGCTGAAGAAAACTGGGCGACTGGGTCATCGCAACCACGAACCTGACAAAATCGTTCGGAACCACAATCGCCGTGAACGAGATAAACCTCAAAGTCCCAAGAGGCATCACGGGGTTCGTCGGCCCGAATGGCGCAGGAAAAACGACGACCATCAACATCATTCTTGGACTGCTGAAGCCAGACAGCGGGCAGGCACTGGTCTTCGGCTTGGACAGCTGGACGCAGTCCACCGAAATCAGGCAGAAAGTGGGCGTCCTCCACGAGGAAGCCGTGTTCCCGAAGAGCTTCACGGGGCAAAGGTTCCTCGAGCACGTGGCGCAATTCTACGACGTGCAGCAGCCGAAACAAAGGGCAAAGGAACTGCTGAGCAAGGTCGGCCTGTCGGAAGCAGGCGGAAAGCAGATCAAGGGCTACTCCGCGGGCATGCTGCGGCGTCTGGGGCTGGCTCAGGCCTTGGTCGGCGACCCGGAGTTCGTCGTCCTCGACGAGCCGACGGCGAACATCGACCCCTCGGGGAGGCTGGCGGTGCTGGAAACCGTTAGGCAGCTGAACGAGAGCCGAGGAACAAGCTTCCTCGTCTCGTCCCACATCCTGCCCGAGCTCGAAAAAATCTGCAGCTGGCTAGCCATCATCAACAAGGGCAGGATCGTGGACCAAGGAAGCGTCGAAGACTTGGCGTCGAAGTATTCCGCCAACGTCTATAGAATCGAGGTGTCCGACCCCGCCGTTTTCCTGGAAAGAATCTGCGAAGCCGAGTTCGTGGAGAAGGCGTGGGTCGACGGCGACAAGGTCTACTGCAAGGTGAAGGACCCGAACAGCCTCTACAGGGAGATGCCCCGAATCGTCGCCGACCTCGGGTTGATGCTGAAAAGCTTCCAGTACCTGCACAGCACGCTGGAGGAAATCTACAAGGAAGCGTCCGCGGCTGGGTGACACCGAATGACCCTGAAAAAGATGAAGAGGCTAATCGCGTGGGAGCTTGAGGAGTACTGGAGCTCCCCGGTCCTCGAGTTCGTCGTCTTCGCCGCCGTCATCGCCGCGCTGAACCTGCCCGTGAGAACCATAAACTTTGAGGAAAGGTACCTGAACTTCGGTTCCTCAATGGCGTTCATCTTCGTCTTCCTGATCTTCACAACCGGCTCTCTCTTCGCGCGAAGCTTCGCCGGCAGCCTGAACAAAGGAGAGATGAAAATAATGCTCTCCTACCCCTTGGATAGGACAAGTGTCTTTGTCTCGAAATTCGTTTCGAGTTTCCTGATGCTCTCGGTCGTCTTCGCCGCCGTCTACTCGCTCAATATTCCTCTACTGGCTTTGGACCTGTCCGAACCCATGTTCTACGTGTCATTAGCGGCCATGGTCATGCAGCTGTTTTTCCTGTGCACCGTGGCTACGGCGATCTCGCTGGCGACGAGAAACGAAATCGTAACGTTCCTCGCTCACGTGCTGTTCTTCTTCGGAACCGAAGCCCTAGTCGGCGGACAAAAGCTGCTCTCATCAAACGGGAGGTACGAGATTCTCTCCAACTATTTCCTCAAGATTTTTCACGGTTTGACCTTTTCACTAGACGTGAGCTCTGAAGAAGTCGCCCTTGCGGTAATCATCCCGCTGCTGGCTTCGGCGCTGTTGTTCGTCGGCTCGCTGCTCTACTTCAACAGGGTCATGGAGATCGATTAGGGAGGACTGGAAATGAAGACCCTCGCGAGAACGGGCATGGTGGCGCTGATGGTCGGCGTCTCCCTCCTGTTGGTTACTGTTTCCAGCCGCAGCTCCATCACGACGATGACGTTCGAGACAACGGTATTTCCGGGGCAGCAGTGCATGTGGATGCCCCAGCTCTGCACATCCCGAACCGTCAGAATGGACGTGTACAGCGACGCGGAAATCGAGCTCAACATTCTCGACAAGCACGGGATAGACGCGTGGACGCGAGAGGGAATCATCGAACCCGTCTATTCGTACCAAACAAAACGAGATACAATCAACTTCCAGCTCAATGGCAGGGGCGAGTTCACGTTCCTAATCAACAACACATCAGATCAGGACACGACCGTCACCGTTGGAATGACAGTCTACGGCTTCGAAAGCGACCTCCTCACGGCGTCCGCACTCCTCATTGCGTTGGGGGTGGCAACGATAATCCTGAATAGAGGCTTGAACAAAAAAGCCGAGAAATCAACATAAAAAACCGTTTACTCACGGCAAAGCCAAAGAAACCAAATCATTGTTTTTTCCGAAAGATTCTAGCTAGCAATGTTTTAGCTTGGTTTGCTGCCGCGCCTTCTCATAAACAAGAGTCCCACGATGACAGCGACTGCTGCGACGACTGCCCCAACGAAAACGTACATCATTGGGAAGCCTTCTCCCAGCGGAACCAGCGTGACAGTCGGGTTGAAGTTCACTGCCTCAACGCTTGGGATGATTGTAGCAGGAAAACATAGTCCTTGGAATGTGGGTTCACTGGGCCAGAAGTTGATTTGGAGGACAACATTGTGGTCAGCTAGGACCGCATGAGTTCCTAGCGTATTGTAGAAGAATGGTGAACCGGCATGAACTGTGTTGGCATAACCATCTATTGTTAATTGGGTTTCATCGTTAGCAAAGAAGTACGCCTCAACTTGAGCATCAATAGGCAGATGAATCATGGTTTCTTGGTTTGGTTGAATGCCGATAAACATCACTCCAACAGCATATCCTGTGTATGTTCCTATTCCAGAGGGAGGCGTTACTTCGATGCTTCCGTTATGAATGAACGTTAATGTGATCGGTTTATCGCTCTGCACAGCAATTGCGTATGCTGAAGGTTTGACTGCAACACCAGTTCCTCCTGTTACCGTAAACTTAGTCATCAATTGCTTGGTTTCAAGATCATACACCCTCACTTCAGTGTCTTCAAAAGCCATAACTCGGTATCCGTAATCCCTTTGGTTATCCCAATCCCATCCTCCTTTAATCGACCTTGTTAAGAAGAATGTTCCAACAAAACCTCCTTCAGCAGATGGAACGGGAAAACATACGCAATCATTTGTTCCATATTCTGGTACTAAAACTGACTGTATCATGATGTTGCCCGTCGACTCGAATTTATACACCCTAAAAGGACTCAATAAAATATTTTTGTACGAGTTGGCTTCAAGAGAATATTCCTGAACATCCCCGTCATCTCTAGTCACAGTAACCCGCGTTTTTTCTAGAGCCAGTATTGTATAGTATTGTGCTTTATTTACTTCATTACTTCCTCCTCCTTCCTGGATAGAAGCCATCAAAACGAATTCTTTACCAACATACATGCCATCCGTGGACAAATAGTAACCGCGTGGTAATGGTCCTTCGCTAGCAGTAGCATTAGGAATACTACGAGAATTAAGAAGCAAAACAGAAACCTGTTTATCAGACACTACCTTGAAGACTGTGCCATTGGCAAGTAACACAAAATGTTTCTCCATGCTGTCCAAATGACCTGCGGAAATTGAATTGCCAGTCGTTAAATCGAAAACTTCCACGTTTGTGTCGTTCTCTACAGCGCAGATCGCAACCAAGGACGTATTACTGTTTGGAGTCCGCGTTATGCCTCCACTAAAACTGGCCCCCGTGTTAAGTATCCAACCTGAGTTGCGGTCGTCCCCATCAGTAAGATTATAACTGTATATCCTAGATGGCACAACACCATAATAAGTATAATCCGGATTTCCTAAAGATGGGAAGACATGGGCATAAAATGGGTAAGTGAGGAAAACTATGAGCATTGTCACAACCAAAAAAAGTAATTTAACCTGTACACTTTTACAGAACTGCAAAATGGTACACTCCAAACTGAATATTACGCATTTATATTTTATTTTTTATTTTTAAGTCTTTCTCGATCACGAGGTTTTTATAAATTAGCCAGCTGAACAATTCTGGGAATCCAAGTTTTTTGTTCGCCCTTTAGGAATTTGGCGAAGAGCAAGGCTTCTTCGTTAATCAACTTTCTCATCCTTTCATAAAGCAAGCAAAATCATATAAGTGAAACGGCAACTTAAAGGGTTTTTAGAAATAAACCGACAAATTGTTAGATAAATAATTTGACAGGACCGTTCTTTTTACTATTATATATTGCCAATCTGAATTGGATGTATAGTTTTTTTTATGCGATGATTGCGGAAGTTTTTGTTGCCGAGAGGAATTGTTTTGCCTAAAATCTATATACGAAGTTGCTCATGATTGATTGTGGTGATGACTTGTTTGCTCACACGAGTGTCAGAACGAGTAACATGGACAAATCCATAAGCTTCTACACGAGGCTGCTGGGGCTGAAGCTCCTGAACAGGCACGAAATCAGCCAGAACAACGCCGAAGTCGCGTTCCTCCAGGACCCCGAAGGTAAAGGAGCCAAGCTGGAGCTGACCCTGTACAGAAACCAGAAAAAGTTCGAGCAAGCGGAATATGAAGATAGAATTTTCGACCACCTCGCCTTCGAAATCAAGGACATGGAGAAGACCATCGCGGCGATGAGGAAGGAGGGAGTCGAAATAACCGACGAACCCTTCAGGCTCGGACCGCGCGGCTCGCTGATAGCCTTCGTCGAGGACCCGGACGGCACACTCATCGAACTCATTGAAAATAAATAAACATTACCTCAAGAGAATATTGTTAAGTTATTTGACCCGAGGGATTTGTGATAGGTTGTTTAAGTTCTTAAAAGCTTAAGACTCATTTCTATTGTGCTAAAAGAAATCACTTAAAGCTTGAACTGAGTCCATTGATTTTGAAGTTAATTCCTTTAACATGTTTCCTGCTTTCTGGTCTTTAAACATAATTTTCTGACTCAACAGACTTTCCACATTCTGGTTTTCCAGAAAATATTCCGATTGGGTTCTAAATTCTGAATTTAACTTTGCAGCATTAACGGGCACGTACTTATTTTTTGGAAATAACCCAGCATCGGTAGTTTTAACATAGTAGTAAGTTTCCCTGTCAAATATCCTAGCTTTATGACTAGGGTCGACAGAGAGAGGTGTTCGAATTACAAAATCTTCTTTCCCAAAACCCACCGAAGTACTTTCAGGAGGCGTGAAGTATCTTTGGGGTTCTCTGTTCACACCAATCAAGTTTGCACCAGCAATAGCACATAATGCATCAGAGGCAACACTTTTTGGGTCATTAGAGTTGGCTAGTTTTTCACGCCTAACATTGGTAAAGTAGCTAATCACTTTATCGAAATTTTCGCTCTTCTTTATGACATTGAAAACGTGTCTTAATCTGCCTAAACTCATTTCACTTATTGGTTGACCCTCAAAGTCAAACCAGTAATAATAATGCTCTTCTTTCAAATAATGCTCTATCAGTTCACTGAGTTTCCTTATGCCCATTCTCATCGAAACAGGAACAAATATGGGCTTGTTATTCTTGTCGTTTAAAATTTTATAAGCTGAGTCTACAAATTTTATATAATTATCTAAGTCAATTATTTCCAGAGTTTTGTTATTGATTCTTCTCTTTAGTCTGATATTTGGTACTGTTACAATCAGCTTCGAATATGGGTAATATTGGTCAAAAAACCAACTTAAGTTGTCTATCGTCTTTACATAGTTAAATGGATTAAACTCAAAAGTGAAGTTTACAACATTTTGCACGTTGGAAAGCCATTCTCTCTTGTAAAAAAATTTATTAATATTTTGGTCATCATCCTCATTATACAAATTCACAAGATTATCATACTTTATGATTTTAGTGGCTTCATAAAACTTGAACTCACTTTTCAGATTATGGAATGTAGCTTGGTCAAGACTTTTCACGTCTAGACTTTTTTCGGGTTTTTGAAAATCATTACTGCTAATCTTAAATCTCTTAATGTTGAACCATGATTTCTTATCTTCTATCGTTTCAGTTATATTGATGTCTGAAACCATCTTTATCCATTCTCTATTTTAGTTAAGACCTCACTTATAATTTCTGGTGCTACTCGGAAATTCGATGTCCTGATTACCAATAGGATTGCCACTGCTTCGTTTTTTTCTAGAATTTGGTACTCATAGCAACATTCTCCGACAAAGCCAACTGTGCCAATCATTAGTCCTAGTAAATAAGGCAAGTTTCGCGTGACAAAAAGCCTCGGTTCATTATCATCTAGGATGAACTTTTTTGGAGTGCCATCAGCATAAAATTCGTAAGCAAGCTCTATAACCTCAGTTTCTCCCTTCTCTATTTCCTTTTTACCAAAGAACGGTTTCAATATCTCGCCCAAGTTCTCCTTCGGAAACATAGTGATTTTGGGATTGAATTGAATATATCCAAAATTATTACACTTACTTACTTCTTTATAGACTATCGGGGTAATTAGAAAATCAAATCTACGCAATATTCTCAACAGCACCTCTGGTTGTTCTATGTCTTCTAAGAAGCAAAGGTAGAAACTGCTGTCAGCTAACATCTGATTGGTTTCATTCAGCGACACATGCAATCAATTCCTCATATCTATCCATAGTGATTAGTCCTTTCTTCAACAAGTTTTCAGACAACTGGTTCCTTTTCTCTTTATCTTTGATTAACCTATCGTAGATGCTCGAAAACTCAATGTATTCAGGATAGGTTATGTAGATTAAGAACAACAATTCTTCTTTTGTCAGCTTTTCATAAATATCTCTAATTAGTTTCAAGGAGTGAAGAATATGGATAAACTTCTCATCATTAGCATACTTCTCCTTTATGTCTCTGAATATTTTTTTGCCTTGATTAGTGAGGTAAATTTCACCATTACCTTTTGTAATAAAAGCATCTTCATAATACATCGGATCTCTAACCGAGTCTTGTAACACCTGCGAATAAGGACCCTCATAATGTTTTACAAAATTGAATAATTGTTGCGCTTTCGGGCGAATCTTTGTGAAAATAAAGAACTCTTTTTGTAAATGCCAAATGGTGGGAACAGACTTTTCATCTATTCCAAGTAAGGAAACGATATATTCTTCCACTATTTTGAGCATATTGTCACTCATTTTTCATTCGACCTTCCTCTCGGTTTATTTCATCACGGATGAGCTGAGTTATACCATGACTGATTGAGCCATAATCATGTGCGTCAACTTTTTTCTCAAGCCATTCTATGTATTCTCGCGGTAAGCAAATGGTAATGTGTGGTTTCGCCATTAATTCCCCTCAATTATATGTGATTATAGTATATTTCCGTGCATAATACTTATTAGTATTACATTATACTCATTAATAATATTTTCCATGAAGTATAAAGGTATCTTGTGGAGAATGGTCGTCACTCCAATTTTATAATCTACGAATTCAAAAACTTATTAGTAAGACTTGGTTGATAAGATATGGGAGCCGTATTGACTTAAGGGTGCTACGGGCTTGTAGACGAATAGTCCGACTCAAGAACGTAACCCTGGCGATAGTCGCCTTGGGGAAATATATCTACAAGCTGCATATCCCTTATGTTGCGGACACTCCCTTTATAGAATTCATTTATCTAAGTCAAATAAGTTAAGTGTCCTTCAAGAGTTCGACGTTACGGAGGCCATTACGTGAAGATTACGGACGTTAAGGCGACGAACCTCGCGCACACCACCCAGACGATCGTCCAAGTCTGCACGGACGAGGGCATCACGGGGGTCGGGCACTGCGACACGTCGCCCAACGTGCGGTTCATCATCGAAGGCGACATAAAGCCCGTCGTACTCAACCGGGACCCGCTCGAACCCGAGGCCCTGTGGACCGCGATGTACCGGGCGCTGGACTGGCACCGGCTCCGAGGCGTAACCGTCCACGGCATGGCGGGCGTCGACATGCCGCTGTGGGACGTCAAGGGCCAGAAGCTCGGCGCCCCGGTCTGGAAGCTGCTGGGCGACCGCTGCAGGGACAAGGTCGTGCCGTACGC
>Ga0172363_10005717_pt1 | contig 10055 bp, 6 predicted proteins | sample LakKivs2_kivu2a2_FD_114541 | JGI IMG/M metagenome (GOLD analysis project Ga0172363, IMG submission 114541) | Sediment microbial communities from Lake Kivu, Rwanda - Sediment s2_kivu2a2 | ecosystem: Environmental > Aquatic > Freshwater > Lake > Sediment | place: Rwanda: Western Province, Lake... | reverse complement strand
TTACCTCGTTTATCGCCTGTAAGAATGCCTTTCTACCATCAACACTAAACTTCATCACTCCTATATCCTCACCAAAAGACTCATTCGGATCTAACTTCTTACTGACAGCCTTAACTATCCCGTTTCCATCAGTCTTAACCTTCATCTCTTCTGTTCCTACTGTTCCTTCCCCGTCCACTGCCAATACTATATCCCCATCTGCTTCTATTAACCTCCATAGTATCATCGGTGAGAATAAATCATCTGCGTTTATCAGGACAAAATCGTCTCCTATTAATTCATCAGAAGCAAGTTTTACACTCAGGATGTTCTCAGTCTTGCTGTACCACTTGTTGAAGCAATAATTTACGTTCAAACCCCATTTCTTGCCATCACCCACATAATCTCTTATTAGATCATGTTTGTAACCAGTGACGATAACAACATCGTCAATCCCACATTTTTTAACGTTATCCAAGATATGTCCTAGAATGGGTTTATCCTCTATCTTAATCAATGTTTTAGGGATCCGGTCGGTAATTGGCTTTAACCTTTTCCCCCTTCCTGCCGCTAAAATTAAGGCTTTCACGGTTTTTCAACCATCCAAAACTAAGAAAATTTTGTGAAAATGCAAACTTAAATTTTTATCCTATTGACAATATAAGTCGTTTTTTATGTAAATTTTTAAAAAGACACATATACTTATTCAATTAATCGGTGCATTAATGTCTGTTAAAAAGAGGGATATAATAAGACTACTCTTCAAGTCTAGAAAAGGCATGATGCAATTAAAAAAATACAACAAAAAGGCAAAGGAATTCTGGAAGAATAGGAACGAAGAATTGATCAATGAGATAACTCAAATAATAGATTCTAGTTCAGATTTGGAGTTAGTCAAGATATCAAAAGATTTTGTGGCAAAGACGGGTTTTTCTGATATGATCTGTAGTATGAGCGATGTCCTTGATTTAAGAAAAATAATGAAAGTTTTCGGAAAAGAGGTCGTAATATCTGATTTTGTTAATTATGGCACGAGAACAGGATTCCTAACTGTAGTTATTGCTCCTGCTTTAGCTGCGGCTGAGGCTTTAGGAGACGTGAATGAACCTAATATGGAAGAGTGGTTATATGGAATAGGAGTATGCTTGCCTGTGGCTGCTGACATTTGCGATTCAGTCATGGATGAAGAAGTTATGAGACATCCGTTAATTCCGTATAGGATATGGGTTGTATGCCATAAAATAGGCGCTGCCATCATTTTTAAGATTGGATTAAACCATGTAAAAAACATTAGGATGATCGATAAAAAATTAAATAAGAAAATCATCGATAGGCTCTTTCAAGGAGTAAAAAATGTTTCTCAAAAACAAATGATCGATTATAGGGTGAAACACTCTCATTATGTCCCAGTTAAAAAATTGGATGAAATCTATGACGGTAAAGTTTGTGAGATTGAAGCCACTGTTTTTGGAACTTTGCCGTCGAAGAAAACGGATATAGTCAAGATATTTGAAGAAGGAGCTCGCCATTTTGCTGGAGAACTTCAGATTGCGGATGATTTTGAGGATTTGATTGGAGACCCTAATTTACAGAAATTACCTGAGATTCCCAACCCATCCTTCTTTTTGACTTATTCGATCGATTTATGGAAATCAGGTAACAAAGACATCAAAAAAATTATGATTGAAGCGGCTAAAAAAACTCTGGAAAGAGGTAAGGAATACCATAAAAATGTAGTTGATGCCTTCAATAAACTGCCTAAAAACTTTAAGACTAAAGCATTTTTTGAAGTGACGTTATGGTATTATAGTAAAGTCTTGAATGAGAGGTTTAAAGAATTTTTAAAGGGAAGGACTTATCCAAGTTTAAGAACTCAATTATTAAAAATGATGAAAGGTTGAAATAAGCACAGATTTTTGCGAGCCGCCGATGTTAGATTTAAATGTTTAACCTATTTAATTAGACTCATGAAAACTGAACTTTTGAAACAATTTCAGACTACTCTAAACATGCCAGAAGTGTCTAGATTAAACGTAGGTTATGACTCTTCAGTCGATGCTTCAATTCTTGATCTTAAGTTACATGGTTATGAAATAGGCAATTGGGATAACAAAGTTTTACTCGAAGAATATTTACCCATAATAAATCATTTATTAGATAATTCACAAGTCCTTAAATCTTATATTTGGTTAAGAGGACCACGAAATCAAAGCTTTTATTTATTGCTGGGTTATCAGTCTAAGGGTTTATATAATAAAAATAATCCTGAAAAGTTTACAGCAAGGTTATCTCGTAGACATAGTATCAATTATCCTGAGCATATTAAAAATTACAGTGAATGGCAAATTAAACTAAAAGAACTTTTAGCAAAACTCAAACTATAATTCTATTTTCCTTTAAGAACGCGATAATTACGTGAACGAAGTGAGAATAGGACGAACGTAAGCGAAGAGTTGATCGGAGGGGTTCATTTTGACTGAGTTTACACAGTTGAAACGAACGTGAGAAAAAAATTTGCGAGCCCGCTTTTTATTTTCTTTTAGCAAAGAACTTGAAAATTTCAAAAACAATTACAACAACTATTATTGTAGCAGCTATAACGATTAGAATGTTAGCATAACTCAACGTCAATTTAGCAATACGATTTATTGGATTATAACCTTCAACAGTAAAAGTAAACTCATCTCCTGTGCATCCAGTAAAAATCAAACTGATTTCTTCACCAGGCTTAGTCTCTGCTTTAATATCATCACTTTGTTTAATTAAAGATAAAACATTTCCTAGCTTAGAATGTTCTGCTTTTATCAACTTACATCCCCTTCCTTCAGAATCAGTTAGTTTAACGCTGTCTATATGACTTCCTTCCCATAAAAGATATGAAGCTTCTTTCAAAAGAACCTTGTACGTTCCATCGACAGGTTTCATCTCGAATGAAGTAGTGTATTCTATATCAATGCCTTCTTCTGAATGAATATTCAGAGTTTCTATTTCAACAAAGTCTTTGCCATCCCAGGCTTTGAGGACTGGACAGCCACCGCTAGAAGATTTACAAGTTCCACTGCTACAAAAGGCTCCAGCACAGCATGTGTAATTACTACTACAACTCTGTCCAGAAGATTTACAATAAACAGTTAATTCCTGGCTTGCTACTTCTTCACCATCTATCTTTGCGTATAAGGTTGTGTAATAAGGGGAGGTTAAAGGTTGAGGTGCACTAAAATTACAAGAGCATTCATCCCCAACTATAGTACATGTACATACTGTAACCCTCTTATCTCCTCTGCCCACATAAACAGTCTTTCCATCAAGACCAGTCAGACCAGTAACTTTTACTTTTACTGTTTTTCCAGCCCATACAGAATTTGGTGATATGGATAAATCCTTAATAAAATCACATCTACCGTTAGAACATCCATAATCTGATCCGAATTCTGCTGCACAATCTATGTCTTCATAATCGCATGTGGCAGAGTCTCCAGAACCAGAAACATAGAATTCCCTTAAAACCCAATAACACTTGTTATCTGCCTCACATTCTGCTCTACTTTCATGTTTAATGCATTCCATTTGCTCAAGAAGTTGATGACTTTTAGCATTACACCAACAAAAATCTGTTTCAGTATTATCCACTTTACAAGAAGCTTCAGGCCAATCTACTTCACAACCTTGGGATTTTGTACAGGTCCCTTTGATTTTATAAGGATCAGATTCATAACTATCTGTATCGTAAGCATAACAACTACAATAATAAGAATCTGACCAATAATTACAATCTCCATCATAGCAAGAATAATATCTATATTCAAGTGTATCACCTTCACTTGTACCACACCTATTCGTTCCTGTGCAAACCTTCCCATTATAATCTTGGCAATTCTCTTCCGAAAATACACAATTTGAATCACAAGTCTTTTTAGTAGCCGAACTACCACACCATGCTGAGTTTGATGATCTCATATCACATTCTGAATTGGCTCCACAGGCTTCATGACATAAACCATCCGGAAGTGTTCCATCAGGATTGCAAGGATAACTACTGAATATGCCATCATCCACTTCGAGAGTGATCAATAATGCATTTGAATCACCTAGTTTTATTTCTCTTAGATCTAAAACGGATATACCCTCATTCTCTACTCTCAACTCCAATTGCGCTATGAATTCACTCCCAGAAAAACTAGAAGATGAACTTTTCTTCGTGTAAGCTAAATAATAATAGCCCGCTGTATCATTATGTTCTCGTTTCCATGGATGATATTCTGACCATATGTTTCCTATAAAAAGACTATCCTGAACAAAGGATAAAACAGTAGGATCCCAATATAGCTTGAACTCAACACCTGCTAAATCAGAAACATCCGAAACTTTCACATGAACAAAAAATTTATCACTTATATTTAAACCTTGATCAATGATATCAGGTGGGTCAACGTAAATTCTAGTTGCAGAAGCGTCAGCAATACAAATCAAGAATATCATAAAAAAAAGGGTCAATTGGAGCTTTTTCATATTAGAGTTTTGTAAAATAGTATTAAAATAAATTTCTAAAAGGTAGGCGTTGCCTGAAAGATATAATATTTAAAAAACTAATTTAATTCATGAGAATGATTTAGAACGAAAATTCTTCAATTCAACAGTATCTCACATAAAAAAATCTAAAATAATTTTAAAGAAATTTTTAACATAATTGTTTATTTCAAACATAAGACTTCATTAAAATAGTTATTTAACCGCTTTACTTAAATATTATTTATGAAAAGAATCATTTTGATAATATCGTTGATATTATTTTCCTTTTCTATACCAACAGTCAGATCAATAGTAAAAGAATGTTATTTACCATCATGGTCTGGCTGTCCTCCTGGTTATGAGTGTACTGAATTCCTAAACGGTGAGATGATACCAGAAGGAAGGAAAGTGGGATGGGATTATGGATATATTTCTTCTTCTAGTTCAGGTTCACGTAAATATATATACAGACTTCCATTTGATATTTCTCTCGAAAATAGGTACACCGTATCATCCAAAGTATATTATTCGGGAAATCATAAACCCGTATTCTCTCATCCATGGTACCCATGTCTTGATTTTGGTACACCAACTTCCTTCATAGCTTCTTGCAATACCCCTTCCTGTAGTTATTCTTGGAAAAGGGTCACCAATGAGACACTTTATTCATCATCTTTGGGTTATGGATGGAGTGATATAACAAATCTCGATTCTATAACCAGAGTACCATATTTTGGTGATCCATATGGCTGTAGTGTAGAATCAGATTTCGTACTATCAAACACAGAACACACTTTCAATATTGATGTTAAGAACGGTAATTATAAGGTAATTATTGTCATCGGGGACATGGGTGTCAACTCAAAAAAGCGTGATTTTATTGATGTTTATGCAGAAGGAATCCTAAAAATTGACAATTTAAATTACAGTTTTGAAGAGTTGGCAAAGGAAAAATGTTATGATTGGACAAAATGTTTAGTTAGTCCATCAAAGATAACCTTCGATGTAAACGTCAATGACGGACAGCTTAACCTCGAATTTCATGATGATGGTGGAAGTGATTCTTACTGGATCGTGAATGGAATCACGATAAAAAATACAGATACTCCTACTGAACTGCTAGAATATGGTTCAAGTCTTGACTTCAACTATTCAAACCCTGGACCAGCCTACTTATTTGAACCCGGTTATGACCCAAGTGGTATGTATTTTGAAGGTGCTCTGTATGAGAACTGTGGGGAACTTCTAATCAACTTTTCACAAACAGACCGACTTAGCGTTGGGGTCTATATTGAATACAAGACCTACATACTAGACTTTAACCAGGATAATAAGATTGATATTTTAGATGCCATAATCCTTTCCAACGAGTATGGACAAAGCTGGGGTTCACCTGGCGATGCAGTAGATATAAACGATTACACATGGAGAGCAGACATAAACTCCGATGGGATAGTAAACACGTTAGATGCTACTATATTAAAGAATCAATTTGGTACAAATTATACAAAACCTTTCTATTTAGGATCTGAGATATGGCAACCTCAATGGCCATCTTAATGCGAAAATTTTGGGTAAAACTACATTTTATGCTTGAGGGTATTAAAATAAGTTCTGAAAAAGAGAAATTATTAATTATGAAAAAGATTTTACTTTTTTTCATCTTATTACTCAGTCTACATACTGTTAATGCTACTACAATTTTAGTTGATCCGACTAGGATAATAAACACAAGTTTAACTTCAGGTAGTAAATTTACAATCAATGTAAATGTTTCAGACGTTACTGATTTGAGTAGTTATCAATTCAAACTTAGCTTTAACAATTCTGTCTTGAATGCAACTGGAATTAAAAGCATCAATTCCATATGGGATTGTTATAATCATAAAATAAACAATTCAGTAGGTTTTATTCAAGTTGACTGTGTTCTAGATGGTGCATTAAACGGAAACGTCAAGCTAGAGACTATTAATTTTTCTGTTATTGGGACTGGAGAGAGTAATCTACATTTAAATGATACTTTATTAGGCGATTCACAAGGATCACCAATAACGCATGATACGATTGATGAATTTTTCAGTAATAATCCTTCTGGTGCTTGTTTCAGAACAAACCCAACAGTAACTTTATCTCCCGAACTACAAAATGGTACAGTAGGTTCAACCTTTGTTAAAACCGTAACAGTGACAAACAACGATAACAATTACTGTAATTCATCAATTTTTAACTTAACATACTCGTGTCCATCAGGTTGGTCATGTTTTTTGAATAAAAATTCAGTATCGATAATCCCCCAATTGAATGATTCTTCTACAATATTAACAGTTAACTCTAGTAGTTCAGCGTCATTAGGAAATTATACTGTTTCTGTAACAGCAATTAACAATTCATACACAAAAACAGGCTCAGCGAATATAACGATAATCTCACTGGGAAATAAAACAGCGATAACTGCATCGGCCGACCCAGTTGTTGTTGAGCGTTATAAAAATTCTGTACTTTGGTGTGACTATAGAAATGCTACTAGTGATACAGAGATATTGAATGCAAATATTAAATTTGAAGTCATTATTAACAGTACTTATACTGTTAATTATACTGGTGTTTACAACACAACGAGCAAAGTATATGAATATCCATACAATTCTACTTATCCTGGTTGGGATACAGTTAGATGTGATGCCTCTGCTCCTGATTATGAACCCAATTTTGCTACTTTCTCATTAGTGACTTGTGGTATATCACCAGAATTAACTTTATCTCCTGTATATCAATCCGGAAATAATGGATCGACTTTAAAATACAGTATAGAAGTATATAATCAAGACATTCCTCCCTACTGTAACAATTCTACTTATAATCTATCAGTAAATCCATCGTTATCTGGTTGGACATATTTATTCGATTCAAACCTTTTCACTCTAGACCCTGCAGAATTCTTTTATACAAACCTTTCTGTCACCTCATCTTCATCAGCTTCTTCAGGAAACTATACAATAAATGTTACGGCAGCCAACATCAATAACAATCTTTACAGAACCACTGATTCAATAATCTACAATGTTACTGGAGGAACAATACCGACAACTACTACTACTTCTATTACTACTTCTACTACTACTACGATTATTACTACTACGACTACAATACCATCAGATAACGAACCTCCGAAATGGGGCCCAACCTACGAACATATTCCTTCATCTCCAATCGAGGGAGAAGATGTTACGATTAGAGTTGATTGGTCTGATAATACTGACCTAAATACTGTGATTTTTTACGAGAATTCATCGGGAACATATCAAACACATAATTGTAGTCTAATTACATATCAATGTTCAGGCGAAGAAACAATACTTGAAACGACTAATTTATATCTAATAATTTTCATATTCTCCGGTTCATTAACTTATATCGTTATTAGCATAATGAAATTGAAGAGATTAAATAAAACAATGTTATTCTTTGTCGGCATAATTCTAGTTATTATTTTAATATCAGTATTCATGTTTCCAGAAATCTCACAAAACATATCAAAGTTATTACGTTTAAGTATATTTCGAATGGCAGTAGGACCAACAACCTTTACCCATGTTATTCCTGGTTCTCAACTCAATACGCCAGGGATTATCGTTGAGTATTATAGTTTTGCAAATGATACCGCTGGAAATTGGAACACAACTCAAAATAATACTTTTACCGTACAACCAACAACAACCACAACTCCTGCACAGGTAACTACTACACCCAGTGGAAGTGGGGGTGGGGGGAGAGGGGGGTCAATCCAATCAACTGGATTCTATAACTTTACAAATAGTATTGAAGTAGAAATCGGATATTCAAAAACAATATCTGGTAATTTTTTCAGTAGAGATATTTTGAGGAATGTAGTGTTTAACATAACGGGAATAAATGAGAGTTGGTATGTGATTAATCCACTATCAATCGATGAAATAAAAAATAAAGAGATAATGAATATTAGTATAACATTTACAATTCCAGATAATATCACATTAACTACTTATCCAATTCAAATCATCGCAAAATCGGGTTCATTTACATACAAAAAAGGATTAAATTTAACCATAATTTCTAAGTCTGTAACAACGACTAGTACGACGACCACTATATCAACAATAAACACAACAATACCATTATGTGTATCATCCGGAAATTCATGCATATCAAATTCAAATTGTTGTTCTAATTATTGCTGTAAAAATATATGTTCAGATACACCGTGTACCAAAAGAATAGATTTCTTAAGAAATGTTACGATAGCTATAGCTTTGATATCAGGAGCTTTAGTAGGCGTCTATAACTTTTATTCAAAAATTATTAAAGCAAAAATTTTGGCAGCTATAGTTTCAATATCAGGAGCTTTAGTAGGCGTCTATTATCTCTATAAAAAAATCGTTAAACAAAAATTGACTGAACCCAAAGTAACTACTCCTACTCCAGAAAAAGTTCCTACTGTTTCATATGAACAAATTGAAAAAGTATTATTATATCTAAAAAGAGTTGGAGAAGAGTTAAAACAAAGAGGTTATAATATCCCAGAATATGAAATGGAATTATTATCAGCTGAAAATGATTTAAAACAAAATTTATTTGATTCAGCGGCATTCCACTTAGAAAAAGCTAAAATGATTTTAAAGAAATTTTTTAGATAAAAAAAGCGAGCAAATTTTTTTCGAACATCCCGAGACCAATTGCATCTAACGGTTATTTTTTAACGAAGTTAACAATAACGACTGAAAGGAGATTATGTTAATTTGTCTGAAAGACCGAGCAGTGGCGAAGCGTTAAAAAATTGTTGGGCGAACCCAAGGAGCTCTTTTCATAGATTATAAGTCAAGGAGCGACGCAGGGCACGAATGAAATGAAGTGGTATGATGGAGCCGCCGAGCGAGCCGGATTTTTTTATTTTTTCAAATCAGAAAGATTGATTACATTATTCTTTCCAATCGCATGTTTAAGAGTATCTACAGCATATTTGTGATTATTAACTCCATGATATGTAGTACAGCAATCTGCAACAACTTTAACATCATAATCTAAATCAAATCCGTCCAAAGATGCTTTTAGAATTCCCACATCTGTAAGAAAACCTGCAAGATAAATATCCGTTACATTTTGGTTTTTTAAATGATTGCATAATTCTTGTGTGAATATATTGTATGTACTGTGCCAAAATTTGGGATGTTTTAAAAGAAAGGGTTCTAAACTAGCAATGAGTTTTCTGTCATCTTCATTCTGAAATCCTTTCCAATCTAAATATGTTTCAAATTTACTTCCAGGTTCATTTTTAAAACAACAAGTCAGTACATCAAAATCAGTTCTTGTGTCTATGTATCTTAGCAACTCAACTAATTTTTTGATCCCATTTACGGTTTCAGGTTTCTCAAAACCTTTTTGTGGATTCATTACAACTAACATTTTTGTCATACTAATCTCTCATTTAAAACTGATATTTAAACTTTTCTATCTTGTAGTAACTATTTCGTGATGACATTCTTGCAGATAATTATGGCGAGCGAGGCGGCGAGTAATATTTTGCCCAACGG
>Ga0172363_10005715_pt1 | contig 10056 bp, 10 predicted proteins | sample LakKivs2_kivu2a2_FD_114541 | JGI IMG/M metagenome (GOLD analysis project Ga0172363, IMG submission 114541) | Sediment microbial communities from Lake Kivu, Rwanda - Sediment s2_kivu2a2 | ecosystem: Environmental > Aquatic > Freshwater > Lake > Sediment | place: Rwanda: Western Province, Lake... | reverse complement strand
GCGGACAGGAATGCCTGCATCTTCTCGCGGACGCCGGTGGGGCTCTCGCCGCGGACGATCCCCAGCAGCCCCTCCATCACCATCTCGCGGAGGGCGGCCTCCTTCTTGCTCCGCACGCCAAGCTTGCCCGCCATCGGCAGGCAGAACAGGTTCGAGACGAACGAGCCGTAGAACGTCGTGATGAGGGCCGTCGCCATGCCCCCGCCGATCTGGCTGGGGTCGTTCAGCGTGCCGAGCATCTGCACCAGGCCGATCAGCGTGCCGACCATGCCCCACGCCGGCGCGGCCGAACCCATGAACTCCAGCAGCTTCTTGCCGTCGCCGTGGCGCTCCTGGAGGTACTGTATCTCCATGGAAAGCTGGCGCTCGATGGCCTCCTCGCTCTGCCCGTCGATGACCATCTGGAGGCCCTTGACGAGGAAGTCGTCGCCGGCGTCGGGGATCTGGCGCTCCAGGGCCAGCGCCCCGTCGCGGCGGTTGATGGCGGAGTAGTTGACCATCTTCTGGATCAGCTCGTTTTCGGTGGGCAGCTTGTAGAACAGCGTCTTTTTCACGACGGAGACGATCCGCGTGACTTGGCCGAGGCTGAAGTGGATCAGCGTCGCGCAGACCATCCCGCCGACGGTGATCATCAGCGACGGGACGTTGATGAACACCCGCCAGTCGCCGCCGCTGAAGATCGACCAGGCGATGCACAGGAACCCGGCGCCCAGCCCGACAACGGTGCCGATGTCCATGGCCTCAGCCTCCTTCCTCGACGCGCTGCATGAGGGCGGTCAGCCGCGCCGCCAGGGCCTTGTCCGTCATCGCCGCCAGCAGCTTGGCCGAGGCCCGCTCCGACATGTAGTAGAGGATCTTCACCACGTCGTCGGTCTGGTTGTTGGCGCACATGCCCGTCAGGATGCCGCTGCCGCCCTCGGCCTCCATCCGCTCGAACGTCGCGGCGATCCGCTGGATGTTGGCCTTCTCCTGCTGGCCGACCTTCACGCGCGACCGCTCCAGTTCGGCCATGGCCTCCTTGAGGCGCGCCAGCGGGCCGACCAGCTCCATGCGCAGGGCCTCCAGCTCCTTGGCGCGGGCCTGGAGGGCCTCCTCGGCAAGCCGCACCCTGCGCTCCTGGCGCGTCAGCTCTGCCTCGCGCCGCTGGACCTCCTCCAGGCGCAGGCGCAGCTCGCGGACCAGCTCGTTGACCTCCTTCTGCCCGGGCAGGGGCTTTTCGTCGCCGCCGGCCAGGCTGCCCAGCAGCATCTCCGCCCGCCCGGGCGCCCCCGGAGCCGGCGCATGGGGCGCGGGCGCCTTCGTCCGCCCGCCCAGCAGCGCCGACAGCGCCGCCGACACGACAACGCTCGCCACGGCCAGCCCCACCAGCAGGAAAATATACTTCTTTCCGAACATGCGTTTCTCCTATGGGTCGGCGCCCGCGCCCGCCGCGGCGGACAGGGCCATCGCCCGCGCCCGCGCCACGTGGGCGCTCTCGTCGAACTGTTTCTGCTCCAGCCGCACCTGCTGTCGCTCCCAGGCCGTGCGGGCCTCGCCGCGCAGGCGCTCCAGCGTCTCGCGCCTGCGGCGGATGCGTGCCAGCTCAGCCGTCTCCGCCGTCCGCCGCGCCGCCAGCTCCGCGATCTGCTTCATCCGGCGGTCGATCTGCCGCTTCTGGCCGTCCCAGCAGCGAAGGACGATCTCCAGGCAGCCGAGGCGCTGCTGGACGTCCGCGGCCGACAGGTCCGCCACTGCCGCCCGCAGCGTCGCCTCGCGCGTCAGGCATTCCTGTCGCAGGCGGGCGATCTGGCGCGATATGTTCAGCAGCTCGGCCCGCCGGGCGTTCTCCCGGTGCGTCGTGACGCTCAGCAGGCGCTCCAGCGGCCAGCGGAAGCGGCTCATCGCTCAGCGCCTCCCTTCGCCGCGCCGCCGGGCAGGGCCGGGCGCGCCTCGGCCTCCTCCGGCAGCAGGAAGTCCCACGTGGCGGTGATCTCCTTCATGCGCCGCACGGTCTCGGCCAGCGGCGTGCCCCGCCCCGTCGGCTGGATGAGGAACTCCCGCAGCCGCTCGATGAGCGTGACGGCCCGGTCGATGCGGCGGTTGGCGCCCGGCGCCAGCGCGCCGATGTTGATGAGGTCCTCGGCGCCCTGGTAGGTGGCGTAGATGGCGCGGAACCGCCTCGCCGCCAGACGGTGCTCCGCCCCCACCACCGCGTCCATGAGGCGGCTGAGGCTGGCCAGCACGTCCACGGCCGGATAGTGCCCCAGCTCCGCCAGCTTCCGCGACAGTACGATGTGCCCGTCGAGCAGGGAGCGGACGCAGTCGGCCACCGGGTCGGTCAGGTCGTCGGCCTCGACGAGGACGGTGAAGATTCCGGTGATGCTGCCGCGCTCGGTCGCGCCGAGCCTCTCGGTGAGCTTCGGCAGCAGGCTGAACACCGACGGGCAGTAGCCCTTGGTGGTGGGCGGCTCGCCGGCGGCCAGGCCGATCTCCCGCTGCGCCTGCGCCAGGCGCGTCACGGAGTCCATCATCAGCAGCACGTGCCTGCCGGCGTCGCGGAAGTGTTCGGCCAGCGCGACGGCGAGCGCGGCCGACTTCACCCGCTGCACGGGCGACGTGTCGGACGTGGCGACCACGACGACGCTGCGTGCCAGGCCCTCCGGGCCGAGGGATTCCTCGAGGAACTGGCGCACCTCGCGTCCGCGCTCGCCGACGAGCGCCAGGACGTTCACGTCGGCGTCGCTGACGCGGGCGATCTCGCCCAGCAGGGTGCTCTTGCCCACGCCGCTGCCGGAGAAGATTCCCATCCGCTGCCCGCGCCCGCACGTCACCAGCCCGTCGATCGACCGGATGCCGAACGCCAGCGGCTCGCTGATCCGCCGGCGCGCCAGCGGCGCGGGCGCCGCCCCCTCCAGTGCCACCGTCCGACAGCCGGTCAGCCCGCCCCTGCCGTCGATCGGCCTGCCCAGGCCGTCCAGCACGCGCCCCAGCAGCCCGTCGCCGACGCGCACCACCCGCGGGGCGCCGACGGGATACACCGCGTCGCCGGGCGCGATGCCCTCGATGGCCTCCAGCGGCAGGAGGATGCGGCTGTCGCCGTGGAAGCCCACAACCTCCGCGCGGGCCGAGCGCCCGTCGCTCAGGCGCACCTCGCAAAGCTGACCCACGCCGACCGGCGGGCCCTTCGATTCGATCGTCAGCCCGGCGACGCGGACCACCGCCCCGGCCGCGCGCAGCACGTCCAGCCGCCCCAGCCGCCCCCGCAGCCTGTCCGCGCTCAGCACGGTCACGTGAGTCTCACTCCGTCTCCCGCAGCGCCTTGCCGGCCGCCTCCAGCCCGCCGGCCACCGTGTACTCCAGCAGCCCGCCCGGCGTCTCGACGACGCACCCGGCCAGCGGCACCGACGGGTCGGGCACGAACTCCACCCGCCCCTGCCCGTCGGCGGCCTGCTGCGCCGCGGCGCACGCGGCGCAATCGGCGGGGTTCAGCCGCACCAGCGCCGTGCCCGCGGCCGGCAGACGCCGCATCGCCTCGGCCACGATCGGGTCGATGGCGTATCGTCCGGCCTGGATTTCCTGGAGCAGCACCTTGCGGGCGATCTCGAGGGCCAGGTCGGCCAGGTGGGCCTCGGCGGCGGCGCGGATTTCGGCGGCCAGCTCCTCCAGCTTCGCCGCCGCGCGCCGCAGCGCCTCGGCGGCCGACGCCAGCCGCTCGCGCTGCGCCTCGACCTGGCGTGCGAGCTGCCGGGCCGCTTCGGCCTCGCTCGCGCCCGCGTCGTCGCCCGCGCCGGCCACCCGGACGCCCGCGGGTCGCCACGGCAGCCGCACCGTCATGTGCCTCGCCGGCGCCATCAGCCTTCCTCAAAGTCCAGCATCCCCTGTGCCGTCAGCTCGCGCAGCGCCTTGAGGATCTCCTCGCGCGCCGCCGTCACGTCCTCGTTGCGCGGTTTGCCCAGCAGGCTCGTCTCCTCCTCCAGCGCCGCCTTCTGCCGCTCGGAGATGTTGGCCTGGATTTTCCGGCCGATCTTCTCGCCCACGCCCACCAGCCCCAGCGCCAGGCGCCGGGCGTCGATGCCGCGCATGGCCTGCTGGAGCGACCTGTCGGCCACCACGGGCAGGTCCTCCCAGAGCACCATGAGCTCCTGGACGTCGGCGCTGAGCTTGGCGTCCTTCCCGGCGATGGCCTGCAACAGGCCAGCGCGCAGCTCGCCGCCCAGGCCGCGCAGCAGCAGGGCCACCTTGCGCAGGTGCTCCCGGCGGCGCGACTCCTGACCGCCGCCGGCCGCCGCCGTCTGCGCCAGCCGCCGCCGCACCAGCCCCGCCACGCGAAGCCGCGCCTCCAGCGGCGCTTCCTCCGCGGCCGCCATCATCCGCACCGCCTCCTTGCGCACGTCCTCCGCCAGCAGCGGCAGGAGCTTGACGCTGGTCTTGGCGGGCAGCTCGCCCAGCACCAGCCCGGCGACCTGGGCGCTCTCGCCCTTGAGGGCCTCGCCCAGCTCCTCCGGCCCGGCGGAGCGCAGAGGCAGGAACGGGTCGCGCGCCTCGACGAGCCGGGGGATGCGCTGGAGGACCTCGCGTCCGCGCGCCGGGCCCAGCACGCCTTCCAGGATCGTACGGACGAGCTGGTCGCCGCGCGAGTGGCCGGCGGTTTTGCGGAGCTGCTGGAAGAACTCGCGGACGGGTCCCGCCGCGGCGGGTGCGCCCCCCTGCCCGCTGGCCTCCAGGTATGCCAGTTCCGCGGCGATCTCGGTGACCGCCTCGGGCGGGGCGCTTTTCAGGAGCTCCGCCGCGGTGGTCGGCTCCAGGCCCATCACCAGCAGCGCCGCCTTGCGAAAACCGCTCGCGCTCAACGCACCGGCTCCTTCTCGCTGTCGATCCACGTCAGGAACAGCCGCTTGACCTCTTCGGGATTGTCCTGGAGGGCCTTGGTGATCTGCGCCCGCAGGACGTCGCTGTCGCCCTCGGCGGCGGCGGGCAGCAGCCCCGCCGTCGCGCCGGCGGCGCCCAGCGCCGCGGCCGCCGGGCGGCCCTCCATCGCCGCCGCACGCCCCTTCGGCGCCCGGAACATCCGCAGCGCCAGCAGCGCCCCCAGCACCAGAAGCCCCAGGCTCGAGCGCTTGGCCACCTCCAGCAGGAAGTCCTTCGACAGCAGCCCATCGCTCTTGCCGGCCGCGGCCGCCACCTCCGGCGCCCGGTAGAACGTCGCCTCCTTGACCACCAGCTTGTCGCCCTTGTCCACGTTCAGCCCCAGGGCCGTCTTGACGATCTCCTCCACGTCCGCCAGCGCCAGCCTCTTGGCCTCGCCGCCGGCCTCGCCTGCCTCCTTGGCGCCGGCCAGGTCCACCACGACCGACACGGCCTTGCTCTTGATCGTCCCGGCCTGTTCGACCTTGCGCTCGACGGTGCGGGTCAGCTCGTATTCCGTGTCGGTTGTGGAATCGGACGTGGTTCCCGCCGCCGCGCCGGCCTCTTTGCCCGGCTCGGTCGAGCGCTTTTCCTTGACCGTCTCGCGGACGGGCTGTCCCTTCTCCGGCCCGACGCGTTTCGTCTCCGACTCGACGCTGCTGGTCTCCAGCGTCACCGACACCTGCACCGTCGCCCGCCCCGCGCCCAGCACCAGCGCGAGCTGCCGCTCGGCCTTGTCGGCCAGGTACTCCTCCGCCTGTCGCTTCTGCTCCAGGACGGTCGAGCCGCCGGCCAGGCCGCCGGTGTCGTCCCCGTCGCCCGTCAGCAGCGTGCCCCGGTGGTCCACCACGACGACCTTGCCGGGCGAGAGGCCCTCGACGCACCCGCCGACCAGGTGGACGACGGCGGCGACGTTGGCCGGCGTCAGGCGGCAGCCGCCACGCATCCGCACCACCACCGTCGCCGACGGCTGGCGGTCGGAGCGGTTGAACAGCGTCGATTCCGGCTGGACGATGTGGACCCTGGCGGCCGCGACGGCCTCCATCGTCTCGATGCTCTTGGCGATCTCGCCCTCGACGGCCTGGACGTAGCGGATGCGCTCGTGGAAGGGGCTGGCGCCGAAGGACTGCTCGTTGAGGAGCTTGTATCCGGCGTGCCCGCCGCCGGCGCCGCCGCCCGGCGAGCTGCCCGCCAGCGTCAGGCGCAGGGAGTAGACCTTGTCTTCGGGCACGTAGACGGCCGTGCCGCCGGCGCGCAGCTCGTAGGCGACGCCCTCGTCGCGGATCTTGTCGACGACGGCGGCGGCCTCCTCGGGCGGCAGGCCCGCGTACAGCAGCGCCAAGCTGGGCTTGCGTGCCCAGTTGACCAGCAGCGCCGCTGCGCCCAGGCAGCCGGCCAGCACGGCCAGCAGCATCACCCGCTGCGCCAGCCCCGCCCGCCGCCACGCCTCTGCGATTCCCTGCATTCCTGCCACGGTTTGTTCCTCAGCTATCAGCTATCAGCTTTCAGCTTTCAGCCTGCGCGATGCTCCTCTGCAAGCAGGCGGAGCCGGCTCGTGTCGAGCCGGTGCCGTTTCCCACAACGGCATTCCGATCCGCTTCGGCTTCCTTCTACACCTGCATGTTCATGGTCTGCTTGTAGGCCTCGACGACCTTGTTCCGCACGCCCATGAGCAGCTTGAAGCTCAGGTCGGCCTTGGCCACCGCGTTGACCACCGGCAGCACGTTCTCCGTCCGCCCGGAGACCATGTCGCGGATGGCCTCGTAGGAGGCCTGCTGGCGGTTGTCGACGTTCTCCACGTACGTGCGGAGCATCCTGGCGAAGTCGCCCGGACGGGTCTGCCCGCCCTCCTGCCGCCCGATCGCCCCGCTGCCAACCTGCGGCATGGCGGCGCCCGGCCGCACGCCGCCCAGCCCAGCGATTCCGTTCACTGTCGCCATTGCTCCATCTCCCGAATCCGCGGGCGGCAAGCCGCCCCGACTGTCGGACCAGTCGGACCCGTCAGACCCGTCGGACCGGTCCGACACTTGTCACTTGGCGCTCCTCACCGCAGCAGCTCCAGCGTCGTGTTCACCATGTCCTGGTGGCGTTTGAGCACGGCCGCGTTGGCCTGGTAGGCCCTGCTGGCGACGACCATGTGCATCATCTCGACGGGCAGGTCGACGTTGGGCAGGCGGACCATGCCGTCGGCGCCGGCGTCGGGGTGCCCGGGCATGTACAGCTCCTTGAAGCCGCTGCTCAGGTCGGGCATCACGCCTTCGACCTTCACGCCCGCCAGCTCGTCGCCCGCCGCCGACAGCAGCACCTGCTGCCGCCGGAACGGCTGGCCGTTCGGCGTCCGCGACGTGTTGGCGTTGGCGATGTTCTGGGCGATCACCTTCAGCCGCATGGCCTCGGCCTGCAGGCCGCTGATCGCTATGTCCGCCGATGTCGCCGGTCCCACAGCCATGCCGCGTTCTCCTCAGTCGGTGGTTCCGCAGAGTACGAAGGTTGGGATGCTTCGGCACAGAGGCGCAGAGGGACAGAGGGCAAAACGAAGGATCGGTCCGATCGGTCGGATCGGTCCGATCGGTCTGATCTTCTTCTGTCCCTCTGTGTCTCTGTGTCGCGACATCCCGTTTATCCTTGCCCGTCGAACCCTACGCCCCGGCCGCGCCGCCCATGGCCAGGTCCAGTTGCTGGTAGATCTTGGCCAGGACGCGGACGTATGCCTTGTGCTTCTCGCCGTTCTGGATGAGCTGGCCGATTTCGCGTTCCAGGCAGACGTCGTTTCCGGTGGCGTCGGCAGGGCCGCCGGGACAGAAGATCTCCGCCCGGACGGCCGTCGCGTCGGCCCGATCGTCGCTGCCGAGCGCCTCGGCCAGAAGCTCCTCGAACCGCACGTCGCGGCGGCGGTAGCCTGGCGTCTCGAGGTTGGCGATGTTGTTGGCGATGACCTGGCCGCGGAGATTCGCGGCGGCCATGCCCGCCTCCAGCACGCCTTCTATACCGTTTCCACCAGCCATTGCGTGTCTCCCGCGGGCTGCGGGGGTCGGCCCTCGCTGCGGTAGCGCCGCAGCTTCTCCCGCAGCGTCCGGTCGGTGATGCCCAGCAGCCGGGCCGCTTTCGCCTGGTGGCTCTGCGTGCGGCGCAGGGCCTCGAAGATCGCCTTTCGCTCCAGGGCCTGGAGGCTGAGGTCTTCGCTTCCGCCCTCGCGCTCGTCCCGCCCGTCGCGTGCGCTGAGCAGCTCGCGCCGCTGGGAGTCGCCCAGCGAAAGCGTGGCGCCCTGGCCGAGCACCAGGGCCGTCCGCACGACGTTGCGCAGTTCGCGGACGTTGCCCGGCCAGGCGTGCTCGTCGAACGTCCGCAGCATGTCGGCGTCGAGGTCGGCAATCTGGCGGCGCACCTCGCGGGCGTGGAGGTTGACGAAGTGCCAGACGAGCACGGGGATGTCCTCGCGGCGCTCGCGCAGCGGGGGCAGGGCCACGTGCAGCCCGCTGATCCGGTAGTACAGGTCGCGGCGGAACTGCCCCCGCCGCACGGCCGCCAGCAGGTCGCGGTTGGACGTGCAGATCACCCGCACGTTCACGCGGACCGGCTCGCTGCCGCCGACGCGCTCGAAGTCCTGCTGCTCCAGGACGCGCAGCAGCTCCGCCTGCAGCCGCGGGGTGGTCTCGGAGATCTCGTCCAGCAGCAGCGTGCCGCCGTGGGCCCGCTCGAAACGCCCCTTCCGCTGCGCGCAGGCGCCGGTGAACGCCCCGCGCTCGTGCCCGAACAGCTCGCTCTCCAGCAGCGACTCGCTCAGGGCAGCGCAGTTCACTCGCACGTACGGCCCGCGGCAGCGGCTGGACTGCGCGTGCACGTAGTACGACACCAGCTCCTTGCCCGTGCCGCTCTCGCCGGTCACCAGAACCGGCACCGACGTGCGGGCGACCTTGCGGGCCGTGTCCATCACCTCGGCCAGCCGCCGGCTGCGGCCGGCGATCTGGTAGAGACAGCGCCCGCCCTCCTCGCCCGTGGCGGCCATGGGCACGCGGCGGCAGGGAAGCAGCGTCTCGAAAAGCGTCTCGAGGGCCGCCCGCTGGACCGGCTTGACCAGGAAGTCTTCGCAGCCGGCCCGCACCGCCTGCACCGCCTCGCGCACGCCGCTCTGCCCGCCCAGCAGGACCACGGGCAGCTCGGGGCTGTCGGCCTTGACCGCCCGCAGGAGCTCCATCGCGGCCGGGCCGGCCTGCTCGATGTCGCCCATGACCAGGTCCCAGTCGCGCTGGCGGAGCTTGTCGGCGGCATCGGCGGCGCCGCCCGCCAGCGTCCCGCGGATGCCGCGCTGGGCCAGGACTTCCATGGCCAGGCGCGTCTGGGCCGAGTCCAGCGCGAACAGCAGCACGTTCTGGCAGATGCGCTCAGCCATGGGACCCTTCCAGCCGTGCCACCGCGGCGCCCGCGGGCGCGGTTGTCGGTCTTGTGGCGGGCCCCAGGCCCCCCATTTCCGGACGCCCCGCGCCGGCGGGGCCGGGGGCTACCGGCCTAGTCGTCGGCGCGCTGATGGCTTCCTTCCGGGCCGCCGCCAGCGTCGCCGTCATGCCGCTGGTGCGCATCCATCCGAGCGCCTTGAGCTCCGCCACGGCCGCAACCGCCCACGGCGAGGAGGCGTGCTCCTTCACGACGCGCTCGTACATCGTCTCTGCCGCACGGGCGTCGCTGCCGCGAAGGCAGTTGGCGGCCTGGAAGACCGCCCACGCCCGGCCGTTGGGGTCGGTCTGCCCGGCGGCGGCCCGCTCGTACAGCACCGCCGCCGCGCGAACGTGCCCGCCGGCGTACAGTTCGTCCGCCAGCGAGGCCGGATCGGCCAGCGCCGAGGCCGACAGGTCCTTCAGACGGGCCACCAGCTCCTGCGGGAGCGGAGCGGGCAGCGGCCTGGCCGGCTGGCTCGCGGGCTCCGCCGCTGGTCGCGTCGCCGGCTGGGTCGCCGGCGGCTCGTTGGGCTCTTCGGCGCGCGCCGCGGCGGGGCGCTGCGGACCGGCCGAGACGCGCATCGCCGCCAGCTCGGCCATGAGCTGCCGCAGTTCGGCGGCCGTCTCCGCCGCCGACGCGGCGCGCCGCGGGGTCGCGGCCGCGTTGGGGTCTGCCGCCGGCGCTGGTCCCGCCAGGGCCGCCAGAAGCGCGAGGATGGCGCTTGGCCAGTTCATCGCG
>Ga0172363_10005709_pt1 | contig 10059 bp, 5 predicted proteins | sample LakKivs2_kivu2a2_FD_114541 | JGI IMG/M metagenome (GOLD analysis project Ga0172363, IMG submission 114541) | Sediment microbial communities from Lake Kivu, Rwanda - Sediment s2_kivu2a2 | ecosystem: Environmental > Aquatic > Freshwater > Lake > Sediment | place: Rwanda: Western Province, Lake... | reverse complement strand
TTGTAGAATTAAGGGGGGAGGCCGCAAGGAACAGGGGAAGACAGAGGCCGGTCAGGAGAACTGACCAGAGCCCGCGATTTCCGGAGGCCGAGAAGGCCCGGCGAGTTTTTCGCCGAAGCGGGGGGCTTCGTCTTCGAGGGTACATCATGAAAGAGGCACTTTTCTGGCGCGAAAGGGAGGGCAAGGTCCGCTGCGAACTGTGCCCCCATTATTGCGTCGTCCCGGAGGGTAAAACGGGGCGGTGCCGCGTCAGGGCGAACGTCGGCGGGCGGCTGATGTCGCTCAACTACGGCAAGGTCGCAAGTGTGGCGCTCGACCCCGTGGAGAAGAAGCCCCTTTACCATTTCCACCCGGGCAAGGCGATTCTCTCGATAGGCACGAACGGGTGCAATTTCAACTGCCGTTTCTGCCAGAACTGGGAACTGGCGCAGGCAGAGGCGGCGGTGGACGACATACAGGCGGCGGACGTGCCGGCGCTGGTGAAGAGGGGGAAGTCCTTCGGCGTGGCCTACACGTACAACGAACCGTTCGTGTGGTATGAGTTCGTCCTCGATTCGGCGCGGCTGTGCCACGCGCTGGGATTCAAGACGGTGCTCGTCACGAACGGCTTTGTAAACCCCGAGCCGTTGGAGGAACTCCTGCCGTACGTCGATGCGCTCAACATCGATGTCAAGGGCATGGAGCAGGATTTCCACGACCAGCTGACCGGCGGTAGGGTCGAGCCAGTGCTGGAGACGTGCCGCAGGGCCCAGAAGAAGGCGCACGTTGAAATAACCAACCTCGTGATACCGGGGTACAACGACAGGGAGGAGCAGTTCGAGAAACTGGCGAAATGGATCGCGCACGACCTCGGCGTTTACACGCCGACGCACCTGTCGGCGTATTTCCCGAGGTTCAAATTGGAGGCGCCGGCCACGCCGCTTGCCACTCTGCAGGCGGCGAAGAAGATTTTCGACCGGCATCTGAAGTTCGTCTACATAGGCAACGCGCCCACGACGGAGGGCTCGGATACGCGCTGCAGCGAGTGCGGGAAGATCCTCGTGGAGAGGGTAGGATACCACTCACGCCTGGTCGGCCTTGAAGGCACAAGATGTGCCGCATGCAAAGCCGACAGCCACATCATATTATAGTCGAATAGGTTGAAATTCTGTTACTCATCCGGCCGATAAAGGTTATAATCTCGGGCCACATTCTGCCAGGCAGCCCAAGCGGCCCGCGAGGAGGTGCACAAATGCTTCGAAGCCGAGGCGTGGGGTTTATTTTTGTTTTTTCGGCCCTGGTATGGCTGGCTGCAGGTTGCGAGACAGTAGGGCAGTTCCGGTCCAGGGACTTCGCCGCGATTCGCATGGACCTGCGCAAGCCCATTTCAGTAAAGGAGCGCGAGGCGCTCCTGCAGCCGAAGGCCCTGACATCGGTCGGCGAGATGACAACGGTCGAGGGGCTCGCCGCGCTGCCGTGCGTGGGGTTCGGGCTCGTGACGGGGCTGGGCGAGAACGGCAGCGAGAAGGGCGGAGTGGATCCGCGCGTCAGGGACGAGATAAGAAAGGTGCTGGTCACGGGGGAGGGCCGGACACCAAGCGAGAGTTCCAGCATGATAAACAGCCGGGATTCAAGCATCGTGCGGGTGCTCGGTGCGATACCGGCCGGGGCGGACAGTGGGACGCTTTTTGACGCGTACGTGCAGCCCCTCGACAGCGCCATAAGCCTGGAGGGCGGCTACCTGCACAGGACGCCCCTTCGCACGTTCGTGACGACCGAGACCGGCGAGAGCGTCACGGGGGACGTCGTCGCGTACGCGATGGGACAGGTCACGACGGCGGCCGGGGGCGAGGGGGCGTTGGTGGGGTCGGGGGGAAGCGGTCGTGCCGGGATGATATTCGACGGTGGGCGCTACGAGGGCGAGAGGATCTTGATCCTGCGGCTGGAGGACCGGTACGTACTCGGTTCGCGCACGGTCCTGATGGAGTATCTGTTGAACAGGAGGTTTGCGAACGTGGGGCGCGCGGCAGGCACGCCTCCGGTGAACTACGCAAGCGCGGCGAGCAACCGCAATGTGATACTGAAGGTGCCGCCGGTGTACCGGCGGTACGTGGCAAGGTTCGGCGACGTGGTCAAGGCGATCAAGGGCTCCTACTACTACGGGCCGCCGCCGGCAAGCCAGATGCAGAAGTTGGAAGGGCTTCTGGCGAGCGGGACCCCGCAAGAGAAATACGCGGCATCGGTCGAATTGGAGGCGATAGGCACGGCGGCCGTGCCGCATTTGGAGGCGGCGCAGCGAAAGGGAGACGATTGGACGACGCTGTATGCGGGCGAGGGGCTGTCGTACCTCAACAGCCCGGCCGGACCGGAGATGATATACAGGGCGGCGGATTCTTCGGACGAGGCGGTGCGTTTCCAGGCGGTGAGGTTTGTGGCGCAGTTGACCGGTAGGCGGGCCGTCGGGGCGCTTCGCGAGAAATTGACCGACGCGTCGGGCCGGATCGCGATCGAGGCCGTCAAGGGCTTGCTGGCGTCGCCCGACCAGGCGGCGACACAGTTGCGGCTGGCCGGTTTCGACCTCGTGGTGGTACCGGGAAGCAAGGGGGGACTCATCGTGAAGTCATCGGGCAGGCCGATGGTGGTCGTGACGGGTCCCGGAACGTTTCTTACGGGAAGCGTGGCCATAAACGCCGATGGGATAGGCATCGGGTCGGTCGACGCTTCGACGGTGGCGGTCGTGGCCGGACAGGGCGCACAGGCGGAGACGATAACGATAGCGGCGACCACCGACAATCTCCTTACGCTTTTGGCCAAGTACAACCCGTCTTTCGAGACGATAAAGAAGGTGATCGTGGCCCTTGAAGACGGGGGCAATTTGCCCTACAAGGTCACCTGGCTGGATTAGCCGCGAGGAAAACGCATGCAATTGAAGAAGATCGAGCTTTTGGGTTTCAAGTCGTTCGCGGACCGGACGGAGCTGTCGTTCGACGGGGGGATAACGGCCATAGTGGGCCCGAACGGCTGTGGGAAGTCCAACGTAGTCGACGCGATCAGGTGGGTGCTCGGCGAGCAGAGCGCGAAGAGCCTTCGCGCGGTGTCGATGGGGGACTGCATCTTCGCGGGGACCGCGGCACGCAAGCCCCTGGGATTCGCGGAGGTGACGCTTACCTTCGACAATACGTCGGGGAGGCTGGCGATCGAGTACAAGGAAGTCGCCGTCACGAGGCGCGTGTACGGTTCGGGCGAGGGGGAGTATTTCATCAACCGGGAGCCGTGCCGGCTGCGGGACATCAAGGAACTCTTCATGGGGACCGGGGTGGGCACGACGGCGTATTCGGTGATCGAGCAGGGGGAGATAACGAGGATAATATCGAGCGACCCGAGGGAGTTGCGGGCGGTTTTCGACGAGGCGGCGGGCATCGGACTGTACAAGGCGCGGTTGAGGGCGGCGACGGCCAAACTCGAGCGCGTCTCGCAGAACCTGCTGCGGGTGTCCGACGTTTTGGCGGAGGTGGAGAAGAGCCTGCGGAGCGTCAAGTACCAAGCGGCCAAGGCGGCACGTTACAAGGAGATGTCGGCGAGGCTGGGGGATCTCAAGATGAACCGGGCGCGCCGGGCTTATCGCGACCTCACCGAGAGGCTCGCCCAACTGCGCAGCGCACTCGATGAAAAACGAAGCGAAGCGGCGGCCCTCGAAGAGGCGCTCCGGTCGATAGAGGCACGCAGCGAGGCGGCAGGCGGTGAACTCGAGGCGGTCTCGCGGGAGATAGAGGCGTACTCACAGGCCGTCGGGCGCCTGGGCCAAGAGGAAGGGGACCTGAGGCACACGGCGGACATCTGCCGCGAGCGGATCGCCAAGCACGAAGAGAACGAGTCGCGGCTTTCGGCGACGCTCGACGCGAGGCGCTCGGAGGTCGAGGCGTTCGAAGCGCGCGCGGTCGAACTCGAGCGGCGCACCGGGCGCATCACGCGACGCACGGACAGGCTGTCGCGCGCGGCGTCCACGGCGTCGCAGAGGGAGCGCGAATGCGGCGACGCGGAACGAGTTCTCGCCAGCGAGACCGCCGCGGCCGAGAACGAGGCGGTGGAAATCCTCCGCAGCGGCGCGAAACTCAACAACAGGCTTTCGGCGGTCACAGCGGAGGAACGCGCGGCGACGCAGCATAAGGAGCGCCTATCAGCGAGGCTTGCGCAGATAGCGGGGCTCGCGGCCGCGATCGACCGCGACCACGCCGCGCTCATCGGGGAGAAGGCGGCGCTCGCGGGGCAGGCGGACGGGGCCAGACGCCAGGGCGAGTCCATCGGGGACTTGAGGGGGGCCACGGAGAAGACCCTCGACGAGGTCGAGAAGGAACTCAAGACGACGAGCGAAGGCCTCGCGGCAACCGTCAGTCGAAAAGAACTCCTCGAGGACCTGCAGAGGCGCCGCGACGGCATCAGCGAGGCGGCGCGGTCGGTCCTCGACATGCAGTTGCCTGGGACAAGGGGGCTCGTGGCGGAACTGCTCGCCGTCCCAAGGGAATTGGCGGCGCCGGTGGAGAACCTTTTGGGCGAGGACGCGGGGGCGGTCGTCGTGGAGTCGACCGCGGCCGCGGTCGAAGCCGCCAGGCGCCTCGGGCAACTCGAAGTCGGACGGGCGAAGGTCATTTCGCTCGAGCGGGCGGCAACGCACGCGCCGGCGCGCACCGAGGTCTCGGTGGACGGGCTGCGGGAGATAGCGGAGCAGATCAAGTGCGCCCAAGGCTGTGAACCGCTCGTGAACGCGCTTTTAGGGGGGTGCCTCGTCGCGGACGACATCGAGACGGCGGTTGGGGCCAACGGGGCCACGGTGGGATTTGACATCGCGACGGCCGGGGGGGAAATAGCGGGCCGTGACGGGGGAATCACGGGCGGCCGGGCCGGCCAGGCGGGCGGGCTTATCTGGCGAAAGGTGGAGATCGAGAGGCTCTCGGCAGTCGAAGGCGAAATCCGCGGGGAGTTAGAGGGATTCGAGGCGCGCCGCAGGGAGATCTGCGACATCATCGCGGTGCTTTCGGAACGGCAGACGACCGTTGAAAAGACGATAGCCCATATCCAGGCGCAGGCGGCCGCGGTCGACGGGCGCATTGCGGCCGCGGAGGGCCGCAGGGCGGAGTTCGCGCGGGAAAAGGGCGTAGTGGATGACGAGATAGCGACGCTCGAGGAGGAGTTGGTCAAGGCGGGCCTCGAACGCGCGACGATCGGCAAAGAGTTAGAGGCCGCGCGCAAGGAGGGGGCGGTCCTCGAGCAGAGGATTGCACAGCTCAAGCGGCGAAGGGCCGACGCGGCGGACGCGAGGGAGGACATGCGCGCGCGGGTGACGCGGTTCAAGGTGAAACTCGCGAGTTCGCTGGAGAAACAGTCGAGCATCGAGCGGCAGTACGCGGACGCCCGGGCGGCGCTCGAGGAGAAAGCACAGGCGCTTGAAACGGCGGTAGGCGAGATAGCCGCGGCGCGGGAGGCGGCGGCGCAGGAGAAGACGAGGCTGGCGGACGCGGAATCGCGGTTGGGGACGGTGCATAAAGAGGCGAATTCGGCCAGGGTGGTGCTCGCCGCGAGGAGCACGGAGGAACGGGCGCTGCGCGATGAGGCGGCGAGGCTCGCGCCTGCCGCGAAAGAGGCGCGCGCAAAGGTGGACGCGGTGCGCCAGGCGCTCGGGGAACTCTCCATCGAGGAGCGCGAGGCAAGCGTCAGGCTCGACGACGTGGTGGCGAGGGCCAGGGAGGAATTCGGCGCGACGACGCAGGACCTCGAGTCGGCGGGCGCGGGAACCGAGGATACGGCCGCGGTCGACGCCGAGATAGAGGAACTCACGAGGAAACTCGCCTCGATGGGCGGCGTCAACATGGAGGCGCTCGCGGAGCTCGAGTCGCTGGAGAGCCGCCACAAGTTTTTGGCGGGCCAGCGGGACGACCTCGTGCACGCCAAGGAGTCGCTGGAGAACATCATCACGCGCACGCGCGCGACGAGCCGCAAGATGTTCATGGAGAGCTTCGAGGCGATCAAGGGGCACTTCTCGGAGATGTTCCGGCGGCTGTTCGGCGGCGGGCGGGCGGACTGCGAACTGGTGAACCCGGAGGACGTGCTCGAAAGCCCGATCCAGATAATGGCGAAACCGCCGGGCAAGGAGCCTTCGAACCTGAACCTGCTTTCGGGGGGCGAGAAAGCCATGGCGGCGGTGGCGCTGCTTTTCGCGATGTTCGCGACCAGGCCAAGCCCGTTTCTCGTGTTGGACGAGGTGGACGCGCCGCTGGACGAGAGCAACATTGGGCGGTTCATCGACCTCATGGGCGATTACCTGCCGACGTGCCAGTTCGTGGTAATTACGCACAACCGCCGCACTATGGCCGCGGCGGACACCCTCTACGGGATTACGATGGAGGAACAGGGGGTTTCGAAGAAGGTCTCGGTTTCCTTCAGATCGCAAGCCTTAACTCCAGAACCGGTTGAAGTTTAAGGGCGGCCGGGATATACTTACTTTTTCCGGGATGGTCGGCGGCTCTTTGCACGGGATGCAGGGGAGGCGTATGAGCAAGGTCCTGGTCCCCGGGCGCCTCATGGAGGCGTTTGGGTCGGACAGCCGGTTTGCCGGCAGCCAGGTCGAGGACGCTCGGAACACATCCGAGGCGCTGAGCAAGCTGGCCGAGGGGGGCGCCGATGAGGTGTTCGTGGGCGGCAGGAGCGGGGCAATCGACCGCGCGACCCACGCGGCGGTGGCCCAGGTCTGCAGGGATTACTCCCGCCCGACGGTGCTTCTATCGTGCGACGGACGCGTGCTGTGGGCAAACGGGCTCGCCCAAGAGGAGAGACTCACGCCCGAGGCCCTCGCGGACGCGCCGTTAGGCGAGGTCTACGACAAGGACAGCCGGGAGTCGCTTCTCAAGGCGCTGGAGAAGAGCGCAAACCAACGGACGGTCGTGCGCACGATCGTTTTTCGCAAGAAGGTGGCGGTCGAACTGCAATTGGTGCCGGCGGGCACGGCGGATCGGCCGCTGGTCATAGCGATGATAGGCCCGGACGACCTTGCGGGGGCGCTTTCGGGCAGGATGGCGAGGCTTGCGGCGATGGGGCCGCACCTTTTCCCCGAGGACGCCGAGGCGATCATCCGGCTCCCCCACGAAGAACGCATCCAACTCATCAAGGACCTCATCGAGAAGACGGTGCGCGAGGGCTTCGAGTTCGACGACTTCATCCTGAGGACGCTGGACCACAAGACGGGGACGCTCGATGCGATCATAGCGCGCAGCGGCACGGGGACGAGTCTATCCAAGAGGGTGCTCAGTGCGGAGGTCGAGGGTCAAAGCGTCGCTGGACACGTGGCAGCGACGGGGCAGCCGTACCTTGTGGAGGACGCGTCGGCGGACCCTCTGTGGATTGCGGACCTCACGGAAGTGCAGAGCGCGGTGGTGGTGCCGCTGAAGATAGGCGAGAAGGTGATGGGCACGTTTGCGATCGAGAAGAAGGAGAAGTTCGCGTACGACAGGTACGATTTGATATTGGCGTCGCTATTTGCCGGCTACGTGACGGCGGTGTTGAACCTGGCGAACTTGGTAGGCTTAGGGCAGCGGGTGTTAGTGGACAAGGTGGCCGAAAGCGTGGTCGAGGAGGCGGCGGCGCCATCCCAGAGCATTTTGGACAGCGTGGAGGAACTCAGGCGGCACAACATCGGGGACACGTTGGCCGTGACGAGCCGCCTCGAGAGCATCCGGGCAAGCGTGGCGGCCATCCGCGAGGCGATAGTCAAAGGGGCGAGGAAGATCGGGGCAGCCGTCACGGCGCCCGCGCTGCCGGCGGACGAAGTGTTGGCCGGGAAACGCGTGCTCATCGCCGACGACGAGCCGAGCATCGTACAGTCGTTAGGCGACATCCTGAAGGGTTCGGGCTGCGTGGTCGAAGTGGCGCGCGACGGCCAGGAGGCCGTCGAGATGGCGGCGCGCGAACCTTACGACATCGTCATCTCGGACATAAAGATGCCGAAGATGTCCGGCTACGAGGTGTACGCGTCGATCAAGTCGAAGTTCCCCGATACGGGTATTATCCTCATGACCGCCTACGGGTACGACCCGACGCACTCGATCGTGCGGGCCAGACAAGAGGGCCTCGAGGCGGTGCTCTACAAACCCTTCCGCGCGGAGACCCTCAAGAAGAGCCTCCGGCAGGCACTGGAGAAGAGGACGGCCAAGAAGTGAGACGCACACTTATCGTGATTGCGGCGGCGACAGCAGCCCTTTCCTGCGCGCGGACCCAGGCGACGAAGACGGCCGAACCGCCGAAGTGGTCGGCGGCGCTTCTGTCGGAACTCGCAGTCACCGGCGACCCAAGGCAGTCAAGCGACGAAGAGAGGGTGGCGCTCGAGGCGGCGGCGGTCGCCGTCGTAAGAGCGGGGCCGGCGATGGTCCCGGCGATCCTGAGGGACATCGAATCCAACCGCGACAACGAGCGCAGGTCGGTGCTCGTGAGGCTCTTGTTGATGATAGTGGAGGCGATACCGGCGGAGAGCGACGACGCGGCCGACACGGGCCAGATGATAGAACGGGCGGGCGAAAGGATGCTCTCGTCGCCGGACTCGTCCGACCGCTACGCGGGGGCCGTGCTCACGGCGCTGCCGGCTAAGTCCGGACTCGTGGCGGCGGCGCTCGGGCTCTTGGAGGACACCGTGGCCTCGAACCGGGCGTTCGCGGACGGCGTCCTGAGGGAGGTTGCCGGGGTGGACCTCGGCTACGACCCCGACGCGCCGGAGGAGGCGCGAAAGGCCGCGGTCAAACGCTGGCAGGAATGGTGGGCCAAGAACAAGGACCGGGCGTTCTACTACATGCGGACCTCAAACCCCGTCGTGACGGCGCTCGACGCGGAGGCGACGGCGGTGGCGCGCGCGGCGGGGCCGTACGACCTCCAGGTGACGGATGGCTCCGGCGCACCGGCGGCGGGGGCGGTGGTGGCGTACTCGTATTTCTTCACGACGTTCGACGGCAAGGGGGAGAAACGCGGCGAGCGGACGACGACCGACGAAAACGGCCGCGTGCTGTTGGCGGGGGAGTTGGAGGCACCGGGGATGCGTTTCGTCGGGGCGCAGATCGTCGTCTCGAAGGCCGGTTACAAGCAGCAGGCCGTGAGCATCGCCCCGCACGTCCTCACGCCCAACCGTTTCTCCATCAGCGTCGCGCTCGAGAGCGAGGGCGAGTAGCAGCCGGAGGCGCGGCGGCGCGTCGCCACAGCCCAGCGCAGTCGAGTATTGATTCTTTGCCCCCTCGGGGGTAACCTCAATTCGGCGGGCTTTATTCACGCATGGCGTTTGGGCGGGCGCGTTTTCGGAGGGAAGAGACAATGGCGAAGAAACCTCTGCGCGTGATCGTTTTCGGGGCGCACCCGGACGATTGCGATTTCAAGGTCGGCGGCACGGCGCTTCTCTACAGCCGCAAGGGCCACAGGGTGAAGTTCGTGAGCGTGACCAACGGCGACACGGGGCATTTCTCGATAGGCGGCGGGCCGCTTGCGAAGAGGCGCTACAAAGAGGCGCTCGCGTCGGCCAAGATCGCGGGCGTCGAATACGAAGTCCTCGACATCCACAACGGGTCGCTCGAACCGAACCTCGAGAACCGCCTGAAGATAATCCGCATCATACGCGAGTTCGAACCGGACCTCGTGATCACCCACCGGCCGAACGATTATCACCCCGACCACCGCTACACTTCGCAACTGGTCCAGGACAGCGCGTACAGCGTCACGATACCCAACGTCCTCGCGCTGACGCCGCACATGATGAGAAACCCCGTCGTCGCTTACATGTCGGACGATTTCAGGAAACCCTACCCCTTCAAGGCCGACATCGCGGTCGCGATCGACTCGGTACTCGCCGACAAGATGCGGATGCTCGATTGCCACGAGTCGCAGATGTACGAATGGCTGCCCTACAACCGAGGCACAGAGGAAGTGCCGAAGGGGGCGAAGGCGCGACTTCGGTGGCTGACAAAGAGCGAAGCGCCGCGCAACGCCGAGGTAGCGAAGCGGTTCAGGCCGCTTCTGAAGAGACTCTACGGGGCCGCAAAGGGCGCCAGGGTCAAG
>Ga0172363_10005707_pt1 | contig 10062 bp, 8 predicted proteins | sample LakKivs2_kivu2a2_FD_114541 | JGI IMG/M metagenome (GOLD analysis project Ga0172363, IMG submission 114541) | Sediment microbial communities from Lake Kivu, Rwanda - Sediment s2_kivu2a2 | ecosystem: Environmental > Aquatic > Freshwater > Lake > Sediment | place: Rwanda: Western Province, Lake... | reverse complement strand
CCCCAAGGAACTTGATATGTCATGCTTGCTCTGTAGTGAGCCAACATCAGAAAAATGTCATAGACGCATAGTCGCTGAATATATAAAAAGCCATTTTCAAGATGTTGAAATTGCACACCTGTAATGAATGCCTAACATCCGCATGCACAAGGGCACTTGTAAACTCGCGCCGCTGATCCGTGCCTCTCGGCGCAACCAAAAATTGGGGAGATGATGGGGTAGTACCATGTTCAAAAACAAAAGGAATCGACGCTCGCCTCTAAAAGAAACACTCCTGCGATACGCAGGCCAGTCCCTCGATGAAGAGCTGGAACGGGTAACAGGTAAAGTTATGGAGTACTGCCTGTTACCGGTGTTCATGATCGTGGTGGCCGGATATGAGTGGTCGCAGTGGTATTTCCATGTTCCTTTTCAGCCTTGGTTTTTGCCGGTCGTGGCCATTCTTTTGGGCGTTTACTCGGCAATCAGGATAATTCCCCTGCTACGGCTTAGGCGCAACCTTAAACAGGGGAGGGATGGCGAAAGGTGGGTCGGTCAGCAACTGGAAACCCTTCACGCACAGGGCTTCAAGGTGTTGCACGATATTCCCAGCGGCCGAGGGAATGTTGATCACATCTTGATTGGCCCCAAAGGGATATTCACCATTGAGACAAAAACTATAAGCAAGCCCGAAGGTCAGGCCGAAATTCATTACGACGGTAATGGTGTGCTCATTAACGGGATTGCGCCGGATCGCAACCCCATACTCCAGGCTAAGGCGGAATCTCTGTGGCTACATGGTCTCATCGAGGAGCGAACGGGAAAAAACTTCCCTGTGCGACCCATCGTAGTGTATCCCGGATGGTATATTAGTAAACAACCACACGGCGCTGAAGTCTGGGTCTTAAATGAAAAGGCCCTTACTTCATTCCTGGACCAGGAAGAGGTGAGACTTCAACCCGAAGATGTAGAATTGGCTTACGCGTGCCTTTCTCATTATGTGAGATCGTCAACGCCTGAGCTCAAGGGACAGCATATTTGATTCGCCAAACATTATGCTTTATTTTCTTCCATAATCTTCACTTCCAAATATTGCCCGTCCCTCAACAGTAGTAGGTGTAAGCGCCAAAAAAAACATCAAACCCAGAAAAGTTTAAAATCTATCTACATTATCGATCTGCGGCCATTATACCTTTCGGTATCATAATATTTTTCCACGTCAACAAGTTTCAACTTATTGATGATCTCTTTCATGGGAACGCTTGTAATTTCACCCCGTACAAGACTTACCATGCGTCCAAAATCCTCGTTGATTATCATATCAGCAGCGGCAATACCAAACCATCTGGCCATTAAACGATCACGTGCGGATGGCGATCCTCCCCGCTGTAAATGACTCAAGATGAGATGGCGCGATTCGAATCCTGTTTGTTTTTCAATCTCACCAGCTACATAACTCGCTATTCCTCCAAGTGAGGGATGTCCGAATTCATCTACCTTACCACTTCTCAGAAATTCATGCTTACCCGAAGGTTTCGCCCCTTCAGAAACGACAATAATTGAATATTTTATTTCCCGTCCCCTTCGTTCACGAAGAAGTTCACATACCTGGTCCATATCAAAAAGGTATTCGGGTATCAAAATAATATATGCACCGCTGCACTCACCTCCGTGGAGGGCGAGCCATCCTGCATGACGTCCCATTGTTTCAACAACAAATATTCGGCCGTGAGAACCTGCGGTGGTTCTCAGTCGATCAATTTCCTCCATAATCACATTAACAGCGGTATCAAAACCGAGCGAATATTCGGTTCCTGTAAGGTCATTATCAATGGTCTTGGGAATGCCTATTGTCTTGATGCCCAGTTTGTGCAATTTATAGGCAACACCGAGCGTATCTTCTCCGCCAAGCACAACAAGTGCGTTTATCCCAAGCTTTTTAATATTATCAATTAATTTTTCAGAACGATCATTTTTCGGATTGAACGGGTTTGTACGTGAGGTCCCTAAGTTTGTTCCACCATACCGATCCCATGTTCGAACGATCTCTTCATCCAGACGCTTGAGGTATCGATCGCAGCTTTTCGGATCGTCAGGATCAACCTCTACCAATCCCTTCCAACCGTCAGCAACACCGATAACTTCAAAAGAAACAGATCGCTTCTCAACGAGTTTTGGATCAAGAACACTTTTTGTTATCCATTTGACCGCACCATTCAGGCCGGGGCAGTCTCCTCCACCTGTTAAAATAGCTATTTTTAGTTTCATGACTTTTTCCCCCTTCACAAGTCTGAAAAGTTGTCATTGCAATCCCGCTCTGGCGGGAGAAGCAATCTTATAATCCATAAGTGTCAATATTTATATTGCCACGTCGCTTCGTTCCTCGCAATGACATGATGAATGACTCTTAACAATGCCAGCAAGTATTAAATACTCCGTATAATTCTTCTGTGCTTTGAATCTTTTTCAGTGAATCACTTTACTCATATGATAGCTTTGCTATAATATTATTTCAACACTTAGTTTCAACATACCTGAGTATGAGAGGAAAATTTTAGAGCTTTTAATGGAAGATGCTGTAACGGTGATGGAGTATGGGAGGCTTGTAAATACGTTAGAACAGTGTCCGGTTTGATAGGGGCAACTCCGTGAATTACCAATGACCAAATCTCAATAACCAAACAAAGAACAATAGTTCATCGGGAGCATTTTTAATGTTGGAAAATTGGTTATTGAAATTTATCTGATCATTGTTATTTGGTGATTGGTCATTGTGTTCTATTTGGAGCTTGGAAATTGGTGCTTGGTTATTGTTATAATGAAATACCATATGCTGGATTCCGGACATATGAACAATAAAGAGATTCTTCTTATCCATCTCGGTGGACTTGGCGATATGTGCTTATCAGAGTCTACGTTCCTTTCCCTTTCCCTCCATTTTCATAAAAACATCGTTGCCGTTGGATACAAAATGTTTCTGAATCTCTTCAATGAATATTTTGCAGGGGTACACAGCATTGAATCAAGAAACTGGCTATACCTCTTCTCAAAAATCCCCTCGGATACAACCTGGGAGAGGATTGTCTTTATCGGCAAAGACAGGGCAGGCCGCTTGAGAAAAAGATTGCAACGGTTATCAAAAGAACCACTGATCTTTATTGATATGTATCCAGAACAAGCCCTCAGCTATCAGCTATCAGCTATGAGCCACGCGGCGTTGGAAAATCCAGGGGTCAAGGATTCGAGTGGTTTTAAGACGCTGGAACCCTTGAATCCTCGAACCCTCGAATCCTTCCATGTGGAAGACTACCAGTTGATGCAGCTTGGGCAATATAATATTCAGGTCATAAAGAAAGAGATACAGCCAAGGCTGTCAAAAAGGGTGATACTCTATCCTGAGATAGGTTTTAAAAAGGCAAAATGGCATCATGAAAATTTTATAAAGCTCTACTGGCTCCTGAAATCGAAGAATGTTGATGTCTATATCCTTGAACCACTCAGTATAAAATTAGAGCTTAAAGAAAAAATATCCTTTCAGGAACTCGCTGATATCAGGGACTTTTTCAAAGGGGGTGGTATATTTGTTTCAAACGATTCAGGTATGGCCCATCTTGCAGGTATATGTGGTCTTTTTACAATCACTTTATTCACCGATTACGACCCTGAGATATGGCATCCAAGGGGCCATTATATCACACTACAACAAGGTTTAGACCGGATTGATATAGAAACAGTTTTAGCAGAAATAGAAGGTGTTCTCAGCAGCCAATAATCGGCTCCAAACTTTTCACTTTTCACTTTTTCACTTTTTACTATTCACTGCTTTTAAAAGATGATAAAATTAATTCATGGCCTTTATCACAGATGTTTATTTAAGTGAGATACTCAAAAAGGATATCGTCAACCAGTATGGAAGAAAGGTTGGCATTCTCTGGGACCTTGCAATTGTTCCTGGAACAAAATATCCCAGTGTAATCAAACTGATATTAAAAAGGGAAAAACAACGCCTCGAGGTTCCAATTGAAAGTCTTAATCTTTTTAATAGATTCGTAATAACCATCAACACTGTCGAAAAAACACTTAAACCTTACAAACATAAGGAAGGTGATATACTCATCAAAAAGCATATTCTCGATAAACAGATACTTGACATAAATGGGGCAAAGGTTGTCAGGGTGAATGACCTGAGGCTTGGCGAAGGTGACGGTTCTATCTGTATCATTGGCATTGATGTAGGATTAAATGGAATTTTAAGAAGAATAGAAGGGGGACAGATAATTCAGAAAATCCTGTCACTTTTCAAAAAACCCATCAAAGAGCATATCATCGGCTGGAATTACCTTCAGACAATAGATCCAGACCTGAGGAATCTGACATTGAATATAGCAAGAAAACAACTCGGGGAGCTCCATCCTTCAGATTTAGCCGAAATCTTAACTGAAATCCCGCCAGAAGAAGGAACAGCGCTTTTGTCATCCGTGGATGAAGAATTGGCAGGAGAGGCCCTTCACGAAGTCTCCATCGAGGTGAGAGAAAAAATCCTGAAAGAGATGGACAAAGAAATGATTTCTGACATACTCGAAGAGATGCCCCCGGACGAAGCTGCGGATATACTAGGAGACATGTCTGAAGAAAAATCCGAGGAGCTTCTTTCCCTTATGGAAAGCGAAGATGCAATGGAAGTAAAAGACCTGTTAAGTTATGAGGAAGATACTGCAGGTGGGCTTATGACAAGTGAGTTTCTTGATTTTTCACCCGATTTAACAGTTGATGAAGTGCTCACGAATATGAGGTTGCTTGCACCTGACCTTGAGTTTATATACTACATCTATGTGGTGGATAATGAAGACCGTCTCCTCGGTGTTTTAACACTCAAAAGGCTTCTGACAAGTCCCTTATATGCAAAATTAGAAGAGATAATGACTAAAAACGTGAAACATGTGTACCTGGATACTGACCGAAAAGAGATCGCAGAAATCATATCAAAATATGATTTCATTGCCATTCCTGTCCTTGATGATGAAAAACGTTTGAGGGGTGTCATTACTGTGGACGATATTTTTGACCTCCTTGTTCCAAACCCAACAAGGAGAAGAAAAAGAAAGGCATTCCAGTAACCAATTTCCCAATAACCAAAATAATTTAATTACCAATAATCAAATTTCAATAATCAAATAAATTCTGAGTCTGTAATTTGGAATTTGATAATTGGTGATTGGTCATTGGGAATTATTTGGAGCTTGGTTATTGGTAATTGGTTATTCATCCATTACACACACCATTTATTATGCTTTATTGACAATAGAAATTTTATTTAAGTCCAAAAACAGATGGAAGAAAGGTGGACAGGGAAGGAAAAAGCATGGTTATTAGAAGGGCAACGAGCATAATGGCAACAAGAGGAATTACTGATTTAGAAATCCTTTCAAGGCTAATGTTTGCAATATTTGCAATCACATAAAGATTCACTGCTACAGGCGGTGTGATCTGCCCGATGGCAAGGTTCAGGGTCATCACAACCCCAAACCAGATTGGATCCCATTGAAAATATTTCATTATGGGGATGAGAATGGGAAGAAAGACATAGTATATAGAGATGGCGTCCATCAGCATCCCTGCAATAAAAAGCATAAAGTTTACAAGAACAAGTATAATAAAGGGGTTTGACGAAAGAGACAGGAGAGATGCCGAAGTCTTGTCCATTACCCCGAGGGTAGAACCTGTCCACGAGAAAAGCCCGGCAAAGGCAACAATGAACATGACAACCGCTGAAGATAGAACAGCATCTCTAAATATCCCGTATAACACCTTAAGCGTAAGACTCCTGTAAATAACAAGTCCTACAAATAATCCGTAAAATACTGCAACCACTGCCGCTTCTGTCGCAGTAAAAACCCCACCATATATCCCGCTCAGGATCACAGCAGGGGCAAGGAGTCCCCAGATAGCTTCTTTGAATGCCAGCCATATCTCCTTCAGGGTTCCCCACCTTTCTCCTTTCCAGCCATATTTCTTTGCAATAAAATAGGAAGGGATTATCAGTAAAAGTGCTGTGATGATCCCTGGGACCACTCCTGCAGCAAAAAGGGCAGGTATAGAGGTACTTGTAATAACCCCATATATAATGAATGCGATGCTCGGTGGTATTACAATGGCAAGGGAGCCCGTACTCGCTATTAACGCTGATGTGTAGCCCTTATCATAACCCATCGCTACCATAGCAGGAAATAAAATAACACCGAGGGTAGCAGTATCTGCAGGACCTGACCCGGAAATTCCCGCAAATATTACACCAACTATAATTGTGACGATGGCAAGACCTCCGGGTACAGGACCAACAAGCAAACTCACGAGGTGTATCAGTCTTTTTGAAATACCACACCTATCCAAAATGAGACCTGCGAGGATAAAGAAAGGGAGTGCAAGGAGCTGGAACTTGGCCACACTTGCATAGAAATTGGGGGCAAGAACCTGTATCCCCAGATTGTATTTCCAGATAAGAAGAACAGAGGTAAAACCGAGGGAAGTTGCAACAGGAACCCCGAGAATAAGAAGAATAAGAAAAACCACAAAAAATATGATTACCGACTCCATTATTATCCTTCTTCTTTAAGCCTTTTCCAGATTGCCTCTATCACACGAAATATTACTAAGATTCCACCAACCGGCATGGCAAGGGTATACAACCAATGCGGTATACTAAGGGCCTCCGAAGTAATCTTAAGCACAAATTCGTCCCTGATCTGGAACAGGCTGAACCAGATGAGAATACAAACGGTTATGATTGTCAAGATTGAAGCGAGAGGGGACAGGATATTTCTCCCCAGATTCGGAAAACGAAGTTCGAGCAAGTTAAACCCTAAATGAATTCCCCTCCTGAAACCTGCAGCAGCACCGAGCATGGTTAGCCATACAAGACAGGCTACTTCTATTTCCTCTGTGGAGGCAAAAGAATACTGGATGAAATAGCGGGTAACCACATTTACAAAAGCGAAAACAGACATGATAACGAGAAGTATAACACCCGCTATTTCTTCCAGATTTTCGTATACCTTTCTCAGCATTTTACTGATAAATGTTTTCGGTCTTACTTTTTTTTCGTACTCTGCCTAATCTCTTTCTCTGCTATCTTCACAAGTTCAATCCCTATTTCTTTGGCCCATTTGTCATAGACGACCTTTGTCTTATCCTTGAAGGTTTTGGTTTGTGCTGGCGTAAGTACTGTCACTTCCATACCCTGTTTTTTTAGGTTATCCAGAGAAGGCATATTACCTTCGAGACCTTCCCTTGCTGCCTTTTTCTGCCAGGCTGCAACCTCAAGCGCTGCCTTCGCAATTGCCTCTTTATCCTTAGGCGTGAAGGTGTCCCAGACTACCTTACTGACACCGAGGATGATAGGGTCTATCGCATATTTCCACACTGTCATATATTTATGAACCTGCCAGAGCTTATTTGGTATAATTACGGAAACAACAGGGTTTTCCTGACCATCAACTGTGCCCTGCTGGAATGCTGACAGGGCTTCGCCCCAGTTCATGGATACAGGGTTGGCACCCATTGCCTTAAATGTGTCGATGAAAATTGGTGAACCAACAACCCTCACCTTCAGGCCATAAAGGTCTTCTATTTTTTTCACTGCCCTCTTGCTGTTTGTAAGTTCCCTGTAACCATTCTCTTCCCAGCCAAGTCCTACCACACCCTTTTCTTCAATAATTTTAAAAATCCGTTTGCCAACCTCTCCATTCTCCACCGCATCAAGTGCCTTGTAATCTGGAAAAAAGAAAGGGAGTGAAAAAAGATTGAGCTCTTTCACAGTTGTGGACCAGTTTATGGTAGAGCCAACTGCAAAATCGATGACACCCTGCTTCATCAGGAGAAATTCGTTCGTCTGTTTTCCTGCAAAGAGCTGACCGCTATAGTAAGGTTTTATATTGATTCTCCCGTCTGTAGCTTTCTTCACCGCTTCAGCAAACCTTGCAGCAGATTCCCCCCATGGTCCTGTAGGACCTACTACTATACTCATCTTGTACTCAGGCTTGTAATCCGCCGAAAACCCGATACTCACAAAACCAAGAAGAAGAACAAAAACTATAAACAACAAAAAACCTTTCTTTTCCATATGGCCCTCCTGTGATGATAGATTTTTAGTGGAAATAAAACAAGATATCCGGCAATTATAAATAAAAAATCAAAAAACTGTCAATTGATTAAAGGTACTGGTGTCATCTTAAAGATAAAAGTGGACAGTTTTAAGAGGATTAAAAAGATAAAAGTGGACACCCCTTTGAAGAGACAATATTAATAACCCATTCAAAATATATGCAAGATAACTGTGTTATGGCCTGAAGAACTTTTCCCGATTCGCGACTTCGAGCACGCTTTGGGTCCCCGCTTTGACAGAGCAGAGCATCCCGAAGGGCAATGGGTGCTGTTTGAGGAGGAACGACGAGTTCACCCATTGAGAGATGCCGGGGCATTAGCGGGTAAAGCGCGCGCAGCGGAGCAGAGAGGGAAAGAGTGTTCAGGTCATACCTTAATCTTCTTTTTGCCTCCTTAAACTCAAAAAGTGTCCACTTTTAACTTTTAGCTAACATTGATTAAGGTACTGGGGAAGTGAACAGGATATCTGTCAGAATTGACAGATCGCTGAACGCTTATAGCTAACCGCTTGAATATCAAGGGCTACTAATTTGCTTTCTTTAATTCGTCAAGTATTTTTAATATCTCCTTCGCCTCTCTCGAGTTTATTCCATATTTCGTTACGGCTTTTTCTAAATGGGTTTTGGCAATGTCATACTTTCCAATTTCGAAATAATACCTGCCAAGATATTCGTATCCTTCTGCCTCTTGCCCCATTCTACCCAACATCATACCCAATCTGTAAAATATTTCTGGGTATGCATTGCCGTACTGCAATAATTCCTTCAAAACATTTGTTGCCTTTGCCCTCTCCCCATAACCTTCATATGCCCTTGCAAGAAAATAACGGGGTACAGGATCGGGTTCATCCTTTAATGTATCTATTGCATCCTTGAATCTTTGTGCATTTAACAACAACTCCCCTAAAAGCAGATTTTTATATGGCGAATTAATCTCCTTTGCAACATTAATTGATTCATCCATATTCCCTTTCAATGAGTATATCAAGGATGCAGCGTACGCATTAATGGGGTCATTTTTGTCTTTTAAGTATTTATTTATCCATATATCTTCCATGCCTCCCCCGGGTGGTTTATGGAGGATCTTTTCCCTTACAAGCAGATATGGGAAAAAGGCTGTATTCACGGTTACTTTACTCTCTCCCCACATGCTCTCAATTTTTATAATTCTTTCTTCATGATAGGGGTGCGTTAATAGGTACTGTGGGAGAACCTTATCGGTTCCTGTGGCCCTTACTTTTTTTAGAAATTCAGTAACACCTAGACCGCCATACCCCGCTCTATCCGCAGTGGTTGAACCCACTCTATCTGCCTCTTCTTCATCGTCACGGGAGTATTTAAGAGACATAGCCTGGGCAGAAGCTGCACCTGCCGCAAGTGCTTTCGGGTCCCCAATCAATATACTTAGAAGTGTCGCAGCAAGCATTCCAACATTTATATACTTCTGTTTTTCTAATCTCTTTGCCACATGCCTTCTCCCGATATGGGCAAACTCATGGGCCAGTACGCCTGCCAGTTCCTGCTCCTTATCGCATAATCCTATAAGTCCGGTAGTGATGTAAACATAACCCCCTATCGTTGCAAAGGCGTCAACAGCCTGCGACTCAATAATGGTAAGGACAATTGGAAAGGGTAAACTGGCTACACCTTCAAGCCTTTCCTTCATTGTGCGTAGATACAAAGCTATATACGGGTCATTGTTAAGGGCAGCGGATTTTGCTATTTCAAGATATATCTCCTTCCCATATTTTTTTTCTTCCTCTAAACTCAACCCGTATATCTTAAAGGGAAGGAACAATAAGAGAAATACTATTACGATTAAAAACTTACACTTCATTAAGGTCTGCTGATTTTTTCTTACTCTTCTTAAATTTCTTATATTTCTTTTTCACTACAGGTTTTTTATCTTTTGTTTTCTTAAATG
>Ga0172363_10005706_pt1 | contig 10062 bp, 13 predicted proteins | sample LakKivs2_kivu2a2_FD_114541 | JGI IMG/M metagenome (GOLD analysis project Ga0172363, IMG submission 114541) | Sediment microbial communities from Lake Kivu, Rwanda - Sediment s2_kivu2a2 | ecosystem: Environmental > Aquatic > Freshwater > Lake > Sediment | place: Rwanda: Western Province, Lake... | reverse complement strand
GGGAAGCGAGGTTACACCCCACACGTTGGTTGAGGCAGGTATCATCAAGCACGCGGATGTGTTGGTGGTGATCCTGGGACGTGGGGAATTGAAGCACCCGCTCACAGTGAAGGCGCACCGGTTTTCGGATAGTGCGCGGGCCAAGATCGAGGCGGCTGGGGGAGTAGCAGAGGCGTTGCCCTGGCAGCGGGGCGGCTATCGAACGCGATAGTCTCGACAGGTGGAAATCAACGGGTACACGGATAGGGGTATAAGGCGATGATTCAAGCTCTGCGGAATGCCATGACTTTGCCCGATCTGCGGCGCAAATTGCTGTACACGCTGCTGATCCTCATTATCTACCGATTAGCGTCACACGTGCCGGTACCAGGGGTGGACCAGGCCGCGTTGCAGCAACTGTTGACGGGTACCGGCGGGGCCAGCCAGTTGTTCAGCTTGATGGACCTGCTGTCTGGCGGGGCCGTGGCGAACTTTTCGGTCATGGCGAACGGCGTGTATCCGTATATCACCGCTTCGATTATCTTCACCTTGTTGACCCCGATCTTCCCCAAGTTAGAGCGACTGTCTGAGGAGGGAGAAGCAGGGCGCCGTAAGCTCAACCAGTGGCAATACTACATTACGATCCCGCTGGCGATGTTGCAGGCTTTCGGCCAGGCCCGGGTCTTTAGCGCGGGGACTGGCGGCGCCCCTGTTTTGCCCCGCTTCGGTTTCAGCCCGCCGGAGAATATCTTGCCCACCATTGCCGTGTTGGTGGCAATGACAGCCGGCACGATGTTTGCCATCTGGTTGGGAGAGTTGATCACCGAACAGGGTATCGGCAATGGATTGTCGTTGATTATCTTCAGCGGTATCGTGGCCAACGTGCCAGGGAGTATCGTGCGCATTTGGACCCAGGCCCAGGCGCGAGAAGGTGGTGGCGTGGGGATGGGCGTGTTGATGCTGGGCATCTTCCTGGCGATCACCGCCATCACGATGTTTGTGATTGTCGTCGTCCAGGAAGGGGAGCGGCGGATTCCTGTGCAATATGGTAAGCGCGTGCGGGGTATGAAGATGTACTCCGGTGGAAGCACCCACATCCCGTTGCGGGTCAACACGGCCGGAATGATCCCGCTGATCTTTGCCCAGTCTATTCTGACCTTCCCGGCAGTGATTGCGCAGTTCTTTGTCAACAGTGAGAGTGCTGGACTGGCCCGTTTTGCCCAGGGGGCGATGAACTTTTTCAGCGGGCAGAATCCGTGGTACGGCCTGCTTTATTTCGTGGCGGTGGTTGGGTTCACCTATTTCTACACAGACGTCATGGTTCAGCAGCAGGACTTGCCAGGAGCGTTGCAAAGACAGGGCGGGTTCATTCCAGGAATCCGACCGGGTCGGAAGACGGCCGAGTACATCAACTCTGTGTACCGGCGCATCACGCTGGTGGGCGCACTTTTCCTGGGCGGCGTGGCGGTGTTGCCTTACATCGTAGACCTGTTCTTGCAGACGAGAGTCCTGCTCATCACCTCTTCCGGCTTGCTGATCGTAGTCGGCGTGGTGATTGATACGATGCGCCAGTTGGAGGCCCAGCTCTTGATGCGTCACTACGAAGGGTTCATCAAGTAGGGTTGTGGGTGTGGGTGATTTCGTCGTGTTGTTGGGGCCGCCAGGCGCAGGCAAAGGGACACAGGCGGAGCTGCTGGCTCAGACGTTGGGGATCCCTCACGTATCGAGCGGCGATCTGTTTCGCGATCACATAAGCCGCGGGACAGAACTGGGATTGCTGGCCAGGACGTACGTCGAGCAAGGTGGCCTCGTCCCCGACGATGTGACGGTCGGGATGGTGATCGAGCGGCTCGGCCAGCCCGATTGCCGTACAGGTGTGATTCTGGATGGCTTTCCGCGGACGCTGGATCAGGCTGTGACGCTCGACGGTGCGTTGGGTGAACGGGGGCAGCAGGTGACGGTTGCGCCGCTGATCCAGGTGCGGGACGAAGAGGTGGTGAGGCGGCTTACCGCCCGCCGGAACTGTCAGGATTGTGGGGCTGTGTATAACCTGGTCTTCAATCCACCCCAGGTTGAGGGCGTATGCGACGCCTGTGGTGGCGGGTTGTACCAGCGAGACGACGACAATCCGGAGACAGTACATCATCGGCTATACACATATTACAGAGAGACTGCGCCGCTCATTGGGTACTATTTTGCCAGGGGGTTACTGGTCGAGGTCAACGGAGAGCAGACGATTGAGGACGTCCAGGCTGACCTACGAGCGGCTGTGGGAGCCGGCAGGAAATCGTGATTGATCACGCTGAAGTCAGTAGCCGAGATTAACAAGATGCGCCGTGCTGGCCGGATCGTGGCCGAGGTGCTGGAGAAGATGCGGGAACAGGTTGCGCCGGGCGTCACGACCACAGAGCTGGACGAGTTGGCAGAGGCGATCATCTGTAAGTACGATGCTATTCCATCGTTCAAGGGATATCCGCCTGGCAGTGCTCATCCTTTTCCGGCCAGCATCTGTGCCTCGGTAAACGAGGAACTGGTGCACGGCATTCCTGGCCCGCGCGTGTTACAGGAAGGGGATGTTATCAGTATAGACGTTGGGGCGATCGTGGATGGTTACCACGGCGACGCGGCGATCACGTTGCCAGTAGGGCAGATCAGCCCGCAGGCACAGAGGCTGCTGGAGGTGACCGAAGGTGCGCTGTACGCGGGGATTGCCGCTGCCAGGCTAGGGAACCGATCCGGCGACATTTCTGCCGCTATCCAGTCTTACGTGGAGAGGCGCGGATACGAAGTCGTGCGCGAGTATACCGGTCACGGCATTGGGCAGAAGATGCACGAAGATCCGCAGGTACCCAACTACGGCCAACCGGGAAAAGGTGTACGGTTGCGTAGGGGGATGACCATGGCATTGGAACCGATGGTGTTGGCCGGGGACAGTAGTGTGCGGGTGATGGACAATCATTGGACCGTGGTTTCGCGCGATGGGAAATTGACAGCGCATTTTGAGCACTCCATTGTCATCACCAACGGCGACGCAGAGATTCTGACGCGACTGGATAGGTGAACAGGTTAAGAGATGGTAAGGAGGTATGGTGCGATGAAAGTCTCACCATCAGTGAAGCGGCGCTGTCCGAAGTGCAAGATTATTCGGCGGCGTGGGGTGGTACGGGTGATTTGTGAAAATCCAAAGCATAGACAACGTCAGGGGTAATCTCAAGTCCCAAGCTCCCCCCTACAATCTAAGGCTGTCTTGTGTCGGGGCTGGGATTTGGTCTTTCTGATCGGGATGTCTAACCGGAGGGAAATATGGCGCGTATTGCAGGGATAGATTTGCCACGCGGCAAGCGGGTGGAAATCGGCCTAACGTACATTTATGGTATTGGACGCAGCCTGAGCGGTGAGATTCTGCGCAAGGCCGGGGTAAATCCCGACACGCGGGTCAAGGATCTGACGGAGGCAGAGGTCACTGCGCTGCGCGAAGTCATTGACCACGAGTATCAGGTTGAGGGTGACCTGCGGCGTGGGTTGCAGACGAACCTCAGGCGCTTGCTGGATATCGGGTGCTATCGCGGGCTGCGTCACCGCCGCAATTTGCCCGTGCGCGGCCAGCGTACGCGGACGAACGCTCGTACCCGGCGCGGTGCCAAGAAGACGGTGCCAGGTCGTGGGCGACGACGTGGGATGAAGAAGAAGTAGTAATGACAGGTTGCATGCGGGAGGACTAATGGCACGAGATGGTCAAACGGATCGGCGTCGTGGAGGACGCCGGGTGAAGAGGAATGTACCGCGTGGGCAGGCCCACATTCACGCCACGTTTAACAATACGATCGTGACGATGACGGACCTGCAAGGGGCTGTCATCAACTGGGCCAGCAGCGGGACCGTCGGGTTTAAGGGCTCACGTAAGAGCACGCCTTTTGCGGCCCGACAGGCTGCTCAGAAGGCAGCCAGAGAAGCGATAGACAATGGGATGATGGAGGTAGACGTCTTCGTGAAGGGGCCTGGCCCTGGGCGAGAAGCGGCGATTCGCTCCATCCAGGCGACCGGGTTGAGAGTGCGCTCGATCACCGACGTGACCCCGATTCCGCATAACGGCTGTCGTCCACCTAAGAAGCGCAGAGTATAGCCCAGGGATTACAATGGATAGGATCAGGAGTTAAAGTATGGCCAGATATACAGGCCCGGTTTGTAAACTGTGCCGCCGTGAAGGGGAAAAACTGTTTTTGAAGGGAGAGCGTTGTCTCTCACCCAAATGCCCATTTGAGCGAGACCGTGGCTATCCGCCCGGTGAGCACGGCCGGCTGGCTCGATTCCGCCGTCGTCGTCCGTCCGACTATTTGCTTCAGTTGCAGGAGAAGCAGAAGGCGCGGCGTATCTATGGCGTGTTGGAGCGTCAGTTCCGGCGTTACTTTCGCGAGGCGGAGCGCCGGCCAGGGCTGACCGGTGAGAACCTGCTCATCCTGTTGGAGAGCCGGCTCGATAACGTGGTCTACCGGTTGGGGTTCGCTGACTCCCGCTCGCAGGCCCGTCAATTGGTGCAGCATGGTCACTTTGTCGTCAACAGTCGCCGCACGAACGTCCCGTCCTACGTCGTCCGTCCCCAGGACAGAGTCGCGGTGCGGGAGGAGAGTCGCGGGCGCACATACTTTAAGGAACGTGTCGAACAGTTGGATGAAGGGGCGCTAGTCAGTTGGTTGAGCCTGGATCCCGAGACGATGGCGGCTCGGGTGCTCAAGTTGCCTGCGCGAGAGGACATTGATACAACGTTGAACGAGCAGTTGATTGTGGAGTACTATTCGCGCTAGGGAATATCGGACGTCTCGCTTTTGAACCTGTTCGAGAGCGGTTAGTTGAACACAGGAGGCGATGGGTTGTCAGTCCAAGTGTTGCCGAAAATTGAGACGGATGCGATTTCCCAGACTTATGGCCGGTTTGTGATCGGCCCATTGGAGAGTGGCTTCGGAGTCACGTTGGGTAATGCGCTCCGCAGGGTGTTGCTTTCCTCGCTGACGGGAGCAGCGGTGACCTCGGTCCGCGTTTTCGATGTTTCGCACGAGTTCACCACGATCCCTGGCATACGAGAGGACGTGATGCTGGTCGTCCTGCAGATCAAACAACTGCGCCTGAAAATGACGAGTCAGGAACCGATGCGCATGTCGCTTCAGGTGCGGGGTGAGGGCACGGTGACGGCTGGCGACATTCAGGCTCCGCCGGAGATCGAAATCTTGAACCCAGACCTGTATCTCTTTACCGTGGATGCTGCCGACGTGCGTCTTGACATCGAATTCACGGTTGAGCAAGGACGGGGATATTACCCATCTGATGGGCGAGGGCGGATGCCGATTGGCGAATTGCCTGTGGATGCCATATTTAGCCCAGTGCGCCGTGTGGCTTTCAATGTGGATCGGGCGCGGGTAGGTCAGATGACCAACTATGATCGTCTGACGCTAGAAGTATGGACCGATGGGCGGGTTGCGCCATTGGATGCGCTTAAGGAGTCTGCACGTATCCTGGTGACTCACCTGCGGCTGATCGCCGGCCTCACGCTGGAGGAAGAGGCCGAGCCGTCTGCGGAAGCGGGGGGCCTGCCAAGTGAGGTCTATGAGATTCCTATCGAACAACTCGACTTGAGTGTGCGCGTGTTTAACTCTCTCAGGCGCACGGGCATCACCAGTGTGGGTGAGGTGCTGGAGATGCTGACATTGGGAGATGATACGTTGCTGACAATTCGCAACTTCGGACAGAAATCACTGACGGAATTGAGAGCTCAACTCCGTGCACATGGTTTTCTGACGGGTGAAGCGGAGGAGAGTGGAGGTGCGTAGATGCGACATCGTGTCGCGGGAAAGAAACTGAACCGCTCCAGCGGTCGCCGCAACGCCTTGCGCCGTAACCTGGTAACGGCGTTGTTCCATCACGAGCGGATTGAAACGACCGAAGTAAAGGCCAAGGCGGTGCGCGGGCAGGCGGAGAAACTGATCACGTTGGCAAAGCGTGGCCTGGCTAAGGCGCAAGAAGATTCAGCCCGGGGCATCCATGCCCGGCGGCTGGCGGCTGGTCGTCTGAACCGGTGGGTGATAGAGCCTGATGGCACACGGGTGGACATCTTGGAAAAGCTATTTGAGGACATTGCACCACGCTATGTGGACAGACCCGGCGGCTATACTCGCATCTACAAGCTGGGTTTGCGCAAGGGCGACGCTGCGCCGATGGTCCTGTTGGAGTTGGTTGAGAAGTAAGTAGGAGGCAGGCAGCGCGACGATGCGGGTACGGGCAGTCGTTGCCTACGACGGGACGGACTATGGTGGATTTCAACGTCAGGCCAATGCCCCGACCGTTCAGGCGGCGTTGGAAGCAGCACTGGCGCAGGTGACTCAGGAAGCGATCACTGTCCTGGCAGCGGGCCGTACGGATGCTGGTGTACATGCAGCGGGGCAGGTGATTGCCTTCGATACTGCCTGGCGGCATAGGTTGGGCGATTTACAGCGGGCGTTGAACGCAGTTCTGCCTGATGACGTTGCTGTTCTGAAGGTTGAGGAGACTGCGGCAGATTTTCACCCGCGTTACGATGCCCGCAGCCGCTGGTACCGGTACACACTGTACAATGCGCCGGTGCGCTGGCCTTTGGCCCGGCGGTATAGCCTGCACGTGGCTACCCCGTTAGATGTGGCGGCGATGCAGCAGGCAGCGCAGGCCCTGGTTGGCGAGCATGACTTTGCCACCTTTGGACGGTCATGGCAGGGCCGGAGTACGGTGCGGGGCGTGCTGATGGCGGAATGGAGCGGAAAGCCAACTCGGTTGATTTTTGACATCGAGGCCAACGCATTTCTCCACCGCATGGTGCGCAGCATTGTCGGTACGTTACTTGCAGTAGGGCGGGGCGGGATGAGTGTGGAGAGGTTTGGAGCGGTGCTGGCTTCGTGCGACCCCAACCAGGCCGGACCGACAGCCCCGCCGTATGGACTTTGTCTGATGGAAGTAAAGTATTAACACCTGTTCGTCGAGAATGGGATATTTCGGATGGGAGTGTCGCAATCGTGGAAAAGACTTTTGTAACGAAACCCAAGGATGTCCAACGCGAGTGGTACGTGGTGGATGCTACGGGACAGACGCTAGGCCGTCTGGCTGCTCAAGTGGCAACTATCCTGCGGGGCAAGCACAAGCCTGTCTATTCGCCGTCGGTTGACGCGGGCGACTATGTGATCATTGTCAATGCAGACAAGATCCACGTGACTGGACGCAAGTTGGATCAGAAAATCTACTATCGCTTCTCTGGTTATCCAGGTGGGCTCAAGAAACTCACATTGCGCCATCTGCTCCGGCAGCATCCTACGCGGGTGATCGAGCACGCGGTGCGAGGTATGTTGCCGAGAAACCGGCTGGGGCGACGGATGTTCAAGAAGTTGAAGGTCTATGCTGGCCCGGATCATCCCCACGCGGCACATCAACCCAAGCCGTGGGGATTGGGTTGACAGGAGGAGAATGGTAATGGAGTATTACGAGGCAGTTGGGCGACGTAAGGCAGCTACGGCGCGGGTGCGGCTATTTCCTGAGGGGGATGGTACCATTGTCGTTAACGAGCGACCAGTCGGCGAGTACTTTCAGGATCTGGCCATTTTCCAGCTCAAGGAACCGCTTCAGGTGACGGCGACAGAAGGTCGTTTCAACGTCAGCATCAAAGTGAAGGGTGGGGGAATCAACGGGCAGGCTGGCGCGATCCGGCTGGGCATCGCGCGGGCGTTGGTGAAGGTGAACCCGGACCTCCAGCCTATCCTGCGTAAGGGCGGCTTTCTCACCCGCGATGCGCGAGTGGCCGAGCGGAAAAAACCTGGCTTGAGAGGGGCCCGCAAGGCGCCCCAGTATACCAAGCGTTAGGCGAAAAGAACTGGCAGTAGCTTGGGGGCAGGGCAGCATTGCCTTGCCCCTTTCGCATTTGTACCTCTGGAGGGACACTATGGGCACCATCACAGTCGTTGGCCTGGGACCGGGCGATCCTCACCACCTGACGCGGCAGGCCTGGGCAGCACTGGAGGTCGCCAGTGAGGCATGGCTGCGCACGGAGCACCATCCGACGGTGGCCGGACTGCCACCCCATCTGATCCTGCACTCCTTCGATTATCTCTACGAAGAGGCGGAGGATTTTCGGCAGGTCTACGAGACAATCACCAGCCAGGTGCTGCGATTGGGTGAGCGTCCAGAAGGAGTGATCTATGCTGTGCCGGGCCATCCAATGGTCGGTGAAGCCACGGTCAGGCAGATCCTGGCGCAGGCGGAGGGGACTGGGCTGGCGGTGCACGTCGTCGAGGGGCTGAGCTTTGTCGAGCCTACACTCACCGCGCTGTGCGTAGACGCGCTGTCAGGTTTACAGGTCTACGATGCAGTAGAACTGGCAACTCGCGATCATCCGCCGCTCAATCCGGACCTGCCGGCGTTGGTGGGGCAATTGTACAGCCGGGCGCTTGGCGCCGACGTGAAGCTCACGCTGATGAACCAGTACCCCGATGACCACAACGTGGTACTGGTGCACGCGGCCGGGACCCCTGATCCACGCGTCGTCCGTATGCCGCTCTACGAACTCGATCGCCGGGACGATATCGCTCACCTGACCACGCTTTACGTACCGCCGCTGTCTGGCGTCAACAGCTTTGAGGGCTTTCAGGATACGGTGGCTCACCTCCGTGCGCCGGATGGCTGCCCCTGGGACCGCGAGCAGACGCACGAGACCCTGCGGGCAACACTGCTGGAGGAGACGTATGAGGTGTTGGCGGCGATTGACGCAGGTGACGCCCAGGCGTTGCACGAAGAGTTGGGCGATCTCTTGTTGCAGGTGGTACTTCAGACGCAGATCGCTACCGAAGAGGGTGAGTTCAAGATGGTGCAGGTCATCGCCGGCATTGACGCGAAACTCAAGCACCGCCATCCACACGTGTGGGGTGCGCGACCGGTCAAGGACACTCAAGAGGTGCTACAACGTTGGGAGGAACTGAAGCGGGAGGAGAAGGGGCATGGTAAGGAGCACTCGGCCCTGGATGGCGTCCCGGTGGCATTGCCAGCGTTACAACAGGCCGATACGTACAGCCGGCGTGCGGCCCGCGTGGGCTTCGACTGGGCCGAGGCGAGCGGCGTGGCCGACAAGGTTCGTGAAGAGATGGCCGAGGTGGAGGCTGCGACCAGCCCGGAGGAGCGCGAGGCAGAGTTGGGCGACCTGTTGTTCGCGGTAGTCAATTGGGGACGCTGGCTCGGGCTGGATGCGGAGACGGCGTTGCGAAAGGCGAACGCGCGCTTTGCGCGCCGTTTTCGCAGGTTGGAGCGGATGGCCCACGAGCGCGGACCGGACATGACGGCCCTGACGATGGACAAGCTAGAAGCGTTGTGGCAGGAAGCAAAGTGGAACGGTGGATGATAAAACCCCCCCACTCGGCAAGAGTGGGGGTTTTGTCGTAGCGAGTCGGGGCGCGGGGATTTGAACCCCGGACCTCAGCATCCCGATTGCTGCGCGCTAGCCAAGCTGCGCTACGCCCCGGCAGTAGGGATATTATATCCCATTTGGGCTGTTTGGCAAGATCGTCAAACCACTTAGCGCTTGGGGTCGTGAACTTGACATGTTGCGATTTTTGCGCTAATATATAAGCACTTTTTTATAAAACCATTCTTTATGCATTGTGGGATCGCGGGAGGTGGCCATGGCCACTCAGCAGCGCAAGGTACCCGATGGAAAATTGCGGGAGATGGCGCGCTATTTCTATGCGCTCAAAGACGTCCTGCGCCTGCGCATCCTGACGACGCTGGCCGAGAGTGGCGAGATGACTGTGACCGAGCTGGCGCAGGCGCTCCACATCAGCCAGCCACTCGTGTCCTTTCACCTGCGCGCGCTGCGTGTAGTTGGGCTTGTTCAAGTCCGGCGGGCCGGTCGGGAAGTGTACTGTTCGCTGAACATGTCTGAAATCCAACGCCTTCAGACCGAATTCGTGGAGATGTTGACCCTGGCTACGACGTCGAGAACTGCGGTTGGTACAGTCCGGGAGCGAGGAGAGGCAACAGAGGTTCACGACGTCGCTGTATTAGAGGAGGCGATCACGCAGGATG